>Ga0247830_10000725_pt1 | contig 12462 bp, 24 predicted proteins | sample 12C_Control_Day5_FD_207766 | JGI IMG/M metagenome (GOLD analysis project Ga0247830, IMG submission 207766) | Soil microbial communities from agricultural site in Penn Yan, New York, United States - 12C_Control_Day5 | ecosystem: Environmental > Terrestrial > Soil > Agricultural land | place...
CCGCTCCTCGTCGGTGAGCATGGCGGACGGGTTGGTCGCCTTCGCCCGCTTCGCCCGCTCGACGGCCTGCTCGTACACCCCGCCGTTGCCGTAGATCACCTGCGGACCGGGCGGTCCCTTCCACCACGGGTCCGCCAGGTTTGCGCGGATGAGGCGGCCCTGAGCGGCGACGTCGGCGAACTCGGGGTGCTCACGCATCCGGCCGATGATGGCGCGCAGGTGCTCGGGGGCGGTGTAGCTCGTCCCGGCCTGAGCGTTGAACTCGCCGAGGATGCCGAGGGCGGTCGCCGCCTCCGCGGGGGTGACGGCCTTCCGCCCGACCTTCGCCGGGACATTCCCCCCCGTGGGGGGGCTAGGGGGGTTCTCGTTCAATGGCTCTCGTTCTAATGCTGGCCGCACGGGTGCGGCTAGGGTGGCCGCACCGTTGCGGCTAGGGCTAGCCGCACCCGTGCGGCTAGGGGGGGTCGCGTCGAGGAGGGTGTAGAGGCTCGGTTCGTTGCGCTCCCCCTCCCGCCCGACGCGGCGCTCGACGGTGAGCCACCCGTGCGCCTCGAGGTCGCGGATCGCCCGGTCGAGGGAGTCGGGTGAGCACCCGAGCTGAGCGGCGAGTGTTCGGCGCGACGGGTAGGCCCGGCCGTCGTCACCGGCGTACCGGTCGAGGAGGCCCCACAGGCGGCACGCCCGGTCTGTGACGTCGCTGACCGCCCGGTCGAGGAGGGCCTCGGGGATCTGCGAGTAGGGGACGCGGAAGCCGCGGCGGACGCGGATGCCGTCGCGGCTCACACCGGCCACCATGAACCGTCGAGGATCGCCTTGACGCGCACCTCGTCGGCGGGCTTCCACACCTCGACGATCGTCCGGCCGTCGCTCGGGCCGAGCGCCTCGAGCCACGCCCGCTGATCGGGGCGGGGGTACTTGCCGTCGAGCTTCAGCTCGGCGAGCACCCGGAGGTGGCGGGTCGGGTGGGCGAGGAGGACGTCGGGGCTCCCCGCGTCACCCTTCACCGGGGTGATCCATCGCCACTGCCCGCGGCGCTGTATCCGAACCTTGTGGAAGTGGGCGAAGAGCCACCCCCACGTGTGGGCGTACTGCATCACGAGGTCGAGCCACTCGTCCTCAGTCATCGGGACCTTCGGTGTCGGCGTCGTGGGTCCTCTCCCTCGTGCGCCTGCGTGGGTTCGGGAACCTACCCGGCGGGTCGGTCGGCGGTCAACGTCGCGGGCCATCCCAGCCCTCCCACACCTCATCATCGATCGCCTCGGCCTGCCGGCGGCGGGCCGCGGCTGCAGCTCGAGGGCTGTGCTGGCGGTTATCGAAGCGTCGGCGGACGCGGCGATGGTGGCGGTGATGCTCCCCCGACGCCTTCGTGACGACGGTGACGGCGGCGTCCGCGACGACGAGCACGGCGACCCCCGGCCGCTCATGCCAGATCACCGCGAACCCCGCGACCTGGCGGTCGCCGGTGACCGACACGAGGCCCCCGTCGCGGCACCATTTGGGCGGCCTCGCGCACCATCGGCCGCGCTCGAGCACCTCCGCGATCCGCTTGTTCGCGTCGGCGACGGTGCACTCCTCGACCCGAGCCTGCCACTGGCGGACACAGTGAATCGTGATGCGGCACTCCGGCACGACCGACCTCCCTCTAGTTGTTGACACGTGCCACGGTCCGGGTGTAGGGTCTGTCCACAAGGTAACGACGAGCCCGGAGGGCGGCGATGTACGAGATCAGGACCACGGCGGGCGAGCTGATCGCGGAGGCGGTCGACGGATACGCAGTCCGCGTCGCGATCGACACGCTCACCGCCGAGGGCTACCGCGACCTCGTGGACCCCTTCACCGGCCCGATCGTCCCCGCCGTCGAGGACGGCCGGACCCACATCGCCGCCGCCGTCCGCGTCGAGCGGCAGGGCAAGTCGCCCCGCTTCACCGCCCGGTGCTCGTGCGGGTGGGCGACCTCCTGCGACACCGCTAGCAAGGCCGAGGCCCACCGCTGGGCCGACACTCACACCGCGAGGAGCTGACCGATGACCCGCACGCGCACCATCCCCCACAGCCGACTGATCGGCACGTACGGCGACGGCCCCGACGACCCCCGCGGCCACGCGGTCAGCGTCGTGTCCCCCGCGAGCGAAGGCCCGCGGGCGCTCTTCCGCCTCGCCCTGTACCGCGGCGAGCGGGACTACCTCGCGGTGCGGCTGACGCCCGCGAAGGCCCGCGAGATCGCCGAGCAGTTGATCGCCCACGCCGACTCTCTCGAGGACTGACCGATGCCCGCGACTCCCCTCCCCACCAACCCCGAATGGTCCGCGATGTGCGCGGCGCGCCGCCGGAAGATGGCGCGCGCGGGCTTCCCCGAGCACGCCCGCGTCCGCGTCCTGCGCGACTCGTCCCCCGGTATCCCCGCCTTCGCGGGCTTCCGTGAGGGCGACGAGGGCGACGTCATCCTGAACATGGCCCACACCGACGTCGACCCGAGTGTGTGCGTCCGCTTCGAACTCGGCCGCACCCCCCACGCGATCCACCCCGAGCACCTCGTGCTCGTGTCTGAGCGGCTCGAGGCGGACGGGTGGACGCCCGACGACTACCCGATCCGCGTCCGCGAGCGGCGGCAGGACCACGGCCGCGGCCCGCTGTTCTTCGATGTGTTCGTCGGCGGTGCCCGCGTCACGTCGGTGAAGAGCCGCGCCGCCGCGGACCGCCGCGTCGCGCTCGAGGCCTCCCGCCGCGTGCTGGCGGAGGTCTGAGCGATGCCCGCACGCGGACCCCGCACCCCCGACCCGCACCGACCGATCGTGGTCGGCCAGCGCGTCCGGTTCGTGCACGAGCGCGACATAGCCATGATGGGGAGCATCCCCGAGGGGGCGGTCGGCACCGTCTCGAGCATCGACCCGCAGTACGACGGCATGGTGATCGTGAGCGTCCGGATGGACGAGTCGTTCGAGATCCTCGACGGGTGGGACAACGAAGTCTGTTTCGAGGCGGGCACGCTCGCTGAGGACCCGCCGTTTTGGTGGTGGGTCGCCCCCGACTCCTCGACCCGGATCATCGGACCCCCCGAGCGCGTCGAGTAGCATCCGGGGTGCTGCCACAGGGGGAAGCCGGAGGGGGGCCGCGAGGCCCCCCTCGGTCGTTGTGGTCACGACGGGCGCAGGAGGTCGCGGGTGTCCCACGTGATCCGCACGCGCAGGCCGGTGAGCAGCCACACGTAATGCTCGTACGACCTGAGCGGCGGCCGCCACTCGGGGGCGCTCACTCGGGGGGGACCACGACGACGCGCGGCGGTCCCGGCTCGGGGGTGTGCAGGAGGGTCGAGACGTTCACCCCGGACCGGGCGATCGCCGCCCTTGCCTTCGCCGAGGTGAGGTCCCCGACGCCCGGGTAGGTCACCTCGACTACGGTCTCTTCCTTCCGGCCGTAGCCGAGGGGGCCGAGGATCTCGTCGTGCGCGTCGATCGCGTCGGGCCGGACCTTCCGCACCGGGGCGGCGGGGGGCTCGACGATGACGGCCCACCCGTCCACCGTGGCGGCGACGTCGCCGACCCGGGCGACGGCCTCGAGGTGCCGGCGGGCGTCCTTCGCTAGCAGCGCACCGCGCTCGCCGTCGATGATGATGAGCATGAGCCGCTCGACGTACTCGAGCCGCTGCTCTTCGTTCTCGGCGACGACCTGCCCGTCGGCGTCGGCGACGGGGTAGCCCGTGTCGTCAGTCACCGCTCGGGGCCTCCGGGTCCCCGTAGCCCGGGCCGGGCGGCTCGAGGCCGCCGCGCGTGTACCCGCCGGACGGCATGTGCGGCGGGAGCGCGGCGAGCGACCACCTCGCGTCGTCCCCGCCGCGCTCCCGCCACAGCGCCGCACCGTGGCCGGCGGCCGTCAGCCGCTCGGCGAGGAGGGGCCGCCACTCGGGGCGGGCGAGGAGCGCCAGCACGAACGCACCGTGATCGAGGCCGCTCAGCCCGTCGATCGCGTCGAGCACCTCACGGGCGTGCTCGCCGAGGTCGCCCGCCAGGTCGACGTCCTCGAGCGCCGCGGCGACGAGCAGGTCGATGTTCGCCCACCGCAGGTACAGCGTCGGCTTGCCGACACCGGTCTCCTCAGCGACGGCGGTCATGCTGACGGCGGTGTAGATCATGCCGCCCTCCCCCATGACGGGCAGGCCGCGCTCGGCGGCGAGGTCGCGGGCGGCGGTGAGTGCGCGCCGCTCGATCGACGGGTCGCGCGGCCTGCCGGGCTTGCGGCGCTCGGCGGGCGGCGACTCGTGGTGGCCGGACTGACCGACGTCGGTCGTCGTGGTCATCGGGGTCCTCCCTCGGGACGGGCCGCCCACACGATCGCGTGGCGGCCGGTTGCGGTCTTACGGGTGATGCCGGTGTCGATCACTTGCGGCGGCTCGGCGTCGACGAGCTCGCGCCGCCGCGTGCGGATGCCGGACGGCGTGCCCGGCCAGCTCCGCCGCGCGAACTCGGCTAGCAGCTCGTCGTCGGTGAGGCCGCGAAGCCGCGTGCTCTTCCCCGCGAGGCGCAGGGCCTCGAGGACGTGGCCGCGGATCGCGCCCGCCGCCGGCACCGCGGAAGCGGCGGCGGCGTGCGAGGTCGGTGGGTCGGTGTGTCGGGCGACCGGCTCGAGGGCTTCCACCATCCGACCCGCGTGAGGGCAGGTCGGACGGTGAAGCCTCCCGAGGGGCCGCCCACAGGTGGGGCAGCCCTCGCGGGTCACGAGTGCGGGTCCTGCGCGGCGCGCTTCGCCTGCTCGGCGGCGGCCTCCTCAGCGGTCGGGAACCCGATCTGCTCAGCCTCGACACCCTTCGCGTCCGCGGGGACGGGCGGGGGCGTCGACTCACCGGTCGGCTCCGGCTCCGCGGGCGCGCTCGCGGGCGCGCTCGCGGACGGGGCGGGGTACCGCTCGGCCACCTTCGGGGGGATGGTCAACCCGATGCCGCGCGCGAGGGCGACGGCCTGCACGTTCGCCTCCTCGGGGATCGCGTAGTGCTTGCCCTCCCGATCGAACCGGCCGCCGAGCTGGCGGACAATCCCGTTGACGGTGGTCTGCACGGTGCGCGGCTCGATCGAGTAGCTCAGCCCGATCTTGCCGGGGCCGAGGATCACGACGGTGCCGTTCACCGTCGCGTCGCTCACGTCCGGCACCTCGCCGTCCCACACTGCGCGGCCGCCGTCGGCGTGCGCCTGCGACCCGGTGGTCGAGTCGGTGTCATCGTCGGGCAGGGGGATGAGGAACGCCGCGCGCAGGAAAGACTTCGTGGCGGCGGTGATCGCCTTATTCAGTCCCTTGTCGGAGTCGTCGTTCGCGAGCGCGCCCCACGGCACGACGCGATCACCGGTGGGGCACGCGACCCACATGCTGATCGGCACGCGGTAGTCGCGGATCTTCGCGCCGCCGCGGGTCTCGCGGCCCGTCTCGTCGGCGACCACGTTCGCCATGTCGAGCTGCGGGATGATCGTCACCTCGTACCGGCCGAGCAGCGGTGACACGGCGGCGGCGACGTCCTCGGCGCGCTGGTATGCGTAGTTGAAGTGTTCGTTCCTGCCGGCCTTCGCGACCCCCTTCACCTCGGCGGTGATGTGCGCGAGGCGCGCGGCGAGGCTCATCCCCTCGAGGATGGCGGGGTCGATCGGAGGCGGGGCGTCCGCCAGGTCGACGGGCTCGGCCTGCGCGGCCTCGTCCTTCGCGGCGGTCTTACGGGGCGGTGACATTCGGGTCCTCTCCCTCAGTCGGTTGTGCGGTTACCTTACCAAGCGGGGTCGGACGGAAAGGCGTTGACACCCCCCACGCACCGGGTGTAGTGTGTGTCCACACCGAACGAACGGAGCCCCCGATGACCGCCACCGAGTACCGCGACCGCTGCCTCGCCCACTACCGCACGATGGACCACGACGACCTCATCCGTGAGTCTCAGTCGATGCCGTCCCCGTGGAATCGCGCCGGGGCGAACCCCGAGAACTACACCCCCGCGAAGGTCGCGGCCCGCAAGATCCGCCGCGAGGCGATCGACACGGTGCTCGACGAGCAGCGCGCCGCCCGTGACCTGCTCCGCACGATCAACCGCGCGAGGGCCGCCCGATGACCACGCACACCGACGTCATCCTCGCCCGCCACCTCCGCGCAGGGGACGTCATCCCCGGCCTCGACGTCACGGTCGAGGCAGTCGCCCCCGCCGCGACGAAGATGTACGTCTGGCCGGAGGACGGCTCCCACGCCGTCACGTACGACCTCGACGACCCCGTGAGCATCCTCGCCCGCGACGAGGCGAAGGCTGAGGGCGACGCCTTCCACGAGCGGCACAACGCTCGCGATTGGAAAGAGGACCGATGACCACGAACCGCGTCTCGCCCGTGGAACTGCTCACCCGCGACCTCTCACCGTCCTCGAGCCCGGTGGACCCGTACGAGGTCGCCCCGGAGGACGACCCGCGACTACGGGAGCCTGTGATGCCCGACTACTCGATCACCGTCCCACTCACCGGCGCTCAGCGCCTCGCGATCGACCGGCAGGCCGCCGTCTACGGCACCGACGACACGCCGAACTGTCGGGGCCTCCACTCGTGGCGGGCGTACAGCGCCGCGCAGTGGGGCGACGAGCCGATCGGCGACCACCACGTCGGCGACCGCGTGGCGGTTGACTTCGCGTACCTGTACGCCGACGACTCCGACCCGCGCCCCGGCCTCGAGGTCGCGATCTTCGATCACGCGGGGGAGGTCGTGTCGGCACAGGACTTCGGCTAGCCCCCGACCCACCTCCCACCCCGCGGGCCGCCCTCGAGCGGCCCGCGGCCGTTCTACCCCGTCGCCCACCACCACTCGAGCACGAGCCCGGCGAAGAGGCACAGGCCCCACAGCCCGACGTAGAGGCGCAGGGCACCGACCCCCGCGAACATCGTGGTGCGCGCCCGCGCCGCCCCACCGATGAGCCCGCCGTAGAACACCTCGAGGCGGGCGTCGGCGGTCGGCAGACCGTCGAGGCCTGAGCGGCGGAACATCACGATCAACGCCTGAGCGATGAGCACGAGGGCGGCGATGAGCACGAGCTGCTCTTGCGCCAGCATCCCGAGCGGGACCGCGGCGACGAGCGGCCACGCCCACGCCGGCACACGCGCGAGCGCCCGCGGGTGCACGCGCGCGCGGACGCGCCGCACCATCACCTCCTCAGCGGTTTTCGCGGCGTGGCAGCGGGTGCACAGGACCCACAGGTTCCGCATACGGTCCGACCCGCCGAACTGGCGGGGCCGCCAGTGGTCGACGTGGTGAGGCCCCCCGCGGTCGCCGCAGGCGGCGCAGACACGGCCGCGACGTGCGAGGCACGCGGACCGGATGCCCGGCGGGCGCGGCGACGGGTCGGCGCGGACCGGGCCGACGAGCAGCCGCCACGCCGAGGCGCGGAGCCCGGCCCGCGCCAGGAAGGCGCGGACGGACCGAGCCGACGATGCCGGGGCGAGGGGGGCGACGGACCGACCGACGGGCGAGGCCGCCGGGGGTGGAGCGAAGCTCCTAACCCCCGGCGGGACGAGGCCGGAGGGAGGGACGGAGCCACCCGGAGCCGAGGCAGCGGAAGGCGCAGGGACGGACAACGCCGACCCGGGCGCAGGGCCGGGCGACGCTGCCGCCGGCGGAGCAGGCGGCGAGTCGGCCCGGTCCGCGACCGCCCGGAGCAGCGCCGCGTCGTGCAGCAGGTACGTGTGACCGAGGACGGCGGCGGGCGTGCCGACGCCGACGGCGACGCACCGGCCGGGCGGCCGCTCAGTCACGTCGCTCAGCTCGACGGCCTCCGTCGCGACGGCGTTCGTGAGCGTCATCCGTTGGGCCTCGTCGTCGTTCTTGCCGAGTAGGAGGCGGGCCTGCAGGTTGTTCTTCGTGAACCCCGGCAGGAGGTCCGCGTCGGGCCGCTGGACGGCCAGCACGATGTGGATTCCGAGGGACCTCACGAGGGCGGTCGCGGCCTGCAGGAGCGCGATCGCTTTCCGACCCGCCTCGGCGGCCTTCGGGTCGGCGCTCGAGGGGAGGGCGAAGAGGGCGGCCTCGTCGATCACCACGAGCCTCGAGCGGAAGCCCCGCCGGAGCTTCACCGGCACGTCCCGGAAGTTCCGGGCGCGCCCGTCGTACATCGTCCCGTCGACGTCCTCGACGGGTATCCCGATGCTCCTGAGCAGCTCGCCGCGGCGGCGGATATCCGCCATCACCCGGCCGAGGCAGTCGCGGGCGGCGGCCGTCGTGTCGTGCACCTCGAGGGGGTGGTACTCCGTCGAGCCTTTGAGGTCGATCACCTCGACGTCCCACCCCCACCCGAGGGCGTGGCAGATCATGAGGCGGACCGCCTCCGTTTTCCCCGACCCGGTAGTGCCTGCCGCCATGAGGTTAGGGGGGTCCCCGTCCCACGGTCGCCACTCGAGCTCGTGGTCGCCACGCGGCCCCGGGTCGGACTGCACGCCGAGGCGGAACACCCCCTCATCGCTCGGCAGGGGGGCGTCGAGCGGGTAGCGCAGACCGAGGTCGCCGCGGCTCAGTCGGTGCGCCCGCATCCGCTCACGGTGGCGCGACCTGGCGGACCGGCTCACCGCGATCGACGACGCGGCGGCGGCCGTGGCGGTGAGGGCGAAGGCGGGGCGCAGGCCCACCTCGAGCTGACCGGCGACCCACGGGTGCCCGACGACTGCCGCCGTCCACGGGAGGGTGTGGGCGCGGGCGGCCCACAGTCCCGACGCGACACCGCTCGAGCGCCGCGCCGGAACCGAGACCGTGATCTGCCCCGTCCGGGTGGTCGTCATTCTGCCGGTTGCCCGCTTGGCAACGGCCCGTCCTGAACAGCGCCCCCCACGCCGCGGGGTAGCAGCGACGATGGCGGATCGAGGCCTGAGAGGCTGAGGAGGCGGCCGAGGTCGTCGCGGTACTCGACGCGGCCCTCCTCGAGCACCGAGGCGAGGACCCCCGCCCCGTCCATCCGATCGACGCGGGGGTAGAGGCGGCCCTTCGCGGGCTTCGGGCGCTTCACCGCGACGAGCACCGGCCCGGTACTCCACCAGTCCCGCCACGCCGCGAGGTCCGGGCCGGAGCCGAGGACCCGGCGATAGACCACCCAGCCGAGGCGGCGGAGGTCCGCCTCGGCTGCGTGCACTGCCTCGTCGTGGGTCACTTCGCCTTCGGGTCGGCCGCCGCCGGCGGGGCGGGGGCCTTCGCCGGACCGGGGTCCCACGACCCACCCGCCGCGGTGAGGGTGCCGACCGCGGCCTCGAGGTCGGCGGCGCTGACGTACACCCCGTCGCGGGGCAGCCGCCCACTCTTCGGGCGGACCCTGACGAAGAGGTCCCCCACCTTGCCGTGGGGCTCGATCACGAGGGCCGAGTCGTCCCCCGCCTGCGAGGGGATCTCGACCTTGACCTCGACGCTCATCGGCCACGCCTCCCCGCCGGTGCGACGCGCTCACGGCGGACGCCGAAGCGGTCGTTCGCCCACCGCAGGAGGCGGGCTCGCTCCTCCTCGCTGGCGGACTCGAGCGCGCCTCCGAGTGCGCTCATGCGGTGCAGCTCGTCGGTGAGACCCTCCGGGGTCTGCGCCACCTCGAGCGGGTGGACCTGCGCCTGCTCTTCCATCACGGGCCTCCTCAGTAGGGCCGCCGGGGCGGGTTCTCGATCGCGACGAAGATCCCCCACACGACGAGCCACACGATCACGCCTGCGCGCCACGGCACACCGGCGAGGACCACGAGCAGCGCCGCCAGGAGAGCGGCGGCGAGGCAGGCGGCACCTATCGTGCGGGGATCGAGGTTGGGGCTCATCGCGGGCGGGGTCCTCTCCCTCGGCGACGTTGCACCCCGGAAGCTAACAGGCCTCGAGGACGTGTAAGGGGCGGGCGACGGAGGACCCGCACGACCGCACCGTGAGGCGCGGGAGGGACGTCGCCCGCCCCGGGAATGAGAGTAACCGCCAGCTCGGCGGTCCTCTAGTCCCCCTACAGCTCCGGCTCGACGGGGGGCTCGTCCGCGCCGCCCTCCTCGGGCACCGGCTCGGCGATGATGACGGGGCCGCCGACGCGGCCGGGGTCCACCGACTGCGCGTACCGCAGGAGCGACGTGACCGCGGCGAGGGCGACGGCGATCGTGTGCCACAGGCCGGCAGGGACGCCCACCGGGTCGAGGGCGTCGCTGAACGCCTGCAGGTTCGCGGCCAGCTCAGCGACGGCCGCCATGAGGAAGCCGATCGTCGAGCTGTACCCCCACGAGACCGGCCACGAGCCCCGGAGGGCCTGCCACACGCGACCGGCGATGGTCACCGCGAGGAGGACGGCACCGAGCGCGACGAACACTCCGGGGGGTGCGCCGAGCAGCTCCGCCTCGTCGGCGATCGACGCGATGGCGGGCATGAGGACGAGACCCACGAATGAGAAGAAGAACCCGATCGCCTGCGACGGATTCCGCCTGATCCACTCCACGACGTGTACCTCCTGCTAGTTGACCCGGACGCGCTTCGAGCGCGGCCGGAGGGTGTGGCCGGGACGCTGTGCCGCGACCTTACGCATGTTCGCGTCGCGCCGGGCCTTCGGCCCCATCCCGCGCACCACGCCGCGGAACTCGGGGCTGATCTTCCGCTGACCCGTCCAGAATGTGAAGCGTGGCACGAGTCGGCCCTTCGCGTCGCGGACGGTGAGCTTCCCCCGCCGGACGTGACCTCGGTTGCCGTGGCCCTTGAGCCCCGTGCGGGGGTTGCCATCGACCCACAGGTCGATCGCGTTCTCCCTCGAGGCGAGGGTCGCGTACAGCCCGTGGCGGACCGGCTCAGCCTTCGGGTCCTCCCACCAGTAACGGTTCTCGTACACCGGCTTAGGCTGCTCGAGCAGCTCCGGCGGCGTCACGAAGTACGCGCCGCGCACGTCGCGGGCGTGCTCGCGCACCATATCCCCCGTGTTCCCGCCGATGGTGCGGGCGAGGCCCCGGCTCTTGTCGATCCAGTCGATGAACAGCTCCGTATGCCCGGACGGGCCGGGCCGCCACACGACCGCCGACCCCATGACCGGCTCGCGGGTGAGCCACCCGCGGCGGCGGCCCTCCTCGACGAGCGCGGCGGTGCCGGCGGTGACGATCCGGTTCTCGAGCCCGCCCCGCTGCCACCACGTCGAGACCGCCGACGCGCACCACGCTTGCCACAGCGCACCGGTGATGCCCTGCAGGGCGAGGACGCACCGCCCGCCGTTCGATCGGGGTGGGTCCTCGCTGCACCCGAGGTCCCTCCGCGCGGCGGCGATGACCGCCTCTTGCTTCGCGTTGATCGCCACTCAGACCCTCCTCAGTTGTGCCAGAACGTCGGGCAGTGGACGGGCTTCGGGACCGTCGTGCGCCGGATGAGGCTACGGTAGAACGCGGCCGTCGCAAGGTCCGACTCGGCGACCACGAGGTCGGGGTTCCTGCGCCCGCTCGTGACGCGGGCGTCGGCGGCGGCGTCGATGAACGCCCGCTGCACCTTCCGCGCCTCGGCGGTCGCGGTGATCGCGACGTTGCGGTCGCGGCACGCCTCGACGACCGCCATCCGGGACTGCACCGCGAGGATCGCGACGATGGCGAGGATGCCGATGATCGCGATGCGACCGGTGAACCCCCACGCCTTCCGCACGCGCTCCTCGTGGGGGGTCATGGCCGGACGATCGGCGGCGCGATCGGCGGCTTCCCGCGCGCGAGCCACACCGCGTACCCCTCCGGGTACTGCCTCGAGCAAGGCTGACGGCGGAGCAACTGAACGGCGGTCTCGAGCCGCTTCGGGGCGCGGGCGAATGGCTTCGCGGCGGCCAGCTCTTCCGCCGTCGCCCCCCGGTTGATGAAGAGGATGAGGTCTCGGAGGGTCACCCCGATGATGCGGGTCGCGGGGCGGGTCTGGACGTTGGCGCGGCGGCACCCGTTGTACGTCGCGAGGGCGTTGTCGGCGGTGCGGGCGTTGCGCTCCCCCGCGATCCGGTCGAGGGCGACGGCACCGGTGATGCCACCGACGAGCCCGACGATCGCCCCGACGATGGCGATGGTGAGGAACACCCGCTCGCGGAAGCTCAGCCCCGCGAGCCACCAACGCAGGCCGCTCACCACGGCCAAACCTGGCCGACGGCGATCGCGACGAGGACGAGCCCCACCATGAGCGCAGACACGTTCAGGGATCGCACCGTCGAGGAGTGCACCGGCCTCACCCCCTCTTGATACCCGCGGCGGCGAGGAGGGAGATCACGACCCCGGACGGCCCGAGCACGTAGGGCTCCCGGAGTGCCTCGACGAACGGGAGCGCGCCGAGGAACGCGACCGTGATTACGCCGAGGAGGACGGGCTGCAGCAACGTCCATCCGAGATTCAGGTTCCGGAGGAAGCGGATGACCGGTGGCTCGAGCGGGGGCTCGGGCACCGGGGGAGGACCCGGGTAGGGCGGCTCGTGCGGAGTGCGCTCGTCCTCGGGTGCGTCCACGGTTCAACGGATCCTCCCCGGCC
>Ga0247830_10000726_pt1 | contig 12451 bp, 8 predicted proteins | sample 12C_Control_Day5_FD_207766 | JGI IMG/M metagenome (GOLD analysis project Ga0247830, IMG submission 207766) | Soil microbial communities from agricultural site in Penn Yan, New York, United States - 12C_Control_Day5 | ecosystem: Environmental > Terrestrial > Soil > Agricultural land | place: USA...
TACAAGCAGCGGATCGATCAGCTCCAGAACGAGCCCGTCGATCTCGACGAGCTCGACCGCCAGCGCCTCAAAATGGAGCAGGAACTCTCCGACGCGACCGCCGAGCTCGGCCGGATCGAGGCCCAGGAGCACGAGGGTGGTCCGCTGGCCCAGGAGCGGACCCGGCTGCTCGCGCGTGTCACGGAGCTGGAAGCCGCTCTGGGCGAGGCGCCGGCGCCTTATGACGAGCGTCATCACCGGGAGATCGAGCGCAAGATCCGGGAGCTGGAGCCTCTCGCGCTCGAGGCCGAGCGTCTCCGGGTGGTGGGCGAGCGTGCGACCGCCTTGGGCGAAGAGCTGGCGGCGGCGCGCCGTGACCGTGCGGATGTGGAAGAGCGCATGGGCGCGGTTCGAACCCGGCGGACGGAGCTGGGGTACAGCGAGGCGGAGCACAAGGCCGCACGCGACGCGGCCGTGGCGCTGGAGCGCGACCGGCGGGAGGCCGAGGTGGCGCTGGCCCGCACCAAAGGAGAGAGCGCGGCGGCGGCCGAGGCGGTGGAGGTGGCAGAGCGGCGGCGCGCAGAGTGGGCGGCGCGGGAGCGCGAGGCCGCGGCCACGGCACGCGATCTGGCGCTGCACCAGGAACTCGACCGGGGGCTGTCCGATCTACGCGGCGAGCTCAACGCCACGCTCAGGCCCGATCTTTCCGACCTTGCCTCGTCGTTCCTGCGCGATCTGACTCACGGCCGCTATACCGAGCTGGAGCTGAACGAGGACTACGGTACCACGCTGCTCGACGACGGCGATCCCAAGGCCGTCATCTCCGGCGGCGAGGAAGACATCGCCAACCTCGCGCTGCGGCTCGCGATCAGCCAGATGATTGCGGAGCGCGCCGGGCAGCCGCTGTCGCTGCTGGTGCTGGACGAGATCTTCGGCTCGCTGGACGAGGACCGCCGACTCGCCGTGGTGGACCTGCTCCGCAGCCTGGCCGACCGCTTCCCCCAGGTGATCCTCATCACCCACATCGATTCGGTGCGCGACGGCTTCGATCGCGTGATCCGCGTGGGACTGGACGTCACGCGGGGCGTAGCGACGGCACGGGACGAGCCGCTGGCGGGGCACGATGTGGCGGCCTGACCGAAGCGCCCGGGGGCCAGATCGTCCGACCTACCGGGACATCGATCCACTGAACCGCGTGTTCGCGGAGTCCTTCACCGATCGCTACAGCCGGGACGGACTGGTCGGCGTCAGGGTCCCACAGCTCAATCCGCTGGTCTGGCGCTACGCTATCGACGATGCGGGCGACGGCGCCATGATCTGGCGCGACGCCGACGGTCACATGGTGGCCTTCAACATGGTGCACCGATCCGGTACCGAAGGCTGGATGGGCCCGCTCGCGGTTCGGCCCGATCGCCAGGGGGAAGGACTCGGCTCGCTGATGGTGCGCACCGGCATCGAATGGCTCAAGAGTCAGGGCGCCACGACCATCGGGTTGGAGACGATGCCGCGGACGGTGGACAACATCGGCTTCTACAGCCGGATCGGACTGGTGCCGGGTCATCTCACGGTGACGCTGGTGCTGGACGTACCGCGCCGCGGGGTCGGCGATCCCGCGCTGCTCTCCAGGCTCGGCTCGCCCGAGGCGGGAGTCGAGGACTGTCGGAGGCTCACCGAGGCGCTCTTGCCGGGTGTGGACTTCACCCGGGAGATCGCGCTGACCCGCGAGCTCAACATCGGCGACACGACGTTGGTGCGCGAGTCCGGCGACCTGGTCGCGTTCGCCCTGTGGCACTCGACGCCGCTCGCGGCGGGGCGCCCGAAGGACGAGCTTCGGGTGCTGAAGCTGGTGGCTCGCGACGCGGAGGCCTTCGACCGGCTGCTCGACGCGCTGCCGATGACCGCCGCGGGCGAGCGCGTGGGCCGCATCGCGCTCCGCTGTCAGACCGAGTTCACGTCGGCCTACCTGCGCCTGGTCGGTCGGGGCTACCGGGTGCACTGGACCGATCTCCGGATGACCCTCGAGGGGTTCCCGCGGCGAGAGCCCGTGTGCGGGGTGGTCATGTCGAACTGGGAGATCTGAGGCCGCAAGCCGGGCCAAAATGCGCCGGGCAGGGCTTGATGTGCGTCCTGATTCTGTTCAGCGGGTCGCTGAAAGCGGCCGGGGCTGTTCGCGTCCTATGAGCCGTCCGGCCCTTTCACGAATCTCATGTCGAGCTACCTGCGAGTTGCCCTTCCTCGTCCGAAACTGGCGGATCGTACAGGAAGTCCGCCTCCCAGGTCGAGCATGCTTCCAGCCTCACCGTCGCGAGGCAGGTCTCCAGATCGGCCTCGTCGGCCACTTCGGCTTGCGCCGGACTCTCGAGGGCCCTGAACATTGCCTCGTCACCCAAGGCGGCGGCTCGACACAGCGCCCAGGTTCCCATCCACGAAACGACGACCAGCAGGGCGAGAGCCCATGCGGCCCAAGACGGCAGAAGGATGATCAGCATTCGGCACCTCCGCTGGCAGGTGCTTCTAAGCTGCGGTGGGCCGTCTGAAGGGAGCGCGAACCGGATCTGAAGGAGGCTTCATGAAGTGAGGTCGGCGCTCCAAGTCTGCTGCTCACGGAAGCCGAGGGCCTTCTCACGCCCACTTCCAGCTGCTTTTACCCCGGGTCGCCTATCGTGTGCAACTGCCCCGGGCTTCCAAGCCTACGATCGCCGTCTCGACCAGCTGGTGGAACACACCAGGGCGACCCGCCGACGCGCTCTCAAGTCCCGGTCGAACGGGGAGATTCGCGATCCGCGCCGCGCTGGGTCCGGCGTCGCTTCACCGGCGGATGCGACGTCACCTGCTCCTCCACCGCTTCCAGAAGACGCGAAGGCAGGAACGGCTTCCGCAGCATGGGGACGCCCGGGTCGTAGAGGTGGTGCGCCTCGAGGTAGGCGCGCGGATAGCCCGAGATGAACAGCAGGGGTACCGCGGGGGAGTGGTGCCGTATCCACTCGGCGACCTCCTTGCCGCCCAGCACCGGCATCACCAGGTCGCAGATGACGAGGTCGACAGCATTCGAGCGCGGCTCCAGCAGCCCGATGGCCGCGGCACCATGGCTGGCCTCGACGACGCGATACCCGGCCTCCCGCAGCGTGCGGGCCACCAACTCCCGGACCAGATCCTCGTCGTCGACGACCAGAACCGTGCGGGGCCGGTTCGCGCGGGAATCGGTTGGGGTCAAGGTCGGCACTCCAGAGTGAAAGGGCTACATACCGAAACCGAAGGTGGCAGACCGTGACGCGCGTCACCTGCGTCGGGTCACGGCTTCAACGCCGAGTGGCGTCCCGCACTTGATGATCTCTTGACCCGTCGGTGCTTTTCTCGGGTGTCCAACGCGTCGCGCTCTTGAGAGTGACGACTCACCTGACGACACAATCAGACTCCCGCTCAGACACCCGGGTAATCACCGATAAGGGATATATATGCGCACTCGATCGTTCATCGCCGTCGCCGCGCTCCTGCTGGCAGCGAGCTGCCGGGATGAGCCGACCACGCCAAGCGAGCCCACAACCGCGGCCCCGGCTGACAGGGGAGTGGTGGCTGCCGTGGACGACTCCGTGCTCCTGATAGTCGCGGGTGACGTGCACGCGAACTGCACCAATCCCGGGCACCGCTCGAAACGCACGGCGCCCCTGGTCGAGCAGTACCCCGATGCGCTGGTCATTCCTCTGGGTGACAATGCCGGTCAGTCCGGGACGGTCGCCGAACACGCCTGCTACGATCAGAGCTGGGGCCGGTTCAAGAGCCGCACGTATCCCACGATCGGCAACCACGAGCTGAACCTGGATCCGGTCGCCACCGCCTACTATGACTACTGGAACGGCGTCGGCGTCGACTCCGGAAAGGCCGGCCACCGCGCTCGCGGCTACTACACCCTGAACTACGGCGGGTGGCTGATCCTAGTCGCCAACAGCCACCGCAATCTGGAATCTCAGGCCGCCTGGATGACCCGGGAGCTTGCTGCCAACCCGAGGCTGTGCACCATGGCGACCTGGCACCGTCCGCTCTTCACCAGCAGCGCCAAGCCGGCCAACGTGCAGGTGCCCGGAAAGATCCCCGGCTTCTGGCAGGCGCTGTACAGTGGCGGTGCGGATGTCGTGCTCAACGGCCACGTGCACAGTTACGAGCGATTCGGCAAGCTGAGACCGAATGGCACGGTGGACAACGTGCGGGGCATCCGTGAATTCGTGGCCGGAACTGGCGGATCAGGCCTGTACGACTTCATGGCGACCGCAAAGCCGGGAAGCGAAAAGCGTATCAAGACCTGGGGGATCTTGAAGCTGACGCTCTGGCCGGACCGCTATAAGTGGGAGTTCATCGACCTGAATGGAGCGGTGCTGGACCAGGGCAGCGACACGTGTCACTAGGAACGCTGTGAAGTCAGGTCGTCGACTTGGGTCCTCGCCGCGCGGCGGCAAGTGTGTCGCGATAGACCGCGAGCGTCCTCGCGACCGACACGTCGAGGGTGAAGTCGCGCACGAAGCGCTCACGCCCGCTGGCGCCGAGTCTCGCCCGCAGCTCGGCGTCGGTCAACAGCCGCTCGATCCGGTCGCGTAGCCGGGTCACGTCCGCCCTGGGCACCAGGTAGCCGCTCTCGCCGTCGCGCACCGACTCGGCCACCCCTCCCACATCCGACGCCACGACCGGCAGCCCCGCCCGCATCGCCTCGAGGATGCTGAGCGGAAAGCCCTCCCAGTTGGTGACCAGCAGCGCCACCTGGGATGCGGCGAGCCGCTGCTCCACGTCGCTCCGTTGCCCCAGGAAGTGTACCCGCCCATTCAACCCCAGCTCGCGGGCCAGCGCCTCCGTCTCTCCCATGCCGGGTCCGTCACCGATCAGGTCCAGCTCCCACGCGTGCTGCCGGAGGGAGGCGAGCGCCCGGAGCAGGGTAGGGTGGTCCTTCTGTGGGCCGTACCGCGCCACCATCACCAGCCGTACGGGCGACTGCGAAGGGTGAGCCCTGAAGGCGGGGCCGACGTCCGGCATGCCGTTGTGCACGGTGATCAGACGATTCGACGGCGCAATTCGGGCATCGAGGCCGAGCCGCCGGTCGTATTCGGACACGGTGATGATGCGGCTTGCCAGCGGACCCACCAGCCGCTCCGCCCGCCGGTAGAGTGCGGCTTCGAGCGGTGGGACACCGGGCGTGAACGCCCATCCGTGCACCGTGAACACCACTGGCACCCTGAGCCGGCGCCCCGCAAGGCGCGCCAGGATCCCGGCCTTGGAGGAATGCGCTGCGATGAGATCGGGGCGGAGGCCGGCCAACGCGGCGTGGATCTCGCGCAGGGCGCGCAGGTCCTCCAGCGGTCGGATCGGAGTGGTGAGATGGGGGAGCAAGATGACCGGGATCCCGAGCGTCCGCAGGTCGTCGATGAAGGTACCGCTGCCACTGGTAATCACGGTCGGCGCATGACCCTGGGCCGCGACGGCGGCGGCGAGGTCGCGCACATGGATCTGCGCGCCCCCGATGGGGGAGGCCTTGGTGATGATGTAGACGATTCTCAAGCCTGTTGGCCCGCGAGCGTCGGTCACGAGACTGGGCACCTCGCACGGCTCCGCCGCGGGAGTCAGTAAAAGGAGGACGGTTCCGGGGTGCAGGTCAGGCTAGAAGCGCGACCGGCCGAGAAGTATACCGCGGGCAGGCGGGCGATGCCTGGGGCGCGACCCGGGCCGTTCAAGGTGCGACACCCGTCTCAAAACTATACAGATTTTTGTTACAATCCACGGTATGACTCACCGATAAGTTGACATTTGCAAGCAAGTTACGATTCCAGGCTTGATCGCCAAACTTGCAAAGTGTCCAAGTTCTTCAGATTGATGACCTTCCGGGACTTCCCTAAATAGCACTCAGCCCAAGGGTGGGCGTGGGGACGGGAGGGTTGGGCTCCTCGTGGTTCTACCGCAAGGATCAACTCAAAAATGACGTACACCTACAAGCTTGCGCGCAGATTGGCCATCTCGCGAAAGTTGGGTATGTCGACTGCCTTCGCGCTGCTCGCGGCATGTGCGGGGGACACGACCGCACCGGAGGTCCCTGGCAATCCTGGGGCCCCGTCCGATCCAAGCTCGCCGACAGCCCTCGGTTTCCGAGTGCTTCCATCTGCCATAACCGTCGAAGTCGAACAGAGCTTCCGCTTCCGCGGTGACCTCCGCGGTGCCCGTCCCGGATACCGCCTCCCGGCCATGCGATGGGAGGCCACCGGCGGCACCATCACGCCGGACGGCACCTTCTCGGCCCGACGTCCCGGCACCTATCAGGTGATCGGCCGGAGCCGTATCCATCGCCCCGACACCTCGCTGGTCGTCGTCGTACCGCGGCAGCCCAAGGTGGAGCGGGTCCGCGTTACCCCGCGCACCCCCGATATCGTCTTGGGCCAGAAGCGCACGTTCACAGCGGTCGGCCGGTTGCCCGATGGCACCAACACCGCGATCCGGGTGAACTGGAGCGCGACGGGCGGCACCATCAGCGAGGCGGGCGTCTACAGGGCTGGTGACGCCCCGGGCACCTATCAGGTCGTCGCGCGGAGTCTCCGCGGCGGCCATGCGGATACGATCCAGGTGATGGTCCGCAAGGGCCCCAAGGGCAACGACAAGGACGGGACCGCCCCGGCCACCCGCCTCGTACTGCAACCGTCCTCCGCGACGATGGCGCCGAGCTCGAACCTCCAGTTCGTCGCCTTCGGGCGTACGGAGAGCGGTGACAGCGTCGCGGTAGACGTGACGTTCAAGGCGGCCGGCGGGCTAATCAGCGAGACCGGCCTGTACACCGCCGGGCAGACCTCGGGCAGCTTTCGCGTCATCGCGATAGCCGAGAAGCTGGCGGACACGTCGCTCGTCACTCTGGCGACGACCTCAGGTGGTAGCACTCCCCAGCCCGAGCCGATCCCCGAGCCGAGCGTCCCGCCGACTCCGGCAGGGGGCGGAACGCTCACCGGCATCCCCTTCGGCCACTTCAAGGAGCCGAGTCCCGGCAGTCCCCTTCGGACGGGCGGCGATCTCGTCGTGCCCATGGGTCAGTTGGACAAACTGCCCGTCACCGCCGAGCTCGGCGGCCGGGTGATCGTCAACGTCGTCGGTGGCGGCAAGTGCTCGCTCGACGCCAACGGCCAATGGCAGATGTCACTCTGGACCGCGTGCTGGCGCACTAACCTGACCGCCGCCCGGCGCCAACAGGTGCTCGACTACGCGGCCAAGCGCGTCGTGGCGGGGACCTATCTGATCGACGAGCCCAACCTCGTGAAACGTTGGGGCACCATCACCCCGGCCCAGGTCTGCGAGATGGCGCGGTTCGCCCGCAGCGAGCTGCCCGGCATTCCCGTGCTCGTGCGAGCCGCGCCAGTCTGGTTGGGCCAGTGCGACGCGATTGACGCAGGGTGGGCGCAATACGGGAGCCGTCGCAACCAGCCGGTGGAGCAATACCGCGAGGAGCACCTGGCAGCCGCGAAGGCGGCGGGGTATGCCCTGGTATTCTCGCTGAACGCCCTGAACGACGATGGCCTGGGCACGGACATGACCGCGGCTCAGGTTCTGGACTACGGCACGTCGCTCATGGTACCGGGAGTCTGCGCGTTCTTCGTCTGGGAGTACGCGTCCTCTTGGTCGGAGCGCCCCGAAATCCGTGCGGCGCTGGACTCCCTCGGCCGGATCGCGGCTACGCTGCCGCGTCGCGAGTGCCGACGGGGATAATCGGCATCGCAGTCGAATGACGGAACGAGCCGGCCGAAGCGCGCTTCGGCCGGCTCGTTTCACTTTCTCCTTTGTGGGCGATCCGCCACACGGCCTGCCGCACGAGGACCCGCGGGGATTAAGTTTGCACAACGGCCTTCTCGCGTGCCGCGGTGTAACCCCTGAAGGCCAATAGCTTTCCGCTGTCGGGTGGTGGGTTGCGCGGCCGGTGACCCTGGCCTGAAAGATGCGCCCGCCAGTCTCCTATGACTCCTGAGGATCGCGTTCGCTTATGATACGCCACCGCAGATTCCCGATCTCCCTTCTGCTGGCGGCGATTGCTGTCGCGTCCCTTCGCTGCAGCAGCGATTCCAGCGATCCCGGCGACCAGCCCGACTCGGTGCAGGAAGTGAGCGGGAACGGTCAGGTCGGACTCATCAACGAGACCCTGGCCCAGCCGCTCGTGGTCCGGGTGGAGGACGAGTCGGGGAATCCGCTTGAGGGTGTCACCATCCAGTGGACCATCGGCGGCGGGGGCAGTCTGAACCCGTTGCAGCTCGTCACCGGGACCGACGGCGTCGCCTCGGTGGAGCGAACCCTCGGCGGGGTCGCAGGTGAGCAGACCACGACCGCTACGGTCGAAGGTCTCCCGCCGGTGGTGTTCACCAGTACGGCCGAAGCGGGGTCGATTCCGCAGCTCCTGATCGCCAATCAGCCCTCGGCAACCGCGGTGAGTGGCGACCCTCTGGCGGAGCAGCCCGTCATTCAGCTGGAAGACGGAACCGGGCAGCCCGGTGGTGCCGGGGTGGAGGTCACCGCCTCGGTAACCGGCGCCACGGTTTCGGGAACCGCCACCATTGCAAGCGACGAGGCCGGCGTCGTTCGCTTCACTGATCTCGCGCTCACCGGCGCGGACGGCACGTACACGTTGGTGTTCGAGGCTGACGGCTACGTCGGAGTGCAGTCCAACGAGATCGCGCTGAGCGGCACGCCGGTCGAGTCCGGGCGGCTCGTCGTGGTCACCCAGCCCTCGACCCAGGCCGACAACGGTGAAGCACTGGGACAGCAACCCGTGGTCCGCGCCGAAGACGCGAACGGCGATCCGCTCCCGGCCGGCGTTCCCGTCACCGTCTCGGCCCAGGGAGCCACTCTGACCGGCACGACGACCGTCGAGAGCGACGCCGAAGGCCTTGCGCACTTCACCGACCTCGCCCTCACCGGCCCGTCGGGCGACTACCGTCTCTCCTTCTCCGCACCCGATCTCACCGGCGCCGAGTCCGACCAGATCGAGCTCCACACTACTAGCAGCGAGAGCGGACAGTGGAGCGACGTGATGCCGTGGCCGATCGTCGCGATTCACACGATGCTGCTGCCCACCGGCAAGGTGCTGGCAATCAACCGGATTCAGACCCCGCAGATCTGGGACCCCGCCACGAACCAGTTCACCACGGTGCCGGCGCCGGCCAATCTATTCTGCGCCGGTAACGCCCTGCTTCCTGATGGCCGGGTCTTTCTCGCCGGCGGGCACATCGACGACGGCAAGGGGCTGCCCAATATCACCACGTTCTCGCCGGTGACGGAGCAGTGGACCTCGTTCACGCCGATGCAGCGTGGCCGCTGGTACCCAACGACGACCGTCATGGGGAACGGGGATGTGGTCATCATGGCTGGCCGCGACGAGGACTCGGTCGAGGTCACCATACCCGAGGTGTGGAGCAACGGCACCCTTCGCCAGTTGCCCGGCGCCGACCGCGCGTTCCCGTATTACCCCCGCGCCTTCCTCACGGCGAACGGTCGGGTGTACGTCGCTGGGCCGGCCAACGCCACCCGCTTCCTCGACGTCTCCGGCAACGGTGCATGGTCCAACGGGCCGACCCGGCTCGGTGGAAGCCGCGAGTACGGTTCGGCGGTGATGTACGACGACGGCAAGATCCTCTACGCCGGCGGCAACCGCACCACCAACACGGCCGAGACCATCGACCTGAACGCGGGCTCGCCCCAATGGCAGTGGACCAACCCGATGGCCTTTGCCCGGCGGCACCTGAACCTCACGGTCCTTCCCACCGGCGACGTCCTCGCCACCGGCGGCGTCGGCGGTACCACGTTCAATGACGTCACCGCCGGCGTGCACGCTGCCGAGCTCTGGGATCCGGGCACCGGGACCTGGACCACCCTCGCCAGCAGCAGCGTCACTCGCGGCTATCACGCCACGTCGCTGCTCCTGCCCGACGGCCGAGTGCTTCACGCCGGCAGTGGCGAAGGCGCCGGCGCCCCGGACCAGAAGAACGCGCAGATCTTCACGCCGCCGTACCTGCTGCGCGGTCCCCGGCCCGAGGTCACCAGCGCGCCCGACGAGGTGGCGTACGGTGCGACCTTCCGCTTGGAAACCCCGCAGGCCGACGGGATCGTGAAGGTCAGCTTCATCCGGCTCGGCGCGGCCACCCACGCGTTCGACGAGAACCAGCGCTTCCAGTGGCTCACTTTCTCCAAGGACGCGACCGGACTCGCCGTGACGGCTCCCTCGTCCAGCAACCGGGCGCCGCCGGGTCATTACATGGTCTTCATCCTGAACGCCGACGACGTGCCGTCGGTGGCCCGGATCGTCCGACTCCACTAGAGGAGACGTCATGCTCCGCACATGTTCCGGCGCCCATGTCGGCGGCCGGCTCATTCTCGCTGCGCTCGCCGGGATGGCCCTCGCCTGCTCGGACGAGCGGTCGGGAGCCGGCCCCGGGGCGCCCGACCCGCTGCCGCCGGACCCGGAAGTCGGCGCGGACGCTCCTCTGGATCTCAGCTATCTCTGCGGCAATCGCTTCCTGGTGACCAACGCACAGATGGTTCCGGTGTCGGTTACGTACCGGGTGGCCGGAACCGGCGAGACCGCCGCCGTGGAGGTGGCGGCTGCGCCTCCGGAAGACCCGGCGGTGAGCGAGCAGGAGATCGAGACTCGCACCCGCGGCACGGTGGAGATCCTCGTCGGTGGCCGCCACGTCGTAGCGCGCGCCAACGAGGCGGTGCCGTGCACCCCGCCCCCGGCACCTACAGCCGCCATCGTCGCATCAGCGGCAGAGAGCGGGACCTGGACCGCGCCCACCTCGTGGCCGATCGTGGGGGTGCACGTCGTTCTGCTCCCCAACGGCAAAGTCCTCGCCGTCGGCCGGAAGGGGAACCCGCAGGTCTGGAATCCCGACAATGGCACGTTCGCGGCGGTGCCGAGTCCCACCTGGCTGTTCTGCTCCGGGCACGTGCTCCTTCCGGATGGCCGCGTGTTTTTCGCCGGAGGCCACATCAGCGACAATCACGGGCTGCCGGATCTCACGTTGTTCTCGCCCACCGGCAACAGCTGGTCCACCAGCAGCCGCATGGCTCGAGGGCGCTGGTATCCTACGGCGACTGTAATGGGCAACGGTGACGTCGTAATCCTGGCCGGACGCGACGAGGCGGGGCTCGAGGTGGACGTCCCGGAGGTATGGAGCGACGGCTCGGTGCGGCGGCTGACCGGAGCGCCGCGTACCCTGCCGTACTATCCCCGCGCCTTCCTCGCGCCGGACGGGCGGCTGTTCGTGGCCGGCTCCCCGCGCCCGACGCGCTTCCTCTCGTTCAGTGGGAGCGGGGCGTGGCAATCGGGCCCCAGCAGACTGTTCGGCGCGCGTGAGTACGGCTCCGCGGTGATGTACGACGACGGCAAGATTCTTTACGCCGGTGGCTCGCGGACCACGAACACCGCCGAAACGATCGACCTCAACGTCGCCCAGCCTGTGTGGAAGTGGACCGGCAACATGGCCAACGCCCGCCGGCACCTGAACCTCACCCTGCTGCCGACCGGGGAGGTGCTCGCCACCGGCGGGGTCGGCGGCACGACGTTCAACGACCTCAGCAAGCCGGTGCGCGCCGCCGAGCTGTGGAACCCGGTGAACGGTCAGTGGACCACCCTGGCGAGCAGCTCGATCGTCCGGGGGTATCACGCCACCTCGCTCCTGCTGCCCGACGGCCGGGTGCTCCACGCGGGCAGCGGCGACGGTGCGGGCGCACCGAACCAGCTCAATGCGGAGATCTTCTCGCCCCCCTATCTGTCACGTGGTGCGCGGCCGGTGATCAGCAGCGCCCCGACCGCTGTCTCGTACGGCAGTCAGTTTCGGGTCCTGACGCCGCAGGCTGGCGCCATCACTCGGGTGAGCCTGATCCGCCTGGGCGCGGCCACCCACGCCTTCGACGAGAACCAGCGGTTCCAGCGTCTGTCGTTCACGGCGGATGCGAGCGGTCTGACGGTCACGACCCCGGGCTCCCGGAACCGCACGCCCCCGGGGCATTACATGCTGTTCATCCTCAACGGGAACGATGTGCCGTCGGTCGCCCGGATCATCCGGATCTCTTAGCCCTGGCCCCATCTGTGGGGCCCGCGCCACATGTGAGGCGGGCCCCGGGGCGCCTTCATGCCCTCCCTAAAATCAGGCCACCCCGAGTCCGTGTGTCGCGCGACACCGAAGCCGCAACCACTCCGGGGTGATCTTCCGATATGCATGTGGTAGATTGTCTTGCGCGCCCTCGGAAGGGTCGTGCGCATTTTTGCGCATGGACTCCTCTGGGGGCATGGATTGTGCAAGCCAGGCCGCGGCAACCCGGTCTACTACCTTCCATTCTCGGTGAGGTCTATGCGCTTCCCGTCGGCAGTCGCACTCCTCGCGGTCGTGGCGTTCGCCCCGCCTGCGTCGGCCCAGACCCCTTCGACGGAAAGCGCCTCGATGCTGACCCCCGGGGATTCGGTGCGCGT
>Ga0247830_10000727_pt1 | contig 12448 bp, 9 predicted proteins | sample 12C_Control_Day5_FD_207766 | JGI IMG/M metagenome (GOLD analysis project Ga0247830, IMG submission 207766) | Soil microbial communities from agricultural site in Penn Yan, New York, United States - 12C_Control_Day5 | ecosystem: Environmental > Terrestrial > Soil > Agricultural land | place: USA...
GGTGTCGACCCCCACCGACAAGGACCCGCCATGACCCGCACCCAGGCCGACCTCCTCGCGCTCGCCGACCAGATCTTCATCAAGAACTACCGCCAGCAGCCGATCGTCCTCCGCAAGGGCGCCGGCGCCGAGCTGTGGGACGTCGCCGGCGCGCGCTACCTCGACATGACCGCGGGCATCGCGGTGTGCTGCCTGGGCCACGCCCACCCCGAGCTGACCCGCCGCCTCGCCGAGCAGCTCGCGACGCTGACCCAGGTCTCGAACCTGTACTGGAACGAGCAGCAGATCCTCGCCGCCGAGGCGATCACCCGCCGCTCGTTCGCCGACCGGGTGTTCTTCTGCAACTCGGGCGCCGAGGCCAACGAGGGCGCGGTCAAGCTGGTCCGCCGCTGGCAGCACGTGGTCGCCGGCAAGCCCGAGCGCACGACGATCGTGTCGACCGCGGGCAGCTTCCACGGCCGCTCGGTCGCGACCGTGTCGCTGACCGGTCAGCCCAAGTACCGCGAGGGCTTCGGCCCGCTGTTCGGCCCGGTCGAGTTCGTGCCGTTCGGCGACCTCGCCGCCGCGCGCGCCGCGCTGGCGCAGGCGACCGCGTGCGCGATCATCGTCGAGCCGATCCAGGCCGAGGGCGGCATCATGGTGGCGCCGCCCGGCTACCTGCAGGGCCTGCGCGAGATCTGCGACGAGACCGGCACGCTGCTGATCTTCGACGAGGTCCAGACCGGCGTCGGCCGCACCGGCCGCTGGTGGGGCCACGACCACGACGGCGTCGCCCCCGACGTGATGACCCTGGCCAAGGGCCTGGGCGGCGGCATCCCGGTCGCCGCGCTGTGCGCGACCGAGCGGGTCGCGCCCGGCCTGGCCGCGCTGCCGGGCGGCGCGGTGCCGCACGCCTCGACCTTCGGCGGCAACGCGCTGGCGACCGCCGCCGCGGTGGCCGTCCTCGACATCATCGAGCGCGACGGCCTCCTGGCCGCGGTGACCGCCCAGGGCGAGCACCTCGGCGGCCGGCTGGCCGAGCTGGTCGCGGCCTTCCCCGGCCACGCGGTCGAGGCGCGCGGTCGCGGCCTCCTGCGCGGCCTGCGCGTGGCCGGCAGCGCGGCCGCCGTGGTCGCCCGGGCCCGCGAGCTCGGCGTGCTGCTCTCGGTGGCCGGCGCGGACGTGGTCCGCTTCGCCCCGGCCTACATCGTCAGCCGCGCCCAGCTCGACGAGGCGGTCGAGGTGCTGCGCAAGGTCCTCGGCGAAGGGCTGGGCAAGGCGGCCTGACGGGTCGGCTCGGGTGTGCTATGCGCCCGAGATGGAATACCAGCTGCTCACCGGCCACGAGCTCGATGTCCTGATCGGGCTCGGGCTGTCGCTCGTGTGCGGCTTCCTGATCGGCTACGAGCGCGAGCTGCGCGGCAAGCCGGCCGGGATCAGCACCAACTCGTTCGTCATCGCCGGGGCGATGCTGTTCACGACCCTGTCGATCGCCGCCGATCCGAACAGCCCGGCCCGCATCGCCGCCCAGGTGGTCAGCGGCATCGGCTTCCTCGGCGCCGGCATGATCCTCAAGGAAGAGATCGCCGGCAAGGTCACCAACCTCACCACCGCCGCGTCGATCTGGTTCTCGGCGGCGGTCGGCATGGCCCTCGGCTTCGGCTGGTACCTGATCGCCATCGCCGCGGCCGTGTTCGGCGCGATCGTCCCGCGCCTGCCCACCGCCCGCCGCCAGAAGCGCGACAACAACGGCACCTGACGCGCGTTCCGGCCGCGGTTCCGCGCTACCCTCGCGCGCCCATGCCCGACTTCCTCACCCTCGATGGCCTCCCGCCCGCGACGCTGACCGCGCTGCTCGACGCCTCGGCGGCGTACAAGCGCGGCCGTCCGCACGCGGCGGCCCCGTGGCTGGCCGGCAAGACCGTCGCGGTCGTGCTCGAGAAGGCGTCGACCCGCACCCGGGTCGGCTTCGAGGTCGCGATCCGCGAGCTCGGCGGCGGCGTCACCGTCCTGACCAGCGAGGGCAGCCAGCTCGGCCGCGGCGAGCCGATCGAGGACACCGCGCGGGTGCTGTCGCGCATGGGCCACGCCATCGTGTTCCGCACCTTCGGCGACGACCGCCTGCAGCGCATGGCCGCGGCCGCCGACGTGCCGGTGATCAACGCGCTCACCGACCAGGAGCACCCCTGCCAGATCGTCGCCGACCTGCTGACCGTGCGCGAGCGGTTCGGCACCGTCGACGTCAAGCTGGCGTGGATCGGCGACGGCAACAACATGGCGGTCAGCTGGCTGCACGCCGCCGCCACGTTCAAGCTGACCCTGACCCTGGCCTGCCCGGTCGGCTACCGGCCCGAGCCCAAGGTGGTCGCCGCCGCCCGCGCCGCCGGCGCCAAGGTCGACGTCGTCGACGATCCGCGCGTCGCCGCCGCCGGGGCCGACGTGGTCATGACCGACGTGTGGGCGTCCATGGGTCAGGAGGGCGAGGCCGCCGCCCGCCAGCGCGCGTTCGCCGGCTACCTCGTCGACGACGCCCTGCTCGGCGTCGCCAGCCCGCGCGCGATCGTCCTCCACTGCCTGCCCGCCCACCGCGGCGAGGAGATCAGCGCCAGCATCATGGACGGCCCGCGCGGCGCCGCCATCTGGGATCAGGCCGAGAACCGCCTGCACACCCACAAGGCCATCCTCGAGCTGGCCATGACCGGCGCGGCGGTCGGCCCGGCGACCTGATCGACCTGCCGGCGCGTCATTGCCGCCGACGTCGGCGATTCTGCTCTCGGGCCTCGACCTGGGCCTGGGCCGAGCTGATGGCGCGCTTCAACAGATCCCGTCCGGCCTCGACGTCCTTCAGCAACTTCGAGGTCGCAACGCGCCCAGCGAACCGGCTGGTGTCGGGCAGCAGGGTCGGTTCGAGGCCCTGTTCCATGAGCAGCAGGTTGACCAGGATGTTGAAGTGCGTCCGGCCGTTGCCCTCCTGGTAGAAGTGGGCGACGTGAAGGCCCTTGGTCAACCGGATGATGGCCTTGACCTTCTCCGTCGAGCTGCCGTTCGCCTGCTCGATCTCTTTGTAGTAGTCGTCGATGAGCGCCTTCAGCGTGGCTTCGAAGGGGGCCTGGGAGTTGTTGAGGATCTTGAGCCCCAGCGAGCTCTCGTCGAGGTGGCCTGCATCGGTCTCTGCCCAGGTCACGTACACGTACGCGGGGGGCGCGTGCGGGCACGCGGGCGGCTCGGTGTACAGCCCGGTCGAGCGGGCGAACTCCTTGAGCTTGTCACGGTAGCTGTATCCATCGAAGGCCCAGTCGAAACGATCCGCGGTCTGCTTGTAAGACAGGACGCAGCCGCTGATGAGCTCGCTCACCGCAGCCTCGAGTTCCTGCCCCATCGAGGTGTCGGCGATCGTGGCGAGGACGTAACCCCCAGACCAGCGCTCGCTATCGGCGGGATGCGAGATCTTCTCGTTGTCGGTCGACTCGGCGATGGTCCCGACCCGATCGAGGACGAGCGCGTGGTAGCGCTGGTAGGACTCCGGGGTGAGCCAGCGCTCGTTGGTCGGGTTGCGGCGACGCTTGCTCACGTCGTCGCGTAGCGCCGCGTAGGCGTCCGACATCGCGTGGTACGAGCCCGGGTTCTGGTCGAAGTCGAACGCGAGGGCCAACCCGCTCATCTGCTGCGTCCAGGGCACCATCGCCTTCCGGGACGGGTCGTGCCACCACCTCGGATCCACGAACAGCATCCACCACTCGGACGGAGCGAGCTGCTCGAGCGGCATGAACGTCGAGTCGTCGGTGGGCCGCAGGGTGTCGAGCGCGAGGTCGACGACGCTGAGGGAGCGGCGGAGTCCGGCGCCGCTCGGAGCGCCGGGTTTGACGAGCTGCGTCAGCCGGGCCCGGAGGGTCCTGAGCGCGCCGCGAAGGTCGTCTCGCTGGTGATCCGGGACGAGGGCGATCTCGTTGCTCAGGAAATGGGCGAGCTTGGCCGGTTGGGTCAGCTCGAGCCGGTACGTGACCGAGTTGGCCGGGCTCACGTAGTCGTACTTCTCCGCGTGCGCGGACGTGACGAGCGCGAGGCTGACGATGGTGGCGAGCGCGATCGATTTCGTCACGGGAGTCTCCTTGGCAGTGGTGGCTGTTCGTGTGGCGCAACTCGACGTCAGGTCCGACCTCACGGGGTCAGCTTGAACTTCGGATCGACGGTCTGGGCCAGGGTTCGCTGGTCGAGCGTCGGTATGAGCTTGGCGTTGGGCTCGTACTCGAGGGCGTTGTAGAGCGGCGTCCGGACCTGCCCATCGGGAGTCCAGTCGTCCCAGCTGAACGGGTGTGGGAGCGGGAAGGCCGCACCCAGCGCCAGCAGGAGAGGATGGTACGCGTCGGTGGTGAGCTGACCGACGAAGACGTCGTACTTGACCTTCGTGCCCGCCGCGTCGATCGGGCCATCGAGCATCGCGCCGATCAGCGCGTCGAGTTGCTTCAGCTCGTCCCATCGCTTCGTATCGAACGTCCTCGGCTTGGTCGGTTCCGTGCTGTTCTTGGGGTCGTCGGTTCGCAGGGCACCGTTGATGCCCTCGAAGAGGTTGCTCGGCGCCCACACGAAGAGCGCCAGGGCTCCGCGCTCGCGGAGCTTCTCGATCCGCTGCGGGTAGGCGAAGCTGCCGGTCACGACCGGCGGTCCGACGGGCTTGCCACCGCGACGAGTCTCGGTGACCTCGGGCGGGATCACCTTTGCGAAGAAGTCGTCGACGGCGCGTCTCGCGGCCGGATCGAGGTTGCCGTCGAGGTAGGCGGCGCAATGGGCCAGGAACAGCAGCTGCAGCCGCTGCTGATTGATCACGTGGTGCTTCGAGAAGAACTGCGCGACGAACGCCCCGGACCTCGGACTGAAGATCCGTTCGGAGACGTTCGACAGGTGGGCCTCACGGTCCTGGTCGGAGCCGCCATGAACCTGGATCTGCTTGTTCAGGGTCGAGTCCAGGTACTCGAGCAAGGCGTGCTTGGTCCAGTCGGCGAACTCCAGCGTCTCGGGCTCCCCAGGTCGCGTATTGAGCTTGATCGTCACCGAGCCCGGGTTCGGGCCTCGTGCGATCGCGCTCGCGACGTTGAACGAACCGCCCTGGAGAACTTCACATGGGTGGGCGTCGGCCGAGCGTGCCGCGACCGCGAGCACGGCCGTGGAGACGAGGGCGCAGACCCCAGGGAGGCGGGTGGCGCGGCCGAGCGAGCTCCGCTTCGAGATGGACGGCATCATTCCCGAGGCGCGCTGCAACCGCCGGACCACGGATCTTGTGCGGCGTGCTGCGACCGAGCCCAGGGAGATCCAGGCCGAGCGCGGCGTTCGGGCCGAACGCTCACGCCTCGACGCGTGTGCGCGCGCATGCGCGCGCAGCGCTACGGCCGGCCGTGCAGCGTGACGCCGGCCCAGAAGTACGGCGCGCGGAAGCGCGGGTCGCGGGCGAGGGCGTGCTGGGCGGCCCGCAGGGCGTCGGCCGGCGAGCGGCGCTGGGAGAGCAGCGCGGCGTAGAAGTGGCTCATCAGCTCGGCCATGGCGGCGTCGTCGACCGGCCACAGGGTGGCGACGACCTGCGCGGTGCCGATCTGCAGGAAGGCGTGGACCAGGCCGACGATGCCCTCGCCGCGCATGGCCTTGCCGAGGCCGGTCTGGCAGGCCGATAGCACGACCAGGCGGGCGGCCAGGCGCAGGCGCTCGACCTCGGGCACCGACAGGAAGCCGGGGCGCGGCTGGCCATCGGGGCGGACCAGCGACAGGACCAGGCCGGTGCGATCGGGGTCGGTGCCGATGAGGCCGTGGGTGGCGAAGTGGACGACCTCGGCGCCGGCGACCGCCGGGGTCGCGAGCGCGTCGGTGGTGGCGTCGAAGTCCTCGAGCACGGTGACGCGCTCGGGCGCGAGCTGCTGGATCGCCGCGCCCTCGCGCCGGGTCTGGGCCAGGCGGCTGAGCTGGTCGAGGCCGACGCCGCGGGCGGCGCGCAGGGCGAGCTGCTGATCGCCGTCGTCGGGTGCGGCCGCCGGCGTCGTGGCCGGCGCAGCGCCTCCGACCCGGGCGTCGTCGGCGACGAAGACCGGGTCGGCGAGCACCACGACGCGGCCGTTGCTGGGCACGGGCGGGCGCTGGTGCAGGCGGGCGAGCACCGACGCCGACGGGACCTGGACGAGATCGCGATCGGCGTAGCCGGCGGCGTCGAGCACCAGCCGCATCGGGACGACGTGCAGCGCGCCGTCGAGCGCGAGCACCACGCGGCGGCGATCGACCCCGAGGCGCAGCGGGGTCACCACCAGCGCGGCCAGCTGGCCGACCAGCCTGGTCGCGCGCGCGTCCTCGGCGGCGATCCAGCGGGCGCGGTCGGTGCCGGCCGGCGGCGTCCGGTTGCGGCTGGTCAGCGCCGCGACCAGCTCGCCGGCGACGGCCTCGATCGCCGGGCCGGGCACCAGCCGCACGACGCCGACGCGATCGCCGGTGACGACGAAGGCCCAGCTCCGCTCGCGCCCGAGCAGCACCTCGACCAGGACCTCGCTCGGCCCGAGCGCGGCCTGGATGGCCGCGGCCGGCGACGTCGTCGCGGCCGCGGCCGCGCTCGCGGCGGCGGGCGGCGCCGGCTCGGTGAGCGCGAGGCGATCGAGCAGCACCCGCGCGCGGGCCTGCTCGGTGACCGCCAGCGCCTCGGTGGCGCGGCCGGCCGCGGCGTGCAGATCGGCGAGCTGGTCGTAGGTGTCGCGGATCAGCGTGAAGTACGACATCTTCATGCTGCCGAGCGCGATGCCGGCGCGCATCGACTCGATGGTGGCGATCGCGCGCTCGAGATCGCGGCGCGCGCCGTCGTCGTCGCCGCGCAGGCGCAGGAGCTGGGCGCGGCCGGCCAGGGCGCTGGCCAGCCACGACGGCGTGGCGAGGCGCTCGTTGGCCGCGATGGCGCGGTCATAGGTCCGCGCGGCCTCGTCGAGGCGGCCGGCGCGGGTGTAGGCCCGGGCCAGGATGATCAGCGCCCGGTTGGGGCCGCTGTCGGTGTCCTGCTGCCGCCAGATCGCGAGCGCCTCCTCGAGCGCCGCGATCGCCGGGGCGACCTGGCCCAGGCCCAGCCGGCTGAGGCCGAGGCTGGTCAGGGCGTGGGGGATGCCGGTGTTGCCGCCGATCGGCCGCCACAGCGCCAGCGCCTGCTCGAAGTAGGGGATGGCCGCCGCGGGCTGCCCCAGGTTCTCGACGTAGATGTGACCGATGTTGGTCAGCGACCAACCGATCTGCAGCGGATCGCCGAGCTCGCGGCGGAGCGCCAGCGCGCGCTCGTGCTCGGCCAGCGAACGCTCGGGGTCGCCGACCGCGGCGTAGGCGCTGCCCAGGTTGTTGCGCACGGTCGCCTCGCCGGCCCGATCGCCGAGCGCGACGTACTCGGCCAGCGCACGCTGGCCGGCGTCGATCGCCTCGGTCCATCGATCGACGCGGAACAGGGCGAAGCCGAACCCGCGCCAGGCGTAGGCGACGCCGGCGCGATCGCCCCGCTCCTCGGCGATGGTCAGCGACGCGCGATAGCTGGCCAGCGCCGCCTCGACCTCGCCCAGGTGGGCCTGGGCGATCGCGACCCAGACCAGGGCTTCCTGCTCCTTGGCCCGGTCGCCCGCGGCCCGGTACGCGTCGAGCGCGCGCGCCGACGTGGCCAGCGCCCGGCGCTGATCGCCGAGGGCGTCGAAGGCCTCGCCGGCCCCGCCCCAGGCGTCGCCGGCGCGGACCGGCGCGCCGGCCTCGAGCCAGCGCGCGGCCGCCGCCTCGAACAAGCTCGCCGCCCGCCGCAGCTCGGCCTCGGTCCGCCGGGCCAGCCGCCGGTCGGCGTCGGCGTGCAAGGCGGCGGCCTGGCGACCGGGAGAATCGTGTGGATCGTGACAGGCGGCGATCGCGCTGAGCAGCGCGAGCGCGCCGGCGCGCGCCCGAGGTCCCCCGAACATCACCTCCACGATATCACCAGTGATCGCGCGGTGGTCGACGTGGTAGCCTTGGCTGCTGGCGATGAGCGTACCCGCCGAGATCCCAGAGATCGGCTCCACCGGCCAGCGGCTCGCCCAGAACCCGCGCTTCGATCCCATGAAGGCGGGGTTCGGCACCGAAGAGTATTTCGTATGGTCGCGCTTCGACGGTGCGACCACCGTCAAGGACCTCATCCTGATGACCGGGCTGCCGGTCGATCGCGCGGTGACGATCGTGCGCCGGCTGCGCGTCGCCGGCGCGATCCTGCTGCCCGGCGAGACCAGCGCGCCGACGCCGGCGGCTGCGGTCGCCGCGACCGCGTCGGGCTCGCGCGTGCCCGCGCCGGCGATCGCGGCCGGCCGCGACCGCCGACGGCGGGCACCGGCACCGTCCCGCGGGTGGCGGTCGGCACTGGCTCGACCCGGGCCGCGTCCCCGACCGGCGACGTCCATGGCGTGGCCGCGCCGCTTCCGGAGCTGGGCGTCCCCACCGCCGACGAGGCGGCCGCGCTCGCCGAGGCCTGCGATCTGTCCGACGCCGACCGCCGGCGCATCCTGGTCGGCCAGCGGCTGGTCGCCGCCGGCGATCCGTGGGCCCTGCTCGGCGTGTCGCCCGGCGCCGACAAGCGGACCCTCAAGCGGGCGTTCTTCGAGCGCTCGAAGCTGTTCCACCCCGATCGCTACTTCGGGCGGCAGAGCGGCAGCTTCAAGGCCCGCCTCCACGAGGTGTTCGAGGCGGTGTCGCGCGCCCACGACGAGCTGACCGCCGACGGCTCCGCCCGCCGCCACAAGACGCCGGCGGCGACGGCGCCGCAGACCCCGGCCGAATACGCGGCCGAGCTGTTCGATCGCGCCTGCGTCGCCGAGGTCTCGGGCGACCACGGCCAGGCGCTCAAGCTGTTCGCCGCCGCGGTCAAGCTCGATCCCCAGGCTCGCTACCTGCGCCGCGCCGCCAGCTGTGCGCTCGCGGCCGGCGAGCTGCGCGCCGCCGAGGACTTCGCCAAGAAGGCCGCCGCCCGCGAGGGCTCGGACCCGTCGACCGCGCGCATCCTGGCCCGGGTGCTGCGCGCCCTCGGCAAGCTCGATGACGCCGAGGAGGTCCTGGTCATGGCGCTGGCCATGAAGAACGAGAACGACGTCCTCGGCGCCGAGCTCGCCGCCGACCTGCGCACGGTCCGCGACCAGCTCCGGCGCTGACGCGATCACCGAAGGACCGGACGCTTGGTGTACTGACGGGCGACGTTCTCGGTGACGGCGTCGTAGACGTACGACCAGAACCCCCAGGTCACCGTCCCGAGCATCTTCGACCGCTGCATGACCACCCCTCTCGAGCTCGGTAGTTCGATCATGTCGCCGAGCTCGACCTTCGCGGTGATCGGCACGGTCCCGTTCGGGTGGCGCTCGAGCGCGGTCGCGGGGTCGCAGAACACCACCTCCATGACCGTGGTCTTGATCGACGGGCTCACGACGGTGTCGCGGACCATGAAGCCTTCGGCGGTGCTCTTGGCGCAGAACTCGCTGGCGTAGCCGTAGTTCGCGTCGGCGGTGCCCGGCGGGATCACCTTGAGGTCGTAGCTCCGGACCAGGTCCTGATAGGTGTCGCACTTGATGACGATGTGCTCGCGTTCGCCTCGGAGGCGATAGACGTGGAGCCAGAAGGTGTGGTCGCCGGCCTTCAGGTCCTTCTCCTGGAGGATCTTGTAGAGCCCGACCCAGAACGACAGCGCGGGATCCTGGGGCGCGAAGAACGCCGGCCCGTCGGGGGTCTCCTTGAGCTGGTGGCTGCTGCCCGTTCGCTCCGCGAACTGCTGCTGATCGGTGGCGTGATAGTAGGTGTGATAGCCGCCGGACAGGGGCACCCACTCGCACGGTCCGGCTGCGGCCGGAGTGGCGGCGGCGACCAAGGCAACACCGATGATCATTGCAAGGTTCGAATGGCGCATGGTGGAGCTCAGTGCATGTCGGGTGCCGGCCGGTGGCGACGCGATCCTGCCGACATCGAGCGCGGACCCGGCGCGCGCTCGCTGCGCGCTCATCTGGCGAGCGCGTGCGGCAGGGCGAGCGGGCCGGCCCAGCGGAACTCGACCTTGAAGTCGTCGCGGTCGCTCACGTCCTCGACGGCCGCGAACCGGCGCGAGCGGACCAGCGGCGTGAGCCGGCGGACCTCGAAGACCATGCGCGGCTTGCCGTCGCGGGTCTGCAGCAGCGGGATCGGCGTCCCGATCGCGGCCAGGTCGAGCGGGTCCTCGCCGCGGGCCAGCCGCGGCTTCCAGATCTGCTCGTGCAGCGCCCGGCAGGCCACGTCCGGCTCGAGCTCGAACAGCTCGAGCGCGATGCCGGCGAAGACGTCGGTCGGGCAGACCTGGTCGGTGGTGAGGCTGCTCAGGACGTCCGCGCGGCGCGACGGGTCGATCGCGTTCAGGACCGCGGGCAACGGGGCCTTGGGCAGGACCTCGAACAGGTTCTTCAGCCGCCAGTCTTCGTAGCCGATGGTGTGCTGCTTGACCCGGTCGACCAGCTCCTGGGCGTTCGCCGCGTCCTGGCCCCAGGCGAGGTGGTCGCGGTCGGCGCCCTTCTCCTGGTAGAAGTACGCGACCCAGACCTGGAGCTCGAGGGCATACAGGCGCTTGAACGCCGCCACCACCGGATCGGCCTCGCCCTCGGCCAGCCGCGCCGACTTCCGGAACGCCAGCTCGCCGATGGTCCCCCTGCTGTCGGCGGCGAACAGCGAGCCCACGGCGTCGAAGCGATCGAGATCGACGCCCACGCTGACCTGGGTGCTCAGCTCGCTGCCGAACACCTCGGTCGGGTCGACCGACTGATCGAACACGAACCGGATGTCGTCGGCGGCCGTCGCGTCGAGGTCGGCGCCGTCGGCGTGGCAGGCCGTGGTCAGGGTCCCCCCGGAGCGGGCGGCGAGCTCGGCGACCGGCACCGCGCAGTAGGTCCGCTTGGTCCCGTCGGCGCGGGTCGGCTTGATCGCGTGCCCGGGGTCGTCGCAGATCGCGCTCGCCGCCTGGTAGAAGCGGGCGATCGCGACCAGCACGTCGTCCCACTGCGTCGCGTCGGGCGCCAGCGGGCCGCTGACGATCTCGAGCGTGCGCAGGTGGCGGGTCGGGTAGGCGGCCCAGTGCATGTCGTAGGTGAAGCTGACCAGCGGGTAGGTGCTGCGCTCCGCCCTGACCGTCGTGCACAGGAGCCGCGGCCGGATCTCCTGGCCGGCGACCTTGGCGTAGCGCGTGGAGTAGCGCGGGTTGTCGTGGCCGCGGTCCTCGGTCGCGACGCTGAGGTCGACGCCGTGGCCGCCGCTGGCCAGCTCCCACTCGACGCCGAGCGTGACCGGATCGGCATGGGCGGCGCCGCTGATCGCGCTGGCGAGCACGGCGGCGGCGAGGGTCAGGCGGCGGACGGAGACGCGCGCGGCAAGGCGAGGCGACATGATGGTGCTCCGGGCGGTCACTGCAGGTTGCAGGTGTCGTGGGACGCGAGGTGCTCGGCGATCTCCGGCGGCGCGTAGGCGCGCAGCCGCTTCAGTAGCCGACCGGCCCGCGAGCGGTCGGCCTTGCAGACGAAGCGTCGATAGCGCCGGGCGATGTCCTCGGCGTCGGCCGCGGCCAGGGTGGTCGTGCGCGCGCGGAACCGGCGCGGACCGTCGGGGCCGTTCCACTCGGCGTCGGTCCCGGTCAGCGCCAGCGCCGCGTCGTCGTCGAGCTCGAGCCGCTGGTCGTCGCCGGTGCTCGCGATCGCGCCGGCCAGCAGGCGGATCATCGCGACCACGTCGCGCGGGCTGCGCTGCGGATCGACGCTGCGCAGCTCGATGGTCTTCAGCGCCGAGTGGGCGTGGACCGCGCTGTACTTGGCGGCGCTCTCGAGCTGATCGGCCTGGGCGATCCAGCCGAGGGCGTCGTCGAGCTTGGCGGCGGGCAGCCGGTCAGGGGCGGCCTTGCTCCACGCCGTCAGCAGGCGCTCGAGGCGGGCGGGCCAGTGCTCGTCGAGCGCCTGCTTCAGCTCGCTCCAGTCGAGCCCGGGCGGGACCGGCGGCCGTCGCAGGGCGGCGATCAGCGTCGCGAGCTGGTCGTGGGCCGCCGCCGCCGCGGCCGCGTCCAACGGCGTGTACATCCGCCGGCTGAGGTAGGTGTAGACCTGGACCTCCGCGCGCAGGTCGGCGAGCACCTGGGCGTAGGCCGCCTTGCGGGCGTCGAGGGCGAGCGCGGTGCGGTCCCAGCGCTTGCGGACGAAGTCCCGGTACTGGGCGCGCATGGTCGGCCCCATCACCGACAGCGGCGGCGCGTTGACGCCGTCGACCCGGCGGGTCAGCGGCAGCACGCGCAGGTTGTGGAGAGAGGTGATGAAGTTGAGGAGGTGGCCGACCGAGCGAAATCCGCTCTGGGGGTCGATGTGGACGTGGCCGCCGCCGATCCCGTCGAGGTCGGCGGCGAGGCCGACCTCGCCCGCGGCGGTGAAGATCCGGGTCAGGCCGGCATCGCGCTGCGCCACCAGCCAGCGCA
>Ga0247830_10000728_pt1 | contig 12433 bp, 7 predicted proteins | sample 12C_Control_Day5_FD_207766 | JGI IMG/M metagenome (GOLD analysis project Ga0247830, IMG submission 207766) | Soil microbial communities from agricultural site in Penn Yan, New York, United States - 12C_Control_Day5 | ecosystem: Environmental > Terrestrial > Soil > Agricultural land | place: USA...
ACCTTGCTCATCACCATCTCCCCCATGCGACCCATGGGCGCCGGAGGGCGGATCCGCACGAAGACGTGAAACGAACGCGGGTGTTCTCCGTGCGTGGGCTGCAGAATGTTGGGGACCTGGTAGAACGTCGCGTCAGCGCCAGCGCCGAAGTCCCAGCCTGACCACTTCGCGACCGTCCTGACACCGCCGATCGTCAGGGTTTGAAGAAGATCGCCGCCAGTCTGCGCGCCATCCTCGTGGCCGTGATGTCCTTCACCGCCGTGCGTGCCGAAGCGCAGGACGTCGGTCTCGACCTCCAGCGCCTCGTAGCGGGCATAGACGGCGTTACGCCCGAAGCTGTGCGTACTCTCGGCGAGAAAGGCGTCGTAATCGGCGCGCAGTTTGTTATTGCGGCCGTAGGCGATGGTCGTCGCAGTCGTGCCGTGCGCGTGTGGCCGCAGCCAGGATGCCGAGGCGGTGGTACGACGCACATCGCCTTCCTCGAAGGCTTCGGGCGTGGTGAGAAAAGCGTGTGACACCTGGAACGTCCATGCGGCGCTCGGACGATACCAGCCGCGCACGGACCATGAATCGAGCGGGCCGAAATCGACGAGATCCCAGCGCTGCTCATCCGGTTCGCGACCCTGGAAAACGGAGCCTTCGACCTGAAACGGACCGCGATCGACCGCCGCCGTCAAGACGCCCATCGCGACGTGCGTTGAATCGAATGTGTGATGGCTCAAGGGGGCGGTGGGATTCTCGAACGCGGAGAGGCGATGCATGAACGCCACCGGACCGAGCGCCGGTTCCCCGACCGGCGCACCCGCCAGCGTGAGCGCGTAACCGCGCGCGAGCGGTTTTCGCCACGCCAGTGACGCCTGCATCAAAAAATCGTGCGGGTGCTGACGATCGATCAGCGGCCGGCCATCGAGCGTTTCCCCGGCCTGAAAGATCTCGCGGTAACCGTTCTCGCCAAGCGTCGCGGGGTCGAGGCTGAGCATCAGATTCAGTTGCAGCGTTCCCCCGGCGGCAGAGCGGCTCGCCATTCCCATCCACCAGTTCTGGGATCCGAACTCTTCCCCGCCGCGTGGCCCACCTTGATTGTTGTAGGTCAACCAGGCGACACCGTCCTGCATGAAGTGCCACGGCGCAGGAGACGCGGACTGCGGTGCGGGGTGCTGGTGCTCCTGACCGTAGGCCAACGGCGGCACGCCGACGCTCAACAGCGCGCACGCGGTTGCGATGCGCACAAACGAATACATGGACAACACTCCGTCTCCAAAAAATTTGTTCAACCGGTTTGGCAACCGGCCACCTTCGGAGGGATGGAGGTCAGATCCTCAACGGGACGGGAAACGCGCTGTGGAGAGGCGGAGATGGCAGCGCGCTCGCGCTGGCGACGCCGATCCAACGGAATGCGTGGAGGTGGTGCGGCGGGGGCGCAGCCGCAATAACAGTTGGCGGCGACACCGTCAACTTCGCCGTGAGGACGAGTGGGGCGGCGTGAGCGTGCTCATGCCTGCACGAATCAGCGGGTGCAGGTCTGGAATGCTCGACTGGTCCCGACGAACAATGACTCGCCATGGTTGCACGCTGCGCGTGATGCGCCGTCGTCACACAGCTCACGTCGCAGACCGCGCGCACGGCCGGCGCCACGGCGAGCAGCGCTACGACGAGGGTGATGATGAGACGACGAACCATCGGGTTTCACTATACTGGCATAGGGCGCGAACTCCTCGGCGCAAGCCCTGCAGGATGAGACGCCGTTCACGTCCCCGGCGTCTCAGTGAAATGGTGATCGGCTCGACGATTCAACATTACAAGATTCAGGAACGCCTCGGAGCCGGCGGAATGGGCGAGGTGTATCGCGCCGACGACCTGCGGCTCGGACGACCGGTCGCGCTGAAATTTTTGCCGAGCTCGCTGAAGTCTGACCCCGAAAGCCGTGCGCGGCTGCTGAATGAAGCACGCGCAGCCTCGATGCTTCGTTCCCCCAACATTGCCGTCACCTACGACATTGGCGAGAGCGACGGCAACGACTTCATCGTCATGGAATACGTCGATGGTGAACTGCTCTCGAAGCGGGTGACAGACGGACCGCTCCCAGTGCGCGAAGCGGTGCAGGCGGGGATTCAGATCGCCGACGCGCTCGACGAGGCGCATTCGCGCGGTATCCTCCACCGCGACATCAAAAGTGCCAACCTGATTCGCACCGATCGCGGACTCATCAAGATCCTCGACTTTGGTCTCGCGAAAATACTGCCCGTCGCGACAGCAACTGACGTGACGCGTCCGCAGATGACCGTTGCGGGCATGGTCCTGGGGACGGTTTCGTACATGGCGCCAGAACAGGCGCTCGGACGCGCGACCGACCACCGCGCGGACCTCTTTTCGGCCGGCGTCGTGCTCTTCGAGCTGATCACCGGTCGACTGCCCTTCGACGGCACGACGGCCACGGAGATCATCGATCACATCCTTCATCAGGAGCCGTCGCCCGTGTCTCGCTACGTGACCGGCGTGCCTGCTTCGCTCGACGCCGTCGTGAAACGGGCGCTCGACAAATCGCCCGCATTTCGATATCAGTCCGCGCGCGAGATGTACACGGACCTGAAGAAAGTCACGGCGGAGCTGGACGTCATGCCTCGCCGCACGTCCCGAATCTCCGCCGTCGCTGCCACGCCGCGAGTCGGCTGCTGCGTCGCGGTCATGACGTTCAGCAACATCACGCGTGAGGGGGCCGACGACTGGATTGGCACGGGCATCGCTGAAACGGTCAGCACTGACCTGAAGAACATCCACAACCTCTCGGTGATCGGCCGCGCGCGTGTGTACGACGCGATGAGAAATCTGAGCGGCGGCACGCAGGTCAACGAGTCGCTCGCCATCGACGTCGGCCGCAGGCTCGGCGCGTCGTGGGTGGTGACCGGCGGTTATCAGCGGCTCGGCGACATGATCCGGATCACCGCGAACTTCGTCGATGTCGCGACCGGCGAGGTTCAGCGCACCGTCAAGGTGGACGGCAAGATCGACGAGATCTTCGCGCTGCAGGACAAGATCGTCTACGAACTGAGCCAGGGTCTCAACGTCGTGCTGCAGGGAACAGAGGTTGCGGAGATAGAGCGGCAGGAAACCCGGTCGGTCGAAGCGTACGAGAGCTTTGCGCGCGGCATGATGAACCTGCGGCAAGCCACGCGTGAGTCGATGGATCGGGCGATCGCCGCGTTCGAAGAGGCCACGCGCCACGACCCCGAGTACGCAAAGGCGTGGGCCGCGCTCGGCGGCGCGTACGGCCTCAAAGGCGCGTTCCTCAGCATGCCCGACATGATCCACAAGGCGATGGAGCTGGAGCGGCGGGCGCTGGCCATCGATCCCGAGCTCGCCGACGCGCACGTGTTCCTCGGCACGGGTCTGCTCGGCCTGGGTCAGGTCGACGAAGCGATTGCCGAGATCCGCGAGGGCATCCGCCTCGAACCCGACAACGCGCAGGCGCACCAGTCGCTCGCACGCGCGCTCTGGATCGGCAAGGGAGACTTCGCCGCCGCCATTCCCGCCTTCGAACGGGCAATCGAGCTGAACCCGCAGGCGGGGTACTCGTACCTGCAGCTGTCGCTGCTCCTCGCCTGGCTCGGCGAATACGATCGTGCGGCGGCGATCAGCCGCCAGGCGGTGGAACTGCAGGAGCAGTACATCTCAGGCAACGCCGGTCTTCAGATCGTCGGCGCGCACTCGCGGCTGGGATACATCCACTACCTGCAGCGGCATTACGACGAGGCGCTGAAGGAATACGAGCGCGAGCTGGCGTTCGTCAACTCGAGCGACCACGCGCTTCGCGAGCGGACCAACATCGAGCTGAACGTGAGAGTCGGTGCCGCGTACTACCGCATGGGACGCCATGACGATGCCGTCCGGCATTTCGAGCGCGCGCTGAAGGCGTTCGAGGCGCGCGTCGCCCGCGGTGCCGACGATCCCTCGACGCGGTACTACATCGCCACCGCACTGGCACTGCGCGGGGATGCGGATCGTGCCATCGATTCCCTCGCGCGCGTGGTGAAGCTGCAGCCCGCGCTCACGCGGGCGCGTGCCACGCGCGATCCCGACCTCGACGCTCTGCGAGACGACCCGCGCTTCCAGAAGCTCCTCGCTCCCGATGTATGACGTCGTCATCATCGGCGCCGGCCCTGCCGGGCTGAGCGCCGCACTGGTGCTGGGGCGCTGCCGGCGGAGGGTCCTCGTGTGCGACAACGGGCATCCGCGCAACGAAGCTTCACAGGCGATGCACGGTTTTCTCACCCGCGACGGCATTCCTCCGCTGGAGTTTCTCCGCCTGGCGAGGCAGGAGCTCGAGCAGTACGACACCGTCGCGATCCGCGACGTGACGGTGACGGACGCCCGTTGCGCCGCCAACAGCCGCTTCGAGACCACGCTGGAGACCGGTGAGGTGCTCGAGTCGCGCAAGCTGCTGATTGCGAGCGGTGTTCGAGACAACGTCCCCGATATTCCCGGAGTCGGCGGTCTCTACGGACGCAGCGTTTTTCATTGTCCGTACTGCGATGGGTGGGAAGTCCGCGATCGGCCGCTGGCCGTGTACGGCAGGGGCGAGAAGGGGTATGGCCTTTCGCTCGAGCTGACCGCGTGGTCGCGTGACATCCTGTTGTGTACCGACGGCCCGTGCGAGTTGGAGACGGACAAAGTCGAGCGGCTGCAACGCAACGGCGTGAGGGTCAGGGAGGACCGCGTCGTGAGACTCGAGGGCACCGATGGCATCCTCGAGCGCGTGGTCTTTGCCGATGGGCCCGCGTCAGAGCGACGCGCGCTCTTCTTCACGACCGGACAGCAGCAGCAGTCGCCGCTGGCGGTTCAACTGGGGTGCGAGTTCAACGACAAAGGCACCGTCAGCACCGGCAAGTACGAAACCACGCACCTGCCAGGTCTGTTCGTCGCCGGTGACGCGTCTCGCGCCGTTCAGTGGGTGGTGGTCGCCGCGTCAGAAGGCGCCGAGGCGGCGTTCGCGATCAACACCGATCTGATCAAAGAAAATCTTCGGTGAGGTTCAGAGCGCGCAGAGACTTTACCCGGGTTTTGAAAAAATATGCCTCTGTGTTCTCTCTGTGGTGAACCGTTGCCCGACTACGAAGAAATACCGCGCTTTCGCCAGTACCTCGCCAGGCCTTGCCAGGAGTAGTCGAGACGGCCTGCACGGCCGTATTGCTCCGCCTCCTGTTCACCAACCGACCGGCGCAGTTCGCGGAACGCCTCGTCGACGAACGTCTGTTGCCTCGCCTCTTCGCTGAGGCCCGGATCGGCGATCAGCCGCTGCACAATGCGGTTCCATGCTTCGATGTTCTCCCGCAGTTGTTGGAACTGCAGGCGCGCACCATGGAACGGACCGAAATGCGTGAGAAAGAGCGTGTCAGGATCCCACGCCAGAATGCGCGCTTCACTCTCGCGCCAGATCTCGAGGTCGATGTCGGGTGGAGGCGTCGGCGGCATGACGTACGTTCCAGGTCCCCGGCGGATGCCCGCGGTATCCCCCACGAACGCGACGCGACTCGCACGATCGAAGTAGCTCACGTGATGGGACGCATGACCTGGCGTATAGGCAACATCCAGCTCGCGGCCGCCGGCAACGAGCGTCTCGCCGCCCTGCAATGCGCGCAGATTCGAGCGCGGGACGGGAAGGAACTCTCCCCACAGGCGCTGCATGTCGGCCTCGCCGTACAGGCGCGTGGCGCTGGCGAGCAGCTTTGCGGGGTCTGCCATGTGCGGCGCGCCGCGCTCGTGGACGACCACTTCGATCGCCGGGTTCTCTCGCACCAGCGTGCCCGTGGCGCCGGCGTGATCGAGATGGATGTGGGTGAGCAGCAGCTGCCGCACGTCGGCGAGTGCAATGCCCTTGTGCTTCAGCGAGAGCCGCAGCGTCTCGATCGTGGTCGACGGCCCCGGATCGATGAGCGCCACGCCATCAGCGCCGCGAAGGATGGCGGTGGCGATGATGTCGGGCCTGCCGAGGAAGAGCAGATCGACATAATCGAGCCCCGCGGCGAGCGGCTTGATCACTGCGCGCTGCCCGCGGTCGGCGAAGACGGTCCTCCTTTGTAAACGACGCCGCCCTTCATGACGAAGCGCACACGGCGCATTTCACCGATGTCCTTCAGTGGATCGCCGTCAACGGCGACGATATCGGCGAAGCGTCCCTTCTGGATGGAGCCGACGCGATCCGACGCGCCGAGCAGATCGGAGGCGTTCCGCGTGGCGGAGAGGATCGCCTCGATGGGCGGCATCCCTCCTTCGACCATGTAACCGAACTCGCGGGCGTTCTCGCCGTGAGCCGACACCCCCGAATCGGTGCCGAACGCGATCTTGACGCCTCCCTTCCATGCGCGGGCGAACGCTCCCTGGATCAGCGGGCCGATCTTCGCCGCCTTCTCGCGGACACTGGGATGCAGCGCTCCCGGCTTCTTCGACATCTCCTCCACGGTCTTACCCGCGATGATCGTCGGCACGTACCACGTGTCGTGTTTCTTGAAGAGCGCGACCGTTTCGTCGTCCAGGTAGGTTCCGTGCTCGATCGAGTCCACGCCCGCCCGGATCGCCGCCTCCATGCCGCGCTTGCCGTGCGCGTGCGCGGCGACCTTGAGCCCGAGCAGGTGCGATGTCTCGACGATCGCGCGCATTTCCTCATCGGAGAACTGCTGCAGGTCGCCCGAGTCGTTGATCGACAGGACGCCGCCGGTGGCCGTGAACTTGATCACGTCCGCACCGTACTTGTGCTGGTAGCGAACCGCTTTCGCGGCTTCTTCGGGCGAGTCGACGATCCCGTCTTCGTAGGTTGGCGGTCGCGTGAGGTCATATCGAAGACCGCCCTGATCGCCGTGCCCACCGGTGATGCTGAGCGTGTTCCGAGCCGTCCACATTCGAGGGCCGGGAACGAACCCTTCGTTGATGGCGTTCTTAAGGGCCACATCGACGCCGCCGCCCGCGCCGAGATTTCGTATGGTCGTGAATCCCGCTTCGAGGGTCCGCTTCGCATAAACGGTCGAGCGGACCGCCGCGTCGACGTCGCCACGGGTCACCGCCTCGAGAAGGGCATTCGGCCCCAGCTCACTCGTAATGTGCGTGTGCGAATCGATCAGCCCGGGCATCACCGTCGAACGTGACAGGTCGATGACCTGCGCGCCCGGCGGGGCGACGAACCCTGGCTGCACGTCCACGATGCGGTCGTCAGCGATCACGATGGATACCCGTTCGCGTACCGTGGTCGAGGTGCCGTCGATCAAGCGGCCGGCGTGCACCACCCTGGTGACCGCCGGAACCTGCGGCTGCCGGGCCGGCGTCGTAACGGTCAGGCACGCCAGTACCGCGAAAACGGTCCCTACCCTGCACACTGTCTTCATGATGGGGGATCTTAGCGCAGGACCTGCAACGCCGCCGACGTCCGGTAAGATTGATAGCGAAGGCGATGGGCGATACGGACCGGCGGACGGGCGAAGCAGTCCTCGAGCGAACGAAGCAGGAAGTCAAACGGCCGCAGCTCTTCAAGGTGCTCCTGCTGAACGACGACTACACGACGATGGATTTCGTCATCGAAGTGCTCGAGACGATCTTCAACAAGCAGCCGGCCGAGGCCTTCCGAATAATGATGATGGTGCATACGCGAGGCAAAGGGCTGTGTGGCGTGTATCCTCATGAGATCGCGGAAACCAAAGTCGAAGCGGTAGTCACGACGGCGCGCGAACATGGGTTCCCGCTCAAGGCGGCGATGGAACCGGAATGATCCGGGTCGGGGTCTGGGGTCGGGGTCGGGCGGAAGCCGGAAGCCGGAAGCCGGAAGCCGGAAGCCGGAAGCCGGAAGCCGGAAGCCGGAAGCCGTGAAAAAGTCTTACTTAAATGTTCAGTCCAGCACTTGAAATCGTTCTGACCGTCGCCTATCGCGAGGCGACCTCACGCCGGCATGCGCACCTGACGCTCGAGCACCTGCTCTACGCGCTGGCGCATGACCTCGATGGGGAACGGATCCTCGCGGCGTGCGGCGCCGATCTGCCGCAACTGCGCAAGGATCTCGACAAGTATCTGAACGACTCCGTCGAGCAGTTCTCGCGCGGGCAGCAGAAGGAGCCGGAGCAGACGCTCGCGTTTCGCCGTGTGCTGCAGACGGCCGTTCTTCACGTGCAGAGCGCGGGGCGGCAGGAGGTGCAGTCGGGCGACGTGCTCGCCGCGACGCTTCAGCAGAACAAATCCTACGCGGCGCAGCTTCTCGCGGCGCAGGGCGTCACGCGCCTCGACGTGCTCGAATACATCACCCACGGCATCAGCAAGGTGCCTCCGGCGCACTCGCCGTCCGACTCCCCGGCGGATGGATCCGACGAGGCCGAGGCGGGCGTCGGCGAACGCGGCACCGCGACGTCACGCGATCCGCTGAGCGCCTACGCGACCAACTTGACCGCGCGCGCCAAAGCCGGCGAGCTCGATCCGCTGATCGGTCGCACCGAGGAACTGCAGCGGACCATGGAGATCCTCTGCCGGCGCCGCAAGAACAATCCGGTGTTCGTCGGCGATGCCGGCGTCGGCAAGACAGCGATCGCCGAAGGGCTCGCCACCCGTCTGCTCGACGAGGATGTGCCGGATCTGCTCGAAGGAGCCGAGGTTTTCTCGCTCGACACCGGCGCTCTCCTCGCCGGCACGCGGTTCCGCGGCGATTTCGAAGAACGGTTCAAGGCGGTCATCGCCGCGCTCTCCAAACGGCCGATGCCGATCCTCTTCATCGACGAGATCCACTCCACCGTGGGCGCTGGCGCGACAACCGGCGGCACGATGGACCTTGCCACGATGATCAAGCCGATCCTCACGGCGGGTCAGCTGCGGGTGGTCGGATCGACGACCCACGAGGAGTTCAAGCACATCGAGAAGGACCGCGCGCTCGCGCGGCGTCTGCAGAAGATCACGATCGACGAGCCGTCGATTTCCGAGACAGTCAGGATCCTGCAGGGTCTGAGATCACGCTACGAAGCGCACCATCGTGTGCGCTTCTCCGACGAGGCGATCGAAGCGGCCGCAAAGCTGGCCGCGCGACACCTGCGCGACTACAAGCTGCCCGATAGCGCCATCGACGTTCTCGACGAGGCGGGCGCGCGCATGCGTCTGTCGCGGGCGATGGAAGAGGGCCGTCTCAAGCCGACAGAAGAGGGCCGGCTCAAGCCGGCTCCCACCGCAGGTAACGACGGAGCGGCCGGCTTCAGCCGGCCTGACGAAGTCGTCGACGAAATCACGTCTGAGCACATGGAGGCTGTGGTCGCGCGCATGGCGCGCATCCCCGCCAAGCAGGCGACGTCGTCCGACAGGGACCGCCTCCAGTCGCTCGAGGAATCGCTGGGCCGCGTCGTGTTCGGACAGGACGAGGCGGTCAGCACCGTCGCGCGAGCCATCAAGCGTTCACGTGCGGGGCTCGGACAGCCCGATCGGCCGGCCGGGTGCTTCCTGTTCACCGGACCGACGGGCGTGGGCAAAACCGAACTGGCGAAGCAGCTCGCGCTGCATCTCGGCAACGAGTTTCTCCGCTACGACATGAGCGAGTACATGGAGAAGCACGCCGTCGCACGCCTGATCGGCGCGCCGCCCGGCTACGTCGGCTTCGAGCAGGGCGGGCTGCTCGTCGACGCGGTCCGCCAGCATCCCTACGCGGTGCTGCTGCTCGACGAAATCGAGAAGGCGCATCCAGACATCTTCAACATCCTGCTCCAGGTGATGGACCACGCGACGCTGACCGACAACAACGGACGCAAGGCGGATTTTCGCCAGGTCGTGCTCATCATGACGTCCAATGCCGGATCACGCGAGCTGAGCGCCGGCAGCATCGGTTTCTGGGAATCGGGTGGATCGGACCGCGCCGTCGATGCGCGCTTGAAACAATCGCAGCAGCGGTCGAAGCACGCGATCGAACGGGTGTTCAGCCCCGAGTTCCGCAATCGCCTCGATGCGATCGTCTCGTTCGGGCCGCTCGCTCCGGCGGTAATGGAGACGATCGTCGAGAAGTTCATCTTGCAGCTCGAAGCGCAACTCGCGGAACGTCGCGTGGCCATCACGCTTCAGCCCGAGGCGCGGCAGTGGCTCGCGGGGAAGGGATACGATCCGGTATTCGGGGCCCGTCCCCTCGCACGCGTCATCCAGACCGAGGTGCGCGATCCGCTGACGGACGAGATTCTGTTCGGCCGCCTCGAGCAAGGTGGCACGGTAACCATCGGTCTCACGGATGGAAAGTTGACGTTCGCTTTTGATGAACGTCAGGCCCAGTAGGGCTGGCGGTAGCCAGCCCGGATAGGCCGGCTGAAGCCGGCCTCGACGCCAATATGTCTGACAAGGAATACGAGATCCCCGTCAAGGTCGTCGATCGCCGCTGGTGGGTGAACCAGGACGGCGCGGAACCGGCGCGCGAAGACACGCGCGGCAGCGGCAAGCCGACCTACGTCGAACAGCTCGAGCAGCAGATCGCCGAGAAGGATCGGCAGATCCAGGAGTACCTCTCCAAGTATCGCGCGGCCGCCAGTGAGTTCGAGGAAGCGCGGCTGCGGCTGCGTCGCGAGATCTCCAAGGACGTCGAGCGATCGCGCCGCGACATCCTCGCCGAATTGCTCGATGTCGTCGACAACCTGGATCGCGCCATCGACTCAGCGCGCCAGGGCGGTTCGACCGACGCGCTGCTGCAAGGCGTGGAGATGGTGCGACGACAGTTCATCGCCAAGCTGGAAGGCTTCGGCGTCAAGCGCATCGAAGCAGATCAGCAGCCGTTCGATCCGATGCTGCACGAAGCCATCACCAGTGTGCCGGCCTCATCGCCCGAGCAGGACGGCATCGTGATCGGTACCGTTCGCAGCGGCTATCGTATTGGCGACGACGTTCTGCGCCCGGCGGCAGTGGCGGTGGCCAAGGCTTAGGAAGAAACTCGAACTTCAAACTCCAGACTTCAAATTCCAAATTTTCAATTCCAACTTCCAACCCGTGCGGCCGGTGAGGAAGGCACGGGCGAGACGTCGGGAATTGGCAGTTTGGAGTTTGCGGTTATTCCTCCTTCAACACCACGAGCGGATCCACCGTCGCCGCCCGGCGTGCAGGCACGAACGACGCCACGACTGCGCTGCCGCCGAGCAGCAGGACGATAGTGGAGAGCACGAGCGGATCGTGCGGCGTCACCTCGTAGAGCAGCGTGTCGAGCAGTCTCGAGGCGAGCAGCGCGCCAGCGAAACCGGCGACAAGCCCGATCCCGATCGGCCTGACCGAGCGACCGACCACCATTTTCACAACCTGCGCCGTGCGGGCGCCAAGCGCCATGCGGATCCCGATCTCTCTCGAGCGCTGCGACACGACATAGCTGACCACGCCGTACACGCCGATGACGGCGAGCAGCAGGGCGACGCCCGAGAACACGCTCAGCAGGAGCATTGGAAACCGCCGAGAGCCGATCGATTCGGCGAGCACCTCTTGCATGGCGCGAACACGCGTGACCGGCTGATCGCGATCGATCCGCCGGAGCGCCTCGCGAACGGGGCCGGCGACGGCGAGCGGGTCCACACCCGACTTGACGGTGATCGTGATCTGCGGCCAGGCAGCTTGCGGATAAGGGCGGAACATCTCACGCCGCACGTCGCTGTCGAGACCGAAGTGACGGACATCTCGAGCCACCCCGACGACGGTAAGCCAGGGATTCGGCGAATCGGCGTCGCCCAGCTTGATGTGGCGCCCGATCGGATCGGTATTCGGCCAGTAATCCTGCGCCATCTTTTCGTTGATGATGATCACGCCCGGCGCATCGGTCGCGTCCGCCTGAGTGAAATCGCGCCCGCGGACGAGGGGGATCCCCAGCGTGGCGAAGTAGCCGGGACATGTCACACGATACGCGGCGCCGGGGATATCGGCACGGTTCGCCGGTGCTGGACGGCCTTCGATGACAATCGCCCGGCCGGCGCTGGCACCGCTCAGCGGCAAGTGGCTGATCGCGCCGTGATGCACCAGGCCGGGAACCGCGCTCAGCTCGCGCTCGAGATCCGCGCAGAACGTCGTTCGCACTGCCGGACCATAGAAGTCCTCCTGCGGCAATGCCATGTCCATCAGCAGCACATTGCGCGTGTCCAGGCCCGGATCCACCGCGATCAGGCGGCCGACGCTCTTGATCATCAGGCCCGCGGCCGCGAGCACGATGACGGCGAGCGCCACCTCGACACCAACCAGCAGGCCGCGGAGACCGCTGAACCGGGCCGTTCCCCCTCGCTCACCGCCGGCCCGCATAGTCAGCGCGGGCTGGGACCCTGCCAGGCCCATGATCGGCGCGAGACTGAACAGAATACCGGTCAGCGCCGCGACGGCGAACGTGAACGTGAGCACCAGGGGATCGAGTGGGGCGCCGCCGGCGGCGCGGTACGGGGCGAACTGGATCGACGGCGGAAGGGCACGATCGAGCATGGCC
>Ga0247830_10000731_pt1 | contig 12425 bp, 9 predicted proteins | sample 12C_Control_Day5_FD_207766 | JGI IMG/M metagenome (GOLD analysis project Ga0247830, IMG submission 207766) | Soil microbial communities from agricultural site in Penn Yan, New York, United States - 12C_Control_Day5 | ecosystem: Environmental > Terrestrial > Soil > Agricultural land | place: USA...
GGGCGAGCTTCGAATACTTCGCTCTCGCCGCATCGTCGGGCTCGCCGTCGACGAGGTGATAGCCCTGTGCAACGAGGTGAGCACGGATCTTTTCGATCATTGCCTCCGCCGCTGTTTCCTTGACGAGCCGGATGTCGATTGCTGCGGTGGCGCTGGCGGGGATGATCGTTCGCGCGCCGGCGCCGACAAACGCACTGTTCATGCCGCGCACGTTTAGAGTCGGGTACTGCAGGGCCTGTTGCAGCTTCGGATACGCCGCTTCCGGCGCGGCGACACCGAACGTCCGCAGCATCGTGGCCGCATCTTCCGGAACGGCCGAAAGCATCGTTTGCTCGTCGAGCGTGAGCTTGTCGATGCCGTCGTTCCATCCTTTGACGAGGATGTGACCCTCCTCATCCTTCATCGACGCGAGCAGCAGCGCGAGGCGTTGTGCGGGGTTGGGCATCCAGTTGCCGTAATTGCCACTGTGCACGCCGACCTTCGGGCCAAACACGGTGAGGTCCACCGATGCAATCCCGCGGGCGCCGTACGCGATCGTCGGCCTTCCGCTCGCATGCTGCGGTCCGTCGAGGATCACCATCAGATCGGCGCTCAGTCTGTCGCGATACTTGGCGATCGCAGGCACGAGGCTCGGCGAACCCGCTTCTTCCTCGCCGTCGAGGATCACGCGGACGTTGGATGACGGGCGCTCGCCCGCCGCGGCGAGCGCATCGATCGCCGCGAGCACCATCACGATCGGCGCTTTATCGTCCGATGCCGATCGCGCGTAGACTCGCGTTTCCGGATCGTAGTGAACGGCGCCGGCGATCTCTTCGCCATCCTTCCCGAGGCGCAGCACCGGCTGGAACGGGTCACGCTGCCGCCACCCCTTTGGATCCACCGGCTGCCCGTCGTAGTGACTGTAGAGGAGCAACGTGCGGACCGCTCCTGGAACCTTCAGTTCTGCGTATACGAGAGGATTTCCTGCCGTCTCGAGCAGCTCCGCACCGAAGCCGCGCTTTGCGAACAACGCCCGCAAATGCTCCGCATTCCTGCGCACGTTCACGCGATCCGCGGCAACGTTGGGAATGGAGAGGAGGTCCAGCAGTTCGGTGATCACCGATGGCTGATGGCCCTCGATCCACGCGCGCACCTTCGGCACCCACGGAGCCGGAGCCTGCGCGTGCACCGCGATCGAACAAATCGCGAGCAGCGCGATGGCTGGACCGATTTTGTAATTGGCGGTACGAAACCGTGAGCGCTGCGCAGGTGCGTTGCTTGAGACCATTCAAATTCCTGAGCAAATTCGCGGGTACACCGCTTGCTCAATAGAGTGGTGCAGGCGGCCTGAATATTTACGGCAGGGAGCCGTGAGTTGCTGGGGAGCCGGGTCGCCCGCAAAACCGATGGGGCCTCGTGAGCAATCGCGAGGCCCTTTTTCCTTCTTCCCTTGCAATGCGTAAGGCTGAATGCCGTCAGCATTGCAAGGATTCAAACAGCCGCTCCTTCAGGATATTGCAGCGCCAACCGCAGTTCCTTCGTTAGCGATTCCACCGTCGTACCCGAACGCTTCCAGGCGCCTTCGGTCTCGAAGCGCAGATCGCCAATGCGGCGGCCCCATGGCGAGATGACGCGTCCGATCGCGCGGAAATCCGTGCGGTCGGCGTGCTCCTGATCCAGGCGGCGGACGACGTCGGGCGCGACCCGGATGAAGGCGCGCATCGCGGTCGCGGACTTGATGCTGTACTTGCGTCCGCCCCATGCGGCGTTGAACACCTGCGCGACTTGTTTCAGGTAATTGACGAAGAACTTCTTCGACTCTTCGCGGAACGCGTCACCTTTGCGTCCGCCGCCGAACGAATCCGACGCGAACAGCTTCTTCAGTTCCTGCGCGAGCGGCGCCTGCGCGATCCGTCCCTTGCCCACGCCCAGCAGCTTGACTTCGCCATAGAGCGGTGAGTCCTCGCGGTCGTTGAGCGCGCGTACCACATCGTGCGCAGCGGCGAGGCTCTCGTCGGCGTAGAGTTGCCGGCCCGAGAGCGAGACGAGGTGCGAGGGGTTCAGTCGCGTGTGCTTGGCATTGATCGTGACGAACATCTGCACGACGTGGTCTTCGGGCAGACGATCGAAGATGACGGCGGGAACCGTGAAATCCTCACCCTCGAAGCGATCGCGATCGGCGTGAAGCGCCAGTAGCCGGTGTTGACCGTCGATCGCGCGAAGAATGCCCTCGCGCTCCGGAACCTTCAACGTGCCGATCCCCGCGCCGGGCTCAGCAGGTTCGAACTTCAGCGTCTCGTCGCAGGAGATGATGACCGCACCCGGTATCGAGGGCAGATCGCGTGCCTGACGGCATTGCTCGTAGTACTGCACGAGCTCGTCGATCTTCTTGCGGATGATCTGTCGCTGATAGGCCTTCTCATTGGCGCCGATCCGGCGCTCGAGCAAGTCCCAGTTGATCTTGCTTGGATGGACGACTTTACGGCGATTACCGCGAACGCCCTGCGCCTGCTCGCCGTAGCTGAGGACTTCGAAGCGCACGAGCTTATCGATGTCTTTGGCGGAAAGCGACGCCTGGTAGAACTGCACGCCAAACTGCTGCATCCGGATCGCGGCGACGTTGATCATAGGCAAATCATATCTTGGGAGGGCTCGAGCACATCCAGGCTGGACCGTAGAACGTAAGTTACTGATACAACGGCACTTACTTACGACAGCTCGCGGCCGCGCGTTTCAGGGATCCAGAACCAGGCGAGAGCGGCAAGAAGAAACGCCGCAGACGAGACGGATAAGGCGGCTCCAAAGCCGTTCGTCTGCGCGAGCGAGCCGACGAGCCATGGGGCGGCGGCGCTCACGATGCGTCCCATGTTGTAGGTGAAGCCCTGCGCGCTGGCCCGTATGGCCGTCGGGTAGATCTCGGCCGTGACCGCGCCGAAACCGCTGAAGTATCCGGTAGCAAAAAAGGCGACGAACGGCCCAAGAACAAGGAGCACGATCGGCTCTCGCACCGACACATACACAAAGAGGAGGACGGCCGCCGCCAGCAAGTACGTGACGTAGGTTTTCTTCCGGCCCACGTGATCGCTGACGAAGCCGAAGGTGACATAGCCGAACCACATGCCAGCCTGCATTACCAGGATGAACGCGGAGCTGGAACCGAGGTTGAGACCTACGCCTCCCTGTGCCGTTGACTGCGTGAGGTATGTCGGCAGCCATAGGTAGAAGCCCCACCATGCGAACAACGTGCAGGTGTTCATCAGTGTCAGCGCCAGCGTCAGAGCGCCAAGAGGCCGGCGGAAGATGGAGGCGAGCGACGCGGGTCGCTGGGCAGCCCTCGAGGCATCGGTCCAGATGCGCGGCTCCTCGACGGATCGTCTGACCCACAGCGTGAAGAATGCGGGCAGAATACCCACGAAGAACACCGCGCGCCAGCCATACGACGGTTGCACGAGCCCGTTCACCAGCGCCGCGGCCGCGTAGCCGATCGCCCAGCCGCTCTGCATCAACCCGAGCGCCTTGCCCCGATGCCGTGTCGGCCACGTTTCGGAGACGAGCGCGGCGCCACTCGCCCACTCGCCACCCATGCCGATGCCGAGCAGCGTTCTGAAGATCAGGAAGTGAGTGAAGTTCTGCGCGAACCCGCAGGCCGCGGTGAACACAGAGTAGATGGCCACACTGAACATCAGCGCGCGCGTGCGGCCGTAGCGATCCGCGATGCGGCCGAAGAACACGCCGCCGGCAGCGGCAGCGAGCAGCGTGGTGGAGCCGAGGATGCCGCCGGCTGACGGCGAGAGCCCCAGCTCCGAGCGGATCGCGGGGAGCGCCATCGCGAAGAGCGTCACATCGAAGGCGTCGAGCATCCAGCCGAGACCGGCGGCAATCAGCGCCTTTCTCGCCTGTGACGAGCCTTCGTTCCACCAGGCGAGCATCACGTCGCGGTGCCGCCCGCTGGCTCCACGCGCACACCGGCCGCCTCGAGCCCCTGACGAAGCGCGCGTGCGAGGGACGCGGCGCCCGGGGTATCACCGTGGACGCAGAGGGTGTCGATCCGCAGAACGAGATCCAGGCCGGTGCGCGCGGTGACCCGCGATTCGCGCACCAGGCGGACGGCGCGCGCGACAACCTCATTCACGTCGTGTATGACCGAGCCGGGAACGCTGCGGGGCGTCAGCGATCCGTCAGGTTCGTACGCACGGTCCGCAAAGCCTTCCGCGGCGACGTCGAGCCCGGCGCGGCGGCCAGCGTCGAGCATCCCTGACCCGGCAAGACCGAAGAAGACGAGCGATCGATCGAACTCCGCGACCGCCCTGGCGATCGCGTCCGCAAGCGCGTGATCTCGCGCCGCCATGTTGTAGAGCGCGCCATGCGCCTTGACGTGGCGGAGACGGATGCCTTCGGAGCGGGCGATGGCCTCCAGTGCGCCGATTTGCCAGAGCACCAGGTCGCGCGTTTCACTGGCGGTGATGGGAATCTCACGACGGCCGAAACCTGCGATGTCGGCGAAGCCCGGATGCGCGCCGCAGGCAACCCCGCGCTGCTGCGCGAGATTCAGCGTTCGGCGCATGACACCCGGGTCACCCGCGTGCGCGCCACAGGCGATGTTCGCCGAGCTGACGTGCGGCAGCACGTCGGCGTCGGCCCCGAGCTCCCATCGCCCGAACGACTCACCCATGTCGCAGTTGATATCGATGCGCATAATCTGGCCTCCGGGCTTCCGGCTGGCGGCTTGCGGCTTGCGGCTTGCGGCTTGCGGCTTGCGGCTTGCGGCTTGCGGCTTGCGGCTTCCGGAGCCTAAAGCCTAAGGCCGAAAGGCGGAAAGTCGGAAGAGGGTCGAAAGCCGGAAGCCGGGAGCCGAGAGCCTGGCCACCGCCCGGTCCTTGAGCAGTGACAGCACGAGCATGAAAAACGAGAACACGAGGATCCCGATCCATGCCTGCCCGAGCGTCATCGACTTGTGCAGCGGGCGCACCACGAGACCGTAAATGAGCTCGATATGGATCCAGTAGATGAAGAGCGATGTGCGCCCCATCTGCTCGAAGGGACTGAAGCTCGAGATCGTACGCGCACGCAGACACCACAGGTAGGCGACGGCCACGGAGGCGACGAGGACGCCAGTGCGAAGCAGGAAAAACGCAGGAGAGCTCGTCCAGAAATCGGAGCGCTCATAGGGGCTCGGCAGGTAGGACGCGGCGTAGCTGGCGGCGGCGAGGGCGAGGCCCGCGACACCGAGGCTCAGATTGACCTTTCGCTCGCTGCTCCCGGTGCGAGCCTCATCGAGGAGGATGCCCACCACCGATCCGGCGAAGACGAACGCGCTCCAGGGGAACACCGCGAAGGTGGTGAAGCCGGGGCGGGGCCGGAGATACCCCTCGACAGGATCGGGAAGAACAGTCAGCCACCCTACGGCGCGAACGACCGGTGTGAGCAGCGCGATCGACAGCGTGGCGAGGCCGAGCGCCACGAGGCGGGCGCGGTTGCTGCGCACGGCGCCCCACAACGCCGCGGCGGCCATGATCGACGGACCCATGATGTTGAGCACGTCGACTTTCAACAGCGATCGCCACGATCCCCAGCTCACGATCATCGCCTGCAGACGAAAGAGGAACGCGAGTCCGAAGATCTCGAGTCCGCGCCTGGCGACGGCGCGAGAGGCCGCTGCCGGATTCCCGCTGCGCCGCCATTTCGAGCCCGCCGAGAGGGCGACGGCCACACCGGCGAGAAACAGGAACAGCGGCGCACCGAAGCCGCCGAGGATCACCGAAAAGCTGTAGAACGCGGACTCACGCTGATCGAGACGGGTCCAACTGTCGACGATGTGGGCCTCGATCATGATGAGCACGGCGAGGCCGCGAAGCCAGTCGAGATATCCGCGTCGTGAAGGTTTGGATGCGGACATGAAAAGACGGACGCTAACTCATGTCGTTATCCCGCGGTGATCGCGAACGTCACCCTGAGTGCGATGTCCTGCCGCATGGAGTGCCACACAGAGCAGTACTTTTCCCGCGACAGGTCGATCCCGCGTTGCACGACGGCGTCAGCCACCGTACCGGTGATCGTGAAATGGAGGTCGATTTCCGTAAAGCGCTTGGGATCCTCAGACGCTCGTCGTCCCGTGAACTGGGCGCGGACGGCGCTGAACTGATGACGGCCTTTCTGCAGGATATAGAGGAGATCCATCGCCATACAGCCCGCCAATCCGAACGCGAGCGCCTGCATCGGTGACGGCCCTTCCACCGCGGCGCTGTCGAGCGTCATGCCGACCTTACCGGCTGTTCCCTTGAACACGAGGTCGTGCTCCCATTCGAGGTCCACGCGCGCCGGCGGCTTCTCGCTAGTCATCGAAAGATCTTACTGTCGTTCCACTGGCGCCGTGAGCCCGGTGTTCGCTCACCGGCGGCGCCCGGGCGCAGGCGCTGGCAGTAGTATTGGGAAGTCATGCTCAAAACCTTTTCTGTTCTGGCGGTGCTCGCGATTATGACGACCGTTTCCGCACAACAGCAGCCTGAGAGCGCGCTGCTCGATCGCGCGCGAGCGCTTCACCGGCAGGTACCCCTCATCGATGGTCACAATGACTACCCGTGGGCGGTACGCGAGAACGTTCAGCGGGATCTCGACAAACTCGACATCACGAAACCGCAGCCAACGATCCACACAGACATCGCGCGTCTCAAAGCCGGCGGCGTCGGCGCTCAGTTCTGGTCCGTCTACACACCGTCTGATTTCGCCGGCCAGACCGCGGTCACCGCCACGCTCGAACAGATCGACATCGTTCATCAGATGATGCGGAAGTATCCGCAGACGTTCGAGCTCGCGCTTGGCGCGGCCGACGTGGAGCGGATTTTCAAGAGCGGGAAGATCGCGTCGATGATCGGCATGGAAGGCGGCCATTCGATCGACAATTCGCTTGCCGCACTGCGCATGTTCTACCGCCTCGGCGCGCGCTACATGACGCTCACCCATGCGAAGAACACAGCCTGGGCCGATTCGGCGACCGACACGCCGCAGCACGGCGGTCTGACGCCGTTTGGCGAACAGGTCGTACGCGAAATGAACTGGCTCGGCATGCTCGTGGACCTGAGTCACGTCTCGCCCGATACGATGACCGACGCGATCGCCATCAGCGAGGCGCCGGTCATCTTCTCGCACTCGTCGGCGCGCGCGTTGAACGACGTGCCGCGAAACGTGCCGGACGGTGTGCTGCAGATGCTGCCGAAGAACGGCGGCATCGTCATGGTGACGTTCGTGCCCGGCTTTCTCTCGCCCAAGGTCGCTGCGTGGAACAACCTGCAGACCGCGGAAACCAACAGGCTGCAGCAACAGTTCCCAAACGACGAAGCGGCCAGAAAGCAGGGTGTGGACGCATGGACGAAGGCAAACCCGGCGCCGCGCGCAACGGTCGCCGATGCGGCCGACCACATCGACCACATCCGTAAGGTAGCCGGCATCGATCACATCGGACTCGGTGGCGACTTCGATGGGATCACCAGCGTGCCGGAAGGGCTCGAGGACGTATCGACTTATCCCAACCTGACGGCCGAGCTTCTCCGGCGTGGTTACAAAGAAGATGAGGTGAAGAAGATCCTGGGCCTCAACCTGCTCCGGGTGTGGAAGGCAGCTGAAGTGGCAGCCAGCAGGCTGCAGAAACAGCGCGGCCCCTCCCCGATGCTGTTCGAGAGAAGTGAGGCCGTGCAACAACCTCAGTTCACGGTCGTCGCGATGGGAGACTCGACGACGGCGGGCACGCCCGGGTGGAAATCTCGCATCGAGGCGCCGCCGCATGGAGAAGGGGATGCAACCAGCCAATACGCGTACTGGCTCGTGCGAGCGCATCCCGAGTGGCGCGTGATCAATCAAGGGGTCAACGGCGAGCGAAGCGACCAGATTCTGGCGAGGTTCGACCGTGACGTCCTTCAGCAGCGTCCTAATGCCGTGGTGCTCATCGCCGGGGTGAACGACGTGTATCAGGGCCGGCCGGTATCGCACGTCGTCAAGCAGCTCACGGCCATGTACGATGTGTCCAGGGCGGCAGGGATCCCCGTGATTGCAGGAACGATCATTCCTTACAACACCGCGACGCCGGACCAGAACGCGCGCATGCACGAAATCAACAGCTGGATCAGAAAGACCGCGGATGGAGATTCAGTTCGTTTCGTCGACACGCGAACGGCGGCTGCGGCCCCCGCCAATCCCGATCGCCTCTTCGAATCACCCGATGACCTTCACCCTTCGCCCGCGGGCTACCGACGCATGGCCGACGCGATCGGGCCGGTGCTCGAAACGGTTTTGAATAGAGAGCAATTCCACCGATGAAGAAATATCTCGTCATCGCCGCCATCCTGGCGCTTCTCGTGGCCTCGATATCCGCACAGTTCAAGAGCGGTACGCTCACCGTCCCGCTCTACGTGACGGTCACGGACCGTGAGAGCCGCCTCGTCCCCGACCTTCAGCAGGAAGACTTCGAGGTCTACGACAACGGCCAGCTGCAGAAGCTCACGCTGTTCGACAACAAGAACACACCGATCACCGTCATCGTCATGCTCGACACGAGCGGAAGCATGACGCTGATTTTGAATCGCGTGAAGGAGGCGGCGGAGCAGTTCCTGATTCGAATGCTGCCCGAGGACATGGGACGCGTGGGCGCGTTCAACGACAAGATCCAGTTCCTGCCTGAAGATGCGTTCACCAGCGATCGCGATGAACTTGCGCGACTGCTGAACGATCTGGATTTCGGCTACCCGACGCGGCTCTGGGACGCGCTCGACGAAGGCATCCGCCGCCTGGAACTCGTTCAGGGGCGAAAAGTGGCGCTGGTGTTCACCGACGGCGCCGACACGGCGAGCCGGCGGGATCTTGACGACGTGATGCAGCAGGCGAGGGCCAAGGAAATCATGGTCTACACGATTGGACTCGAGACCGAGATCTTCAACGGCCAGCACCGGCAGCGGTCGAGCCCGGATCGCGGCTTGAAGAAACTGTCGGAAGAGACCGGCGGTGGATTCTTCCTCTTGCAGAAACAGGACGAGCTCGGCCCGACGTTCACGCGCGTCGCGCAGGAGCTGCACAGTCAGTACGTTCTCGGGTTCTCACCCTCGGCGCTCGATGGCAAGCTGCACAAACTCGAGGTGAAGATCAAGCGCCCCGGGATGAACGCGCGCGCACGTAAGAGTTACATCGCCTCACGACCTGAGACGGGGTCGAAATAAGAGCGGCTTCCGGCTTCCGGCTCCCGGCTTCGGCGGCTTTCGCTCAATCGACGGGTGCCAAGACTGCCCGCATTCAAAGCCGGAAGCCTGGAGCCGGAAGCCGGAAGCCGACGTTTTCACCGTTTTGTCACCCGCCCAGCTAAACTTTCCCCGCGACCGGGGCGTCTAACACCACAGAAGGCAAGAAAAACAGGCTACGAAGGCACGGCGCGACACGGGGGTTGCGCCAGTCTGAGCCCAGGGTTTCAGGACTTCGAGGGAAGGACGCCATGTATATCGATCGGGATCTTTCGAGCAATGCGGACGCGCTGGTCGCGTTTCTGCTGGTTTGCGTGATCCTCGCTGTCGCGTTCGTGTAACGCGGCCCCACACAACGGCGCCCGATTCATTCGGGCCCGCACTCCCAGCGTTGTCGGGCCTCTCGTCGTAACGGTGTAAGGCCCGACCTCCCTTTCAATCAGCCACCGGAGATCGTCGGGATCACTTCGACTACGTCGCCGTCGCGGAGCGTGCGTTCGCGCGCGTGATGCAGCAGCATCTCGTCGTTCACCGCGAAGTTGAAGACGCTGTCGTCGAGCTGTTCGCGGAAGCCGGGGATGCGCGCGTCGATCACATCCACCAGTTCGGCGATCGTGCTGACCGCTTCGTGCAGTTCGACACGCGTGTCTTTGACGCCGAGCGTCGACGGCAGAACGACAGTAATCATTTCACCAGGGGACTTCCCCCCCGACCCCCTTAGACGCTTGCTCGCGGGGTCCCTGACTCCCCGCTCCGCTCGCGTGGCTCGCTCGCGCCGCTCGCTCGCGCCGCAACGCCGAGCGCCTCCTGCAGCTCGTCGCGGAAGGCGTCGGTGGGAACACCGTCGGCCGTGAGGCTGGAGATCTCGTAGAACCGGGAGAGCATCGCATCGAACTCGGCGCGATCGATCTTCTCTCCCGCGTACGCGCCTACCTTGACCGGCTCCTCGAACCACCGCTCGGGCAGCGTGTCGTGCTCGCGGCCGACGCCGAGGCGATGGTTGATCAATCGCTCCACCCCCATGATGTTCAGGCCGACGCGATCGAGCTCCGCGGCGGAGTACTCGAGCCCGGTGACGTTGCGTATCTGCGCGGCGAATTCGTCGAGGCCCGGGAGCGAGGGGCTGTTGAACAGTTTCGTCGTGAACCGGCACATGCCGACCGAATCTCCGACCGCATATGTGTTCTCGCATGCGCGGACGGCCTGCTCCTTGTTCTCGTAGCTGTTCGGCGCGGCACTGACCGGAGCGCCGTAGAGACGCTCCTTGAATGCGGGATCGTCGTTGATGCGCGCGTTGATCTCGAGCGTCACACGATTGCGCAGATGGTCCATCCCGCGGGTCGCCACGGCGAGACCAAGTGCGAACGCCTTGAGGATCCGCGCGTCGTGCGGATCGCTCTGCATGAGCCCCTTGACTGCCATTCGATACTTCAGCGCCTCTGGCGGGTAGTGTCCATTTTCAACGGCCCGCGTGCTGTCGGCGAGCACGTTTCCGAATCCCTGCCGCCGGGAAATCATGAACAGCAGCCGTTCGACGAGCTCCGCGTCACCCCACGTCAGCTCGAGACCGCCGGTGTGCTGCTCGTCGATGATGCCGCGCTGATACAGCTCCATCGCCCAGGCGATGGTCGATCCGGTGGATGCGGTGTCGAGACCCAGGTCGTTGCAGACGTTGTTCAGGCGAATGACGCTTTCGATGCGGTCGATGCCGACATTGGGACCGAACTTTCCGAGAGTGACGTATTCCGGGCCGTCTCCTCGCCCATACTTGTCCTGCTCGTCTTCGTTCAGCTGATTCAGCGGACGGCAGTTGACCGGACAGCGGAAGCAACCGGTCATCCCCGGTCTGTACGGTGCGATGTTCTCGGCGTCCAGCTTCTCGGTCCACGTCGTCTCCTGGTTGTTCTTCGTGCCCATGGCGCCAAGCAGCCGGCTCGGCTTGTAGAGGAACGGCGTGCCCGTGTGCTTCAGCGCATGCTTCACGACCGACGTCTCGAGGAGCTTCTGTGCGATCGTCCGGTTGTATCCCTTGTACGGCTGCGCCGTTTCGAAGTCGCGCGTCTGACCCTGCACGACGATCGCTTTCACCTTCAGCGATCCCATCTTTGCGCCCGGACCACCGCGCGCATAGCATGCCTTCGGGCCACCCATGATCGCGCTGCACAGCACCTGGTTCTCACCCGCCACGGTGACGTTCACCATCGCGAGGTCGCGATCCCACGTGCCGCCAAGGTCCCGCGGGATCCGCGCGCGAAGATCGATGTTGTCGAGCCCGAGGTAAGACATGCCGTCGATGAATTCGACTTCGCCGCCCTTCACGCGGATGACCGTCCACCGCTCCGCGCGTCCGTAGAGGACGATGTGGTCGATACCGTTCATGCGGATGAAGGAGGGGAAGTAGTCGCCGGCGTTGGAGTCCATGAGCACGCCGCTCTCGGGCGACCATGACGAGGCGTTGCCACGCGCGGCCGAGGGAACGATGCCGGTGAGCACACCGGATCCGAAGATCAGCGGGATCTCCGGGTGCAGCGGCTCGAGCGACTCGTCCAGGAGCCGATACAGATAGAACATGTTCGCGCCGCGCCCGGCGAGGAAGGCACGGGCGACGCGCAGCGGCGTATAGGCGCGCGCGACCTCGCGCCGTTCGAGATCGATGAACAGCGTCGCTCCCTGCGTGGGGAATTGCGGCTCCTTCGGCAGCTCCTGAAGAAGCTGTGCCACGCGCGAGTGGATCGACATCAATGGATGGTACTACGTGGGCGGGCCGGCTGCGGTCGCGTGTCCTACGGTTCACCACAGAGAACGCAGAGAACACAGAGATCCTTCGTATTCCCTGAATCTGGCGTTCGGGTTGAACACCGCCTCGAGCCCCTGACGGCGTGTTCAGCTTAAGATTCTCCAGCTGCCATGGACAAACAACATTGAATCTCTGCGTTCTCTGCGTGCTCGGCGGTGAATCCATGGCGGCAGCCGCGCATCAGCGGAGCATCCAGTGTGAGCGGCAGCAGCAGACGAGGAACCCATGCGAAAGCTTTTGCCCCTTCTGATCATGGCGGTGACGACGACCTCTTTCGATGCGCAAGTGCCCGGCGATCGGCCCGCGCCGAACCCGCGCGCGACGCGTTCGGTCGTGAACGCCCGCAACGGGATCATCGCGACGAGCCAGCCGCTCGCCTCTGCCGCGGGGCTCGCCGTACTTCAGCAAGGTGGCAATGCGATCGATGC
>Ga0247830_10000733_pt1 | contig 12412 bp, 8 predicted proteins | sample 12C_Control_Day5_FD_207766 | JGI IMG/M metagenome (GOLD analysis project Ga0247830, IMG submission 207766) | Soil microbial communities from agricultural site in Penn Yan, New York, United States - 12C_Control_Day5 | ecosystem: Environmental > Terrestrial > Soil > Agricultural land | place: USA...
GCGCGACGCCGAGCTCGCCGCGCCGTTGCTCGACATCGCGCTGACCACGCGCGACAAGGGCAAGCCGGACGCGGTGCCGATGTGCGGCGTGCCGGTGCACGCGGCCGATCAGTACCTGGCGCGCCTGGCCGCGCAGGGCCTGCGCGTAGCCATCTGCGAGCAGGTCGAGGAGGCAGGCGCCTCGCGCAAGCTGGTGCGGCGCGAGGTCGTCGAGGTGGTGACACCGGGCCTGGTCGGCGATCCCGACCGCCTGGAGGGCGCGCGCGAGCTGGCGCTCTGCGCGCTCTTCCCGGGCACCGAGTTCGGCATGGCGGTGCTCGACGCCTCCACCGGCGACCTGCGCGCCACGCGCGCCGCGGGGCAGGGCGGCGTGCTGCCCGCCGCGATCCGCGACGAGCTGCGGCGCATCGAGCCGCGCGAGCTGCTCCTGCCGCGCGGCAGCGCGGAGCTCGCTGCCGCGCTCGCGCACGAGCTGCCGGGCGCCGTCCGCAGCGAGATCGACCCCGCGAGCTATGCGCCGGCGGCGGCCCCCGTGCATCCGAGCGGCCTCTCGCGCGAGGCGGAGGATCCGGCATCGCGCGCCGCCGCGGCGCTGCTCGCGTATCTCTCGGCGAACCAGCCCTTCGCGCTGGCGCAGGTCTCGCAGCTGCGTCACTACGGGCTCGGCGACACCATGCTGCTCGACGTCGCCACGCGCGCGCACCTCGAGCTCTTCCGCAACGGCGAGGACGGCACGCGCGCGCGCACGCTGATCGAGCGGATCGACGCGACGGTCACGCCGCTCGGCGCACGGCGTCTGGCGCGCTGGCTCGCCTATCCACTGCTCGATCCCGCGGCGATCGCGAAGCGCCAGGATGCCGTCGCGTGGCTCGCGGAGCGCGATCGCGCGCGCGCGCGCCTGCGCGAGGGGCTGCGCCCGGTGCGCGATCTCGAGCGGCTGCTCGCGAAGACTGCGCGGCCGAGCGCGGTGCCGCGCGATCTGGCGCAGCTGCGCGCGTCGGTGGAGGCGCTTCCCGGCGTGGCGGCGTCGCTCGCCGCGCGCGACGAAGAATCGCTCGGCGATCCGGCGCCGCGCGCACACGCGCTGGTGCTGCCGGCGCCCGTGCCCTCGCTGGCGGCCTTCCTGCGCGAGGCGCTCGTCGACGAGCCGCCGGCGCTGCCGCGCGGGTCGCGCGGCGCGCACGAGACGGGCTTCATCCGCGAGGGCTTCCACACGGAGCTCGACGGCCTGCGCGAGGCCGCGCGCAAGGGGCGCGAGTGGATCGCGGGGCTCGAGGCCAGCGAGCGCGAGCGGACGGGCATCGCCGCGCTTCGCATCCGACACCATCCCGTGCACGGGTACGGCATCGAGATCTCGAAGTCGAAGCAGCGCGACCTGCCGGCCGACTACGAGCGCAAGCAGACCCTGGCGAACGCCGAGCGCTACGCGACGCCGGCACTGCGTGAGATGGAGGAGCGCGTGCGCGGCGCCACGTCGCGCGCCGCGGCGCTGGAGCGCGAGCTGCTGGAGCGCGTGCGGCGCGAGGCGCTGACCCATGCCGGGGCGCTCGGCGCGGCGGCGGACGCCGTCGCCGATCTCGACGCCTTCGCCTCGCTCGCCGAGGTCGCGCGCCGCGACGGCTGGATCCGGCCCGAGGTCGACGCAAGCGCGCTGCTGCGCATCCGCGCCGGGCGGCATGCGGTCGTCGAGCCGCTGCTCCAGGCGCGCGGCGAGGGCTTCGTCGCGAACGACACCGAGCTCGATCCGGCGTCGCGGCAGATGCTCGTGCTGACGGGACCGAACATGTCGGGCAAGAGCACCTACCTGCGCCAGGTCGCGCTCGTCGTGCTGCTGGCGCAGATGGGCTCGTGCGTCCCCGCGGAGTCGGCGCACGTCGGCATCGTGGATCGCGTCTTCACGCGCATCGGCGCGAGCGACCGGCTCGCGCGCGGTGAATCGACCTTCATGGTGGAGATGCGCGAGACGGCCGAGATCCTGGCGCAGGCGACCTCGCGCTCGCTCATCATCCTCGACGAGATCGGGCGCGGGACCAGCACGTTCGACGGCCTCTCGATCGCCTGGGCCGTCGCCGAGCACCTGCACGATCTGGCGGGTGGCGGGCCGCGCACGCTCTTCGCAACGCACTACCACGAGCTGACCGACCTCGCGCTCGAAAAGGAGCGCGTCGTGAACGCGCACTTCGAGGCGCGCGAGTGGGGCGAGCAGGTGCTGTTCCTGCGGCGCCTGGTGGAAGGCGGCGCGTCCCGCTCGTATGGCATCCAGGTGGCGCGCCTGGCCGGGCTGCCGGACGCGCTGATCGCGCGCGCGCGCGAGATCCTGAAGAACCTCGAGGGGGGAGAGCTGGACGAGCGCGGGCACGTGCGCCTCGCGCGGGGTGCCGTGCCCGGGGCTGCGTCGGCGCAGGCGCCGGCCACCGCGCAGCTCGGCCTCTTCGAGGCGCCGGAGGCGCGCGCGGCGCGCGAGGTGCTGGAGGCGCTGCGCAGCCTGGACGCCGAGCGCACCACGCCGCTCGAGGCGCTGGGGCTGCTCGCGCGCTGGCAGGCGCGGCTGCGTGGAGAGGACGCGTGATGCGCACGCGTGGAATTCGCTTGGCGCGCGCGCGACTCGCCCTGCTGCTCTTCGCCGCGCTGTCGCAGGTAGGCGCTGCGGAGCGGCCGCCCGGCCTCGGCGACGTCGTGGCCGTGCGCTTCTGGTCCTACGCCGACTACACGCGCGTGGTGGTCGAGCTCGACCGGCCCGTCGAGATCGACGGCGTCGAGCGCCGCCTGCCTGCGAACGCGGCGGCTTCCCGGCCCGAGCGTCTCTACCTGGACATCGAGGGCATCTGGGTCGGGAACAAGTACGACGCCGGCATCCCCGTGGACGACGGCCTGCTCCAGGGCATCCGCATCGGGCAGAATCGCAGGGACGCGGTGCGCGTGGTCGTCGATCTCCAGCACTACGAACGACACCGCATCGTGACGTTGTCGCACCCCGACCGGCTCGTGATCGACGTCTACGGCCCGCGCACGGACGAGCCGCTGCCGGACACCGGCACGCCCGGCGGCCCGATGCGTCTGCCGCCCGGCCTGCGAACCATCCAGACGGTCGTGCTCGATCCGGGCCACGGCGGGCGCGACCCGGGCGCCATCGGCGTCGGCGGAGTGCGCGAGAAGGACGTCACGCTGGCGCTTGCGCGCGCGCTCGGGCCGCGGCTCGAGGCGCGCGGCTTCCGTGTCGTCATGACTCGCGAGGGCGACCGCGAGGTCGGCCTCGAGGAGCGCAGCGCGCTGGCCGAGGCGTCGCGCGGCGACCTCTTCGTCTCGCTGCACGCGAATGCAGCGCCGCGACGCTCGGTGCAGGGCATCGAGACCTACTACCTCGACGCGAACCACGAGCGCCACAGCCTGACCGTCGCGGCGCGCGAGAATGGCGTGCCGCGCAGTGACGTCAACGCGCTCCAGCGCACGCTCGCCAAGCTGCGCGTGTCGGAGCTGTCGCCGCAGTCGCGCCGTCTGGCGGAGCTGGTGCAGAAGAACATCGTGCGGGGCATGCCGCGCCTGTACCAGCCGATGCTGGATCTAGGCGCCAAGAAGGGGCCGTTCTACGTGCTGTTCCTCTCGAGCATGCCGGCCGTGCTGATCGAGTCGGGCTTCCTCAGCAACAGCATGGAGGCGTCGCGCCTGGCGAATCCCCGCTACGTGGACGCGCTGGCGGAGCAGATCGCGCTAGCGCTCGTCGAATACCGCGGCGACGAGCACGTCGCGCTGGGAGAGTCTCGTTGAAGCTGCCGCAGATCGAGGAGTTCCTGCCCGCCCAGCTCGAGCTCGGCGCGAACGCGCGCGACGCCGGCTTCGAGGTGCCCGTGGCCGTGCGCCGCTATCTGCAGGCGTGCCGGGCATATCTCGGCGAGCTGCACGCAACCGTGTCGGGCGGCGAGCGCGTGAACACGACCCACTCCGACCTGATGGACCGCCTGATCCGGCGCCTGTTCCGGCTGTCCGAGGAGAGCTACTTCGGCGACGGCGGCGAGGGGCCGTCGGAGCTCTGCGTGGTGGCGGTCGGCGGCTACGCGCGCCGCGAGATGGCCACCCACTCCGACGTCGATCTGCTCTTCCTCTACCGCGATCGCATCACGCCCCACGTTGCCGCGGTGGCCGAGCGCCTCCAGCTCTGGCTGTGGGACTCCCAGGTGACGGTCGGTGGCGCGACGCGCACGATCGGCGAGACGATCCAGCTCGCGGCTTCCGACCCGAGCGTCGCCACCTCCGTGCTGGCTCCGCGCCATCTCGCGGGCAGCGGCGTGCTCTACCACCAGTTCGTCGAGCTCGCGCGCGCGAAGCTTCTCCAGAAACCCGAGCGCTTCGTGGGCGAGCTGACGCGCGGACTGGCCGAGCGCCATACACGCTACGGGGACACGCTCTACCTGCTCCAGCCGAACGTCAAGGAGGGCGCGGGAGGGCTGCGCGACTACCACGCTGCCTGCTGGGCCATGCAGGCGTCGGGCGCCTTCGCGCGCGACCGCACCGAGCTGCTGCACCAGGGTCTCCTCACCGAGGAGGAGCTGGCCGATCTCTCCGCCGCCCTCGACTTCCTCTGGCGCGTCCGCAACGAGCTGCACCTGCGCGCCGGCCGCAAGAACGATCAGCTGTCCTTCGAGCTGCAGGAGTCGATCGCCGCGGGCTTCGGCTTCGCGGCCCGCGAGGACGACCACGACCTGCCGGTCGAGCGCTTCATGGGCGAGTACTACCGCCACGCGCGTACGGTGCGCACCTGCTCCGACCTCGTCATGGAGCAGTGCCTCGCGCGCGTGCGCAAGGCGCCGTCGCGCCGGCGCGTCGTGCGCGTGGAGCGGGGCCTGCGCATCGCCGAGGGCCAGCTCGAGATCCCGCACGCGCGACAGCTGCGCGAGGACCCGGTGCTGCTGCTCGACGTCTTCGCGATCGCGCAGGCGCACGACGTGCCGCTGACGCGCAAGGCGCTGCGCCTGGTGCGCGAGAACCTGCGCCTGATCGACGCGGACTTCCGCTCGAAGCCGGCGGCCGTCGAGGCGTTCCTGCGCATCCTGCGCGCGCCGAACCGCGTGACCCGTTCGCTGATCGCGATGAACGAGGTCGGCCTGCTGGCGCGCTTCCTGCCGGAGTGGGAGCACATCGTCTGCCGCTGGCAGCAGGTCGTCTACCACACCTACACCGTCGACGTGCACTCGATCTTCCTGGTCGAGGAGCTGCGCCGCCTGTTCAAGGGCGACTACGCCAAGGAGCTGCCGGCGCTGACCGAGCTGATCCGCGATGTGCCCGATCTCACGGCGGTGTACCTCGGCTGCCTCTTCCACGACATCGGCAAGGGCTTCGGCGGCGACCACTCGCCGAAGGGCGCCGTGCGCACGCGCGTCTGCATGGAGCGCATGGGCCTCGAGGCCGACCTGATCGAGCGGGTCGTGTTCCTGGTAGACCAGCACCTCGTGATGTCGCACCTCGCGCAGCGGCGCGATCTCTCCGACGCGCGCCTGATCGTCGAGTTCGCGCGGCTCGTGGGCGACCGCACGAACCTGCGCAACCTCTACCTGCTGACGGTCGCCGACGTGCGCGCCTCGTCGAAGCGCGCGTGGACGGACTGGAAGGGCGCGCTGCTGCGCGAGCTCTTCGAGCGCACCTCCGAGTATCTCGAGACGGGCGACGACGACCCGCAGCGCGCGGCCGATCTCGTCGAGCGGCGCGTCGAGATCCGCCGCCAGGCGGCGACGGCCGAGCTCGCGAAGCAGAAAGTCGATGCGGCCGCCGTGCAGGCGTGGTTCGACACCTTGCCGCGGCGCTATTTCACGGCGCACTCGCCGTCGCAGATCGTGCGCCACGCGCTCGTGGCGATGAACTACGACCGCAAGCAGACGCTCGCCACGGCGGTGCGCTCCTTCCGCGGCGACTTCACGGAGCTGATCCTCTGCACGCGCGACGTGCACGGGCTCTTCTCGAATGTGGCCGGCGTGATCAGCGCGCACCACATCAACATCCTCGGCGCGCACGTCTACACCACGAAGGACGGGCTGGCGCTCGAGGTCTACCGGCTGACGACGCCGCAGGGCGGCGACAACGAGCACGCGATCATCTGGGAGGATCTGCGGGAGTCGTTGGAGCGCGTGCTGCGCGGGGAGCGCAGCGTCGACGAGATCCTGCGCCGGCGCGGGCGTCCCGTGCGCGCCATGCCGCAGCCCTGGCGCACGCCGGAGAGCGTGTCGATCACGAACGAGGAATCGGACTTCTATACGATCGTCGACGTCGCGGCGAACGACCGGCTCGGCCTGCTGCACGATCTCACGCGCGTCATCGCCGAGCACGATCTTGAGATCTACATCTCGAAGGCGTCCTCGGTGCTCGATCAGGTAGCCGACACGTTCTATTTGAAGGACCGCGAGGGACGGAAGATCCACGACGTGGAGCGCCTCGATGCGCTGCGGCGCGACCTGCTGGCGGCCGCGCAGGGCAACCGTGGCTGACGCCCGCAGCCTCGACGCGTCGCTCGACGCCTTCCTCGCGCACGCGGCCGTCGAGCGCGGTCTCGCGCCGCGCACGATCGAGGCCTACGGGCGCGACCTCGCGCGCTTCGCCGCGCATCTCGCGGGTGCGGGCGTGCGCGCGGTCGGCGCGGTGCGGCGCGAGCACGTCGTCGGCTTCGCGCGCGCGCTGGAACGGGAAGGGCTCTCGCCGCGCTCGCGCGCCCGCGCGCTGGTGGCGACGCGCCGCTGGCTGCGGCACGCGGGCACGGGGGGCGGCGCGGACGACCCGCTGCAGGGCGTGCCCTTGCCGAAGAGCGAGCGGACCCTGCCGCGCGTGCTGCGCCCGGACGAGACCGAGGCGCTCGTGGCGGCCGCGCTGCCGGACGGGCCGCTCGGCCTGCGCGACCGCGCCATGCTGGAGATGCTCTACGGCGCGGGACTGCGCGTCAGCGAGCTGGTGTCGCTGCCGCTCTCGGGGGTCGACCGGCGCGCGGGCTGGCTGCGCGTGCGCGGCAAGGGGCGCAAGGAGCGCCTGGTTCCGCTGGGCGAGCCGGCGCTCGAGGCGCTCGATGCCTATCTCGCCGACGCGCGGCCGCAGCTCGCACGCGTCACGGCGCGCAGATCCGAGGCGGTGTTCCTGTCGCGGCGCGGCAGCGCCATGACCCGCCAGAACTTCTTCCTGCGCCTGCGCGAGCTGGCGCGGCGCGCCGGCATCCCCAGCGATCGCGTGTCGCCGCACGTCCTGCGCCACGCGTTTGCCACGGACCTCCTCGAAGGAGGAGCCGATTTGCGCGCCGTGCAGACCTTGCTCGGCCACGCGGACCTCTCCACGACGCAGATCTACACACACGTGAGCCGGGCGCGGCTGCGCGAGACCGTGGAGCGCAGACACCCGCGCGGCTCGGGTGGTAGCCGCGGCGTGGCGTGAAGCGTCCCTCACAGGCCGAGCTCGTGCGCGCGCTGCCGGCGCCGAGCGCGCAGCTGCTCGAGGCGCTGCTCGGGGCGGCGCAACGGACGGCGATGCCCATCTATCTGGTGGGCGGCCCTGTGCGCGACCTGCTGCTCGGTCGCGCGCTGCGCGACATCGACCTCGTGGCCGAGGCGGACGCGGCAGCGCTGCAGGCGCTCGTGCGCGACTCGGCACCCGGCGCGCGCGTCGTCGCCCACGCGCGCTTCGGCACCCTGCACGTCGAGCAGGGCGGCGCCGCACTCGATCTCGCCTCCGCGCGTCGCGAGCGCTACGCGCACGACGGCGCGCTGCCGCAGGTCGAGCCGGGAGCGCTCGACGAAGATCTCTGGCGGCGCGACTTCTCGGTCAACGCGCTGGCGCTGCCGCTCTCGGCCGCCGCGCGCGAGCGTCACGCCGGCCTCGTCGACCCGACAGGGGGCGTCGCAGACCTCGAGAAGGGGATCCTGCGCATCCTCCACCCGCGCAGCTTCCACGACGATCCGACCCGCGCGCTGCGCGCGGCGCGCCTGGCGCCGCGCCTCGGTATGACTCTGTCGCGCGGCACGCGCTCGGGGCTGCGCGACGCGCTGCGCGACGGCGCCTTCGCGCGCGTGAGCGGCGAGCGCTACCGCGCCGAGCTCGCGCGCGTGTTCGAGGACGCCCGCCAGGGGCTGGACCCGGCACACGCGCTCGGCTGGCTCGACCGCGCGCACGTGCTCGGAGCGTTCGAGCCGGGCCTGCGCGTCGCACCGGCTGCGACGGCGCCGCTGCGCCGGCTCGGCCGCGCGCTCACGACTCCGGCCTGGTCGGGGCCGGTATGGGATGGCCTCGAGGCGGGCCTCGCGCTGTGGCTCGCGCCGTTGGCCCCCGAGCTGCGCCAGCGCACGCTGCGGCGGCTCGGCCTGCGCGGGGCGCCGGCCCGGCGCGTGGCGGGATGGCCGCGCCTGCGCGAGCGCGCCGCACGCGGTCTACGCGCTGCGCGCGGGCGCGGGACGATCGACGCGCTGCTCGCGCCGCTGCGCGAGGAGGAGCTGATCGCGCTCTTCGCCTCGTCGGATGCGGCCGCGCGACGGCGTATCGCGCGCTTCGCGGGCGAGGACCGCGCGCGGCGCCCGCCGCTCGACGGCTCCGACCTGGTGACACTCGGGCTGCGCGGTCCGGAGGTCGGCCGCGCGCTGGCCCGCGTGCGCGCGGCCTTCCTCGACGGACAGGTCCGCACGCGCGAGGAGGCGCTGGTGCTCGCCGCCGAGCACGGGCGCCACGCCCGTCGACGAAAACCCTGACCGAAGCGTTGCCCCGGCGGGCTCGCTTCCGCATACTGCGCCCGTCCCTCCCATCCTCCGCCTCGACAGCCTGCGGAGCGCGCATGTCGGCGCCCACGCCCGACGCACCCTGGAGTGCGGCGGCTTCGCCCGCCGCGGACGGCTACGCCGTCAAGCTGCCTCTCTTCGAGGGGCCGCTCGATCTATTGCTCCACCTGATCCGCATCAACGAGGTCGAGATCACCGACATCCCGATCGCCTCGATCGCGGAGCAGTACCTGGCGGCGCTCGAGCTGATGCGCGACCTCGACCTCGACGTCGCCGGCGAGTACCTGCTGATGGCGGCGACCCTGGCCTGGATCAAGTCGCGCATGCTGCTGCCGCCGGATCCGTCGCAGGCAGACGAAGAGGGTGGCGACCCGCGAGCGGAGCTGGTGGCGCGCCTGCTCGAGTACCAGCGCTTCAAGGAGGTCGCCCAGGAGTTCGACGGCCGCCAGCTGCTCGGACGCGATGTCTTCGCGGCCCAGGGCGCCGAGCCCGAGCCGCTACCTGAGGCCGAGCGCGAGATCGAGGTCGGCATCTTCCAGCTCGTCGAGGCCTTCCGGAAGGCGCTGCTGCGCTCGGGACCGAAAGGCGTCCCGCACGAGGTCGAGGTCGAGACCGTCACGGTGCGCGACCGCATCCTGGTGGTGATGCAGGCGCTGGCCACGCGCGAGTCGTGTGATTTCGAGGAGTTCCTGTTCGACGCCGGCCGCCCGGTCTCGCGCGAGGTGCTCGTCGCCACCTTCCTGGCCATGCTCGAGCTGACGCGGCTCGAGGCGATCGGCCTCTACCAGGGCATCGACGCGGAGGGCGTTCCCGTCGGTCCCATCCATCTGCGGCGTCGCGGCGAGATCGTCGACGGCACGTGGATGGAGCGCATCTCGGAGCTGATGTGAGCGAGGAGATGAACGAGACGACCGCCGAGGAGACGAGCGAGACGCCCATGGAGCGCGAGCCCCAGCGGCGCATCGTCGAGGCCGTGATCCTCTCGTCGCCCGACCCGATCTCCGCGGCGCGCATCGCCGAGGTGCTGCCTCGCTGCAATCCCTCGCAGGTACGCGCGATCGTGCGCGATCTGAACGAGGAATACGTCGCGCGCCACAGCGCCTTCGAGATCTGGGAGGTGGCGGGGGGCTATCAGATGCGGTCGCTGCCGGAGTTCGCGCCGTACCTGCGCCAGATCCAGAAGACGCGCCCGCTGCGCCTCTCGCAGGCCGCCCTCGAGACCCTGGCGATCATCGCCTACCGCCAGCCCGTCGCGCGTGCGGAGCTCGAGCAGGTGCGCGGCGTCGACGTCGGCGGTGTGCTCCACAGCCTGCTCGAGCGCGACCTGATCCGCGTCGCCGGGCACCGCGAAGTGCCGGGACGGCCGATGGTCTACGGGACGTCGCGCCGCTTCCTCGAGGTGTTCGGACTCGCGAAGCTCGGCGACCTGCCGGCGCTGCGCGAGGTGGCGGAGCTCGGCGTCGCGGACGAGGAGGAGGAGGCCTCGCCGGCGGTGGAGGCGCCGACCGTCGCGTCGGAGTCGCCGGAGGGCGAGGCGACACGCATCGAGTGCGCGCCGGACGGAACGGCCTGAGCGCAGCCGGCCCCGCTCGGGGCGCCCTGCGGCTCCAGCGGATCCTCGCGGCAGCGGGCATCAGCGCACGCCGTGGCGCCGAGGCATTGATCCGGGCGGGTCGCGTGCGCGTGAACGGCAAGCCGGCAAAGCTCGGCGACCGCGCGGATCCGTGGGTCGACGAGGTGACGCTCGACGGTGAGCCGCTGCGCCCGCAGCGGCCCGTCTACTGGATGCTGCACAAGCCGCGCGGCGTGGTCTCGAGCGTGCGCGATCCGGAGGGCCGTCCCACCGTGCTCGAGCTCGTGCCCGAGCCGAACGCGCGCGTGTTTCCGGTCGGGCGGCTCGACCGCGAGAGCGAAGGCCTGCTGCTGCTGACCAACGATGGCCTGCTGGCACATGCCCTGCTGCACCCGTCGCACGAGATCGACCGCGAGTACGAGGTGGTGGTGCGCGGCGCGATCGATGCGAAGAATCTCGAACGGCTCGCGCGCGGCATCCGCCTCGAGGACGGCTGGACGGCGCCGGCGCGCGTCGCGCAGGCGCGACACGATCCGCGCACCGACACCACGCGGTTCCGCTTGACCCTGCACGAGGGCCGCAAGCGCCAGATCCGCCGCGCGCTGCTCGTGCTCGGTCATCCGGTGCGTGAGCTGCGCCGCGTGCGCTTCGGGCCGATCCGCCTCGGCACGCTGGCGCGGGGCCGCGCGCGTCGGCTCGACCTCCCGGAGCGGCGCGCGCTCGAAGCGCTGGCCGCGCGTGCGGTGGGGCGCGCGGGCGACGCGCAGAAAGACGGCAGCTCGCGCGCCAAGCCGCGGCCGCGAAAGAGGAAGGTGCGGCCCCGCCGCGCGAGGCCGCCCGCTGGGCGTATCTAGTTGATTCCGCTCAGCTTTCAGGAGTAGACTGGCCTCCTCTTGCAGCTCCGGTGGGTGATCATGCTGCGCGGCGTCGTCTGGCTGGCCTCTCTTTCCGCTGCCCTGGTGCTCGGGCTCGCCGCCGCCCCGCTGCGCGCGGGATCCATCACGGGTGTATGTCCCGACGGCAGCATGTTCGTGGTGCAGCGGGCCTCCTCGGTGCCGTGCCGCGGCGCCAAGCTGGTCGCGCCGGACGAGGTGCCGCCGCTGCGCCCCGAGTACCTGCCGCGTCCCTATGGATGGGACGCCTTCCAGCGCGAGACGAACCCCAACAATCCGTACAACCAGGTGATCACGCGCGGTGCGCCGCCGACGCCGCCGGACGTCGCGGCGCCGGGGCCGCAGAACGCGCCGACGCCGCATGCGAGTGCGCCCGCGCCGACGCTCGCGCCGGAAGCTCCCGCACCGACACCCGTCGCTGTCGCCAGCGCTCCGCCTCAGGGCGCGGGCCTCGCCGTCTCGCTGGCACCCGAGGAGCTCTCGCAGCTCGCGGGCATCGTCGAGGCGTGGCAGGCGCATGCGCCTGCGACCCTGGTCAAGCCCGGCATCTCGGCGCCGCAGGGCATGCTGCTGCGCGTCGCGCGCTCCGCAGCGCTCGAGGGCCGCGTCGCCGAGGCGTTCGCGCGCAGCGGCGCAGGGGCCCCCGGACCGGTGCTGGCCTTCCAGGCGCAAGCGCTCGAGGCCGGCGACTTCTTCGCGAATCTGACCTTCGTCCAGGGCCACGTCGCTTTCCACCCGGATCCCGCCGACCGCCGTCAGATCGGCATGCTCTCCGGCGCGCAGGGTCCGCTCTCCGCCGGGCAGAGCGTGCTCGGCTATGTCGTGCTGCCCGCGAACGTCGATCTCACGCAGCCGCTCGACGTCTACTGGGACGACCGCCGCATCGAGGCGACCCTCCAGCCGCGCTCGTAGCAGCGCTTCGCTGTGCGATACGCCGAGGCGGCGTCCGCTCGCGTCGAGATCGTGCCCGGCGTCTCGCATCTCGGCATCGTGGGCGCACCCGAGGTCGACGCGTCGCTGGCCGAGTGGCTGGAACGCTGCGCTGAAACGCGCGCGCGCGCGCGCCGCGGCGTATGCTGCTCCCGCCCGCCGGAGACGCGATGCTCGACTACCACCCGTTCTCTCCGAACGTGCTCGAGGACCCGCATCCGGTCTATCGGCGCCTGCGCGAAGAAGCGCCCTGCTACTTCCTCGAGGAGTGGGACACCTGGTTC
>Ga0247830_10000735_pt1 | contig 12410 bp, 11 predicted proteins | sample 12C_Control_Day5_FD_207766 | JGI IMG/M metagenome (GOLD analysis project Ga0247830, IMG submission 207766) | Soil microbial communities from agricultural site in Penn Yan, New York, United States - 12C_Control_Day5 | ecosystem: Environmental > Terrestrial > Soil > Agricultural land | place...
TCGAGTGGAAGCGCGACCCCAGCGACAGCAGATGCGAGAAAACGCGGTTGGTGAGATCGGCCACGATGCGGTGCGTCGCTCGGGCGAACACCAGGTCGCGCAGCTCCCCGAACAGCGTGCCGCCGAAGCGCAGCACGGCATAGGCGAGCAGGAGGAAAACGGGCAGCACCAGCAGCGTTTCCGGGTCACCCAGCCGGTCGATGATGGCCTTCAGAGCAAGCGGCACGGCGACCGTGGCGAGCTTGGCCGCCACCAGCAATACGAGCGCCACCATGACGCGGCGCCGGAACGCCCAGACCGAGGCCCACAGCCTTAACAGGATGCCCAGGTCGCCGTCGGTCGGCGCCTCCTCGGTGGGAGTCATGACAGCCGGGGCCGCGCGGCCGGCTTTGGAGACGAGCCTGCCGCCTCGCGCCGCTGCGGATCTCGGGGAGAGCGCATACTGTCCATCTGCACAGAGATAGGAGTCGGGTGCCGGCAAAGCGTTTCCCGCCCCCGGGCAGGTAAAATTTGCACCGGGTGAAGCGGTGAACCTTGACGCAGCCGGTGGCCGTCAGTACCGAACCGCTCACTGTTTGCCGTTCACCTTTCCTTTGACCGTTTCCACTCGCACCGGAGGCGCCTCATGAAACGCCACGCATTGTTCATGGCCCTGGCTTCCCTGCCCCTCGCTGCTGTCGCCGGCGGCTCGAACTACGGCATCCAGCCCGGCTCGCACCCGAACCTCGCCGGAAAAGTGACGGAGTGGCCCGTGCCGACGCCGCGCTTCGCGCGCGACCCGGCAGTCGCTCCCGACGGCAGCATCTACATCGCGGTGATGACGGGGAACAAGGTCGCACGCTTCGATCCGAAGACCAAAGCGTTCAAGGAATGGGACATGCCACCGGGTCACCGCCCTCACGGGCTGCTGGTCGACCGGAACGGCATGGTGTGGACGACCGGTAACGGCAACGGGACCATCGGCCGGCTCGATCCGGTCAGCGGCAGGATCGAGGAGTTCAAGACGCCTTCCGGCGGCGGCGGCCCGCACACGCTCATCATTACGGACGATCAGCGCACGATCTGGTTCACCCTGCAGGGCGGCAACAAGGTCGCCAGCCTCGACACGAAGTCGGGCGCCATCAAGGAGTACGAGTCCTCCGGCGGCCCGTACGGACTGTCGCTCGACAAGGCCGGACACGTCTGGTTCTGCCGCATGGGCGACAACAAGATGGGCCGGCTCGACCCGAAGACGGGCCAGATGAGCGAGGTCGACATGGGTCGCGGATCGCGCCCGCGCCGCGTCGCAACGGCGCCCGACGGCATGCTCTGGGTCGCGCTCTACGGCAACGGCAAGATGGCGAAGCTGGATCCCCAGGCAATGAAGGTAATAAAGGAGTATCCATTGCCCGCAGGCAATGCCGGTCCCTACGCCATCACGGTGGACGGCGGCGGGCTGGTGTGGGTCAACGAAATCAATACCGACACCGTGGTGCGCTTCGACCCGAAGACCGAGCAGATGCGAGTCGTGCAGCTGCCCTCGAACAACGTCGGCATCCGCAAGATGGTGACCGATGCCAGCGGCCGGCTGTGGTACATGGGCAGCCACAACGGCCGGCTGGGTGTCGTGGAGTGAATGATGGACCCGATCGACGCGCTGCAATGGCCTGCGATGGTGGCCACGCTCGCCGCGGCCTGGCTCGTGGCCTCCCAGTCGAAAGCCAAGCGCAACTGGGGGTTCTGGTGCTTCATCCTGAGCAACGTGCTCTGGCTCGTCTGGGGGTGGCACGATAAGGCCTATGCCCTGATGGCGCTCCAGCTGGGACTCTTTGCGCTTAACCTGCGGGGAATCCGCAAGACCGAGACGACGTGAACGGTGGACGTGGACGTCCCGTGGCTCGTGGCTGGCGGCTCGTGGCTCGGGGCTGGTCATCCGCCCCGGCCGGGGTGGGAAATCACCGTCCACCGATCACCGTCCACCATTCACGCATTCTTCTTCAGGTAAGATTCCGTCAGTCATTCAATAACAACGGGGAGTCCATCATGCGTTCCATCCTGGCTGGCCTGGCGAGCACCGTCCTGGCACTCGGCGCCGCGGCAGCATACGCGCAGCAACAGGTGACGATCGTCACGTCGTTTCCCAAGGATCTGACCGAGGTCTACAAGCGGGCCTTCGAGGCGAAGAACCCGGGAGTCAAGGTCGAGGTCCTGAATCGGGGCACGTCGTCGGGTATCGCCTACGTGCGCGAAGCCCCGGCCAACAACAAGCCGGACATCTTCTGGGCATCCGCCCCGGACGCATTCGAAGTGCTGGCCAACGAAAAGCTGCTCGAGAAATACAACGGCGCCAATCCCAAAGTGCCGGCGAAGATCGGGGCCTATCCCATCAACGACCCCGAAGGCTATTACTACGGTCAGGCGCTCGCGGGCTACGGACTCATGTGGAATACGCGTTACATGAAGGCCAACAAGCTGCCGGCTCCGAAGGAATGGGTGGATCTGGCGAAGCCCGTCTTCCACGGCCACGTGGCCGTCTCCTCCCCGTCGCGCTCCGGCACGACGCATCTCACGGTCGAGACCATCCTGCAGGGCGAGGGCTGGGAAAAAGGCTGGGAACAGATGCTGATGATCGCGGGCAACTGCGCCGCCATCACCGAGCGCAGCTTCGGCGTGCCCGACGGCGTCAACAACGGCCAGTTCGGCATCGGACTGGTGATCGACTTCTTCGGACTCTCGGCGAGGGCCTCGGGCTTCCCGGTCGAGTTCGCCTATCCCTCCGTGACCGCCATCGTGCCCGCCAACATCGGGCTCATCGCCAACGCGAAGAACGCCGAGCTCGGCAAGAAATTCATCGCGTTCGCGCTGTCCGAGGAGGGCCAGGCATTGCTGTTCGACCCCAAGATCAGCCGCCTGCCGGTGCTGCCGGCGATGTACGCCAAGGCGCCCGCCGGCTATCCCAATCCCTTCGGCGGCAAGATCAAGCCCAAGGTCAATTTCGATTCCGACCTGTCGCGGTCGCGCTATTACGTCGTCAACGCGATGTACGACCAGATCATCACGTTCCGGCACAAGGAACTGGTGGCCGCGACCAAGGCGATCCACGCGGCGACCGCGAGGCTTGCCGGAAAGAAGAATGCGCAGGCCGAGAAGCTGCTGGCCGAGGCACGCGAGCTCACCTTCAAGCCGATCGTGTCCGAGGAAAAGGCGAAGGACAAGGAGTTCCTCGCCCTGTTTTCCCAGACCAAGCGCGATGCCCAGAAGACCAAGCAACTGACCGGCCTCGAGCAGTACTGGAACTCCACGGCGCGCAAGAATTACATCCAGGCCGCCGAGCTCGCCAATCAGGCCGCGGCACTGGCCAAGTAGTGGCGACGCCGCGCAACGGCGCGAGAGATGGGTAATGAGTGACGGGGGCCAGGTTGCGGCCTGAACCAGCGCTCGACTCCCGCCTGCAGCGGTGAAAGCCGCCGCCGTCACGCCCGCGATTGCGGGCAGCCTGCCGGTGCCGGCGGGATATACGTGGCAGCAGGCCGCGGTCGCCGTCGCGATCGCGGCGTTCCTGCTGGTCTTCCTCATCGTCCCCGTCGTGACCGTCGTTTACGTCGCGTTCGCGGACGGCGCCGGCGGCCTCACGCTGTCGCATTTCGCGACGTTCTTTCACATCTCCCTGATGCACGAGTCGTTCTGGAACAGCCTCTACGTGGGGGTCTGGAGCGTCGCCATCGCCACGCTCATTGCGGTGCCCCTCGCGTACTTCACCGTGCGCTTCGAGTTCCGCGGATCGGCCATCATCCAGACGCTCGGCGTGCTGCCGCTCATCATGCCCCCGTTCGTGGGCGCGGTCGCCATGCAGCTCATTTTCGGCCGCAGCGGCGCGGTCAACCTCCTGCTCAACGACTGGTTCGGATTCACCATCCCCTTCATGGACGGCCTCAACGGCGTGATCTTCGTCGAGGCGCTGCACTACTTCCCGTTCATCCTGATGAACCTGGTGGTCGCCCTCAACAACATCGACAGCTCGATGGAGGAATCGGCCCAGAATCTGGGATCGAACGGGTTCCGCCTGTTCCGCCGCATCGTGTTCCCCCTGGCCATGCCCGGCTACGTCGCCGGCGCCGCGCTGGTGTTCATCAAGGTTTTCGACGACCTCGGCACCCCGCTGGTGCTGAACGTCACCAACATGCTGGCGCCGCAGGCGTACCTGCGCATCACCTCGATCGGTATCGAGGACCCGATCGGCTATGTCGCGAGCGTCATCATGGTGATCGCCTCGCTCGGCGCCCTGTGGATCTCGACCTGGGTGATGCGCGGCAAGGACTACGCCACGATGCAGCGCGGCTACGCGGGCCTCGCCAAGCGCAAGCTCACCACCCGGCAAACGATCCTCGCATACGGCTGGATCGGGCTGGTGCTCGCGATCGTGCTGGCGCCGCATCTCGCGATTCTGTTGCTCTCGTTCGCCAAGGTGTGGAGCTTCAGCGTCCTGCCCGACGCCTATACGCTCGCGCACTACGCATCCGTGTTCCAGGATTCGCCGCGCGCGATCTGGAACACCGTGCTCTTTTGCGGCATCGCGGCCACGCTCGACGTCGTGATCGCGACCGCCATCGCCTACCTCATGCTGCGCACCAGGGTGCCCGGGCGCAACGCGCTCGACTTCACCGTGACCATCGCGCTGGCAATTCCCGGCGTGGTGCTGGGCATCGGCTATCTGCGCACTTTCAAGGGCATCGAGATACCGTTCACGGGCGAGCTGCTGACCTCGTCCTGGATCCTGATCGCGCTCGCCTACACCGTCCGGCGCCTGCCCTACGCGCTGCGCTCGTGCGTGGCGGCGCTGCAGCAGATGCACGTCTCGCTCGAGGAAGCGGCCGAGAACCTCGGCGCTTCCAAGCGCCGCACGATCTGGCGGATCGTCGTGCCCCTCATGGCGGGGGGAATGCTCGCGGGCTTCATCACGAGCTTCATGACCGCCGCGGTCGAGCTGTCCACGACCATCATGCTGGTGTCTTCGCAGGACGACGCGCCCATGTCCTACGGGATCTATCTCTATATGCAGAGCGCCGCCGGGCGCGGCCCCGGCGCGGCCCTCGGCGTGCTGGCCGTGCTGATCGTCGCGGTCGGCACTTATCTCTCGTACCGGGCGCTCGGCCAGCGCGCGCAGGACGCGCGCGATGTGCAGCGGCTGGCCTGAGTGACCGGTGACGGGGTCACGACCAACGACTAACGAATAACGAAAAGACCAATGGAGCCGTTGCGCAAAGTCAAAGTCGAGTTCGAGAACGTGTCGCTCGCGTACGGCAGGACGCGGGTGCTGACCGACGTCAGCATCGCGATCAAGCCGGGCGAGTTTTTCGCCCTGCTGGGCCCGTCCGGGTCGGGCAAGTCCACGCTGCTGCGGTTGCTCGCGGGCTTTCTGCACCCGCTGTCCGGCTCGATCCGGGTGGCCGGCGAGGACGTAACCCGGGTGCCGCCGTGGGAACGCGACATCGGCATGGTGTTCCAGAATTACGCCCTGTGGCCGCACATGACGGTGCGCAGGAACGTCGCTTTCGGGCTGGAGGAGCGCAGGCTGCCGCGCACCGTGATCGACCGCCGGGTTGCCGCCGCGCTCGAGCTCGTGGGATTGTCCGAATACGGCGAACGCCGGCCCGGCCAGCTTTCCGGCGGCCAGCAGCAGCGCGTCGCGCTCGCGCGCACCATCGCCATCGAGCCCAAGGTCCTGCTGCTCGACGAGCCGCTGTCCAACCTCGATGCCAAGCTGCGCGAGCACATGCGCGTGGAATTGCTGTCGCTGCAGAGAAAGCTCGGCATCACGACGATTTTCGTCACGCACGACCAGGAGGAGGCGCTTTCGATCGCCGATCGCGTGGCGGTGCTCGACCAGGGCGTCATTCAGCAGGTCGGCACGCCGGTCGAGCTGTACGACACGCCGGCCAACCGATTCATCGCCACGTTCGTCGGCACGATCAACCTCCTGCGCGGAGCGCTGGTGGAATCGGGCGGGCGAGCCGTCTTCCACAGCGAGACGATCGGCGATATCCCGCTGAACCTGGGCACCACGGCGCCCGGCCCGATGGCAATCGCAATCCGGCCGCACGCGCTGCAGCTGGCTGACCGCGGCGGCACGGCCGATGCCGGACGCACCTGGCTGGACGGCACGGTGCTCGCCCGCGAGTTTCTCGGCGAGTTCGTGCGCTACAACGTGAGAACGGGGCCGGCGGAGCTGACCGTGGACCAGCCGCACTACATGGGCGAAGCCGGGTTTGCGCCGGGCGCAGAAGTCCGCGTCGGCATCAATCCCGCCCAGGTCAAGCTGCTCGCGGACTAGCGCGGTGATCCGGGATCGGTGATCCGCCGGCCACTCGTCACCCGGCGCTCGTCTCTCGTTTTCCCCCCGGTTAGGGGCTAGCGCGCCGGCTTGCGCGCGACCAGCATGACGACCGCGCCCAACGCGAGCACGCCCAGGCCCACCATGGCGTGCGTGCGGTGAAAGGCCAGGCTGGAATAGAGCAGATAACCGCACATCAGCACGAAGATGGCCGGCACGACCGGATAGCCGGGCACCCGGAACGGCCGCGGCACGTTCGGCTCCTTGCGGCGCAGGACGAACACCGCGATGCCGACGAGCAGGAAGAAGCCCCAGAAGACGGGCAGCGAGTATTCCACCAGTCCCTTGAAGCCGGCTTTCTGCACCGCGCCGAAGGCGACGAGCGCCAGCGCGATGCCGCCCTGGACCAGCATGGCCGTGCGCGGCGAGCCGCTCGCCTCGTCCCAGCGGCCGAGAAAACCCAGCAGCGGCCAGTCGCGCCCGAGGGCGTAGTTGGACCGCGCTCCGACGATCATCGAGCCGTTGACGGAAGTCAGCGCCGCGACGGCGATGGCGAACGAAATGAGGATCTCGCCGGTCCCGCCCCAGACGGCTTTCAGCAGGTCGGCGGCGACGGCATCGGAGCGCGCCATCGCGTTATAGCCGAGCCCCTTGAGGTAAGCAAGGTTCACCAGCAGGTACAACAGCATCACGATTCCGATCGCGATCAGCAGCGCCCGCACCATGTTGCGGTCGCGGTCGCGCACTTCGGCCGAGATGTAGGCCGCATCATTCCAGCCTCCATAGGTGAAGAGCACGAACAGCATCGCCGTGCCGAGGCCGGCGCCAATATGCCAGGGCTGCCCGCCGGTGCCTGGCGTGGTGCCCGACTCGACCGGCGCGGGCGCGAGCAGCAGGCCCGCGATCACGATCAGCACCAGCCCGCCCACTTCGAGCACGGTGAAGATATTCTGGGTGGCCTTGCCCTCCCGGATGCCCAGGTAGTTGACGATCGTCAGCGTGACGACCACCACGGCGGCCCAGAGGGCAGACGAGTATTCCCCGAGATTCACGACCCGGCTCATGTAGTCGCCGAAGAGGTAGGCGAACACGGCGATCGAGCCCGCCACGATTACCGTCATCCGCGCCCACCCGTAGAGAAAGGCGGCGGAATTGCCGTAGGCTCTCTGGATGAAGTGATACTCACCGCCCGCCGACGGAAAAGCGGTGGAGAGCTCGGCGTACGAGAGCGCGCCGATGACGGCGAATACGCCGCCCACGACCCATGCCGCGATGAACGCGCCCTCCCCGCCCGCGGCGCCGGCCACGATGGAAGGCGTTCCGAAAATGCCCGCGCCGACGATCAGCCCGACGATCATCGCCACCGCGTCCAGCAGAGACAGCGTCTGGCGCGGGCCCTCCGCTCCCGCCGGCGCGGCGGCGCTCACTGGAGCGCGCCCGTAACGACGGCGCCGGCTGAGCTCATGTTTGCCTGCCCGCGCGCGGTCTGCCGCGCCTTCCACGGCACCACCCGCTGGCCCTTGCCCTCGCCGATGGTGACCGTGCCCTCGATGTCGCCGCCCTTGACCACACCGCTAAACCGATGAGTCACGGGCCCGCCGGGGCCGGGCACGACCAGGTTGAAGGCCATGCGCTCGCCGGCCATGCGGAACTGCGGCAGGCGCAGTTCGCGGTCGCCGACGCGGGCCGCGCCGTGCACGAGCTGGTAGTTCTGCTCGAACGAAAACTGATAGGGAACGGCTTTGCCCTCGGCCCCGATCTGCGACTCCCAGCGCCCGGCCACCCGCGCCGGGACGACGTAGAGGTAGATGTAGCTCTTGCCCGGATCGCCGACGACTTTCTCGGGAACGAGCAGCGTCTTTTCCTCGTCGGGGTCCCACTCGCCGAGGCTGTAGTCGTGCGCGACGATGCGCGTGCCGGGCTTGAGCGTGAGCAACTTGGGCCGGAGCTTCGCGTTCATCTCGGGCAGCAGATAGCTCGTGATCACGGTGGCGGGGGAGAGGTCGGTCTCGAACAAGTTCTGCTCGACGAAACGGGCGCGGTCCGCCACGCCCTCTTTCTTCGCCGCGGCGTTCGCGACCTTGAGCAGGTAAGTATCGAGGTCGACGCCGAAGCCGCGCGCCCCCAGCTTCGTGGCAGCGGTGATGATGATGCGGCCGTCGCCCGAGCCGAGATCGATCAGGTAATCATTGGCGCCGACCTTCGCCATGCGCAGCATCTCGTCGACGACCACCTGGGGCGTGGGCACGTAGACCACGTCGCCCTGCCCCTCCTGCGCCTGCGCCGGGGCGGCCAGAACGAATGCCGCAGCGACCGTCCATCCCAACAGTTTCTTTGCCAGTCTCATGCCGATACCCTCTCCATTCAGATTCGCACGGGCGCCGGTTACCGATCACCGGTCGCCATTTTCATCGTGATGCTTCCGCGCCGGATGCGCGTCGCCGTCCAGCCGGCCTCGCGCCCGCCCGCGGTCATTGTCCCCTCGATCGTGTCGCCGTTTACGCGCCCGCTGTATTCCTGCCGCGCCGCATTGCCCTGCCCCGGCGACGTGAGGATAAAGCGAATCTCCGCGCCGCGCATCCTGCCCTGCTCCACTCGCGCCTCCTGCTGTCCGACGCGCCCCCTGCCGTCCAGCATCTGAAACGCCTGATTCAGCTCCAGGTTGACCTCTCCCGCCTCCGATCGCCAGCGCCAGGCGCCTGCGGCGTTCTCCGGCACCACCCAGAGGAAAACCTCGCTGTGGGGCGGCCCATAGGGCTTGCCGGGAACGGGAACCGTGAGGCGCGCGTCCGGCGGCCAGTCGTCCATGTCGAAGTCGTGCGAGACGATACGGCTGCCAGGCCGCAAGTCGGCGATGAAGCGCGGGCGCAGATCCATGAGGAGCTTGGGATAGAGATACAAGGTCATGACGCTCGCGCGGCTGAAGTCGGTGATGTACAGGTTTTCCTCGCGGAATTCCACGCGCCCGGCCACGCCCTGGCGCTGCGCCTCGGCGCGCGCGGCGCTGACCAGATCGCCGTCGATCTCCACGCCGTAGCCGCGCGCGCCGTGGCGTTTTGCAGCGGCGATGAGGATGCGTCCATCGCCCGATCCGAGATCGATGACGTAGTCCCGCTCGCGCACGTCCGCGAGCTTCAGCATGGCGTCCACCACCGCGGGCGGAGTGGGCACGTAGGGCACGTCGGGCTGGACGGTCGCCGCCGCGCCGCTCCCGCACCAGAACACGAGCGCTACAGCCGCCCCGGCCCAGCGCGTCCAGCCTCTCTTCACCTGGGCGCTCTCACGGCTCGCCACCGGGATGTGACGCGGGAGGCGCCGACACCCTGCACCACTTCGCCCTCCATGATGTCGCCGTCCACGCGTCCGCTGAAATAGAGCGTGGCCTCGTTCTCGCGGTCGGAGCTGTCCACTACCACGAAGGAGATGCGCTCGCCCTCGATCTTCGGCTCCCACACCTGCGCGGGAATGCCGTTCAGGCGCGAATGCGCCCCGATTTCCTGGTAACGCTGGGTCAGCTCGAGCTCGAGCTGCCGCTCGATCGGGGGAAGCGGCACGCGCACCTGCCAGCGTCCCGCCACCGGCGCCGGAACGATCCACAGCATGACGTTCTTGCGGATGGTCGTCATGCGGTCGGGCTTCCAGTCCTCAAGGTCGAAATCGTGGGACACGATGCGCGTGCCCGGCTTGAGCGCGAGCAGGTGCGGTCGCAGCTTGCGCACGACACCGGGCAGCAGGTACATCGTGATCACGGTCGCCTGGCGCAGATCGGTCTTAAAGAGATCCTGCTGCACGAACTTCGCACGGTCCTCGACGCCCGCGGCCCGCGCGCGCTCCTCGCTCTGATAGATGAGATGGGGATCGAGGTCGACGCCCATGCCGCGCGCGCCGAATTTCTGCGCCGCGGTGACGACGATGCGCCCGTCTCCCGAGCCCAGATCCAGAATGAAATCTCCCGGCCCGACGCCACCGAGCCGCAGCATCTCGTCCACGGTGACCTGCGGGGTCGGCACGTAGGGCACGTCGAAGTGGGTCCGCGCTTCCGCCGAGAACGGAAACGCCGGCGCCTGCGCCAGCACCAGCGGCGGCACCAGCAGTGTCAGCAAGCCGAGCAGGCTTGCCGCCCGCCGGATCGACGATTCACGAATCACGATTCACGACTCACGGTCTGTCGGGCCTTCCCGCAGAATGCGGGTGGCACGCCACCGGCTCTCGGTCAGATCACGCCCAAGCCCGGTGCGCACCACACCTTCCATCTCCAGGGAGCTCACGGCCCGGCCCTCGAAGCGGTAGCTGGCGCTGTCATCCACCATCACGAAAGAAATGCGATCGCCTTCCAGCCGGGCTTCAAACGCCGGCAGGTAGCCATTGCCGGCCTGGGCTCCGCCCTTTATTTCCTGGTAGCTCTGCTTCAGCTCGAAGTCGTATTCGCGCGGGCCGTCCGGTAGCTCGGCGCGCAGCCGCCAACGTCCGCCCACCTGGGCAGGGACCACGTACAGCAGGTAAGTCTTCGATATGACCACCCGGCGATCGGGCTTCCATTCCGAAAATCCGTAGTCGTGCGCCACGATGCGCGTGCCCGGCTTCATGGCAAGCAGCCGCGGCTTCAGACGCTCCACGAGGTTTGGCAACAGGTAGAGTGTCACCACCGTCGCGTCGCGGTAATCGGCCGTGAGCACGTCGCCCTCACGGAACTCCACGCGGTCGGTCACGCCCGCCTTGCGGGCGTTCGCGCGGCTCTCTTCCACGAGCCTGGGATCCAGTTCGATGCCGAGACCGCGCGCGCCATAATCCCGGGCAGCCGCGATGACGACGCGTCCGTCGCCGGAACCGAGATCGGCCACGAGATCGCCGGGCGCCACGCTGGCGACGCGGAGCATCTCGTCCACCGCCACCGAAGTGGACGGCAGGTAAGGCGTGGGGACATCGGGAGAGGCCGCCGGCGAGGCGGCCGGCGCAACGGTCGACAAGGCGAACAAGGCGCCAGCCATGATCGCCCGCGCCCCGCTCAATGGATCTCCTTGACGGCCTGCTCCGCGGTCATGCCGTCGTGGCGGGTATCCCAGAGCTCCACCCGCGTGGCCGACCAGGACACTTCGCGCGCGGCGCCGGCGGTCGCCGGCCGCGCCTTGCCCTCGATCGCGTGGGCGGCGATCTTTCCCGAGAACCGGTAGGGCACGCCCTGGACCGGCGCCTCGAACTCGATGTGCTCGCCGGCGAGCCGGGCCTTTTCCAGCCGGCCGTTGCGCCCCGCCGCGGCCACCGTGCCCTGCAGCATCTGGAATTTCTGCTGAATCGCCAGCTCGAACTCAACGGGCTTGCCCTCCGCGGCGAGGCGGCCGCGCCAGCGCCCGGCCGCGCGGCCCGGCACCATCCAGTAGAAAACCTTGCTGCGCTGGCCGACGCCCACGGTCTTGCCGGGCGCATCCAGCTCCTCCTGGTGATCCGGCGCCCAATCGCCCATCGCGTAGTCATGCGACACGATGCGGGTACCGGGACGCAGCGTCGACAGCAGCCGCGAGCGGATCATCAGGTTCACTTCGGGCAGAAGATAGATGCTCATGACGGAGGCCGCGCTCACGTCGGTGTCGTGCAGGTCGCGCGCATAGAAGGCAGCCCGCTTGGCAACGCCCGCCTTCGCCGCGTTGCGGTTGGCGAGCTCCACCAGCTTGCGGTCGAGATCCACCCCGAATCCGCGCGCCCCGTATTTCTTCGCGGCGGTGATCACCATCCGTCCGTCGCCCGAGCCGAGATCGATGACGTAGTCGGATGGCCCGACCTTGGCCAGCTCGAGCATCCGGTCCACGATGTTCTGCGGCGTCTGCACGTAGGGCGTATCGCCCCAGTCCTGTGCCGAGGCACGCACGGGAGCGAAGCCTGCGATCAGCCAGGCGCCGGCCAGCGCCAGAAATGCGCGGCGCCGCATCAATTCGAGGCGCCGCCGGAAGCGGCCGCGGGTGCACGCGCCAGGCGTCGAGCGGTCCATTCCAGCTTTCCCTGGATCCGCGGACCCGCAAGCGTGGCGGCCCCGACGATGGTCTCCCCTTCGACCTTGCCGGAAAACTGGTGCTTCACCGGCGAGCCATTGACGTCGGCGGTGAAG
>Ga0247830_10000738_pt1 | contig 12386 bp, 13 predicted proteins | sample 12C_Control_Day5_FD_207766 | JGI IMG/M metagenome (GOLD analysis project Ga0247830, IMG submission 207766) | Soil microbial communities from agricultural site in Penn Yan, New York, United States - 12C_Control_Day5 | ecosystem: Environmental > Terrestrial > Soil > Agricultural land | place...
CATCGAGCCGAGGACCGATTCCTCGGCGTCGAGGTTCTGTGGGGGGACCCGGGGGTCGCCGCGGGTGGGGCGCCTGACCTCTTCGATCGCGCGCGCCAACCTAGCCCCCTCCCCGCTCTCGTCCGATCCCCGACGCGGGGACCCTACGCTCCGCCGCTCCGGGACGGCAGTTGATAACTCCGGTGGATTGCGTCGCCGCAGGTCGCGAAGAGAGATTCCTTGTCACACCGCCCCTGACCAGCGTTTCCACCATGTGGAGAACCATGTGGACAAGTGTGCACAGAGGCACTGACACGGAAGTTACAGGAGTGTGATTCCGTCGACGCGAGCGAGGTCAGCGGGTCGCGGCGTCGAGGACCCGGTCGAGTGCTGGGTTCCCGTAGCTGTGACCGATCGACACGGGCGTGTGGCCGGCGCGATCGGGGTGCCGGGGGTCGGCGCCGTACCGCCGCAGCAGATCGAGGAGCTCGCATCGCCCGCGGGAGTTGTTGACCGCCAACATCAGCGCCGACGCTCCCTGAGTGGTCTCGGCTTCGACGTTCGCGCCTGCCTCGAGCAGGATCTGGGCGGCCTCGAGGTTCCATCCCTGCACGGCGACGTGGAGGGCCGTGTACCCCATCCGATCGCGCGACTCGATGTTCACCTCGGAGGCGGCCACGAGCTCTCGGAGCCGACCGACGTTGTTCGAGGCCGCCGCCCAATGCAGCGGCGTCCGCGCTCCGAGGCCACCCACCATGGTCATACCTAGCCCATCGGCTCAGTGGCACCCGAAACTGTGTACCGCAAACGCGGTAAACCTCGCGACAAGGCCCTGGCGCCCTCAAGGCTGGTCGGTGTGGGCCGCGCTCTGCTCGCGGACACGACCCGGCGGACCCATCTGCGCCTGAACTCGCCGAGCGCCTCGCTCGTCGAAGCGCGCGGCCCACCCCTCCAGAAGGTGCCCGGCATACCCAACTAGCGCCGGGATCGCGACGCCGACCCCTTGCGTCGCCGTGGGAATCCGCGCGACTCGGTGCCTTGCCTCCGGTACGGAGGGTCGGCGCGCGCGTCGACGAGCGAGGCTAATGAGGGACTCGACCTCGCCCTCTACCAGATCTTGTCCGCGAGCAGCGCGCGCTGACCCCCGACCGCCCGGTGACCACCTCGACAACACCGAAGGCCGGGGACAAAGCCCCGGCCCACGGTGTTCTGACGCCGTGATGAGCCTAGCCCTCGGCAACGACCTCGACGGTGATCACCGGCTCCACCTCTTGGAACAGGTGAACCCGGACCTCGTGGGTGCCGACCGAGCGGATCGGCTCATCGAGACGGATGTCCTTCTTGTCGATGGGCACCTCGGCCGAGTCGGCGACCGCTGTGGCGATCTGGTCGGCCGTGACCGAGCCGAAGAGCTTGCCTTCCTCCCCGGCGCGGGCCGCGATCGTGACCGAACCGGATGAGATCAGCTTCGAGGCGATCGCCTCGTACTCGCCCTTCTGCTGGGACAAGCGGGCGGTATGTGCGCGCGAGAGCGATTGGGCGTGCTTGACCATCCCTTTCTCGGCCTTGACCGCCAGGCCACGCGGGACCAGGTAGTTGCGCGCGTAGCCGTCGGCAACCTCCACGATGTCGCCGGGGACACCGAGCTTGTCGACGGGTTTCTGGAGGATGATCTTCATCGCGACGAGTACGGGAGGAGGGCCATCTCCCGCGCGTTCTTGACCGCCGACGCCACGTCCCGCTGGTGCTGGACGCAGTTGCCCGTCACACGCCGAGCGCGGATCTTCCCGCGCTCGGACGTGAACTTGCGCAGCGTGACCGTGTCCTTGTAGTCGATGTAGACGGTCCGCTCCTTGCAGAAGATGCAGAACTTGCGTTTGCCCTTCTTCTGCCAGGCCTTCTCGTCCTTCTCCTTGCGGGGACGCCGGGCGCTCCCGCTGTTCTTGTTGCCTCTACCCGCCATCCAGTGGTGTCTCCTCGTTCATGGCACCGCCGACCGGCGCAGCGACCTTTTCGCCCCAGTCGCCCGAGGAGCTCGAGCTGCTGGAGGAACGCGAGGTCTTCTGCACGGTGGCGGTCGCCCACTTCAGGCTCGGGCCGACGTCGTCGGCCTCGATCTCAACGACGGTCCGCTTCTCGCCCTCCTGGTTCTCCCAGGAACGCTGCTTGAGGCGCCCGGTCACGACGACGCGGGTGCCCCGCGTCAGCGACTCGGCCGCGTTCTCCGCCAGCGCGCGCCAGACGTTCACCTTGAAGAACGACGTGTCGCCGTCCGTCCAGTTGCCCGCCGCGTCGCGGATCCGTGTGCTGTGGGCAACCGTGAAGTTGGCCACCGCGGCCCCGTTCGCCGTGTAGCGCAGCTCCGGGTCGTCGGTGATGTTGCCCACGATCGTGATCTGGTTGTCGCTCGACATTCCTAGCGTCACCTCTCTCAGGTGCGCACCTCGGTCACTCCGAGGCGGGGGAAGAAGCCATCAGCTTCTGGGGGAGGAGCAGGATCTTGTACCGGATGACTTCGTCGGCCAGGTTCAGCGTCCGCTCCAGCTCGTGCTGGGTCTCGGGCTCACCCCGGAACCGCACCACCACGTAGTACCCCTCGTGCTCGTGATCGATCTCGTAGGCGAACCTGCGCCGGCCCCACCGGTCGATGTTCCCGACCTCTCCACCCGTGGTAGCCACGGCCCTCGTGATCCGGTCGACCGCGGTGCCGACCGTCGATTCGTCGGCTTCCGCGGGCAGGATGAACATGATCTCGTAGTCCCTCAAACGTCACCTCCTCTGGTCTGGACGGCCCCCTCGATGAGAGGGAGCAGAAGGATGAGGGTCGCCCAGCAGTGTACGGGAACGGGGCGAACGCTAGCACCGGCCCCTGACACGAGACACGGAGATGGCGCGCCGGTCAGGCCGCCGACATCGCCTCGATCGACTCGCCGGCGAAACGGTACCGGCCGTCGCGGAGCGTGTAGCGGACCGTGGGCGCGGGCGTGCGACCGGGCGGCCCGTCGACCGGCACGTCGAGCACCGCCGGCGTACCCGCGAACAAGGGGTAGCAGCGACCGTCGAAGGGGCCGCCTTCGAGCTGGCCGAAACGAGCGTCGCCCAGCGTGATCACGTCGGCCCAGGGAGTGGTGGATTCGTTCATCTCGTCACCTCGCGCTCGTGGATGGGAGGACCGTACCCAGGAGGTCTGACATCCATCCTCGAACAGGTGTTCGGTACGGACGGGTCCAAGGTTCAGCGACCCCGATGGGAACACTTGGGGCGCACCGGCGGTTACACTCCAACGACGAACCCAGGCCGTGCACTTGTTGGGAGGCGCGAGCGATGACGGTCCGCATCAACGACCTTCGGACGTGGAAGACCGAGGGCAAGCGGTGGGTGATGCTCACCGCCTACGACTACCCCACCGCCCAGATCCTCGATCGCGCGGGCGTTCCGGTGCTGCTGGTCGGCGATTCGGTGGCCACGAACGCCCTCGGCTACCCGAACGAGCTTCCCGTCACGATGGACGAGATGCTCCATCACGCGCGGGCGGTCGTTCGCGGCGTGGAGCAGGCGATGGTCGTGGGCGACATGCCCTTCCTCTCGTACCAGGTATCGGCCGAGGAGGGGATCCGCAACGCCGGCCGTCTCCTGAAGGAAGGCGGCGCCCACGCGGTGAAACTCGAGGGGCCCCAGGTCGAGCTCACCCACCGTCTCGTGGAGCTCGGGATCCCCGTGATGGCGCACGTCGGGCTCACGCCGCAGTCGGTGCACGGGCTCGGCGGCTATCGGGTCCAGGGCCGCGGCGAGGAGGCCTCGCGCGCCCTCCTGGAGCAGGCGCACGCGATGGAGAAGGCCGGCGCGTTCGCGATCGTGCTCGAGGCGATGCCGGCCGACGTTGCCGGGAGGATCAGCGGTGAGCTCCACATACCGACCATCGGGATCGGGGCTGGTCCGAGCTGCGATGCCCAGGTCCTGGTGATCAACGACCTGCTCGGGCTCACCGAGCGTCCGCCGAAGCTCGCGAAGGCGTACGCGGATCTGCGCGGCATGATCGCGGGCGCCGTCCAGTCGTTCGTCGCCGACGTCGAGGCCGGGACCTTCCCCGACGCCGACCACACCTACTCGTAGGCGCCGCAGGCGGGCCTAGACTCGCCGCGTGGAACCTGCGCCGCAGTCCGAACGCCGATCGTGGGCCTTCCTCCTCGTGATCGTCTCGACCTTCGCCTTGACGGCGGGGTTGATGTTGACGTGGCCGGTCGAGGCACGTGGGCTCTCGTTCGGCCTCCAGGCGGGGGTGGCCGTGTACGCCGCGACGGGGGCGTGGATCGCCGCGGCTCGCTACCGCGACACGCGAGACCCGCACGCGCTGTTCCTGGCGACCGGCCTCGCCGTGCTCGCCACGCAGGCTCTGATCTTCGGCACCCTGTGGACCCAGGTCGACCCCCTTCGGTTCGGCGAATCCTTCATCGTGGGAGCCGTCGGGGTAACCAATCCCGAGGGCGCCGCGATCCCGCCGCTCGCGTGGCAAGCGGGCTGGCTCGTCGCGGCGGCGTGTTTCGCGCTCGCGATGCCGCCGTGGGACCGGCGCGGCCGAGCGCCCGTTCGTCCTGTGCGCGCGGCGCTCTGGGCGAGCCTGGCCGTGGTCCTGCTCGACGTCGCCCTGGTGATCTGGCAGCCCGCCCTCACCGCGGCCGAGTACCGGGTGATGCTCGACGGATCCGTTCCCTCGGCCGGGATGCTGGGCCCGGTCAGCTGGGCGTTCGCGCTCGGCGCCTCGGCGCTGCTCTTCCTCGCGGCGGTCCGGGAGCATCGGGCGGGCAAGGGCTGGACCGCCGCGGCGTTCGTCGTGGCGATCGGACTGCAGGCGCTGGTCCTCGTGCGCCCCACCGAAGGCCTCCCCCTGGTCCAGTGGGGCGACCTGTTCCAGCCGCTCGTACTCGCGCTGATTGTCGGCGGGTTGATCGCGGCGCAGCGTGTCGAGGCTTCGCGCATGCGCCGTACGACCGACCGCGCACACGAGATCGTCGGCGGCCGCGCCGAGATCGCGGGGATGATCGCGCACGAGGTGCGCGGGCCGGTGGCAGCCATCAGAGGATTGGCCGGCACGACGCTCACCCACTACGACCGGCTCAACGACGACGAGCGTCGGGAGTTCGTCGGCCTGATCGAGCAGGAATCCCGCCGGCTGCTGTCGACGGTGGACCAGACCTCGCTCGCCCTGAAGATCGACGCCGGGAGCCTCACGGTCGACCGGCAGCCCGCCGACCTCGCCGAGGCGGTGCGCGAGGGCGTGGACCGGGTCGACGTCGGCGACCACCCCGTGACGATCGGAGCCGAACGTGGACTCGAGCTCCCGATCGACCGTCGGCAGGTAGCCGAGGTCGCGCGGCAGCTCGTGGACAACGCCGCGAAGTTCTCGCCACCGGGCGCTCCGATCGGGGTCATCGTGCGCCCGACCGTAGGGGGCGCCGAGCTCGAGGTGGTCGATGCCGGGCCCGGTATCCCCGCCGCGATGCGCGAGCAGGTGTTCCGGAAGTTTCCCGGATGGCGACCGACCGGCTACGAGGAGCAGCCGGGATCTGGGCTCGGCCTCTTCATCTGCCGGGGCTTGGTTGCCGAACACCACGGGGAGATCTCCATCGAGGAGGGACCCGAGGGGGGTACGATGCTCCGCGTTCGGTTCCCGAGCGAGGTATGACGATGTCCGCAAGTCAACGCCCCGTCACGCTGCTGATCTGCGACGACCACAAGGTCCTGACCGATGCTCTGGCCACGGTGGTCGGGCTCGATGACGGCCTGCAGATGATCGCGCCGCCCGTCCACGAAGCGGAGACCGCGATCGCCCTGTGTACGGAACACCTCCCCGACGTGGTGCTGATGGACATCGTCTTCAAGGGCGGCGGCATGTCGGGGATCGACGCGACGCGTCACATCAAGGAGGTCTCCCCGTCCACGAAGGTCGTGATCATGACCGCCCACGACGAGGATCGCCTGCTCGTGGAGGCCGTCGAAGCCGGGGCGTCCGGGTTCCTCGGCAAGGACGAGGCTGCCGAGGAACTCCTGGCTGCCGCCAAAGCCGCGGCCGAAGGGGAGGTGCTGATCGACCCCGGAACGCTCACGCGGCTGCTCGCTCAGGTCGCCCGTGAGCGAGCTGAACAGCGCGACGCCCAGAACCTGCTCGACGACCTCACCGAGCGTGAGCGAGAGATCTTGCAGCTCCTCGCCGAGGGCATGCGGAACGACGACATCGCCGCAAAACTCTTCATCAGCCCGCAGACCGTGCAGACGCACGTGCGGAACATCCTCGGGAAACTTCGAGTGCACTCGAAGCTCGAGGCTGTGGCCTTCGCCGTGAAGCACGGCGCGATCACCGTCTGACGCGGCCGACGAGGTCCTCCCTGCGAGTTACCCGATGCCGGGTATGCAGCGGCGCGCGCCCAGGGACGACGTAGTGGGTGAACATCTGGCCCGGCCGCCTCCCCCTCGGCGACCGAGCCACATGGCCGAGGGCCCGACTCCACCCCTCCCGGAGTCGGGCCCTTTCCATGCCCTACCGGAGCTCGGCGCGCCGGATCTTGCCGCTGGAGGTACGAGGCAGTTCGAGCACGAGCACAAGCTCGCGCGGCGCCTTGTGCCGTGCGATCCGCCCGCTCGCGTGGTCGCGGAGCTCGTCGAGGCTGGGTGGGTCGTCGGACGTGGCCGGCACCACGTACGCCACGACCTGCTGGCCCCATTCGGGATGCGGTCGTCCCGCGATCGCCACGTCGGCGACCTTCGGATGCTGCTGGAGCACACGCTCGACCTCGTCGGGCCAGACGGTCTCGGCGCCCGTGCGGATCGCCTCGTCGAGCCGGCCGCTGACGAGGAGGCGCCCCTCGTCGTCGACCGACCCCGCATCGGCCGTCAGGAACCAGCCACTGGTCGTGAACGTCGCGCCGGTCGCCGCGGGATCGTGCCGGTAACCCTCCATGATCGTGGGACCGCGCAGCTCGATCCGCTCATCGTCGCCGATCCGGAGCTCGGTCCCCTCGAACGGGAGGCCGTCGTAGACGACCCCGCCGCAGCTCTCGGTGAGCCCGTACGTCGAGACGATCCGTGCGCCACGCACGTCCGCGAGCGTACGCAGCTCCGCGGGGACGTGCCCCCCGCCCAACAGGAGGACGCCGAAGCCCGACAGGTCCATGTCCGCATCGACCAACCGTCGGAGCATCGTGGGCACGAGCGCGATGCTCGCGCCGGGCGTTGTCGCGACCGCCTCCGCCACCCGAACCGCATCGAAGCGCTCGAGTACGGTGACCGGCCCGCCGAGGAGGGCGGATCGCAGGAACACCAGGAGCCCACCCATGTGCGCCGGCGAGAGACAGGCGATCCACGGGTCGTCGTCGGCAGCCTCGAGCGCGCGCCGCGATCCCTCCACGGCAGCCGCGACGGCGTTCCGCGTGAGCTCCACGAGCTTGGGGGTACCGCCGGTTCCCGAGGTCGCCACGACGACCCCGATGCCGGGCGCTATCGACGCCGGTTGCGCGAACACCGTCAGCTCGCCGTCGGGCTCGAGCAACGCGGTAGGGCGGGCGCGGTCGATCAGCGCCGTGCGCTCCGGCGGCGCGAGCCGATGATCCAATGGCAGGAACGGAATCCCGCGCGCCCACAACCCCGAGACGAGCGGCCCCCACGCGGGTCCGGGCTCGAGCGCGACCGCGACCAGCTCACCCGGAGCGAGGCCGTCGAGCGTCCGCTCCACCCGCTCGTCCATACCGAGAGGCTATCTCCCGGAGAGAGATTCAGCTCTTGACGACGAAGTCGGCGGCGGCGATCTCCCGATAGTTGTCATTGAGCAGGTAGTAGACCGTGTAGCGACCGGGCGCGAGCGGCCACCCCGGGATCGCGGCGCGACCCAAGGTGCCCACGCCTTCCTCGCGCGCGCCCGTGTAGATGTAGCCCTCGTAGTAGGCGACCGATGGATCGGCGTGGCGTTCGTACACCCCGATCCAGTCGAATCGGTTCCCGGGTGCGAACCTCCACGTCACACCGATCCGCTCCCCGACGTCGAACGCCCACTCCGTTGTGTCGAACTCAGGTGCGCCGCCGGGGATCCGCACCCAGAAGGGACCGCGGGAAAGGGGGGTGTCGGCGGCATCGACCAACACGACCTCGTACGATCCTTGGGCGATCGATACGGTCGGGAACACCACCGAGCCGTCGACCGGGCTACCGGCCGGGGTGGTCTGCGCATCGATCGCGTCGGCCGCCGGATCGCCGCCCGCGGGGACGATCACCAGGCGCTCTCCCACCGTCCCCGGAGCGTGATAGGTCACGGTTACGTCGTCTCCGGCGTCCACGAGGCGCGGCGAGGCCGCGGCGAGCACCGGCGGCGGACCGGGGATCACGTCGAACGACGACCGGACCGCACGGTGGTCCGAGCCCCACGGCTTCACCGCGATCGAGACGCCGGGTCCGCCACGCTCGCCGACCACGATGCTCTCGACAGAGGTCGCCGTGCCACCCGTCGCCCAGATCTGATCGATCCGGTCCTCGGGCGCGTCCTTCCGCGGGTTCCAGCTGTCCGGCGACCGCGGACGGGACGCCGGCCACGTGAGACCCTCGTCGACCGTTGGGTCAGGATGCACCGCATGCCACGAGTCGACGAAGCCGCGCCGCTCGAGCAGCCGGGACACCGGCCAGGCCACGGGCCACCGGATCTGCGGCCGCTGCTCCACGGTGGCAGCGGTGTAGTCGACGTGCGACGGGGAGTTCATGTCGCCCAACAGGAACGACGGGATCCCGGCGGCGGCGACCGGCTCCAGGGCCTGGACGAACGGCCGCAGGTCGGGAAGACGGACGTTCCGTTCGGTGCGCAGCACCTTCCTGCGGGACCAGCCGTCGAGGATCCGCCGAGGACCATAGTTGGACGAGGAGAGGTGGACGTTCGCGACGGCGACGACCTGTCCCGGGGAGAGTTCCACGAACAGGTACGACCCGTCGGCGCCCGGAGGATCGATGAAGGGATACCGCGAGATCAGGTCGAGCCGGTTGTTCCAGTAGTCGTAGCCGGCCTGGCGCGCGATCTTCCGGACGTGGGCGTAGCCCTCGTTGATGCCGACGACGTCGGCGTCGGCCTTCACCACGGCCTGGACGATCTTGTCGAAGTCGATCACCGTCCCGCCGTACTCGATGTTGAACGTCATCAGGCTCAGCCGGACGCGTGGGGCAGCGGTGGCGGGCGGGGCAGGGGAGAGCACCGGGATGAGCAGCCCGGCGGCGAGGAGGGCGACGATCGTGAGGGAGGCGATCCGGCGCACCATCACGCGACGCTAGCACGCGCCCCGAACGGCCCGATAGCCTGCAGGTCCACTACGCTGTACCGCACCGTACGAGTGAACGCTCTAGGAGTCAGAGGTCATATGGTGGACTGGAACCGCTCCGGCGACTACACGGACATCCGCTACGAGACCGCAGAGGGCATCGCGAAGATCACGATCGACCGCCCGGAGGTCCGCAACGCCTTCCGGCCACAGACGACGCGCGAGCTGATCCGCGCGTTCGACGTGGCACGCGACGACCCGGACGTCGGCGTCGTGATCTTGACCGGTCAGGGACCAGAGGCGTTCTGCAGCGGCGGCGACCAGAAGATCCGGGGCGACGACGGCTACGTCGACGAGCAGGGGATCGGCCGGCTGAACGTGCTCGATCTGCAGATCGACATCCGCCGCCATCCCAAGCCCGTGGTCGCGATGGTGGCCGGCTACGCCATCGGCGGGGGCCACGTGCTCCACCTGTGCTGCGACCTCACGATAGCCGCCGAGAACGCCAGGTTCGGCCAAACGGGACCACGGGTCGGATCGTTCGACGGCGGGTACGGGATCGGTTTGCTCGCGAAACAGATCGGCGAGAAGCGCGCGAAGGAGGTCTGGTTCCTCTGCCGCCAATACGACGCAGCGTCGGCGCTCGACTGGGGCCTCGTGAACGCGGTCGTGCCCCTCGACGAGCTCGAGACGACCACGGTGGCCTGGTGCCGCGAGATGCTCGCCTACTCCCCCCTGGCCCTCCGCTTGCTGAAGTCGGGGTACAACGCGGGGGTCGAGGGGCTCGCAGGGGTGCAGCAGCTCTCCGGGGACGCGACGCTCCTCTACTACATGTCGGCCGAGGCCCAAGAGGGCCGCGATGCGTTCAAGGAGAAGCGCGACCCCGACTTCTCACGGTTCCCGAAACGACCGTGACGACCGCGGCGGTCTGGTGGCGGGGCGCCCGACCCCGGACGCTCGGCGCGGGCCTCGTTCCGGTGTTCGTCGGCGCGGCCGTGGCCGGCGACGTGATCTGGTGGCGGTTCGCATCCGCGCTCGTGGTCGCCGCTGGTCTGCAGATCGGCGTGAATTATGCGAACGACTACTTCGACGGTGTACGGGGGGTCGACACGCACGAACGGCTCGGCCCGCCACGGCTCACGCAGAGCGGCCAGGCGTCGCCCCGCGGCGTGCTCGTGGCTGCCCTGGTGTCTCTGGGCGCCGCGGCGGTGGCCGGGCTCGCCCTCGCGCTCGCGACCCAGCCCGTGCTGATCCTGTCCGTCGGAGCGCTCGCCCTGGTCGCTGCGCTCCTCTACTCGGGCGGACCGCGCCCGTACGCCGGGCTCGGCCTGGGCGAGCTGATGGTGTTCGTGTTCTTCGGGCTGATGGCGACATGCGGCACAGCGTTCGTCATGGTCGAGACGGTGCCCCCCGCGGCGTGGTGGGGCGGGTCGGCACTCGGGTTCCTCGCGGTCGCGATCCTCGTGGCGAACAACTTGCGCGACATCCCGACGGACTCGGAGAGCGGCAAGCGAACCCTCGCGGTGCGACTCGGCGACGGACGGACGCGGCTCCTCTACCGCGCGTGCGTCGTGGCGGCGTTCGCGACGGTGGCGCTCGGGGTCGTCGCGTTCATCGCGGACGAGTCGATCGGCGCCAGCCAATGGACCCTGATCGCCCTCGCCGCATGGGTCCCGGCGATCCGCCCGATGGAGACTGTCGGCACCGCACGCGGCCGCGACCTGATCGCCGTGCTGACGGGGACGGCAGCGACGCACGTGGCGCTCGGGCTCCTGTACGCGCTGGGCCTGGTGCTCGCGCGTACGGTGTGACGATGAACCAGGCCGACCTGAACCTCGCGTGCGCCTGGGCCCTGGTGGACGAGCTGGTCGCCGGCGGGGTCCAGCATGCCTGCCTGTCGCCCGGCTCCCGGTCGACGCCGCTCGCGCTGGCGCTGGCCCGGCATCCGGACGTGACGGTGCACGTGCATCTCGACGAGCGCTCGAGCGCCTTCTTCGCGATCGGGCTCGCGCGGGCGTCGCGCCGACCGGTCGCGATCGCTTGCACGAGCGGGACGGCGGCGGCCGAGTTCCTGCCCGCGGTGATCGAGGCATCGCAGTCGCGGGTGCCGATCGCCATGCTCACCGCGGACCGTCCGCCGCGCCTGCGCGGCACCGGCGCCAACCAGACGATCGAGCAGCCAGGGCTGTACGGGGCGTACCCGCGTGCCTCGATCGAGATGCCGCTGCCCGAGACCGAGGGCCAGGACTCGTGGTGGCGGCAGGCCGCCCGGGAAGCGCTCGATCCGCTGCTCGGCGATCCGCCGGGGCCGGTGCACATCAACTGCCCGTTCGAGGAGCCGCTCACGCCGACCCTGACGATGTCGCTCCCAGCCCCGACGACCGAACGCCCCGAGTTGCCGCGTCGGCCCGATGCCGAGCTCACCGCCGAAGAAGGCGACCGGCTCGCCGCCGAGATCTCGGGAGCGCGGGGCGTCGTCGTGATGGGTGCATGGCCGGGCGACCTGTCGGGCGAGGCCGAGTTCTGGGGTGGCGCCCTGGGGTGGCCGGTCGTCGCGGAGCCGACGTCCACGGGCCGCCGGCCGGGAGGCGCGCTGTCCGCGGCGCATTCACTGATCGGAGATGCGGACTGGACCGGAAGACACCGACCCGAGCTGGTCATCCAGGTAGGCGCGACGCCGACCTCGCGCGCGACCCAGGTCTTCGTCGCGTCCGCGGAACGGTTGATCGTCGCGGACCGATGGCACCTCGACCCCGACCCGGATCGGCACGCGTCGTGGCGGCTCGCCGTCGACGCCGACGCCCTCAGGGAGGCGCTGCGCACCCGGCCGATCGACCAGGCCGGCGGGGTGGCCCTGATGGGCGAGCACACGGAGGTCGCCGCGCGCGAGCTCTGGGAGGGCCGACTCCTCCCACCGCCGGCGGAGTGGCGAGAAGGATGGCGGGCAGCCGACGCGGCTGCCCGCTCAGCGCTCGACGGCTTCCTCGACGGGGTCGACGAGCCGTTCGAGCCACGGATCGCGCGCGACGTCGCTGCGTGGATCCCCGACGGGGGGACGCTTTTCGTCGGGAACTCCACTCCGATCCGCGACCTCGACCTCGCGATGACGCCGCGCGACGG
>Ga0247830_10000740_pt1 | contig 12349 bp, 11 predicted proteins | sample 12C_Control_Day5_FD_207766 | JGI IMG/M metagenome (GOLD analysis project Ga0247830, IMG submission 207766) | Soil microbial communities from agricultural site in Penn Yan, New York, United States - 12C_Control_Day5 | ecosystem: Environmental > Terrestrial > Soil > Agricultural land | place...
GGACGATGACGTTCTCGGCCCAGGAACCGCCGTAGACGGCGACCGAGCGCGGGCGGAGCAGGCGCGAGAGGTCGCGGGGCACGCGTGCCCGCTCGCTCGAGCCACGGACCTCGCTTGCGTTTATCGGTTCTGTCAACGGACTCTCAACCAGGGCTCATCGCGATCATGCGCCGAGCGGCCGCAACAGCTCGCGGCTGATGATGTGGCGCTGGATCTCGCTCGTCCCTTCCCAGATCCGCTCGACGCGGGCGTCGCGCCAGATGCGCTCGAGCGGCAGCTCGTCCATCAGGCCCATGCCGCCGTGGATCTGGATCGCCTCGTCGGCGACGAAGGCGAGGACCTCGGTCGCCTTGAGCTTGGCCATCGCCATGTCGGCGTCGGTGGCGGTGCCCTTGTCGTATTTCCAGGCGGCGTGCCAGAGCAGCATCTCGGCGGCCTTGAGCTCGGTCGCCATGTCGGCGAGCTTGAAGCCGATGCCCTGGAACCTGCCGATCGGCTGGCCGAACTGCTTGCGCGAGGCGGCCCAGTCGACGGCGTGGCCGAAGGCGCGCTCGGCGCGGCCGAGGGCGAGGGCGGCGACCTGCAGGCGGGTGGCGCCGAGCCACTGGCCGGCGACCTCGAAGCCCTCGTGCGGCTCGCCGAGCACGGCGGAGGCCGGCAGGCGGACGTCGTCGAACTCGAGAATCTGGTTCAGGTAGCCGCGGTGCGAGACGTTGCGGTAGCCGTCGCGCACCGTGAAGCCCGGCGTGCCCTTGTCGACGAAGAAGACGGTGATCCGCTTGCGCGGACCTCGCGGGGTCGGCTCCTCGCCCGAGGCCATGAAGGCGATGGCGAAGCCCGCGATGTCGGCGTGGCTGATGAAGTGCTTGGTGCCGTTCAGGATCCAGTCGTCGCCGTCCTGCCGGGCGGTCGCCTTCATGCCGCGCAGGTCGGAGCCGGCGTCGGGCTCGGTCATCGCCAGGCAGTCCCAGGTCTCGCCGCGGACGCAGGGGGCGAGGTACTTCGCCCGCTGCTCGGGGGTGCCGGCGCAGAGGATGTTCGAGGGCCGGGCGACGCAGGTCCAGTGCAGCGCGAAGCCGGCGCGGCCGAGCTCGCGCTCGTAGAGCAGCCAGGTCAGGGTGTCGAGGCCGGCGCCGCCGAACGCCTCGGGGATGTTGGCGGCGTAGAGGCCGGCGGCGATCGCCTTGGCCTTGACGGCGTCGATGACCTCGCGGGAGAGGACGCCGGTGCGCTCGACCTCGGCCTCCCGCGGATAGAGCTCGGCCTCGACGAAGGCGCGGGTGGTGCCGACGATCAGGCGCTGCTCGTCGCTGAGGGCGAAGTCCATGGCTTACCTCGGCTGGCCGACGGCGCGGCCGAGCCCCTCGGGGGCGGGCAGGGCAGCGTGGGCGGCGGCGATCTCGGCGACCCTGGCGGCGACGGCCGGGCCGGGGTCGCTGGCGGCGCGGGTGGCCAGCGAGACGTGGACCAGCATGTGCTCGCCGGTCGCCAGCAGCCGCTCGCCGCAGGTCAGCCGGTGGAACAGCCGCAGCCGCTTGCCCTTGCCCTCGACCAGCTGCGTCGTCGTGGCGATCGGGTCGCCGGCGCGCGCCTCGTCGAGGTGGCGGATATGGGTCTCGACGGTGAAGTAGCTGCCGCCCGACGCCAGGTAGCCGGCGTCGACGCCGATCAGCCGCAGGAAGGCGTCGGTGGCGTCGGCGAGGGCCTGCAGGTAGCGGGCCTCGTTCATGTGGCCGTTGTAGTCGGTCCAGTCGGGCGGCACGGTGCGCGCCGTCGTCGGGATCGGCCGCGCGAGGTCGGGTTCCGGCATCGCGGCGCCGGCGTCGAACAGCCGCGCCTCGTGCTCGGCGAGCAGCTTGCCGGCGCCCCAGCCCTGCGCCTTCAGCGCCTGCTGGATGGCGACGAGATTGTCGTCGCGGATGCGCTCGAGCTCGCGGATCGGGATGTGGCCGGACTGCGCGTCGGACTGGCCGGCGATCAGCTCGACGAGCGCGTCGTCGAATGGCGGCACGTCGGTCAGCCGGCTCCACGGCCACGACAGGCAGGGCCCGAACTGCGCCATGAAGTGCCGCATGCCGGCTTCGCCGCCGGCGACGCGGTAGGTGTCGAACACCCCCATCTGCGCCCAGCGCAGGCCGAAGCCGTAGCGCACGATGTCGTCGAGCTCCCCGGTGGTGCAGATGCCGTCGCGGATCAGCCAGAGCGCCTCGCGCCACAGCGACTCGAGCAGGCGGTCGGCGACGAAGGCCTCGATCTCCTTGCGGATCAGCACCGGCTTCATGCCAAGCGTCGGGTAGAAGGCCATCGCCGCGTCGATGGCGGCGGGGTCGGTCGCCTTGCCGCCGACGACCTCGACGACCGGGATCAGGTAGACCGGGTTGAACGGGTGCGCGACGATCAGCCGCCCGGGGTGCTTCAGTCCGGCCTGCAGGTCGGTCGGCGGGATGCCGGAGGTGGACGAGGCGATCAGCGCGTCCGGGCGGGCCGCGGCCTCGACCTCGGCATAGACGCGGGCCTTCAGGTCGATGCGCTCGGGGACGGCCTCGACGATCAGGTCGGCGTCCGCCACCGCCTCGGCGATCGAGCCGGTGAGGCGGACCGCGCCCTTCCTCGGGCGCTGCGCCAGCGTCAGCCTGGCGTAGGCGCGGTCGGCGTTGGCCAGCACCGCGTCGAGCCTGGCCCGGGCGTCGGGCGCCGGGTCGCAGACCGCGACGTCATGGCCGTTCTCGATCAGCCGCGCCACCCAGCCGGCGCCGATCACGCCGCCGCCGAGGACGGCGCATGGTCCTATCGCCATCAGCCCCACCGCTTCCGGAGGTTCAGCTTCGCCCGCACCTCGGCCGGGGTCAGGACCCGGGCGCCGATCGCCTCGGCCGCCGCCCGCGCGCGCGTCACCAGGTCGCGGTTCGAGGCCAGAACCCCCTTGCCGAGCCAGATGTTGTCCTCGAGCCCGACGCGGATGTTGCCGCCGGCGAGCAGCGCCAGCGCCGCATAGGGCAGCTGGTTCCGCCCGATCGAGAAGGCCGACCAGATCCAGCCCTGCGGCATGTTGTTGACCAGCGCCATCAGCGTCCCGATGTCGTCGGGCGCCCCCCAGGGGATGCCCATGCAGAGCTGGATCATCACCGGATCGTCGATCAGCCCCTGGTCCTTCAGCCACTTCGCCAGCAGCAGGTGGCCGGTGTCGAACACCTCGATCTCCGGGCGCACGCCGAGCGCCTGGATCTGGCGGGCCATCTCGCGCAGCATCGCCGGCGAGTTGGTCATGATGTAGTCGCCCTCGCCGAAGTTCATCGTGCCGCAGTCGAGGGTGCAGATCTCGGGCAGGAGCGCCGCGACGTGCGCCAGCCGCTCGCCGGCGCCGACCATGTCGGTGCCGGCGGCGCTCGGCGGCAGCGGCGCCTCGGGCGAGCCGAGCGTCAGGTCGCCGCCCATGCCGGCGGTCAGGTTCAGCACCACGTCGACGCCGCTGGCGCGGACGTGCTCGACGACCTCGGCGTAGAGCGCGACCGAGCGCGAGCCCCTGCCGGTGACGGGGTCGCGCACATGGATGTGGGCGACGGCGGCGCCGGCCTCGGCCGCCTCGATCGCCGCCTCGGCGATCTGGCGCGGCGTGACCGGCACCTTGTCCGAGCGCGACACGGTGTCGCCGACGCCGGTGACGGCGCAGGTGATGAACGCCTCGCGGCTCGGGGTCAGGCCCATCCGTTTCTCCCTGGCGGTCCTGGTCCGGGGATATCCGGCGGCGGCGGCGGAAGATTGACCGGTTGCGCAGCCGGCTTGATCGAGCACGCAGGGCCGTCCCCGGCTTCCCGGGCCGGGTCGGGCGTGCGTATGTTGCACGGCATGTGGGGCTACCTGCGGCGCTCTTCGACCGCGGCCGCCGCTGGGCCGGCTTCTGGCTGCGCGACAACCTCGACAAGGTCGGCGCCGCCTCGGCCTTCGACGTCGAGGAGTTCCGCGAGACCTCGCACCGGCCGAAGGAGCTGCCGCCGCCGTTGACCGACGGCTGAAGGCTTGACTCGGAGCGCCGCCCGGGTTGATCGGTTGCGCGATGAGCCCGCTCGCCCCATCCCCCGGCCCGCTGGCGGTGACGCTGCTGCTGCTGCCGGGATCGTCGATGCTGACGGTGGCGTCGGTGGTCGACCCGATGCGGGCCTGCAACCGCATCGGCCGGACGGCGCGGATCGACTGGCGGGCGACCAGCGCCGACGGCGCGCCGGTCGAGCTCACCTGCGGGCTGCCGCTGGCGGTGCAGGGCGGGTTCCGCGGCGACGAGGCCGGCGACCTGCTGGTGGTGGTCGCCGGCTTCGATGCGCTCAGGCATGCCGACCGGCGGCTGCTGGCCCGGCTCCGCCGCGCCGCGCCGCGCTTCGCCGCGGTGGCGGGCATCGAGTCGGGGGCGTGGGTGCTCGGCGCCGCCGGCCTGCTCGACGGGCGGCGGGCGACGACGCACTGGGAGGATCTCGAGGAGTTCGCGACGCGGCATCCCGGCACCGAGGTCGTCGCCGACCGCTACGTCATCGACGGGCGGGTGATGACCGCGGGCGGGGCCTCGCCGGCCTTCGACCTGGGGCTGCAGCTGATCCGCGGCCGCTTCGGCGCGGGCGTGGCGCTCGATGTGGCCAGCGTCTTCGTCTACGACGAGGCGCATGCGGCGACCGACGCGCAGCCGCTGGTGTCGCTCGGCCGGCTCGGGGCGCGCGAGCCGCGGGTGGCGGCGGCGATCCGGCTGATCGAGGCGTCGCTCGACACGCCGCTGGCGAGCGCCGCGATCGCGCGGCGTGTCGGCGTGTCGGTGCGGACCCTCGAGGGGCTGTTCCGGCGGGCGCTCGGGGTCGGGCCGGCGGCCTACGGGGTGCAGCTGCGGTTGCAGGCGGCGCGGAAGATGGTGACCGACACCGACCTGCCGCTCGGCGAGGTCGCGCTCCGGACCGGCTTCGCCTCGGCCTCGTCGTTCGCGCACAGCTTCCGGCGGCACACCGGCGGCGCGGCCGGCGACCTGCGCCGCGCGGCGCGGACAGCGCGGTAGTCAGGCCCGCCGGCGGGCGGTGTCGTCGACGCCTTCGAGGTCCGGGGCGTTGCCGTAGCTCATGTTCTTCATCTGCGCGATCACCCGCTCCATCTCGGCGTCGTCGAGGATCGGCGGGTCGCCGAGCGTCAGCGCCTGGACGTAGAGCCGAGACAGCGCCTCGACCTCGATGGCGTTGGCCAGCGCCTGCGCCAGGGTGCGGCCGAGCGCGATCTGGCCGTGCTGGCCGAGCAGGCAGGCGGTGCGGCCGTCGAGCGCCTCGAGCGCCGCGTCGCTGAGCGCCTGGGTGCCGAAGGTGGCGTAGCGGGCGCAGCGGATGGTGCTGCCGCCGAAAAGGCCGGTCATGTAGTGGAAGCTCGGGATCGTCCGGTGGTGGACCGCCAGCGTCGTCGCGTAGGTCGAGTGGCAGTGCAGCACGCAGTCGACGTCATCGCGCGCCTGCAGGATGTCGCGGTGGAAGCGCCATTCCGAGGATGGCCGCCGCGCGCCGTCGTAGCTGCCGTCGAAGTACATCTGCACCACGTCGGCGGCCTGCATCGCGTCGTAGGGCAGCGAGCTCGGGGTGACGAGGAAGCCGGCGGCGTTGCGGACCGAGAGGTTGCCGGCGGTGCCCTGGTTGATGCCGCTGGCGTTCATCGCCCGGCAGGTGGCGACCATCCCGGCCCTGAGCTCGTCGTCGGTCATCGCTGGATCTCCAGTGCGAGGTGGTCGCGCCAGGCAGCGCGGTAGGAGCGCAGATCCGGCAGGCCGGCGGCGTCGGGGCGCGCCAGGTCGAGCGGAGCCGGGGTGGTCCGGGTCGCGTGGCCGGCGAGCAGCGCGGCGCCGGCGGCCTGGCCGACGCTGTCGGCGTTGACCCGGATCCGCGCCTCCGGCGCCAGCGCCTGCACGATCCCGCCGTAGAGCGGCTCGCGCACGAAGCTGCCGTCCAGGACGACGGTTCGCGCCGGCGGCAGCCGGTCGAGGATCTCGACGGTCAGCAACGCCGCGTAGAGGACGGCGAGGGTGAAGCGGCCGGCCGGGTCGCCGGCGGGCGGCCCGACGAGCCGCCCGCGCCGGGCGTGGCCGGGGAAGGGCCCGTCGTCATCGCCGAAGAACGGCAGCGCCATGGTGCCGGCGGCGACGAGGCGCGCCAGCGCGTCGCGGGTGGCGGGGCCGGTCGCGTCGCCGGCCACCACCGCGAACTCGCGGCCGCCCATCGTCAGCATCCCGGGCACCGGGGCGCCGGTGACATCGGCGTTGAGGATCCGGCCCGGCGCCTCGCGGTCGAGGTCGACGCCGTCGGTCCGGTCGGTCTGCGCCACGATCCAGGTGCCGGTCGAGACCACGACGACGTCGCGGAGCCCGGCCGCCTGGTAGCGGTAGAAGTTCGCCGAGGAGTCGTGGATGCCGCAGTGCACCCGGGTGTCCGGCGCCAGGCCGGTGCGGGCAGCCACCTCCGGCCGGACCGGCCCGAGCGTCGCCCAGGCCGGCGCCATCGGCGGCATCAGCCGCTCCCACCCGCGCCGGGCGAGGATCGCCGACGGCCGCCGCTCGGCGACTGACCAGAGGTGCGACTGCGCCGCGGCGCTGGTCACCTCGTTGGCGGCGACGCCCGAGAGCCGGCAGGCCCAGTACTGCGGCAGGTGGAGGAAGGCGTCGGCGGCGGCCAGCGCCTCCGGCCAGTCGCGCGCCAGCCACCAGAGCTGCCGCGCCGCGTGGCTCGACCCGAGCAGCGCCGGCCCGCCGCGCTCGCGGAGCGGGTCGGCCTCGGCGCGGTAGCCGGCGGCGGCGTCGGCCGGCATCGGGTGCTCGTAGTCGATCATCGGCATCGCCGCGCGCCCGCCGCGGACCAGCACGCCGCTGCCGCCATGGCCGCAGGGCACGATCGCCGCGATCGCATGCCGCGTCGCCAGCTCGGCCAGCCCCGCGAGCAGCCAGGCCTCGAGCCCGTCGAGGTCGTGGTGCCGGTAGGGCGGGCCCTCGATGCTGGCGTTCGGGGTCGACAGCGCCTCGAGCGGCCGGCCGTCGGGACGCATCGCGTAGAGCTTGGCGTTGGTCTTGCCGACGTCGAAGACGGCGATGGTGCTCATCGGGGCACCCGCGGCGCCGAGGCCCCGGCCCGGATGCCGCCGCCGCCCGAGAGGTGGGCAACGGCGGCACCGGTCGAGGCCGGTGCGCCCCGTCTGGCGGCGTCTCCGGTCAGAAGTCGAACTCGCCGATGTTCTCCTTGGTGAAGACGAACGGCGCGCCGAGCAGGATCTCCGACCCGTTGATCACCGAGAGGTCGCCGAGCTTGCCGGCCTTCACCGAGGTGTCGCCCGGCTTCAGCGTGGCGTCGGCGGCGGCGCGCAGCACGAAGGCCGCCGCGTAGCCGAGGTCGACCGGGTTCCACAGCACCACCGACTTGACGCAGTCGGCCTCGACGTAGGGCTTCATCGCGTTCGGCGTCGCCAGGCCGACGACGGCGATCTTGCCGCACTGACCGGCCTGGGTCACCGCGTCCGCCGAGGCCGGCGTCGCCACCGAGGTCATCCCGAGGATGCCCTTCAGCTCGTCGCCGTACTTGTTGATCAGTGTGTTCGCCTGGTTGAACGACAGGATGTTGTCCTCCTGCGCCTCGACGGTCTCCAGCCACTTCAGGTTCGGGTGGCAGGCGGCGGCATAGGCGCCCATCTCGGCGATCCAGCGCGCCTGGTTCGGGGTGGTGAAGGTCGAGGTGACGATGGCGAAGCTCGCGTCATCGCCGGCCTCGGCGACCAGGCTGTCGATCATCGCCTTGGCGATGCCGTTGAACTCGGCCTGGTTGACGAACCACTGCCGCGCCGCCGGCTCGGAGTTAGCGTCGTACCCGACGACGTTGATCCCGGCCGCCAGCGCCTTCTTCAGGACCGGCGAGATCGCCACCGGATCGTTCGCCGCGAACAGGATGCCGTCGACGCCCTTGGTGATGTAGTTGTCGATCACCGTGATCTGGTCGTCGATGTTCGCCTCGACCGGCCCGTCGGTCGTCGCCGTCATCGTGCCCATCTCCTTCGCCGCCTCGGCGATCCCCTTCGAGGTGGCGTCGAAGTAGCCGATGCCGATCAGCTTCGGCACGTCGACGACGGTGATGGACTTGCCGTTGCGGTCGGGCGGGTTGGTCGGCTCGCCGCCGTCGTAGGCGACCGAGGCCGGCGTCGCCGGCGTGCCGTCGCAGGCCAGCGGACTGGTCGGCAGGTCGTCGCCGCCGGTCCAGGCGCTCTGCGCGCTGGCGAGCCCGGTGGTCAGCGCCAGCGCCGCCGCGGCCGTCAGGGTGGTCTTCAGCATCGGGTATCCTCCCAGGTTGGTGCGCGTCGGGCTTATCGAGCCCTGAGCGCGGGCACAGTCTTCACCGGTTTTGGTCGCGGTGAAAGAGGTTAGAGAGCAGGATGGTGAGGATCAGCACCGCGCCGATCAGCACCACCGTGCCGTCGCTCTTGACGCCGGCGAGCGACAGGCCGTTCTTCAGCGCCTGGATCAGGACGAGCCCGAGCAGCGTGCCGACGATGGTGCCGCGCCCGCCGAAGATCGAGGTGCCGCCGAGCACCACCGCGGTGATCGCGTCGAGCTCGATCCCGGTCCCCATGTCGGAGCGCGTCGTCGACACCCGGCTGACGAAGATCGCCGCCGCCACCGCAGCCGCCAGCCCCGAGGCGGCGTAGATCGCCACCTTGGTCACGTCGACCGACAGGCCCGAGAAGCGCGCCGCCACCTCGTTCGAGCCGATGGCGTAGGTCGTCCGTCCACAGGTGGTCCAGCCGAGCAGCGCCGCCGCGACGACCGCGGCGATCCCGAAGATCCAGAGCTGCGTCGGCACCCCGAGGAGCTGCCCCTGGCCGAGCACGTAGAACCACTCGGGATAGCCGCGTACGGACCGCGCCTGGCTCACCCCTTCGGCGATGCCGCGGTAGAGCGCCAGCGTGCCGAGGGTCGCGATCAGCGGCGGCACCCGGAAGCGGGTGATGATGATGCCGTTCGCCACTCCCGCCAGCGTGCCGACGACCAGCCCGAGCCCGATCGCCACCGGCAGCGGCAGGCCGAGGTTCTTCCAGAACACCCCGATCAGGATCGCGGTCATCCCGAGGATCGAGCCGACGCTGAGGTCGATGCCGCCGGTGATGATGACGAAGGTCATCACGATCGCCACCAGCCCGACCTCGGTCATCAGCCGGCCCTGGTTGAACAGGTTGTCGAGGGTGAAGAACTTGTCCGACTGCCGGTCGAGCACGAAAAGCGCGAGGAGGACGAGCAGCGCGAGGATCGTCTCGTGCCGGAGAAGGCGCCGCCAGGTCATCGCTGGCTCCCGCGGAACTCGCGGTTCCGCCGCGCCATGTCGACGAGCACGGTGACGAGGATGAGGAGGCCGATGACCGCCCGCAGCCAGTAGGCCGAGACGTTGACGAAGATCATCGCCGACCCGATCGCGGCGAACAGCACCGCGGCGAGCGTCGAGCCGATCACCGTGCCGGTGCCGCCGAGGATCGACACCCCGCCGATCACCGAGGCGGTGATGATCGTCAGCTCGAGGTTCGGCGGCACCGTCGACTGGATGATCTTCAGCTGCGTCGCGAACAGCATCGTCGCGATGCCGGCGAAGGCGCCGTGGATCATGAACACCTGCACGATGCGCCGCTCGACCGGGATGCCGGCGGCCCGCGCCGCCTCGGCATTGCCGCCGATCGCGTAGAGCGACCGCCCGAACGCGGTGTTCCGCATCCAGAGGAAGGCGGCGATCGTCAGCACCAGCATGAACCAGATCGGCACCGGCACCCCGAGCAGCCGGGCCTGTGCCAGCTGGAACGACGGCGGCAGGTTGTTGATCCACGCCCCGCCGGTGACGAAGACCAGGCCGCCGCGCAGGATCGACAGCATCCCGAGCGTGACCACGATCGACGGCAGCCGGCCATAGGCGACGAGCGCGCCCACGACGCCGTTGATCGCCGCGCCGATCAGGATCGGCAGCGTCCAGGCCACCCAGACCGGATAGCCGGAGACCGCGAGCGTCCCGGAAATCGTCGCCAGCACCCCGATCAGCGCCCCGACCGAGACGTCGATATGCCCGGTGATGATGATCATCGACATGCCGATCGCCGCGACCGCGATGTAGGCGTTGCCCGAGACGATGGTGTTGACGTTGTTCGCCCCGAGGAAGCGCGGGTTGATCGCCGAGACGACGACGAACAGCGCGACGAGCGCGCAGGCGATGACGATCTCCTGCCCGTAGGCCGAGACGCAGCGGGCGGGGCCCGAGCGGTGGGCGCGGAACTCGGTCGATTCGGTCATGCAGCCACGTCGCTGTGGCTGGCGCCGGCCATCGCCGCGCCGACGGTCTCGGGGTTGGCCTCGGACCGGTCGAGCGTGGTGACCAGCCGGCCGCCGTGCATCACCAGCACCCGGTCGCTCATCCCGAGCACCTCGGGAAGCTCGGAGGAGATCATCAGGATCGCCAGCCCCTCCTGCGCCAGCCGGCCCATCAGCGCGTGGATCTCCGCCTTGGCGCCGACGTCGATGCCGCGCGTCGGCTCGTCCATGATCAGGATGCGCGGGGCGATCTCCAGCCACTTGCCCAGCACCACCTTCTGCTGGTTGCCGCCCGACAGCTGCCCGACCACCTGCGCCGGCCCGCGGGTGCGGATGCCGAGCTGCTTGATCGACAACAGCGCCCGCTTCGCCTCCGCGCGGAAGTCGATGAAGATGCCCCGCGTGATCTTGCCGAGCGCCGCCATCGAGGTGTTCTCGGCGACGGTCATCGGCTTCACCAGCCCCTGCAGCCCGCGATCCTCCGGCACGTAGGCGATGCCGAGGCTCCGCGCCTGCCGCGGGCTGGCGATCGCCACCGGCCGGCCGTCGATCTCGATGGTCCCGGCGGTGGCCGGCGTGATCCCGAAGAGCGTCAGCGCCAGCTCGGTCCGCCCGGCGCCGACCAGCCCGGCCAGCCCGAGGATCTCGCCGCGGCGCAGCTCGAACGAGACGCCGCGTACCCGGCTGCCGTAGGTCAGGCCCTCGACCTTCAGGATCGTCTCGCCGATCTTCGGCTCGGGCTTGGGGAACAGATGGTCGATCTCGCGCCCGACCATCATCGCGACGAGGCTCGCCTCGCTCACCTCGGCGATCGGCCGCGTGCCGATCAGCGCCCCGTCGCGCAGCACCGTCACCCGGTCGGCGATCTCGAAGATCTCCGGCAGCTTGTGGCTGACGTAGACGATGCCGACGCCGCGGTTGCGCAGCCGCTTCACCACCGCCATCAGCCGCCGGACGTCGGCGTCGGCGAGCGCCGCGGTCGGCTCGTCCATGATCAGCATCGTCGCGTTCTGGCTCAGCGCCTTGGCGATCTCGATCCGCTGGCGGTTGGCGACCGACAGCGTGCCGACCTTGGCGTCGACGTCGAGGTCGGGGCTGTCGAGCTCGTCGAGCAGCTGCCGCGCCGTCCGCCGCATCGCCTGCCAGTCGAGGGTGCCGAGCCCGGTGCGCGGCGCGTGCCCGAGGAACACGTTCTCCGCCACCGTCAGCTCGGGGAACAGCAGCAGCTCCTGGTAGACGGTGGCGATGCCGCCGCGCGCCGCGTCGCGCGGGGTGACGGCCTTCAGCACCTCGTCGCCGACGCGGATCGTGCCGCTGTCGGGCGCATGGACCCCGGCGATGATCTTGATCAGCGTCGACTTGCCGGCGCCGTTCTCGCCGAGCAGCGCGTGCACCTCGCCGGGCCGCACGTCGAAGTCGACGTCCTTCAGCACCCGCACGCCGGCGAACGACTTGGAGACGCCGCTGAGCGCGACCAGCGCGCTCAACGCCGGCTCCGGCCGGCGCCACCGGCGCGGCAACCCACGGCTGCAAGGCCCGGCTTCATCAGACCATCCTCCCACCGCCGTCCTTGTCCCCGGACGGCTGGCGACAGTATGCGCCGGGTTGACCGCCGGCGCGCAACACCTTTCTTGCGGGTTTCTTGCGGGCTCCGGCGTCAGACCGCGTAGCGCAGGATGGCTGCCAGCTCGCCGCCGCCCGGCACGTCGGCACGCCGGGCCGACACCACCCGGCCGCCGGCGAGCAGGGTGCGCCGGGCGATCTCGTCGACGACACCGTAGGTCTCGGCCTTGCCCGGCTCGCCGAACGCCACCGCGCCGGTCTCGTCGTCGACGGTGCCCGCCACCACCTCGTCCATGTCGACGATCAGCGTGTCGACGGCACCGAAGGTCGCCGCCCGCGCCGCCTGCGCGATGTCGGCCACTGCCCGTCCCTGCGGCTCGCGCCTGGTGAACAGGCCGGCGAGCTCGGCGATGTCCGCGGCATGGACGCGGTCGAGCACGCCGGCCTGTTCACCAG
>Ga0247830_10000742_pt1 | contig 12335 bp, 13 predicted proteins | sample 12C_Control_Day5_FD_207766 | JGI IMG/M metagenome (GOLD analysis project Ga0247830, IMG submission 207766) | Soil microbial communities from agricultural site in Penn Yan, New York, United States - 12C_Control_Day5 | ecosystem: Environmental > Terrestrial > Soil > Agricultural land | place...
GTTCACGCCATCTCCGGTCACGGCGACGATCTCGCGCTTGCGCTGAAGGGCCGTGACAACACGTAGCTTCTGATCAGCGGTGACGCGCGCGCAGACGAACTCGGGGTCGTCGAGAGCGAGCTGGACTTCGGTATCCGACATGCGAACGAGTTCATCGCCGGTCATGACACGGGGCGTGCGGGTCCGGACGAGGCCGATCTCCCGTGCCACCGCCAGCGCCGTGTGCGGATGATCACCGGTCACCATGACGACTCGTATGCCAGCCTCCCGGCATCTCCGGACGGCCGACGAGACCTCGGGGCGCGGCGGATCCTCGAATCCGACAAGCGCGGTGACGACGAGGTCCGTCTCGGCCGTCGCCAAGGTGTACTCCGGGGGAAGGACACGATAGGCCAGCGCCAGCACGCGAAGCCCGCGATCGGCCATCTCGGTCGACGCTCGGCCAATGGCGATGCGCGACGGACCGGTCAACGCCTCGAGGTGCCCATCCCGATCGATCCAGCCGGCTCTCATCAGCAGCTCTTCGGGCGCCCCCTTCACGAACATGATCGGGCCCTGGGACCCTCGGTGGACCGTCACCAGGCGCTTGCGCTCCGGCTCGAAGGGAATCTCGTCGATCCTGGGCAGAACGTCATGGCTTCCTGCTGCCTCCGCCAGTTGGAAGAGCGCCAGCTCCATCGGATCGCCGATCCATGTGGAGTCAGCGGCCGGGCTGGTGCGCTTCAGGTCATGACAGTGAACGGCGCATTCGAACAATCGGCGATGTGCCGCCGCGAACTCCCCGCGCGCGGCCTCGTCAATCGCGACCATTCGATCGGGAACGTAGATCGCTCGAGCATCCATCCGGTTCTGCGTCAACGTCCCTGTCTTGTCGGTGCAGATGACGGTGGCCGACCCCAAGGCCTCGACGCTGGGCAGATGGCGCACCAGCGTGTGCCGCTGCGCCATCCGACGTGCCGCCATGGCCATGGCGAGTGTCATGGTCGGCAGCAACCCCTCGGGGACATTGGCGACGATGAGGCCGATCGCGAAGACCAGCCCGACCCGTGTCGGCAAGCCGATGAAGGCGCCGATGCCGAAGACGACGATGCCGATGCTCAACGCAAGGGTGGCGATCAGTCGGCTGAGCGCTGCAATCTCGTTCTGCAAGGGCGACGGTGTGTCACTCGTGGTCTGGGTGAGCCGAGCGATCCCTCCGAAGACGGTATGCATGCCCGTCGCGAAGACCAGCGCCTTCGCCTCGCCCGTCGTGATGGACGTGCCAGCCAGCAGCACATTGCGGCTCCGTAGCAGGTCGCCGTCCGCGCAGGCCGAGGCGTCTCGCGGCACCGGTGTGGCCTCGCCAGTCACAGTGGCGTTGTTGACGCGCAGACCGAAGGCCTCGAGCAATCGGCAGTCTGCCGGCACGGTGTCTCCCGCGCTCAGCAGAATTACGTCACCGGGGACAACCGCCTCGGAAGCCATCACCACGAGTGCCCCGTCGCGCTGCGCCCGAACCTGGTGAGGCAACAGGCGCTGGAGCGCGGCCATGGTCTCTTCTGCCCGGTACTCCTGCCAGAACGAGAACGCCCCATTGACGATGATGACCGCCACAATCGCGATCCCAAGCGTGGCCATGCCCTGACCGGGCATTTGCAGATGTGCGACGAAGGCGAGCATGGCTGCGACCCATAGCATGGCCGCGAAGAAGTGCGTGAACTGCGCCGCAAAACGCCGGGGCAGAGACACCTGTGTGAGTCGCTCGATGCGATTGGGACCGAACTCGAGACACCTGGCAACCGCATCCTCGCGCGAGAGCCCGGCGGGCGTGGTTCGCAGTCTCGAGAACGCCGCGTCCAGGGGGAGCTGATGGATCAGCATGACCATCGCGAGGGGTCCCGCACAATGCCTCGCTTCTGGAGTGCGTCGTGTGCTCCGGGCACCAGAACGAGCCTGCTGTAAGGCGGGGCCTACGCCGATCTGCGGCCACCGTCTGCAGCGGCGAATTCTTTGCCGTCCGTCGCAAGGCAGCCTGCGTCAACGAGCAGGCCGAGCACCCGTCTGCAACGTGCGGGCTCGATGTCGAACACGCGGGATGCCTGCCCCAACGTCAGCCGGAGACCGGGCATCTCCCGGAACTCAGCAAGGACGCGCATGTGGAGTTCCAAGTCATCGTCCGTTAGATTCACAGGCCGATGAGAGCTGCGGTCGATTGGTTTGGACATCGTCGACTCCTGAACCGGCAGAGGGCGCGCCGGGAAACGCCGCCACGTGAAGGAGCAAATCGTGTACCCGGGTAGGTTTACCAATGCGGGGCACCGCGCAGCGCAGCCAAGCACGGCGAGTCATCGATCGCCAAGAGGACCTTCATCGCCGGCACGCTCCTGGATGGACTCGAGATAGCGGACGATGGCCTCGATGCGTTCCGTCGCTGAGCCGTCGCTGGTATCCGTCGGCATCCTGCGAAAGACGTGGCCCCAGACGGGCATCTCGCCGCTGCCGTGCGGGCCCACGTCGCGGCCTTCAATGATGCGAAGCAGCTTGGCGGATGGGAAGACGCCGCCGTTTTGCTTCGCGAACTGGGTCAGGTCGCCGGGGAAGTCGCGCAGGCTGCTGGCGACCGGACCGTCGCCACGTGCGGTGGCTCCGTGACAGCTCGCACAATGTTCCAGGAACAGAGCCCGCCCGTCCGTCCGCGCGAGTTGGGCCCCTGGCCTTGTCTGCGGCCCCGAGAGCGGCGCCGACGGTGCGATACTGGCCGCCAGTGCCGCCAGCGCGATTGCGAGTATCGAATTGACGCTCCACATGATGTGTCCTCACCTCATTCCTTGGCCTGCAGCGACTCGACGTGGTCCACCAACGCCTGCAGTCGCTTCTGGGCCGTTCCCTTGCTGGGTTCCAATCTCGCGAAAGCCTCGCTCCAGGTCGGCATCCCTCCCGGGGCGTGAGCCGCTGTCGGGCCACCGGTCTGAATCGCTTTGAGTACGCGATCCCGGGGGAAGACGCCGCCGGCTGCTCGAGAGAGCACCGTCAGATCAGGAAGCGTCTGGCGCAGGGTGTCGGACGCTGGACCGTGGCCCTTGCCGTCGTCGCCGTGGCAGACCACGCAAAATACGCGGTACAGATACGCGCCAGATTCGTGGTCGTCGCGCTCCTGCGCTAGTCCGACGCCTGCGCCAATGGAGATGATCGCGGCGGCCGCGATCGCACCAGTGAGCAGCTGTAGGATTCGTCTAGTCATTGCAGGCCCTCCATCAAACGCGGCAGCACCCGTCAGCGTGGCGGTAGTGGATGGTTCTTCATCATTTCTGCATGGCCGTTCGCAATGAACGCACTCACGACGTCCGCATGGGCCTGTAGCAGCTGGACCACGTAGGCATCGTGCGACGTCTCGACCACGCGTACGCCGCCGACCGTCAGTTCGGATCTGGTCTCAATCCGGTCCGTGTACCGGAACAGCTCGGCGAACAGCGGATCGCGCCGGTGAATCGGTCGTCCTTCCTTCACACGGGTCAGCATCGACGCAACGTGCGTCTGCAGCAGACGTGTGACCTCCGGATTCATCGATTCGGTGATGGTGTCGATGCCGTCCTCTCGCTTGAGCACTTGCCTGGTGATCTCGGTCCGATGCGCGAAGAGCTGGTGAAACACCTGCATGTCTGCGCCGTGTGCACCGTCGCCCATCATGCCGTGGCCCCCCCGTCCACCTTGAGCGAACGCAGGCGCAACAGCGGCCAGAGCAATGAGCAGCAGGTGCGCGGCACCTGTGATGTGAAGCCTTCTAGTCATGACGCCCTCCGTTCGTTGCAGGCAGGCCGGAGGCCCGAGATAACGCGTCCCCGGCTGGACTGGTCCCGACCGCGTAGGAGCCAATCGGGCGCCGAAAAGGTTTCGCGTGAGACTTTCGCGGACGGTTGGTGCAAGCAGCGCTCCGACCGACCATCGGTCCTGGTTCGCGCGAATTGTGCCCAAATGACGACAGCTGGCGCAGAGCCGCCGCCTGCCGAGGTGGAGAAATTCCCCACAACGTGCGGAAACCTGCGCGCGACAACGATGACGCGTACGTCACCTACTACATGCAGTCGCGAACGCATCTGGCACTCGAGGAGGACGCGCTGATTTCCCGGCCAGTCATGCCGCCGTCGACGGGCGTATCGTCGCGACTCAGCAGTGGGCGGGCTCGGCGGACCCATTTCCGCGCGAAGGATCAGTGGGTCTACGGCGCTACGGCGCTTGGCTCAGCCATTGCATTGTCGAGTTTCACGCGGCTGTCACACAGCCAGCCACTCTACAGCTCGCCGGAGGACCCCATGCCCGCCTGCACCCATCGCCTTGACTTCGGTCAGTCCGTGCACTGCCCGTCCGAAAACTGCCGGCCCGCGGGATTGCTACGACGTGCCATCGGCCTCTCCCTGGTCGTCCTTCTCACGTCCGTTGCTGCCGGCGCGCAATCAGCCGACCCGCTCGTACGGGTGCTGGACGTGAAGAGGTCAACGATGGCGCAGGAGATCAACCGGCTCGCCGACGCCGGCTACGACATCGCGTTGGCCCGGCTCGATCCCGGGCTGCTGATCGCGCATATCGGCCGGGAGCCCGTCGCTCGAGTGTATCTGTTCGTGGAAGACCTCCAGACATTCCTTGCCGGTCACCGGCTCGAACCAGGCTACCGGTTCCTCCCGCAGTCGCTCAGCCCAGCCGGTAAGCCGCACTGCGCCGTCTTCGAGAAGCGGGAGAACGACGACCGGCTCCGCGAGTACGCGTTCGTGAAGGGCTCTTCCGCCGGTGACGTCGAGAACAAGGCCCGCAAAACACTCGGGGATGGCTTCGTGCCGGTGGCGATCAACACGGAAGGCGAGGCGGTTGCGGTCTTCGAACGCACGCCCGAGGCGGGCCCCTGGAGGATGCTCGCCACGAAGTCGACGGGGACGATGGAGAAGGAGCTGGCGGCCGCCGCGGCCGAGGGGTATCGCGTCGTGGCTGCTGCTGGCGGTATCGAGCTCACCTTCGCCTTGGTTCAGCACGCGGGATCGCAGCCGGTCGAGTATCGGCTGCTGTCCGCCACGCGGGCCACCACGCTCGAACGCGAGCTGAATGATGCTGCTGCACAGGGGTTCCGTTTCGTCCCTGCCAGCCTTGCCGCCCTGAAGGGCGGGTTCCTCTTCAGAGGGACGAACGAGGCGGCCATCGTCGTGGAGAGGTCGTCGGCCGAACCCGCGGTCACCTACCGGATCGTGGGGGCGCGTCGCACCTCGACGATCGAGAAGGAGGCCGACGAGCCAGCGTCGCGGGGCTTCACCATCGCCGCTGCTCTGGCCGGCTACGAAGAAACCGTCGTGATTCTCGCGTCCTCTCGCGAGGCGACAACCACGGTCCGCTAGTGCGCGGAGTCGCCGGTGGACGGGGCCATGCGAAGTCAACTCGTTGCCCTGATCGCCGGGGCCGCTCTGTTCGTCCAGCCGGCACACGCGGGCGCTCAGAGGGGTTGGTTGGAGGAGTCGTGGACCTTCAACGCGACGGGCACTCCGATCGGTCCTCGCGTCGGTATGGATGCGATTGGGAGTGCGACGGCGGTCTGGCTGCACTGCTCTGCAGGCTCTCTGTGCGGAGTCGTGGTGGCACGCAGGTTCGGCACAGGCACCTGGACGGCACCGACGGCGGTGACACCCATGGGCGACTACGGCCCGCCCTTGCTTGTCGTGGATCCTGTCGGAAATGCCACCGTCGTCTGGACGACAGGCGGCTATCTGCTGCAGGCGGTTCGCTACTCAGTGTCCCACGTCCCAGCATCCCAAGACCTGCTGCCACGAAGCCGATCATCCCGACCATGTGCAGCGCCACCGGCATCCAGTCACTGGTCTCGAAGGCCGGCGACAGCGACGCCCCGGAGCGGCAGCACCGCATGCGACAACCCGTGCGCAATGACCAGCCACCCCAGCACGCGAACGGTGGTGAGACGCATGGGACCTCCGGACGCTGGTGACGAGAGCGAGATTCGTGCCTGACCGTGGATGGCCCCCTTGGCCCGCTGGTCAGCGCTTGAACAACGAAACGGTCCGGAATCGTGCAGGCTGACTGGGGAAATTTCCGCGGACGCAGGAGCTGGACCCGGGCCGATTGGCCCTCGAATGGGCTGGCTGCGCCGGCTCCTGCCTCGTTTGCGTCACGGTCCCGTGACGGACAGTCGGCGTTTCGTCCACTCTGTGGCCGTGACATCCAGCACCGTGATGCCGCCGATGTCGGCCACGAGCGCGGCCGGCGACGGCACGAAGCCGAACACTCCCGCGAACGGCACAAACGGCAGCGCCAGGGCCACACCGATGAGCACGATCGTCGAACCAAGCAGGACCTGTCCAGGGCGGCTTCGAAAGAGCGGTCGGCGCGTACGGACCACCCAGGTCCCACTTGCCTGCCCTCGCACGGCACTCCAATTGCTCCACATGCCGGCATGCGAGGGTTGCACCTGTTGTTGCGGCCGATTCTTGGCGCAGCTCTGGTCGTCCTGGTGACCGTTCTGCCAGCCATCGTTCGGGCGCAGGAGGAGGCAGGATACCGGATCGAGGCGAGGGCCGATCGCACCGGCTCTCTTCGGGAGAGATTCAACCAGCGTCAGTTGGCGCTACTGGAAAAGCTCAACCGGGCCGATGTCGAGCACCTGGAGCAACTGCCAGTGCTTGTCGTGCCGGAATCGTGGAGCGAGGATGAATTGTCGTCCAGCGTGTTGCCCGTGCGATACGGGTCGAGTGAACGGTGGTCGACGTTCCTGGTTGTGTACCTGCCAGGCCAGCTGTTCGGTGCTTACGAGTTTGGACGACTCGTGCGGTGGGGACCCGTGAGTTCAGGCCGCCGGAGCCACCCGACGAGCGCGGGACAGTTCGCCTTGAACTGGCGTTCGACGGGCCGTGCAAGCACGGTCGATCCGGATTGGTTCATGCGGTGGTACTTCAATTTCGGCAATCGCGATGGTCTGGCGTTCCATGAGTACTCGCTGCCCGGATATCCCGCCAGTCACGGCTGTATTCGGCTGCTCGCCAGCGACGCCCAGTGGCTCTTCGAATGGGGCCAGACCTGGTTGCTCGATGCCAGCGGGACGCGGGTCCTGACGCCGGGCACTCCTGTGTTCATCATCGGGCGCTACGACTTCGACGCACCGCCGCCCTGGCGGTCGCTGACCTGGCTGTCGCACGCGGTTGCGCTGCCGTCCACATCCATGACCGTGACCCCCACGCCTTGAGGGTCACATCACAGACGACCGCACAGCCATCGTCGACGTCAGAGTTCGCCTCAACCGGCGGGCGGCGGCAACGCGCTATCGTGCGCTTCAGCAGATGTCGTCCCATTCGTCCATCTTCGAGTCGTGGAATGACTGCACCGCGATCCGGTTCTCCACGTGTGCAACCCCGGGCGCATTCGCCGCCGCGCGTTCGGCGGAGTCCCGTTGCAGCCAGGTACCAGCCGTCCCGGTGAGGGTTACCGTATCGCCCGATACCGTCACCGCGATGTGACGCGCGTCGACGTCGGCGTTCTGGTGCAGCGCCTTGACAATGCGGTCGCGAACGTCGCGGACAGTGTCCCTGGGTGCTACGGTGATGTGATTCAACACCTCGCGCACGCCGCGAATGTGTCGCACGGCCCTTTCGGCGTTCTCCTTCTGGTACAACCATCCCACTGTGCCCGTGAGCGTGAGATGGCCGTTATGGACCACCGCCTGAACGGTCTCGGGAATCATGCTGCGGACCTCCAACGCGCGGGCGGCGTCCTGGGCGATATCAGCATCGGTCCGCCCCAAGCGAAGTCGCACCTCGATATCATTCGCCACGGCTCGTACGCCGTGAACCCGCTTGGCGGCTCGTTCGGCCGCGAGCTTGCCGGAATAGGTGTCGATGAAACCAGTCAGCGTCACCGTCCCGTTCTTGGCCGAGACGCCCACCGCACTTGCGTCCACCTCGGGATCCCAGTCGAGCTGCCTCATTACAGCGTCACGCACTCGCACATCGGCTTCGGTAAGCGTTGCTGTTGTCACGATGCCCCCCTTCAGCGACTCGGGTGTCGCAGACGTCGCTCTGTTCACCCGCTGATTTCGCCACTACGCTCCTGAGGGCAAGCCACGTACCGGCTGACCATGCAGGCTCGGCGCGCGCTGGCCGGCAATCCTGCGTTGCCATGCCTGAACGGGAGCAGTTCAACCGCGGAAATCTCCTCACCTCATGGGGATTTTTTCCGCAGAGTCCGTCCCTCTCTCTTCTCCCGGAGCGATGGCCGAAGTCTGTTGTGCGCTCCGTCGCCTGGACGTATCCTCGGGCACGCGTATTGCCTCGGGGACACTAGCCGCGCCCGCGGCTGACAAACAGGGGCGCGATGTCAGGGGGGCTGCAATGAAGATCAAAGACATCATGACCGGTGAGCCCCGCACCTGCTCACCCGGCACCAACGTGGCGGCTGCGGCGGAGCTGATGCTGGACGGCGACTGCGGCATTCTGCCGGTGGTTGAAGACGGAAAGCTCGTCGGGGTTGTCACCGATCGCGACATGTACATCGCGCTGGCAACGCGCAACGCGCGCGCGTCGGACCTCACCGTGCGCGAAGTCGTCCGGACGCCGGTGTACACCTGTGGTCCGGACGACGACGTTCGGGCCGCACTCGAAACGATGAGGCAGCACTGCGTGAGGCGGCTGCCGGTAGAGGGGTTCGGCGGCACGATCATGGGGATTGTCGCCATGAACGACATCGTTCTCGCCTCCGGCCCGCGAAAGCCGGTGCGCGACGTCGACGTCGTGAGCGCACTGCAGGCGATTTGCGCGCACCACCATCACTCTTCCAACATCGTTGCGGCGTGACTCGAGCCAATCGGGCCGGTGCCACCACGACCTACCACGGTGGCAGGGTCTTGAGCAGGAACGAACGGAGGTAGGGGTCAGCCGATGAACATCAGGGCGGCGGCCGTGCCCTCGAAGAAGATGCGGCGGTCGTGCAGCACCATGAACCCGGCATTGTCGGCCATTGTCGGATCGGCGCTCACAGTCTGAACTCTGTCACCGGTCCGAACGGCCTCGTGCGTGGCGATGTAGAACGCATCGCGGATTTGGTGCGTGACGAGGATCGCGGTGGTGTGCTCCAGGTCGCGCAACTTCACGACCTCATCGTCGACCGTCGTCGCAAGTACTGGATCCAGGCCCGTCGTGGGATCGTCGAAGAGCAGCAAGTGTGGCCGATGCGCCATCGCCCGATCGATGGCCACGCGCTTGCGCTGCCCGCCGGACAGCGTCGCCGGCATCCGGTCGATGAACTCGGCAAGACCGACGAACGCCAGGACTTCCTCGACGCGCTGTCTCGAGGCGTCGGGCGATATGTCGCCTGCGTCGCCGAGCCGAACCCCGACGTTCTCGCCACCCGTCAGCGAATCGAACAGCGCGTTCTCCTGGAACAACATACCGATGTCGGCGCGGATGCGCAGAAGATCGTGCTCCCCCAGGTCGTCGATGCGGCTCCCGTTCAAGTAGGTTTGTCCGGAATCGGGGCGCAGTAATCCAAGGATCAGCTTGAGCAGCACGGTCTTGCCCGAGCCGTTCGCACCCAGCAGGATGGCCATGCTCCAACACCCGGTCGCTGCTGGCCTTGCCGATGTCATTGCGCACCGTTCGGAACGGCGCACCACGGCACCGTGATTGCACCTTGGAACAGACGTGACTACTCCATGGCAATCCGCAGAGCCCTTCCGGTTTGCCGATCGACGACACGCCGGAGCCGTCCTCGCCGGTCAGCTGCACCACATCGCCGGACGACACGACCTGGTGACGCTGGCCCTTCCTCGGGGCGGCGTCCCGGTCGCCTACGAGGTGGCTCGGGCGCTCGGCGCTCCGATGGATGTGTTCGTGGTTCGCAAGCTTGGCTTGCCCGGACATCCGGAGCTCGCCATGGGAGCGATCGCCAGCGGCGGGGTACGGGTGATGGACGAGGACGTCGTCGACTGGTACCGGCCGTCAGCGGCGGCGATTGAAGCCGTGAGTCGAGCGGAGCAGGCAGAACTGGAGCGCCGGGAGCACTTGTATCGCGACCACCGGCCGCCGGTACCCGTCGAAGGGCGCACCGTCATTCTGGTCGACGACGGCCTGGCAACCGGATCGACGATGCGAGCGGCAGTGCTCGCGGTTCGCCGGCTTCGGCCGGCCCGTGTGATCGTGGCGGTGCCAGTTGGCGCCCATGAGACGTGCCAGGCGCTTCGCAAGATTGCCGACGAAGTGGTGTGCGCGCTGATGCCGCAGCCATTCTCCGCAGTCGGCCTCTGGTACACCGACTTCTCCCAGACCACCGACAACGAGGTCCGCGACCTGCTGGCGGCACAGAGTGCCGGCGACGGGCGCAAGCGGAGCGCATGATGCACGACGCCACGATCATCGAGACGGTACGGCGCCACGCCATCCGGGTGGACCTTGAATCCGCCGCACAGCGCCTGCTCGAGGCGATCGAGCCGAACGCCTCGCTGGTGCTGATTGGCGAAGCCACGCATGGAACGCTGGAGTTCTATCGGATCCGCGCTGATCTCACTCGCGCCCTGATCCGACATAGGGGATTCAACCTGGTCTCGGTCGAGGCCGACTGGCCCGAAGCCTACCGCGCCAACCAGTGGGTCCGGCTACTCGGCACCGACAACACTGCCGAGGATGCGCTGGCCGATTTCACACGCTTTCCGCGGTGGATGTGGCGGAACCGTGAGGTCGTGAGGTTCCTGCGCTGGCTGCGTTCCGACAATTCGGAACGGCGTCCGGATGCGCGCGCCGGTTTCTACGGACTGGATTTGTACAGCCTCCACCGCTCCATCGCACGTGTCATCGAGTACCTCGACAAAGTCGATCCGGATGCCGCGCGAAGGGCTCGCCAGGGATACGCGTGCTTCGATGTCTTCGGCGACGACGTACAGCTGTATGGTTACGCGGCCAGCCTGAACCTCGAACGCTCGTGCGAGGACGCGGTCGTCGAGCAACTCGTCGATCTGCGACGGAGGGCGGCAGAGTACGCGCTGCGCGACGGACGCGTCGCCGCCGACGAGTACTTCGTCGCCGAACAGAATGCACGGGTCGTTCGCGACGCTGAAATCTACTACCGCGCCATGTTTCGAGGCGGCGCGGAATCCTGGAACGTCCGCGACCGGCACATGATGACGACCCTGGACGGTCTGCTCGATCATGTCGGGCGCTCCGGTCGCACTCCACGCGCCGTCGTCTGGGCCCACAACTCACACCTCGGCGATGCGCGGGCCACGAGCATGGCCGACATCGGTGAACTGAATCTCGGGCAGCTCATCCGCGAGCGGTTTGGGTCGGAGTGCTGCTCGATCGGCATGACCACGCACGAGGGCGAGGTGACGGCCGCGCAGGAGTGGGACGCACCCGCCGCGCTGCGCACCGTCCGCACCTCGCTGCAGGGGAGTTACGAGCGGCTCTTTCATGACGTCGGCCTGCCGGCCTTCATGGCGCGGCTATCGTCCCCGGCGCTGGTTTGGGCCCTGGCGGGACCACGTCCGGAGCGTGCCATCGGCGTGATCTATCGACCCGAGACGGAGCGGGCGAGCCACTATTTTGCCGCCCGGTTGCCGCAGCAGTTCGATCTGGTCGTGCATGTGGATCGCACACGGGCGGTAGAGCCGCTCGAACGCTGGGGCCGACATGAGGTCGACCTGCCGGAGACCTACCCGACGGGTGTGTGAGAAGGAACATGGTCCAAGCCGCCGCGGTGCAGATCAACGCTGGAGGGGTCCTGATCGAGGGAGATCTCACGATTCCGGCCAAAGCCGCCGGGCTGGTCGTATTCGCCCATGGCAGCGGTAGCAGCCGCTTCAGCAGACGCAACCGGTTCGTTGCGGAAGTGCTGCAAGGGGGTGGTCAAGCGACCTTGCTGCTCGACTTGCTCACACGCCAGGAAGACGTGATCGACGTGCAGACGCGCGAGTACCGCTTCGATGTCGAGCGGCTGGGCCGTCGCGTCGTCGCCGCACTCGACTGGGCGGCAAGCCATCCGCAAGCGGCTTCCCTGCCTGCTGCCTGTTTCGGCGCCAGCACGGGTGCGGCTGCAGCACTGATCGCCGCGGCCGAGCGGCCGGAGATGGTACGCGCGGTGGTATCGCGCGGCGGCCGACCGGACCTGGCAGGCGACGCGTTGCCACGGGTCCAGGCCCCGACGCTGCTGATCGTCGGCGGCGACGACGAGCCGGTCATCGAGCTCAATCGAGCGGCCGTGCGGCGGATGCGTGCGCCAGTCCGGCTCGAAATCGTGCGCGGCGCCACCCATCTGTTCGAGGAGCCCGGTGCCCTTGAACTGGTCTCGCAACTGGCTCTGACGTGGTGCGTCAAGTATTTGAGGCG
>Ga0247830_10000743_pt1 | contig 12333 bp, 9 predicted proteins | sample 12C_Control_Day5_FD_207766 | JGI IMG/M metagenome (GOLD analysis project Ga0247830, IMG submission 207766) | Soil microbial communities from agricultural site in Penn Yan, New York, United States - 12C_Control_Day5 | ecosystem: Environmental > Terrestrial > Soil > Agricultural land | place: USA...
CCCCGGTGCCTCGCCGCCTCCACCGCCACCACACCTCTCATGCATCCTAACGCCAAAAGGCGCAAGACTGACGAACTACCATCTAGGACAGGGGTCTACATTCCCCCGGAGTTGATTGTAGCGATAGCCAAACACACGGGCCCAGTGCGTGCCAAGTACCTCAAGCAGTCATGCCGAGCAGTGCTATCCGAATTTCGATCGAATACCACGGCAGTGAGGATCTCAAATCCGCGTCACTGCTCCGTTTCAGCAAACTTTTACGACGCGTATCCGTTCTCCCACGTCAAACACATTGATCTTTTCATCGACGCGGATGATAGACCAAGGCCTCTTATTCCCTTGAGCCGCAGCATTTTTCCCGAGGCGTCGACAATGTCCGTGCACTTCGAGGACCATCGCCGCAACGACCAAAAAACCATCGAGCGGTGGCTCGACCTACTGGGAACCTTCCCTCTGGATATCACGTCATTCAGAGGCAATGGCGCCATCCTTGAGCAACTCGCAGCGCGTGTTCCCGTTTCTAGATGGAAACAACTTCGGCGCGTTTCGCTTGTAATGTATAAATTGGCACACCAACCCGCCCTTGGTCCCCACGCGAAGGCGGTTCTTTGGGACCATCCGCTCGACCACGTAACGCTATGCGATCCCGCTATGCACTTGGACGACATCATGGTACAACCCCCGAAGACAATCGTGATTCACTCGGATGCAAGAAGTGTGATAGTCGCCCACCCTAGATTCAACGAAATCGAGTCGCTCGAATTCGGGCACCCTTGCTCTAAATGCGGCCAGATACACCCAGAGAACACACCACCTCTCCTCGAGGACGGCCGCAAAAAATACCTATCAAAGTTGGACCCCCTGTGTCTCCTAGATATCGGCAACTACGAATTATACAACCCCTGCGATCGCGTACTATACCCAGACCTTCCTCCGCGGATTCACGTGACCGCGCTCGTCGCGGCATTTAGAGAACTCGGCCCATACATCGCCTTCGACAGTCCCGGCGTACTCCGGTGTGTTGATGCGGCAACATCCGCTGCGTCGAAGGACCCGGACTTTCTAGTGCGCGCGCTTTGTATGTGTTCGCCTGTATGGGACGCATGTGTCACTATACACACGCTCTATACTCTGCAGGTCCACTCGCCGGATATGGTGGATAAACTGGCCGCTATCGCGCGCCGCGTGTTCACATTGATGCGACGGCTGGCAGGCAACGGAATTGGCAAGATGTACCATGCCATGGGAGCGCATTCCACCCCCATGTGGGGGGAATTCTCCGTCGCCAACGCGTATCACCTATGGAAAGAGTACTTCACTGTCAGTACATTTCACCTTTCATCCGCCCAAGAGGTTGTAAAGGCGAGAATCGATGCCGTGGACCCGAGCGCGTCGGTTATCGATTACCATCACAGCGTAACTCTCGCAGTACAGTATCTCCGTGGAACCCCAGGGTTACGATACTTATATCAGTCAGTACACGCCGGCGACGGCGCGCCTCCGCCCGAGGAAGCCAAACAGGGTTTACTAGACCAAAGACACCATATCGCAGCCCTGCGGAAGACGCTTGGGTACCGCAAGTCAACTGCGACCGAGAAGGAGGTCAAGATGATCCAGATCTACGAGGAGCGGCTGGAGAATGCAATGGCTGAATGTACGGGTCCCCTCGGCAAGGTTCTCCTTGAGACAGGCGACTTTGAACTCCTATAGTGTGAAATCCAGTGGATATTAAATAGTAAAAAAACCCCCGCACCACTCAATCGCCCTCCCTCCAAAAAACCCTCTCGAGGAAAGACCTTTCCTCTTTTTTTTCACTGGCAGTTGTCTTCACCCGCGGTCCGATGGCCACGCACGTCTCGGCACGCTTCTCCTGGGTGGACACACACGGACCTATAAAAGATGTCTTTGTAGTGGTCATGCGCTATCTTGGCGCGGATGCACGCCGTGAACTCGGGTTGGTGTCCAAGGAGACATTGGACTGGACCCGTGCTGCCATAACAACACTCCGAGTAAAGACCGAGTGTCTTCCGCACGATCCACGCAAATTAAGCTTGCCTCCTTACACTAACGCGACCACCCTTTGTTTCGTCATCTCCCGCAAACGACGAAACGAGTCGCTTCCCAAGTGGGATAGTGCGGCATTCCCCGCTGCCCAGAAAATGGAAATCGAAGCAAAGAACTTCATTCACCGTCAAATAAATGAATTGACGCGATACCCTCTCAACATAACGCGCTTCGAAGGTACCTGGGCCGCGTTTGCTTTGTTACACGAGGTCATACCAGAAGAGCGCTGGGAAACCCTGGAGACCATCGAGTTACTCCGTGATGATGATTTCTCCGTCGCCGAAACGGTTCCATCTGACGTCCGCCAACGCGCCGTAGCGCGCCTGACAACAACTCCCCTCAAAAGTATCACAATACATTATCTGTCCAGGTTCGAGCCCCCCGGGGCCATCACAATAAAGGAAATCATGGAGTGCCCGCCGGTACATCTCTCCGTCGGCGCGTGTGATATTCCTCGGGAAGTAGTCCATCACGCGAACTACCCAAGGCTAGAATATTGTACTCCCACCTCGGGGGATGTCTTGTATCCCGTCGACGCTCTCCTGACCGACGGAGACAAACGAATTGCCATGTCCTACACTCATAAGATAAGACTCGATCCACGTTGCCTGGAAGGGGTTCACCGGAACATCTCGAAGCTCGATTCTACAGCCGAGCCGAATGTAATAATAATGGCGTTCGTGTCGCTCATGCGATACTCCGACTATACAGAGTCGAGCAGAAGTTTCGTGGAAATGGCATCTACTATATGCCTAGAACACCCCGACGTGCTAGCGGAGATCCTGTCCTATATCCCATTTAGGGAGGCATCCACTGTGATCTGCATATTACGGACCGTCGCGTTGACATGCCACACGATTCAACACGGGGGAAGTCCGATCACCGACGACGCCCCTTGTTGGAAACCTGTCAAACGCATTGCCAGGCGGGTCTTCGGTGCCATGCGGGTCACCCCAAGCGAAACCCTCACCCGCCTCCTGTCGGGGGATTTGCATTGCAAGCCAGAGGATTGTCCGCGGCTGTGGGCTATCTGCTATATGCGCGTGCAGGTTGGAGTTTCTGGCGACTACTCGCCCCCGCGCCCAGACAGCCCCGCGGAAACACAGGAAGACCCAGAAACCGCCGAACAGGATATCATCCGCGCGCTGTGCCTTGAAGTAGCAGGGTTGACCTTCGGTTCTTGGATAATACATTACGACCACTCGCATCCAGCCTGGCAGTCCCCGATTGCGGCCGCGCCGTGGGCAGAGGCGATCCTGAGAGACCGGATGTGTGTCTCAAGTTTCACTTACATCTACAACTCGGTCTACAAAACCACTTCTCCGGAGGTAGCGCGACACGCCCTCTCTATTCGCCGGAGGTTCCTGGCTCGCTTCCGTGGCATGATAACCAGCATATCCAATGCAAGTGACGCTCCGTGGCACGCCAAGTGGTTCGCGGGCGCGTGCATCGAAAAATTTAACGCCCTGGAGAAGGAGTGCACGGGTGTGTTGAGAGAGGTTCTATTGGGAAGTGGCAAAATTGTACTGAGGTGATTCTTCAATAAAAACATGCAAGACCGCGGTGAATGTATATATATATGCGCGCGCGTGCGGCGATATCGAGGCGCTCTCTTTTTTTTCGGGCGGGTGGTCTTTAAGGGAAAAAAAGAAGGACTCGTTGGAGGGTGGAACTTTGATGCGCTTAGAGGCACCGCACGCCCCCCCCCCCCTCCTCTCTGATACCCAGCAACGGCAACGGCAATGACAACTGACCTCGCCGCTCTCCCTATCCACGCACGCGCCCTCCTCAACCCCTCGGACGTCCAAGTCGTTGTGTACCACGCAAAGTGCATAGACGGCGCCGCGTGCAAGTACATAGCAACAAGACATCATCATCCCTCCGTAATTACCTTTGGATGGAGTCACGACGTAATGAGCAGACTCGGAGAGCAAACCTGGAGGTCGGTACTGGACGCCAACTCGGGGAAACCCGAGGATATGCCGCCACCTTCTCTTGCCATTGTTCGCACTTTCGCCGACGCAATCCGAGGGAAGAACGTTCTCTTTTGCGACGTCGCGCCCGCGAAGTCGTATGAATGGGAATGTGTCTCCAAACTCGCGCGTACTGTCGTAGTACTCGATCATCACGCGTCGAGCGAGGCGGCGCTGGCAGACAAGCCCGGCTGCTTCTTTGACAAGGCTCGCGCAGGGTGCCAGTTGGCATGGACATACTTTTGCGAGGACAAGGAGCTGCCGCGCGTACTCCAGCTCATCGCCGACCGCGATCTCTTCAAAGACATTCCTGAATGCCACGACCTATCAGCATATCTACTTCCGATCTCCTACAAAAGCGAGGAGGACTTGATCGGGGTTATTCACCGATGCGTCGAGGATTCCAAGTTCCTGAATGAAGCCCTCGAAGCCGGTCATCAAAACCGCGTCCTCGTTCAACAGCGCGTGCGCGATCTGAGCACCCAAGTCGTCCCCGGGATCCCAACACCGGCTCTATCGGGAGGACAATCGCCTCCCATCAGATTCGGCGTTGTGTTCGCTGGGTGGGACGACCCCGTATCCGATATCGGCGCCGAGATAAGTACACGGTTTTCCGTCGCCGCGATTGTACAAGGTTACAGCAAAGACAACACAAAACCATTCAAGATCTCATTTCGATCAAAGAAGGGCAGTGGCATCGACACTACTCCACACGCCAAAGCAGCAGGCGGAGGCGGTCACCCGGAGGCCTCCGGGTGTAATCCCGCAGGTCCTTTGGAATCGTTCATTGAGTTCCCCGATCATGTCATACATTGGAACGAAGGAGGAAGTCCCGTGTTTGTTCTCGTCGGCGAAACGTCCGGAACAGCTTATAACTAATGTAAGAAAGCTTGCTCGTTACAATATAATCATTGTTGTCACTTTCTATTTAATTATAGTACAAAGGTAGTCGTCTGGGATGGATGGCACCGGTGCAAGGCAAACCACAGAATCACACCGAGGTTAATAGCGTCCAAAGGTCCTCGGCGAGCCTTAACTAACCCGCTGTACTACAGTGTGGCTGGTCGTCGTCCGCCTCGGGGATATGGACCCTCTTCACACGGCGTGTTCTACCCAAACACGTGTCCGGTTTCGTACTTCGGGTTCAACCGCAATACGCCCCCCCCCCCCACAACGCTGGGAGCGTCGCGTGTCCTAATACAGTGCTGAAGGGTCTTGATTGTAGAACGCCGCAATGACCAGAGACTAAGTTCCTTGGGGTAGCCCCAGGCGCGTCTATCACCGGAGTTTACACCATGCGGCACCTAGGCGGAAAAAACTGCGGAGGCGCGTGGTATTACGGTCTGTCCTACAAGAGTCGCGGGTGGTCCATAAAGGGGCGTGGTTCTCCGAACCCCAACCCAATATCCACTTCTGGCAGTTGCTCCACACGTGTTCATCGGGTATGAGCGTATTAATAAGGGTACTAGATGATACTTGCGCGGGCTCAGGATCTTGGTCATCTGGGCGCCGCTTGACATATGCGTGCAACTCTGTGTGGGTTAACCAGGACATGTACCACAATCCACGCAGGGCAGTAGTTGTTGGCATTGACTCGTCGGGGTCGTGGAGTATATCTATGAGATGCGGGTTCATATGTACGACCTCGGGCAGGAGGGTAGCCAGGACTCGGAACATTTCCAGCATATAGTGGTCTACTGGCAAGCATATAGTGGACAGCCCAGCGTGTACAAGGCGTCTCGTATGACCATCGAGAGTCTTATCATACACGAGACCGCTACGTCGGTAGAAGTCCTGGAGCGGAATGCCGAAGCCACCGGGTGCGAGGGTAACACCACCGAGAAGCCGCAAGGGGGTGCGTACAGGCGGAAGCGTCACGTCTACCTCGCCTATCTCTATGCCAATGTACCCACACAGGCTCCGCCAGTCCTGGTTGACCCCGCCAATAGTAGAGCACTCCCCCTGCAAGTTGATGTAGCGCAATGTATTGGACCGGTGGGTAAGATCGGCGTCGTTCAGCAAATCTGAAACTGAACCTACAGGCACAGCGATCAAGCACTTACCACACGCAGCCTCCTGCATAGCACCGAGCTTTGTCCTGTCGGGTAGCAGACCCAACAAAGCAACGGGCGGGACGTAGGAATTAGGTGGCACAGCGTAACCGTAAGAAGGATCCAGCTTCGTATCGGGCCGCTTATCGCATTCCTTCAGTTCGGGTATCTTTGATTGAGGTACCAGACGCAGTGGACGCACACCAAGTTGCCACACACGGGAGCCATACGCACAGTCGTTACTCATCCAGGGGCCATGCTTCCACTCGGAGCGCAGTGGGTAATAGGACGCCAGTGCTTGCAACTTGATGACATACCCCTGAGCAATATGGAACGCATCGCGGTTGAGAGCACGTAGCTGCAATAAGGTCTGAACCGCAGAGGAGAAGCGGGGCCGGGTAAGGTCCACCCAGTCTATATGAGCGTGAACAACACCCGTAGTCCACGGATCGACCGCATTCGTACTTTTGGGAGGGGTCAAAGATAGATAGTAGTGGATAGAGTGGGAAGGGCTCGCTAGCTTCACCGCATCCTGTAGCCAAGGAACGTAGGTAGTGTTCCAGATAGACATACTACATACTATATATTAGTAATAACAATACAACAGACTCGAGGGACAGCGTAACGTACCCCTTACCGACACTCGCCAGCAGGTCCGTGACGGGCCTAGTAGCACGCCTCCACACAGCGTTCGGCATGAACGTGAACGAGATGATCGATATAACCAACTTTACCGGCACATACCAGTGGACGATAGCCGACGATAGGGCCGCAGTGTAGGCTGCGCGAGCAGCCTGTTCCACTGCGCAGCGCTGTAGCTCGTCCATACGCGCGTCATCGTGCGGGTGGGAGGGCACAGTATACTCTGTACAGGGTTGGATTTTAATACGCTTAGCTGACATGATAAATAAGGAGGGACGTGTGGCGCGCGCGACAGCGGACAAGTCGAACACCTACCCGGCTTGCGCGCGCCGCGTACGAGAGATAGGATGGAACCGGACGAAGAACCAAATGCTATTCAGAATGACCCGGGGTATGTAAAATAGAAACGAGGGCATATGTTTTTTAGGTTTTAGTGTCATGACAAAAAAAAAGACCTGCAGGTCTTTGTCTGCGCCCCTCTTTTTTTTAGCCCGGTTCCAGTGTGCGGCGCCCCGTCGGTACGATGGAACAACGCGCGGGCGAGATACTAGAGCTAATCAAGGCGCTCCCGACGACGACGGACACATCCGGGTGGTCCGAGCAGTGCATTTGTGATGTGTATTCCCATGACTACTGGACACAGCCCGTGTTCCAGAATATGCACGAACGACCACCGGAAACGCACCCATCAAATGACCCCGTGCGAGGTATTGTCAAGTTATACTGTCGCCTGCGTCAAGGGTACCACGACCCCGATATTACGAATATAATGTCGCCCCTAATCCAATGTTGCATGCGCACCGCACGCGACGACGTCGTGTTCGTGCCAAAGGGGTTTTATCTACATAGTATATGCATGAGAAACCCGAAGGAGATATTGTATACCCCACCCGAGGAACTGGGCTTATTTGCATGGCTTGCCCCGCTCGTAGAAACGCTGGTGAGTATGCATAACCTGATGGAGGACGTGCTGAAAGCAATCCAGACGGACACCGCCGCCGCCGCGAAGAAGGCAACAGGCCTCCGTACATTGTAAAAAAAAAGACCACGGGGTTTTGTTCGCCTCTGCCCGCCCGTCTCCTGTCCTTTGTCGGGTCTTTGGTGCATTTGCGCTCCTCCCGTGCAGCACACATGGGTCTCTTCTTCTCCAAGCGCGGACCACCGGCGCCCGAGGACACCACCGCCACCGCCTCGAGCAGCTCGCCCCTCACGGAACTCCCAGCGGATATCTTGTACGAAATCGCGACATATGACACAACCGACGTGTTCCCTATGGTCTGTTCTACATTCAACCGGATATACAGTCGCATCCCTCGTCGAGTACGCCTAGATACGCACTTTTGGCAAGATGTCTTTATCAGGCGCCAAGAGTACAGCGCGCGAACACTGGAAGTTGTTCCCAGCAGCCAGGGGCTGACCAACCTCCTAGCCGAAGGCGGCTTCTCCCCTCGTCGCCCACGATTCTCCGGAGCACATAGCCTATGCATCGACAGGCATGTCAGGATTGCAGGAGATCCCTACCCGCCGTATTATGACAGCGGCGCGCACGTGGATATCTACATGCTAGCATCGCTTGTGGATTTGAACGCGATCGCGTGCTTACGCCTACACGATGTGAATGCAACTGATATATTCGAACACATCGACCCAGAGAAGAGTATTCTGACCGACCTCGCCGCTAAAGTAACCAACCTTCGGACTTTACCCCGCGCGATCGTACACCGACTCACAAAACTCCAATTGGTCGGTGCTCTGAATGCCCGACATCTCGGTATGTTAGGATCCAACTTGCGCGTGTTAGATTGTTTTGGATTCCCCCTCAATAAGGTCGACGACGAGGTCGACGACGACGACATTCTAATGGCCATCGGCGAGCGGTGTCCGAACATCCATGAGATACACGGACTCCATTGTACCAATGACGCGGTGTCAACGCTAAAGACCCGGTATCCACATGTGTATCGCGCGCTGGCACGCGTAGGGCTTGCCGGGAAACCCGCCTACTTGACCGAGTACACAGGCCACCCTGGACGGTATATACCCAGGCCACTTGTGGGCTATATCATGGACGAATACCCCAGCGACGACAAAAAAATACGCACGGCACTTGCGGACCTTATCGTGGACCAATACACCGGCGACGACGAAGAAGAACCTCGGGACGAGGAAAACCAACCCACGCCCGAAGTAAAAAAACTACTTCATCTGATATGCATGGGCCGTGTGACGATCGATCCCACATTGCTTGGTGCGGTGCTCACGGATCTTCCACCGGCCCACGCGTGCGATTTGGCAGCTCCTTTTATCTCTACGATCGCGCCACCAAGCGCGGAAGAAGACGCGTTCTGGAGCTGGACACGCCGAAGATGCAAACTCCTGATGGATCTGATCATCTGGGCCCCCGAACGCGATTTCGATAGAGTAACCGAGTTAATACGGCAATGTATGAAAGACGAACGCACAGTCAAGACATTCAGCCGGGAAATCCTCAACGCAGCTGTGTACCATCTGTACGGGTTTATTCAACACGGCGCGGCGTTACGCCGAGAAGGTCGCCCGGAAGCGTACTCGGTGACTCTTGCGGGATGCGCGCTGTTGCTCATGCTTCCGCTCAAACCACGCAACAAAAATCACGTCGAGCAATTCGTCGAATGGCTACACAGCACACTAAAGTCACAGGAGGCACCATACGCTCGCGAAGTCAGGGACCTAGCCTCGTGGATGCACAGCACACCGGGGGGAATGGCACTCCTTATGACATTATGTAAATGACACACACACAGACAATAAAAAAACAGACAGCGGTTGGTGTAATATTACATGTTATTATTATTTTTCCCGGGCATGTCCTGGGTGCGAGGCGGGCGTTTGCCACAGCCCGCGGTCCACCAGTGTTCGAAACAGCTTCCTTCTTTCTCGGGCCTTATGGCTGCACGCCGGATCAATATCCAGAACGCGTTGATATTCCTTCAGTATTAATTTAGACACGGGGTCTTTTGTATTGCTTAAAGTATCCCTCAGCGCACAGAAGCTCCAATCGTCCAACGCGGTTATTGCGAGCAAGGCGCCTTCGTACTGGTGTTTCTTTACGGTGGACTCCAGATAAATGGAGCACAGCGGCGAGCTAGCGTCGACTTCCGTGACATCCATTATTACGCGGATGTACTCGTAAACGCGCTTTCTAGTGTCGTCTTTCATGCATCTCCTTCCAACACGGGAGGCATACTGCTTGTATAACATGAGCAACACGCGCCCTCCCAACGTCGAGGTAAAACGACGGGCTGGCCAACATGCGACCTTGGCAGTGTACTCGATCACGGGGAGAATGTCGTCGCTATCGGCCGGGAAGTCGACGTGAGGCACATCTATAACCTGACTTCCCATCATTTGAGACATGGTATCATAGCTCATCATCGGGGTCAGATAGGCGCACATATGCACGAGTCGATATGCCACGCCATCGTAGTCCTCGGGAAGCTTTCGGATACACATGGCCACAAACAACCGATAGATGGCGTGCATGCACTCGTCGCGCGACCCGCGGGCCACTTCCCACCTTGCATCGTCGAGTTGTCGGAGTAAATCGCACAAGGGGGCGTAGAGATGCCGTGCCCATTGCTGCACCGCAGGGTATCCCGCCCATCTGACAATCCAATTGCCAATATCTACGAGCTGGGCGACATCGCGAGTAATCGCACCGAAGATGTCGAGGCGGGCTGGATTCTCCAATATGGGCCAGTAGATCACCCGGATGTCATAGAAACCCTCGAGTCGGACGGATTCCGGTCGGCTAGGTAGGATACATAGCGCGTATTCGACGGCCTGTAGGATGTCCAGCGCATCTTGACCGCAGTGGATCGGTACGGCGATCTTGATCACCGCAAGGCGCACCTTCCCACCACCGAAATCGGGCGCCATATCGCGCATTACCGTGTATCGCTTCCATCCCACGAGAACAGGACTATAACCGACGACGAACACGACGGTGTCCCGGAATAATAGCTCGGGAGTTCGTGCCAGTAGTGAGGGGTCCAGAGTACGCGAAAAGCGGATTGCACACATGGAATCCACTGCCGTAGGCGCGAACCCCGCGCATCGGATCTCGGGCACGTACCCGCGTTTGTTCAGGAAGAAACTCTTGCTGCGCACATACAGGGAATGCGCGATCATGTCGTTCGCCACGCATATCTGCCTAAGGCGTCTGTAACGGCACAACAATATATTCACCGTATTTACCGGTGCTTCGCCGACGAGCTTCACGACGGTGACCTTGAATCGCAGACGCGAGTTTGCCAGAATCCTATCCCAAGCGAGTCGGTAACCCGCGCCTCCCTTTATATATGCGTCTGTCGTGAGGACTAGCGTGTCGAGATACGGAAAGAGGTCCGTGTGTCCTCCCACGAGCTGCAACTCGTCGATGTTGGTCACATAGATGGACTTGCGCTCTGATCGCCACGCGGCAGAGAAGCGGTGGCAGACTGTCGCGTGCTTCCCGTCAATGTATTTACATATTCCACAGAGCACCTTATCGACGTCATATGAACACAGGGATGTCTCGAGTACCGCAAGGAGACCCGGCTTGCCCGGGTGCAATGGCGTTGGTCGACGCGCTGATCGAGGCGGGGTATTGTGAAGTATTGGCACGGGTGCATCCAACATGATGCCCGCGGGAAAAAAGGATGCCAGGCGGGGGAGAGACGCAGCGTGTGTAGGCACGATGCCGTTGCGCAAAAAAAAAGACCGCTGCGACGAACGTCTCGGCGCAAAAAAAAGCGAGTCTTTGCCGGTCTTCGTCCCCCGACCGCCAAAGAGAGAAGAAAAAAGAACCCGAATGGACAAAGTAACTATAAGGCATACCTCTCCCTCGGTTTAATTATTTTTTACAAGTATGATACACGTTCGGGTGCCGACTTGCGTCTGATTGCCCGGGCATATCTGACAGGGCGCGCGTCGAGGGCGCACAGACGTTCGAATGCCTCCGCCGCGTCGTCGTCTGTTTCGAAAATGAGGTACCCGTGTGCCCCGCCTCGGTTAAAGTCCGCGAGTCGTCCCTTGTATCCCGCTCTCTCCAGCAAATCACTGCAAACAAACAACCAACCCGATTAGCTTAGCTCAGATCCAGCTATCACAGTCGCGCACCCACCTCCCCCATTGGCTCTTTCTGAGATCCGGTATAACACACTCGCCACTCTCTCGCCCAAAAAGATTGCCAATCCACAGAACTTGAGGCAACTGCTCCTGTCCTGCCTCACCCCCGCCGTGGATATAGCGGCGCCCGTACACGCGCCGGTTAAGGGGTTCCCGTGGTCGCTTGGCTATGCGCTCATATCCCGGCGGTGGTTCAGGGCCCTCCAACGGCGGAATATCGACTCTGCGGAAGCCATCTGGTATAACACCCATGGGAGGAGTGCACGCCGCAACTTCCGGCGGGTAAGGAGGTGCCACTGGCTTGCTGTTTAACGCGCGCTCGAGCGCGTCTATCCGCGCGTGCGCCGCATTTACCGCGTCCCATATTCCCTTAACGTTGGCATCCACGACAGACACAAGAGCATTGAACTCGACGTTCGATATTCTTACCGGGCCGTCTTCGGAGCGCATCGGAT
>Ga0247830_10000744_pt1 | contig 12326 bp, 8 predicted proteins | sample 12C_Control_Day5_FD_207766 | JGI IMG/M metagenome (GOLD analysis project Ga0247830, IMG submission 207766) | Soil microbial communities from agricultural site in Penn Yan, New York, United States - 12C_Control_Day5 | ecosystem: Environmental > Terrestrial > Soil > Agricultural land | place: USA...
GGCAATGGTCCGCTTCTCGTGAACCGGATTGCCTTTGCCGTCCGTGCGACCGGTATTGATCGTCACGCACTTTTGGCCCCTGCTATCCAGGTAAGGACGCAGGATACCGGGATCAAAGCGGCAGCCAGCGAGTTCGGCACCCACCGGACCATAGCCTTGCCCATTAACGATGAAATCGACAAACATTGCTTACTCCTTGGTTTCAGGTCTAGTAGAGGTCAACAGGTTCTGCCTATAGTTGTCCTCCTTAGACGCCTGTGAACATGACGTGAGTCAGGGTATCCGCCGTTGGGTCCGTGATTGCCTCCAGGCAATAGAACGGCTCGCACTCTGGCGTCGAAGCCGAGATCAGCAACTTACCTGTGCCGTCATCGACGATCAGCTTATCGCCGATCACGAAGTCGTCGGTAGTGCCGGTCTGGTTCTCGACGATCATGTTCAGTTCGTCGCCGGGAATCGGGCAGTACAGAAACCCACGAGTGGCCGTAACGTAGGCGTCATTGTAGGTCTTGCCCTGAAGCTCGTCCTCACGAAGGACGATAATCAAAGCACGGTTGCCGTCCGCCGCGATACCCTGGACACCCGAAGCGGCAGTGGTGCCGTAGGGTTCCCAGCTAAACCTTCCGTTAACCGAAGCGGTACTGCGCACAATGTTCATGCAAGTACCAGGCTTCGGCGTCCCCACAACCGTGCCTTCGAGGAACCGGCCAGTCGCCGGAGCCGACACGACAATGCAGTTACCAGCAGCCATTACGAATTACTCCTTAGTAGAATCTGAGGATCACAACCAAGTCTTTGTCTTCCGTTGTGGCCCTCCTTTAACCCTTGATGTCTGAGAGACGCAACGGCACCAGGATGTCGTCGCGGTCCCCAGCCGAAGCGTTGTTCAGTGGAGCCGAAGCACCAAAGTAGTTCGGCTTCGTCGGCTCATGTTTCGGAGCCAGCACGAGCATGTCGCGAAGCTCTTCCAGTCCCTTATGCTGAAGCCGGTTCGCCACTCGCTTGGCATCGTCGTCGCTGAGGTGATCCGTCAACTCTTCGATGAGCTTGCGGCGTTCACGGTTCTCAATCGTGCGAGCCGCCATGACCTGGTTGCGAACAGCGGCGGGAGCATTGTGGAGCCAGTCGTCATCGGTAATCCCGCTCGACATTGCGGGACTGCTGGAGACTTGAGACGTCTGAGCAGGGGCCTCATCGTTCTCGCCCTTCCAGTTCCAAGCCGGGAGATTCAGGGTATCCGAATCTTCCGCTTGCTGACGACCGTAGACACCGCGATTGGTTGCCGGGCGTTGCTCGTCAGCTTGGGTTCTCTGATGGGCCATCATCGAAAGGTCGAGACTGAGGTCTTCCAGCGACCGACGCAGGAGACGCTCACGTTGCATTGCTTTCTCGGAATCGGCAGTATTGACAAGGAGCTTGCCAATGATCTCTTCCTTCTCACGCTGCTCAATCTGCATCGCGGAATTGAAGCGATTCTGCACTTCGGGGGGAGCTTGACGCATCCATTCATCCGCTGTCAGAGGTCGGCGGCGACGACTGTAGGAAGTGTTCTCAACTTCCTCTTCCTCATCGTCTTCCTCCTCTTCGTCATCCATTGACTTCTTTTTCTTCCCCTTCATGAACTGAGGAGGGATCCTGTTGGTGACCTCCTCTTCATAGTCCTCGTCGTACTCTTCGTCGTCGTCGTCTTCGTCATCGTCTGGGTCCTCGTTCTCCACGCGAGCTTCCCATTGACCGGTTTGCGGATTGACGCGGAAGGCTTGACCGTCTGGGGTCTCAAACCCAGTAACGGCGGTATTGGCAACCTGAATTGCCTGGTGTTGCTTGATCAGCGAGACCAGCTTATCGTCGCTGAAGTTCGCGAGCATCTGGCCGTCATCCTTGCCGTTCCAGGCCTCGCTGTTCCGAGTGAGATCGTCGATAATCCGTTGACGATCATTCGCGCTCAATGCCATGAGGCACTCCTTCAGAAAAGAGACTCGTTGTTATTGCTTAGTCAATCCTTAGTCAAACGATCCAGCATCTGGTTTGATATGCCTAGCCCTGCTGAAACTCTTTCGTTTCTTCATCACTCTTGACTGACCCATTGCTCCAGGCAACCCCACATCGCGCACTTTCTTATAGCCTGCCTGAAGACCCTTGATATTCCCACCACCACCGATCTTAGGGGCAGTAGCTCCGCCTTTGACCCCACCGAGGTGTGCCACTCTTCCCCCAGCATACAGGCTCCCCCCATCTCCACCGCCGATGACTGGACAAGGACCAGGCTTACCTCCGGGACCACCACAGTTTTCCAGCGGTTGCCAACCGGTCTTGGACTTCCTTTTCTTCGCATGCGAAGCACTAGACTTCGCCTTTTCTGCGCAAGGCCCACACTTCGTGTCGCCATCGCAGTTTGTGGTGAGTTCATTGTCTGTTCTATTCTTCTTCTTCTGAGCCTTTTTGCCACCACCCTCTAGTGGAACCCACATGTTTTCTGTTCCTTCCATTCCCGGTGGTGTGACCCCGGCTGGCTTACGAAGGTACAAGTGCTCAATGGCAAACCCCGCTGTTTCATCATCCATCGCATCCGTTTGGGCGTAGAAACTGAGCCACTGATCCGCCGGTAGCGGATCCGGCGTCGGCGGGATACTGTCGATAAATGCTTGAAGTTGATCCCAGTCCATTACATCCTCTGCATACTAGCAATAGCTTGATCGACCATCTGCTGAGCTGCCTGCGGTAACTTCTTTCCGTAAATATGAGCACTGAACGCTTCGGCCCAGTACTCCTTTGATTCTGTCTTGGCGTATTGCGAAATATGCTTCGCCGCCTCTCCAAAACTGCCCATCTTCGCAATGTGAATAATGTTGTCTATGTGGTGAGCGATTTCATGCACCGCCGTAGACTCCACCCCCTTCGACCTATTGCTCCGGCTTCCTGCTGCGTAAGCAACGTCGTTTCCCACTGTCCACTTCGTTTGACCCTTGGTCACTGGCTTTCTAGTATCTGAGGAAAGCAACGAGATCTTCCTACCATTGAAATCGTATACTCCTAGGCAGCCCTCGCTTGCCATATTCTTCCTGATCATTACTGCGTGAATAGGCTTACGCTGGAGTAGCTTGGCTAGACCACCACCGGTCTTCTCGTTGATCAGATTGAAAGCGTTCCTCACTTGGCTCTCATCTGGTCCCTTCGTAATTGATCCCACATGCCTACTAAAGTTAATCGGAGTGATCTTAGTAGTGCTAGGCGTAGAGGGCTGAACGCTGGGAGGAGCAACTACACCACCCGGAGGAGCCCATGGTGGAGGACTAGCAACGGGGGGAGGAGTCACTGGCTTCCATGGCACATCTGGCTTCGCTGGTGGTTGAGTTATCCCCTTTGCTGCCTCCTTCTTTGCTGCCTTCCGAGCCTCTCTTCGCTCTTTCCGTTTAGCCAGTCGGATCGTACGCTTTGGATCCTCACCAACCCCGCCTCCTTTGGCGCAGGTATTCCCCGGCTGGAATCCACCGGAGGCGATCCCACAGTTGGCTCCTTGATTTTCCAGGGGGGCCCAAACCCACACTAGAGTCCCCAAACCTTAATCCAAGCCAAACCGTTTCAGGATTCCACCCAAGCCAGGTCCGCCACCAAAGCCGTAGCCAGGAGGGAGTCTGCGTCTACGCCGTGGACGACCCCGCCGACCGCGTCCCTCCGAGATATCCGCGTATCCCTTCGGATTCGTCCCGGTGCCTACCTTCTTCATCCGCTTGATCACTTCTTCAACCATCGTCTTGGTGCCTGCGGGTATTGGCGCCCCGGTCATATGAGCCGCAAATGATTCGGCCCAATACTCCACATCCGAAGTATTCGCATACTTGGAGACACCACCGTATTGGCGTCGGGCCGAAGAGACTAAGCCCAAGATTGATTCATTGGCCTTGCGCATCGAATAGTCGATATGATGGGCCATCTCATGGATCATGATCGTTTCTTGATCCGTGGACTTGCCCAGCTTCTTGCCATTATCCGTTGAGACGGACCAGCCTTCTTGCGAGGGTCTTTCCCGCCGGAGTCGTTGCTTCGTCTTTACGCTCAATCGCCCTTCCGATGGCGAGTAGGTTCCCGTCGCACCACGACCCAAGGCACCGTTCACAACGTTCAACAGCTGGAGAGGATAGTGATCAAGCAGCTTGACTAATCCACCACCGGTTTTCCGGTTGATCTTATCCATCGTTTTGTAGAAGAACTCACGATCCTCCGGATTGCCAATAGCTGACTTCACGTGGACGCCTGGAGTGACGGAACCCTTACTACGTGATCCTCTGGCTGGACCCTTAACTGGCCCTGCTGGTCCTCCTGGTTCCGCTGTCTTCGGGGTAGCGGCTGCCTTGGCCGCTTTACGGGCGGCTCTAGCTGCTTTACGTGCAGCCTTACGAGCCTCTTCCCTACCCCCTGGCGATACTGGCCCCCTCGGGGCCACTGGAGGCGTCGGCCTGACCACCGGAGGCGTTACCCCTCCTACGGGTCCGGCTACCGGTCCGGGTGGCTTAGGTGGGCCACTAGGACCTCCTACGGGGCCAGCCTTCTTCGCTGCTTCCTTACGGGCGACCCGCCGCTCCTTACGCTTGGCCAACCGGGCGACCTTTTGCTCTGGTGTTTCATTGGCCCGCGTATCCAGTGGCTTCCACTTGGCCTTACCCGTCCCCGCAGCAGCCTTCCCTTTTCCTTCGCTGAAGATCTTTGCGATCGACTTGGAGGGAATATCCACGGTTTGGGACAGACCCGGAGTTGGCTTCGTACCCCGCATCCTACTTTTGGCTATATCACGAAATATGTCCGTCTTCTTGACGACAGGCGTACTAGCGTATTCCTTCATCCGCTTTACAGCTGAAGCTACATCAACCTTGGTGGAAAGCTTACCAGATCCTTTCTTACCACCAGATCCTTTACTCTTCCCGCCGCCACCACTACCACAACTCGGATCAATTCCGCCGCCTTTACCTGTTTTGCAGAAAGTATTGGAGAGAGGCAACCAAAGGTTCTTCGTGGATCCTTCCTCAGTAGACTCCTTAGCCTTGTCAGAATTCTTGGACTTGAGCGATTCGGCGGACTTCGGCTCTGGCTTGGAGGGCTTACCACGCTCTTCCTGCTCTGGAATCTTCGTCCGCTCCTCACGAACCTTCGCCCGACGTTCGCGGATATCCTCAATCTTGGCTCGTAGCTCGTCGGCAACCTTTTCACGCCGTGCCTTCGCCTCTTGGGGACTCTCAGGCTTTGGTTGCGGTAGCGCACCAGGTGGCGGGGCTTTATCGAGGCCTGGCTTACCAGTTGCGGTTGGAGGAGACCCGTTGGATCTACGGGCTTCGATCGACTTCTGGCGAGCCTCGGGGGAGAACGCATTCTTCGTGGGAGCGATTTCCAGCCAGCGTAGACCAAACGGAGTTAGCTCGGCGTAGCTACGCGAGCCTAGACTTGTCGGATTCTCGGCGTAGCTAGAGTTCATAGCCATTAGTCGGGGTTGGCTGGAATGAAGTGGCACACTATCGACCTGCATGAACCCCTTAGAAGCCGCCTGGGACGCTTTCTTCTTCTTACGTCCAGCACGAGCAAGCTTATTCAGCATTCTACCAGACTTACAGCGTCCTGGGCGTCCCTTACCGCAATTGCTTTGCAATTGGGATGGCTCGCAGTTCGTAATTGGCTGCCAGTTTCCCGTAACTGGTTTCCAGTTGCCCTTAGAAGCCTTGTTGACGAGGAGGCCACAGCCGTCCTTTATGGAACAGGCACCGATCTGGTCGGGGAGAATTGCGAGATGATCGGGCTTGTAGTTGCGAGCGATGTAGTTGTAGGAGCGTCCCTTGGGGTCCAGGGAACCTAGCGGAGCAGGGAAGTTATCGGTGTAGAGGCCAGTCGAGATTTCGACCGGCTTATTCGAGCGGAGTGATTGGAGGACGCGGCTGTCGATCTTGCTGAGACGGTCTACGTCGAACCAGGCTTCGGCGACAAGCTTACCATTCCGCACTGTTGAGCCAGAGAGAAACCCGACGCCCTGGCGTTCGAGGACATCGGGGTCACTCGCACTGATAGGATCGCCCGTAGCAGACTGCGGATGGTAAACAACGAGCGGGAAATTGTCCCATACAGAAGGATTTCTCGATACCTCCTCAGGGGGGTAGTACAGCGACCCTTTTGACCCACTGAGAACGCCAGGGACAATAAGGGTAACAGGGGCAACCAGGTGTTCGCGACCGTTGCGAATTGCCCGTCGTACAACAGCGGAGGTATTGAGAAGAAGTCGTTCCACACCGTTACGGTAACGGAATGGCAGGGATTAGTAAACCACAGCTTACGTAATCTTAGGCACGGTTAAGCGGCTTCAGAGAACCTTACTTATACCCTGTGTAGGGATTGCTTAGTAGCCGGATGTGCTGATAGGAAATACCTTCCTTGGTGAACCTGCACACGATGTCCTCTCCCTTGGGATTCAGTACCTTACGCATCACGGACACATGCATCTGCATTGCGGTGAGGCTAGATAGCTCATCGGGGAGTTGTGCCTTTAGCTCCATCCGACGGTGGGGCTTGCCGTCTGAGAGAAGCTCTAGGATACGTTGCTGAGTCTCTGTAAAACCGTTCGCGTTCGGCATAGCTGCGTACCTCCTACTAAAACTGAAGGACTGGAAAAGTTGGGCTTATTGTGAGAGCCTAGATCCATAGCTCGTCTGGATCAAATCCCAACGTATCGACAACGTAGTCCGGGGAAGGGATATCATCTGGATCTTCATCCAGCTCTGGATCCGGGTCAGGGAGATTCCGCCAATTGGCTGGATCATCCCCTTCTTCCCAAGACAAAACTAGGTCTAGCTCTGGCTCATAAGAGTCGTTGGCGTTAGAGATCAACTCGTTCCCTCCACTTCAAGAACACGGTCGGGTCAATATATGCTTTCAAGGCCATTGCTGGGGTATTACCTAGCCGGTCGCTGATAGCGGTGGCCACCTTCTTCACCGCTTGCTTATACAACTTCTTGGTCACGGGAACCCGCATCTTACGCACTAGCTCCGTTGCCTTTTCGGTCGCCAGCGCAGTACGGAAATCCTTGACCTTGAATCCACCACCATCCTTCGACTGGCTATAGCTCAGTAGCGAGCTTCCATTCGTAGCGAAGAGTGGTCCGTCCGCTCCAGCGGCTGCTGCCCTTTGCTTAAGCATTGCGGCAGTTTGTTGGTCCTTAATCTGGAAGCTGACCTTCCGCCCCTTATTCTTCCCGGTAGGAAACCGCAGGTAGACCTCCCCATTTGTCTTGAACTTCACGTGCCGACCCTTGAGTGTCGTTGCTCCATAGCTTTTGAAGTCGGCTCCCGTCTCCTTGGCGCTCCCCGGACGCATCCCCGTTTGCATCACCAGGCGGAGACAATCCGCGTTCTCCTTGAGGGCTGGATTCATAGAGTCTCGCTCCACCTCGGCAGAGATCCGGTGAAACTTCTTCCGTAGCTCTCTCGTACGGCCAAACTTGGCTGCTGCCTTCTTCGCCTTGAAAGAGTCACTGTAGCGCCACTGAGCGCGACCTTTACTATCCCTACCCACTGCGATATGAGTTGCGGACGGATCCAGATTGACCTTGACCGTCACCCAGGCTCCAGGAGGAATACCTGCCTTCTGCACATGTTCCGGGGCTTCCGTGCCGTCCTCTAGCTCCCAACGCTTGGTCTTTTCATTCCGAGTCGCCTTGACCATCGAAGCTCGGAGTGCCCTGATCCTAGCCTGACGACCTCCGCTTGGACCCGTCGCGTGTGAACTAGACTTCGTCGCGCGGCCCATCGCCTTGAGGCCTCCTGTTGAACAGGTAGGATCAATACCACCACCCTTGCCTGTTTTGCAGAAGACATTGCGTAGCAGCTTTGCGGCCTGGTAGATGTCCAAGCCAACCCAGGTGGTGTTGTAGATATTAGGATCATTCGGATCGAAGGTGCCACGATTCCTTTGAGAAGACTTGACCTGAGTCGGCTCAAATGCAATCCACACTCTACCATACTCTCGGGTGTCTGGACGGTTTGGCGAGCTAGGCCCACCAAACTTGTCACGAGAGTAGTGAGTGATCCCATCCCAACCAGCCTTCTGGATTACCTCGTTGACTTCATAAGTGCCGCTAATATGCACATCCGCTGCCCCGAAGGAGTGACCATTCTTGATGACACCCCAAGCTTGTTGCTTAGTAAATGGATCTCCCTTGAGATCAACTCTAGTTTGGAGGTACTTATCGAGGAGCTTGAACTTATCATCTACATCTTTTTCTCTGGTGTACGGATGTTCCTTGGTGTACTGTTCCTTGAATGCTTTGATCAGCTTCGATGCATCATCCTTGGACAACTTGCTGTCGAAGTCGAACGGTTTCTCGATACGGAGGAACGCCTTAACAATTCTGGGTTTGGGATTGCTGACTTCTCCAAAGCTGGTGTTCGTCCACGTTTTCGCAATGACTGGATCTTCAGAGAAATAGAATCCCTTCCCTACAACAGCTCCTCCGCCTTCACCGAACTTCTTCTTGGTAAATGCTTCAAACTGAGCCTGAGTGCCGTGGAACACTTCTCTGAATTTGTGGGTTTCCTTCGGGTCGTCGTAATCATCCACCACCTTACTCTGACCAAACCAACGCTTGAATGCCTCAGTCCTAACATCCACCTTCTCCGTGGACTCCTTCTCTGGCTTCATACCAGCCTTGGCTGCCTTCTCCGCCGCCTTTCTAGCAATCCTGGCTACTCTGGACTCCTTCCGCTTTGCTAGACGAGCAACCTTGGCCTCTGGCTTTTCCGCAGCCAGCTTGGCCTTACGTCGCTCGGTACGCCGGATGGCCTGAGGACTCCGGGGAATCTCTGACAGATTCTTCCAGACTTGACGTGAGGCTTTAGCCGAACTAGATCCGTTAGGCGGCGAAGCCTCGCTGCTACGCGAACTAGAGGCTTTAGCCGAACCCCCAGATCCGCAAGTAGGATCAATGCCCCCGCCTTTACCGGTGGGGCAGAAAGCATTGAGGACCTTGGACCGACGACTGGTTGGTTGGCCGGGGAACCCTGGGTCGGGTCCAATCCAGTCCGCATTCTCTGGAATTGCGTCGGGATAGAGCATTTCCATCATGGAGACGACTCCCAGAATTTCTCTTTGGTCAGCGGCTCTCCACGGTTCCGACCGTAGACTCGGGCGTTATAGTCACCACCCATTACCACGTACTCGTTCTCATGAAGACAGCCGAAACCGGTGCCAGGGACAGAGAAGATCTTACTACGAGGCACGTTAATAGCCATCACCCCAGCATCATCACCCTGACCGGTAGAAAACTGAGCTGCTATGTCGTAGGATCTGGAGAAGGAGGAGAGTGGTTGTAGCTTAACAGGCCGATCAGGATAGACCTCGTGAGCTTCTGGTTCTGGTTCACCAGGACTGCCTGGTGATCGTTTCACCAGTGTTCCTTTGGGGGACGAGGAGCCACGATAGAGTGTCACCACTTCAGGGACTCCTGCTTCTTCCATCTTCTGCTGTGCACGATCATAGATAGCCTTCAAGCCAATCTCGATCACCTTACTGTGATCTTCCATTACAACTCTCCCACCGGGGGAAACTCTCCGGTCGAAGGTATTGTCGATATGGAATACTTCCTTTGCCTTTTGCTGCATTGCAATGGAGACATCATTGTTTCCGGAGCTATCAGCCCAGGAACTGAGAAGTACAGCTGCCACCCTTTCCCACGTATCCTTTCTCTTATTATCATCCATCTCCCAGAAAAGATCATAGTAGGCTTCGCTTTTGGTTGCATGACTAAGAAAGGCAGAAGCCTCTTTGTATTCAAGGCCAGCCATCTTCATCCGACTACCCAGTTCAATTGCCGAAGCTGCCTTCACTGACATGTCGAAGACAGATTCTGTTACCACCAGGTCCGATGGCCTACGATCGCCATGAGGGACGATCAGGGTTTGATCTTCGTCAGGGAAGAACTTCTTGATAGTAAGTTGTATCTCATCACTTTTGGCCAAGTCGTGGATCTGCTTCTTCAACGCCTCGGCTGAACCATCTAAACTCGGAGCCTTTCCTCCAGATCCTCCTGGAGCCTTTCCTCCAGATCCGGGAGAACAAGTAGGATCAATACCACCACCTTTTCCGGTGGGGCAGAAGGCATTGAAGACTGGGACCCATAGGTCGTTCGTAGCTGGTGTGGTCAGAGGATTACCGGGCATACCGAACCGCTTGGCGAACCGCTTGGTACGTTGTTTTGCGTACCACTTGGCTCGGGCGTCTTTACGTAGTCGGCGGGGACGGCTGACGTCGCCCGCTTTGTAGGCAAAGGGCTTCGCTCCCCCAAAGATGGGGGAACAGGTTGCCTTTACTCCGCCGCCTTCTCCGGTGGCACAGAAGACATTGGTTTCCAACGAGACCCAGTGGTATTTTGCTCTTGCTGGGCTTGTTTGGCTTGGTCCTCCGCCCCGATTTGATCCCAGATCGAATCGAGGATCGCGTCGTCCTCTGGCGTTGTGTCCAACTCCTCTACTTTCTTTCTCGGCTCTGTAGGCATCCCAAACTCTCCTGCTTAAAGAATCCTCACTGAGATCGAAACTCGACACGTTGGAGAATCCGTTCTCCTTCCACCATTCCCTTCCTTGCTTTGACTTCATCAGATCGGAAATCCGAGCGTGCTTTGTGTTCAGGATTCCCTGGATCTCCGGTGGAGCCTTCCTACGCTTTTCATTATAGGTATCCAGCTGACCGGAAGATATCGCTGCGTTCTCTATCTCACTGTCGAAACCGTAGCGGGGCCAGCTATGATAGCCGTTCATCCGCTTCATCGGATCGGGATTATCATTCCTCGCCGCTACCAACACGATATTGTCCATGCCTCTGTCGATAGCAGCATCGATCTGATTCCCTAATACCTTGGCTCCGAGTCCTCCACCCGTCTTATAGGACCGCATATACTCGATTTGCAAGTGATCGGGATACATTTGGTAGGTTGCCTCGTACTCCTTATGTTCCACGTGAACTTCCACGACGGCATCCCCACCTTCGATACCTCCCGTCATTCCCCAACGCACCAAGGCTCCAGGCAAGGCACCCGTTAGTTCAATCACATCCTCTGGTTCCAGGCCGAAGTGCTTGCGGACAAACTTCTCGTGGTACTCACTCTCTTCAATGCGAGTAGGCTTCGGTGGCTTTACTCCGGTAGCTCCGGTAGCGGTCCCCGTAGGAGTAGTTGCACCACCACCCTTAGCGCAGGTGTTCCCTGGCTGGAATCCTCCAGCTCCTATTCCGCAGTTCGCCCCAGCTGCTGAGTTGTAGACATCCAGCGGTATCCATGGATAGTGGTTGAGGCTAGTGTAGCCCAGCGTATTCGCTATAGCGACGGCACTGGACTTCCTGGCGATCCGGGCCATGCGCCTTGCTCGCCGTCTGGCTAGTCGTTGCGCCCGCCTCTTCGGATCCTCCCCAGCTCCACGTCCGGCTCCACGTCCGGCTCCTACCCTACGACCAGCCCCTTCACCCTGTTTTCTAAATCCCTTGTCAATGTCATTCGCGATTCCCTTCGCCCGAGCGTAGGCTCCCAACACCTGCCGACTAAGCGAGCCTGGACTCAAATCAAACTCCATATTCCCCTGAGTCCCGTTGGCCTTCCACCAGTCACGTCCCTCCTTGGATTTCATTACATCGCTGATTCTGGAAAACTTCTCAGCGTCCTTGAGGAGTTTCCCTACGACAAGCTTTTCTCTTACACTACCAGGCAATGGGGCATCATAGCCGAGTCGTGGCCAAGTGTAAAAGCCATTGTAGCTACTGCCCTTGGCTGCATAGGTATTGATACTCTTGAACCCAGCCTTGATTCCGGCCTGAACCTGAGTGGCAAAGATCTTCGTCCCAATACCACTACCTTGCGCACTGTTATTTACCCTCAGTGAGGAGTTGTAGATCTTTCCTTCTACAGGATAGATACCTCGTTCGGCGTGGTAGTCTGCATGACTGACCGAGGCTTCCACTTTGGGCCGACCATTATAGTCGCTATACATCCGAAGACTGACGGTAGCCCCATCCAAGGCTCCGGCCATATTGCCTACATCTTTGAGGGTTAGATTGTGCGTACGGAGTTGCTTTACTACCTCCGCAAGACGTGCCTTGTTTAGAGTGTCAGATCCTGCACCAGATCCTATTCCGCTAGACCTAAAGCGAACCCCTTCCGTCGTCTCAGTCCGGCCGATCCCTTCTCTACCCCGCCGAGCGGCTCTAGCCGCAGCCCGTCGCTGTCGTCTACGTAGCCGCTGCTTATCATCCCTGGAAAGAGTAGTCCCACCCGAGGGAACAGAACCGGTGGTGCGTAGTGCACCCC
>Ga0247830_10000745_pt1 | contig 12325 bp, 11 predicted proteins | sample 12C_Control_Day5_FD_207766 | JGI IMG/M metagenome (GOLD analysis project Ga0247830, IMG submission 207766) | Soil microbial communities from agricultural site in Penn Yan, New York, United States - 12C_Control_Day5 | ecosystem: Environmental > Terrestrial > Soil > Agricultural land | place...
CGGTAGGCGTCGAGGTCCTCGCGCGTGACCGCCCTGATGGAGTCCGGCGTGCCTGCGATCGCGCGCGAGTAGGCGTGGCCCGCGAACGACTGCGCCATCCATTGCGCGTTGGCGACCTTGTTGGCGTCGCCCGCCTCAAGCGAAGCCCGCGCCAGGAACTGGGCGCGCGTGCGCTCCAGCGTCGCCGCCTCCAGCGTCGGCACGGTGACGGCGAGCTTCAGGAGCTCGACCGACTTGGCGAGATTGGCGGTCAGCGTCTCGAAGCTGCCGAAGAAGGCATCGCGGTCGCTGTCGAAGGAGATGCGGGCGGCGAGCCTCTCCATCTGCTTCTGGTAGGCGGTGCCCGACAGGTTGCCCGCGCCCTGATCCAGCAGGGCGGCGAGCAGGCCGGACGCGCCTTCCTTGCCGGCCGGCTCCTGCGCGCCGCCGCCGTCGAAGGCGAAGCGGATGGCGATAATCGGCAGGCTCTTCTCCTCGACCAGCCAGGCGGATATCCCCCCCGGCGAACGCACCTGCTGGATGTCGGCAGCCGTCACCGGCATCTGCCAGGCGACGAGCCAGATTACCGCTGCAACGAGCCTGGCGAGGATAGGGGTCATCGGCGAGCCTCGCTGGCAGGAGCGGCCGGCTCCTCCTGCGGGATGACGAAGCCGGTCACGGAGGCCTTGGGGTCGAGATACTTGGCGGCCACCTTCTTGACGTCAGCGGCCGTCACCTTCCCGAGCCTGTCGGGCCACTCCTCGATATCCGTGATGGTGCGCCCGATTACCAGATTCGACCCGTATCGCTGCGCGAGGCCCGCCTGGTTGTCCGCGCTGTACACATAACTGGCGATCAGCGAGCCCTTGGCCTGCTCCAGTTCCTCCTCATTGGGCCCCTCCTTGATGAACTGGGCCAGCACCTCGTCGATCTCCTTCTCGAGCTTGTCCAGCGTGGTGCCGTCGCCAGCGACCCCATAGACGTTCAGCGTGCCGCTATCGAGCGCCACACTGGAGTAGCTCGCCCCCGCATTGGCGGCGACATTCTTCTCCTCGACGAGACGCAGGTAGAGGCGCGAGGTCGGCCCGTCGCCCAGGATGGTCGCCATGACGTCGAGCGCCTCGGCCTCATTGCCCTCCGCCGACTTGTAGCTCGGCACCATGTAATAACGTTGCATGGACAATGTCCCGGCGCGCGGATCGCGCAGCTCGACGCGCCGCGCCGCGGTCGGCTGCGGCTCGGCCGGACGCGGGGGACGGACCAGGTTGGCGCGCGGCTTGACCTTGCCGAAGGTCTCCTGCGCGAGCTTTCTCACCTCGGCTTCCGTGACGTCGCCGGCGACGATCAGGATGGCATTGTTGGGCGCGTAGAAGCGGTTGTAGAACTCGAGCGCCAGCGCCCGCGTCAGCTTCGGGATCTCGGGTCCCCAGCCGATCACGGGGACGCGGTAGGAGTGGTTGAGGTAGAGCTGCGCCGTCATCAGCTCGTCGAGGATGGCGAGCGGCTTGCTGTCGACCACCGAGCGGCGCTCCTGGATCACGACCTGCCGCTCCGTCGCCACCTCCGTATCGATCAGCTTCAGGTTGCGCATGCGGTCGGCTTCCATGACCATCGCCGTCTTGAGATGCTCCTTCGGCAGCCTCTGGAAGTAGTAGGTGGCGTCGTGCGTGGTCACCGCATTGTCGCGCCCGCCCAGCCGCGCCACCACGTTGGACAGCTCGCCCGTCTTGAGCTTGGCCGTCGACTTGAACATCAGGTGCTCGAGGAAGTGGGCGAGCCCGGATTGCCCCGCGATGTTGTCGGCGCCGCCGATGCGGTACCACACGACATGGGTGACCACGGGCGCGCGGCGGTCGGGCACGACCACCACCTGCATGCCGTTGCCGAGCATGAACTCGCTTGCGCGGCGCTGGGCGGCATGACCGGGCGGGGAGAGGAGAGCTGCCGCGATCGCTAAAGCGCCCACAGCTGCCAGCGTCCGTGCCAGCGTCCTGGCCAACGTTCTTGCCAACGTCCTGGCGCCACCCTTCGCAGAACCCGGCATCGCCAAACGTCCTTTCGCGCGGGCCTTGACGGCCCATTGATAGGTTGCAGCGGCGCCTTCGGAGTGCTTCGAGCGGGCGCGGTGGCCTTGGGGTGCGAAAGCCAGACGGGGCTGACAGGAGGGTCCGACGAGACGAGGCCGTCCGACCATTCGTGAGCCGCTGCGTTCGGGTCGTGATCGCGAACGCGGTTCTAAGTTGAATGCGCCCTCAGGGCCGCGTGGGCTCTCGAGGAGCCCACGCAAGTTGTCTTACGCGATCCGCACGAGGCGGCGCGCTCTTTCAGAACTTCATCTTGTCGAGCTTGTCGAACAGGGCCTTGGCATCGAGCTCGTCGCCGGCCTGGCACGCATCATACGCGCGCAGGGCCATGCGGCTCACGCCCGCCAACTGCTCGGGGTTGATCTTGGCATACTTCTCGCGCTCGAGCTTGTCCCAGAAGCCCTTGTAGGCTTTGCCGCAATCCATCTTGCCCTGAGCCGCGACGGCGCCGGCCATCACGCCGAGTGCCACGAAGCCGATGAGAGCAGACCTAAGCATGCATTCCTCCGTTGGTTCACGTGCGGGGTAGGAGACACAGCAAGGCATGTGATGCGGTGCTGGTGGCGGACTATACCACCGTCTCCGTGCCTTGAGGTAGCAGGCCTAGAGTACCATGGCAAAAGGAACGCGGCGTTCAATCCTCGATCTACAATGAATTATGGCGCCCCGAACACGCCGCCGCGCCGGGGGCCTCCTTGTGCCGGATCATCCGTTGTCACCTTCACTGGCGACACCTGCTGCACCGCAGCGCGCACAAACATAGGTGGGCCGCCCTTGGCGCGCCCGCCGTTCACTCGACGTTCAGTCGCCGCTCAATGCGCGTGCGAGCGAATTCGGGGTCGGTCGACTTTGCGCTGCAACCAGCACACGGCCGCCTCTGCCGTCTCGAACAGCAAGCGGTGCTGGAGCACGTGGTCCAGATATACGAGCCAGCGCCCGCCATGGTTGAGGATGGCGATGTTGTGCCCGCGGTAGGTGTCGGACCAGAAACCCTCGGAACGATTGTCTTGCATCGGCTTGCCTCATAATCATCCGTTGACGCCCACTGTCGGAGCTCGGTTAGATCGCGTAACGCCGATATCGCCATGGTGTTCCTGTTCGCAACCTATGGCTAGTACCGGCGCGCGCCCACGTGCAATCGAGTGTGGCCGGCGGGGCCTGGCGGCAACACTCTCGCGCTCCAACAGCTCGCTCGCCGCAGCCCAGCACTGCAGCCAGCTATCTGGCAGGCGCCGCGCCAGTATGATGGAAGGGTCTTAGCAGTCCGTAGAGCTGCCTGAGCAGATCGTTGCAGATCGAAGCGTTCGAGCATGCAACGTGGGTCTTGCTCTGAGACTGAGGGATAGAGCAGGCTCGGCCTCACCGTCTCGATCGAGGCAGAATGCCCTGACCCGCGCCCATGGGAGGACGCCGCCTTGCCGACCAGCATCGATGCCGCCGTCAACCTCGAGGACCTGCGCAGAATCGCCAAGCGCCGGCTGCCCAAGCTCGCCTACGATTTCATCGAGGGCGGCCTCGACGACGAGGATGGGCTTGCCCGCAACGAGGACGCCTTCAAGCGCATCGGCCTGGTGCCGAGGTACGGGGTCGACGTCACCAAGCGCGACCAGTCGACCACCATCTTCGGCCGCACCTACTCGGGTCCGGTCGGCATCGCCCCGACGGGGGGCGCCGCCCTCTTCCGCCGCGGCGGCGACATGATGCTGGCCGAGGCCGCCAAGGTCGCCAACATCCCCTTCATCATGTCGGGGGCCGCCACCGGCTCGATCGAGGACCTGGGCCGGGTGGCGCGCGACCACGGCTGGTACCAGCTCTACATCGCCCGCGACCGCAAGATCTCCGAGGACATGATCCGGCGCGTTGCCGACGCCGGCCTGTCGACGCTGGTCGTCACGGTCGACGTCCCCGTCAGCTCCAACCGCGAGCGCAACCGCCGCAACGGCTTCGTGCGCCCGCTCAAGCTCACCCTCAAGACCAAGCTCGAGGCCTGCCTGCATCCGGCCTGGCTGGTGGAGTTCATGCGGCTGGGGCCGCCCATGCTCTCGAATTGGCAGGCCTACGCGCCGAGCGGGGCCTCGGCGGAGGATGTGGCCACCTTCGTCACGACGCAGATGCCGACCCCGATCCTGTGGCAGGACATCGAGAGCTTCCGCCGCCTGTGGTCTGGCAAGCTGGTGCTCAAGGGCATCATGCACCCCGACGACGCCACCCGCGCGGCCGCGATCGGTGTCGACGGCATCATGGTGTCGAACCACGGCGCCCGCCAGCTCGACCGCGCGCCGTCGCCCATCGACGTGCTGCCCGCCATCAACGCGGCCGTGGGCGAGAAGATGACGGTGATGCTCGACGGCGGCATTCGCCGCGGCTCGGACGTGATCACCGCGCTCTGCCTCGGCGCCAAGTACGTGTTCGTGGGCCGGCCCACCCTCTACGGCCTCACCGCCGGCGGGCGTCCGGGCGCCACCCGCGCGCTCGACATCTTCAGGAACGAGATCGACCTCGTCATGGCCAACATGGGCGCCCCTGACATCAAGAGCCTGGGCCCGCAGTTCCTGATGTGGAAGGACGCCGACGATTTGCGCCGCAACGCGCGCCCTTGAGGCGTGCATCGCTCGTCCATACATGCATCCCCGGCCGAAGCGCCCCTCTCAGGCGCGCGCAGAGCCGGGGCCCTCCCGGGTCATTGACGGGCAAGACACCGGACAGACGCGCAGGCGCGTGCGCGGAACGGCCTTGACGCTGGCCCCTCCCCCAGCCCAAATCGCCGCACCAAGGACCCGCGGCGAGAAAGGGTGCCAACGATGGGTGGATCGCTCGAGAGCAGCGGCTCGCGCTGCCGAAGCAGACATTGGGAGCGCAGACATTGGAAGTCGCGCTCGGAGAACGTGGCCGCAGGATTTTGGTCGATCGCCCTCCTGCTGACGGCGATCGCTGCGACCGCCCTCGCACCCGACAGCGCCCTCGCGCAGCAGCCGGGTCGCACCATAACCATCGTCGTGCCGTTCACCCCGGGGACCGGGCCCGACATCCTGGCGCGCGTGATGGGGGACGAGATCCAGAAGCGCTGGAGCCAGCCCGTGGTGGTCGAGAACAAGCCGGGCGCCAGCGGCAACATCGGCACGCAAGTCGCGGCGCGGTCGGCCCCGGACGGCCACACCCTGCTGCTCACCACCTCCCCCTTCACCCAGAACGTCTCGCTGTTCAAGAGCGTGCCCTACGACCCCGTCGCCGACTTCGCGCCCATCATCCGGCTCACCGACGCGTTCATGGCGCTCGCGGTCCATCCCTCGGTTGCCGCGACGACGGCGCAGGAGTTCGTGGCCTATCTCAAGGCGCGTCCCGGACAGGTCAACTATGCCTCTCCCGGCCGCGGCACGCCGCACCATCTCTCCATGGAGCTCTTCAAGCTCGCCACCGGCACTGATGTGAAGCACGTGCCCTATCGTGGCACGGCCCCTGCCGTGCAGGACGTGGTCGGCGGCCATGTCAGTGCGATGTTCATTCCCGTGCACGTGGGCCTGCCGCTGGCGAAGGACAACCAGATCCGGATCCTCGCCGTGGCCAACAACAGCCGCGTGAGCGTGGCGCCCGACACGGTTGCGCGCTACAACGGCGTCCTCAATGAGATCCTGCGTGCGCCGGAGATCGCCCAGAAGCTGTCGGCGCAGGGCTTCATCGCCGTCGGCGGCACGGCGAGCGACTTCGCCGGCCTAATCGCGCGCGATCTCGCCAAGTGGCGCAAGGTGGTGAAGGACGCCGGGATCGCTCCGGAGTGATCGCCGATGAGTGAGCCGGCGGGGGATGCGCAGGTCGTCATCGTCGGGGGCGGCCCGGTCGGGATGGGGCTCGCCATCGAGCTCGGCCAGCGCGGCATCGCCACGACAGTCATCGAGCGCTACGCCGAGCCCCAGCCGATCCCCAAGGGCCAGAACCTCACCCAGCGGACCATGGAGCACTTCCATTTCTGGGGCGTGGAGAAGGCCGTGCGGGCGGCGCGCACCATCCCGCCCGCGTACGGCATCGGCGGGCTCACGGCCTATCGGACCCTGCTCGGCCCCTACAGCTACGACTGGATGCCGCGCGAGGTCGTGCGCCCCTTCTATTTCACCGACAACGAGCGGCTGCCGCAGTACGCCACCGAGGCGGCGCTACGCCGCCGCGCGGCCGAACTCGCCTGCGTGCGGACGCTCTATGGCTGGAACGCCGAGGACATCCGCCAGGACGACGGCGGCGTCGACGTCGTCATCACGCAGCGCGAGGGAGGCGGCCGCAGGACGCTGCGGGCGCAATACGTGGCGGGCTGCGACGGCAGCCGCTCGACGACCCGGGCCTGCGCCGGCATCACGCAGAGCCTGTCCGACCACGACCGCCTGATGGTGCTGCTGGTGTTCCGCTCGCTGGGCCTGCACAAGCTGCTGGAGCGCTTTCCGGGCAAGTCCTTCTACAGCGTGCTCGACCCGGCGCTCGAGGGCTACTGGAAGTTCTTCGGCCGCGTCGACCTCGGCAGCACGTGGTTTTTCCACGCGCCGGTTCCCGCCGGCACCACGCGCGACAACTTCGACTTCCGCCGCCTTCTCGCCGAGGCGGCCGGCGCCGACTTCGACGTCGAGCTCGAGCACATCGGCTTCTGGGAGCTGCGCTTCGCCATGGCCGACGCCTGCCGCAGCGGCCGCATCTTCATCGCCGGCGACGCCGCCCACAGCCACCCGCCCTACGGCGCCTACGGCGTCAACACCGGGCTCGAGGACGTGCGCAACCTCGGCTGGAAGCTCGCCGCCGCGCTCGATGGCTGGGCGGGCCCCGGGCTCCTCGACTCCTACGATGCCGAGCGTCGCCCGGTGTTCTGCTCGACCTCGCGCGATTTCATCGAGAAGGCCATCGCCGCCGACCGCGCCTTCCTCGCCGCCTTCGACCCCGCGCGCGACAAGCCCGCCTTCGAGCGCGCCTGGTCGGCGCGCGGCTCGGGCGCACCTAGCGAGGTGAGGGCCTTCGAGCCCAACTACGAGGGCTCGCCGATCGTCTCGGGCGCCCCTGGAGCCGTCTGCAGCGCCGTCGGCTCCCACGCCTTCGCCGCCCGCGCCGGCCACCATCTGGCGCCGCAGCCGCTGTCCTCCAGCCGCAACGTCTTCGAGGAGCTCGGCAACGGCTTCACATTGCTCTGCTTCGACGACGACGACACCGCCTGCCGCGCCTTCACCGCCGCCGCCGACCAGCTCAACGTCCCGCTGAAGATCGTACGGGACAGCCACGCAGCCGCCCGCGACCGCTACGAGGCCGCCTACGTGCTGGTGCGCCCCGACCACTTCGTCGCCTGGGCCGGGGATGCTCCCTCCCCGAACCCCGAGCCAATCCTGCGCAAAGCCGTCGGCGCTACGCCGCCCCCGGCACCAGCGCCTGCTTGAGCACGCGCGCGTAGTTCTCGATCGCGATCTTGCGGATGCGGGCCTCGTTCACCTGCCTGCGCTCCCACAAATTCACCACCCGCCGCAGGCCCACGTAGTCGGCGATCGCCGGCCCCGCCAGCGCGTTCATGTCCGTGCCGAACGCCACGTGGTCCTCGCCCAGCCAGTCCGCCATCTCCGAGAGCCGGTCGGCATAGGTCTCGGGCGTGCCGCCGACATCGGAGCGGAGCGCCCACAGCCCGACGACCCCGCCCTTGCCCACGATCGCCTTGGCCTGCTCTAGCGTCAGCTGCCGCGCCTTGCCGGTCGGCATCGACCAGTGCGGCTTGCCCGTCGGCGTCACCGAGCTGTGCGACCACACCATCGGCGCCTTGGAGAGCGCCAGCGCCTGCGTCACCGCATCGCCCGTGCAGTGCGCCAGATCGATCAGCATGCCGAGCCGGTTGCACTCCTCCACCGCGCTTCTGCCGAACGCCGACAGCCCGTTGTGGGTGGGCTTCTCGGTCTGGAAGTCGCCGATGGTGTTCTTGATGTAGTGCACGAGCTGCACGTGCCGCACGCCCTGGTCATACGCCGCCTTGATCTGGCCGGCGCCGTCGTCGAACGAGCTCGCCCCCTCGATCGCCAGCACCACGTGCGGCTCGCCCTTGAGCGCGCGGTCGACGTCCTCGGGCGTGCGCACGATCTTGAGGCCCTGCTCGGCGATGTGCTGCTTGACGCGGGCGAGCTCCTGCTCCAGCCACTCCTTCGCCGCGCCGGGCTTGGGCGCACCCTTCTGCTTCAGCCCCTGCGCCGTCGGCCGCAGCCACAGCAGATCGCCGACCAGAGACCAGGCCACCAGCGTGGCGCCGCCGGCCGCCATGCTCCTCGCCAGCGGATTGGCGGATGCCGCGTGCGCCCCGAAGAAGAACAGGTGCGAGTGCATGTCGGCGATGAATATTGGCTCCTTCGCCAGCGCGGAGGCGCCGGGGAAAAGCGGCCAGGACAGCCCAGCCGCGAGCAATTGCCGCCGATTCATGCGCCCCGCCCCGCTAGCTCCAAGTCCGTCGACCGCGCCCCGCGCCTACTCGATCATGATGGTGGCGACGTAGTCCATGGTCCGGTTGACGTTGTTGGCCGGCAGCAGCGTGTTGATGAGGAACGACGTCGGCGAGTAGTTCTCGGGGATCCCCCGGTTGAAGGCGATCGACACCATGCGCGCCTGGATGGTCGGTCCCCAGTTGCCGCCGACACCCATGTAGTACTGCTCGAGCGGCGCGAACTTGGGCTTCATCGATTCCGCCAGCGTCTTGTGGCCGGGGGAGAGCTTCGTCATGTTCTTGGGGTTCTCGACGAAGATCGCGTGCAGCACCTTGTTCTTCTCCTCGGCCGGCAGCTTCAGCGCGTCGACAACCAGCAGCGGCCCTTCCGTCAGGCCAGCATTGGAGCCGCGCCCGCGCCGCGTGATGTAGTCGCCCGTCGCGCTCATGGGCTTCATCGGTTCCTTCACGCACGAGGGGATTCGGGAGCCCTTGAAGGCGTCGCCGGTCTTGGCCGGCTCGCAATCCTTGAGCGAGAGCAGCGACCAGGCGAACTCCGAGCAGAACATGTCGACCGTGCCCGGCGGGTTCTGCCCCAGGCCGATCTGGCCCAGGTGCTTGACGAACTCGAGCGACTTGCCGCGCTTGTACTTGGGCGCGTTGTAGTCCTGGTTGAAGGCGAGCTGCTTGGGATAAATCTTGCCGGAGGTGCCGGCGAGCCGCGACGACCATTCCAGCAGGTTGGCGCGCTGGGCATCTGTCAGGTTGCGCGGTCGGATGACGTGGATGAACTGCAGCGTGCGGTAGTGCTCGCTGTTGAGCTGGCCGTTGGAGCCCAGGTACTCCGCGTTGAGCGGGTTGTCGATGTTGTGCACGATGCCGTTCTTCACGTAGGCGACGCCGGTGTGGCTGATGCCCATCTGCACGTTGGTGTAGGGGCCCGCCCCGCCCCACTCCACGCGGAACGTCAGCAACAGGTCGCCGGTCTGGATCAGCCCGCTCTTGCCGAGCCGCTGCGCCATGCCCCCGCGCTTGGCCACGATCAGGCGCAGGCCGACATCGCCGTTCTTGGCGTCGGGATGCTTGAAGTCGATCAGCCGGTCCGTGGTCTCGAAGTTCTTGCCCAGGGGCGCCCGGGCGCTGTTGGGCACCGCGAAATAGACCGGTATCTTCAGCTTGTCGGCGATCTGCTTGTTGGTCTTCTCGTCGTAGGCGAAATCCTTGGACCAGGCCGGCGCCGTCGCCAGGCCCACGCCCACGGCGGCAAACGACAGCAATCGCACGATAGCTTTCGACATCGACGCACTCCCCTCACCACGCCCCACTTCTTGTGTGTTTATCACGCCGAAAGTGGGGCATCCAAGCCCGCCAACCCATCAGGGCTCGACCAACCCCCTGCCCACCAGCCACTTTTGTATGACCTCGGCCACCTCGTTGCTGTTCTTGTCCATCATGATCATGTGCGAGTTGCCCTTGATGCCGATGTCGGGGAGGTCGATCACGTCGACCGTGCCGCCGCCAGCGCGCACGGCCGCGGCATAGTCCAGGCCGATCTTGCGGAACGCCGCCCAGCGCTCGTGGGATGCCACGTAGTCGCCAAACAGCATCAGGACCGGCACGTCCTTGAGGCTCCCCGCCTTGTCGCGGTTGCCGGCGCCGGCCGACTCCACGGCCACGATCGCCTTCACCTTATCGGGGCGCGCCTCCGCCACCTTGAGGCCGAACATGCCGCCCTGGCTGTGCAGCAGCAGCACGCAGGGGCAGACCTTGTCCACCAGCGCGATGTAGCCGGCGATGACGGCGTTGTCGGTCGACAGCCAGCGCGGCACGATCTGCTTCATGTAGGCCTCGTAGGCCTCGACCGGGAACTGGTTGCCGGGCAGCACCTTGCGCTTGGCCGGATCGGCGTTCCAGGAGCCCGGCCCCTCGCCGATGCGAAACCGCTCGAACGGATCGGCCTGCACTAGGAAGATCGGTTCGCCGGGCCACACGTCCGGACCGGCGAAGCCCGCGCGTCCGCGCTCCACGGCGTCCGAGACGTAGCTGTCCCAGCCCTTGCGGATGAAGAAGTTGAGCCAGCCCTCGCGGCCGTCGGGCGTGGTCTCGTAGGTGGCCCCGGTCAGCCCGCCGCCGTGCCACATGAGCAGCGGCAGCTTGCCCTTGCGCACCTGCGGCAGGAAGTACTGCACGTACATCTGCTCGACCTGGTATTTGCCGTTCGGGTCGAGCTTGGATGGCGGCCCACCAGGCACCCGAACGATCTCGCGCACGGGCTTGCCGCTGACCTCGACCATGCGCCCGCCGACATGAAACGATCCCATGCTGCGCAGGTTGATCGGCGTGTCGGCAAGCGCCGGCCCGACGCCCAGCCCCAGGAGCCCAAGGGCGAGCGCGGCAATGACGTGGCAACGCATGGCGTGTTTCCTCCAGCAGGCTCGGATTGCTTCAACCGCGGACTTTCTTGGGATCGAGACCGCCCATGCGGCAGACCTCCTTCCATTCCTCGGGCGTGACCGGCTGCACCGACAGCCGCGACGTGCGCACCAGCGCCATGGCGGAGAGCTTCGGGTTGGCCTTGGCGGCGGCGAGCGTCACGGGGCTCGGCATGTCGCACACCGCGCGCACGTCGACGCACTTCCACACGCCCGTCTCGTCCTTCTGGTCGGGATGCGCCGTGGCGCACACCTCGACGATGCCCACGATCTCCTTGTCCTCGCCCGTGTGATAGAAGAAGCCGAGGTCGCCCAGCTGCATCGCCGTCATGTTGTTGCGCGCCACGAAATTGCGCACCCCCGTCCACGGCTCGCCCTTCTTCCCCCGCGCCTTCTGCATCTCCCAGGAGTGCTCCTCCGGCTCCGTCTTGAACAGCCAGTAGGAGGGCCCGTCGCGCTTTTCGGTCTTTGCCGGCTTCGGCTTTGTCTTGCTCCTTGCCATTGCTACCTCGCTCTAGAGAACTCACACCACTGTATGCCCCCAACTGATCCCCGCGACCTACAAGCTTGTGCATTAACCTAGTTTAACTGACCTAAGGATGGGGCAAAGGCAGGATTTTTTGGCGTATGCGAGGATAAAAATTGACAACACCGCAATAAGACGGTATAAGACAAAGCAACACTCGCATGGAGCGCATAAAATGCAGAAGAAAATCGACAAGGATATGGTTGCCCGCCTCGTGGCCCTCTATCGAACTGACCCCGTTGCAAGGCGACTCTTCGACTGGCTGGCGGTCCGCCAAAACGATGCAACAGAGACTACTGTCGAGCGAGCTGCCGCGAAGTCGGTGACATCCTACTCGGAGATGTTGAGACTTTTCAAAAAGATCGAAGACCTCGGAATCGGCACCTTCATCGAAGGCCGCAGAGGCCACAAGTCCCGGATTACATGGTTGTACAGCGTGAGAAGCATTGGCGAGGCAGCCCGCGAGGAGGTCGGGGATCTTCGCGGCATCGAACCTGGCAAGGTAGACAACGAGGGAGATGAACCGGAAAACGAGGAGCACGCACATTCATCAAGTCAGAGCTTCTGTCACCGGCTTCAGCTCCGCACAGACTTTGAAGTGTGTGTCGACCTTCCCCGTGACCTTACACAAAAGGAGGCCGAGCGCATTGCGGTTTGGGTCCGCTCCCTTCCTTTCGGGGACTGACCGAGGCCATTCTAGAGCCAAGCGTCGAGGCGGCGTTACAGTCGCTATCCCTCCGCCCGCTGCGGCCGCGACAGCAGCGCCTCGATTGCCGCGTCGATGCCGAGCCGGCCCTCGACGATGGCGTGCACCGCCTGCGCGATCGGCATGTCCACGCCCTTCTCCCCGGCCACGCGCACGACGGCCGCGGCCGTGTAGAGG
>Ga0247830_10000746_pt1 | contig 12319 bp, 10 predicted proteins | sample 12C_Control_Day5_FD_207766 | JGI IMG/M metagenome (GOLD analysis project Ga0247830, IMG submission 207766) | Soil microbial communities from agricultural site in Penn Yan, New York, United States - 12C_Control_Day5 | ecosystem: Environmental > Terrestrial > Soil > Agricultural land | place...
GTTCCTACCTGCGCCCGGACTCCGTCGCCGCCGCCGTGCTCTTCGCCGCTACCGCGCCCGCCGACGCCCACCTCACCGAGGTGGTGCTGCGGCCGACCGCGCGCTGACCCGGCTCGCGCGGCCGCGGGCGCGTACGTCGTGCCCCGTCCCGCATTAACATCGCCGCATGCTCGACCCGGACCAGGTCGACCTCGACGAGCTCTGCTTCGCCCGTGACGACCACACCCTCGGCGTCAGCTGGTGGATCGCGCCGGGCACGGGCGAGATCCGCCCGCACACCGTCGACGACCCCGACAACCCCGAGGACCCCGCCGATGCGGACTGGATCGCGATCCCGTCGGTCGAGTCGCACGAGAGCTACCGCGACCTCGCCGACTTCGTCGAGTCGGTGCAGCATCCGCGCGCGGCCGACCTGCTCAACCGGGCGATCGCGGGGCGCGGCGCGTTCCGCCGGTTCAAGAACACCCTCCACGAGTTCCCCGAGATCCGCGACCAGTGGTTCCGGTTCCGGGACGCGCGGTCGCGCCGGCGGGCCCTGCGCTGGCTCGGCGACGTCGGGCTGATCTCCCCGGAGGCGGCCGAGGCGGCCTGCGCCCTGCACCCTGATCCAGCAACGACCGACGCGGACGTCCCCGGCGCGGTCGCCGCCGACCTTGCGGCGCTCTACGGGGAGCGGCTGCGGCAGGTGCTGGTGTTCGGCTCCTCCGCCCGCGACTTCGAGGACGCAGGCGTCGACCTGCTGGTCGTGCTCACCGACATGACCTCGCCGTGGGAGGAGCTGCGTCGGATGGACGACGTACTCTGGGGCCATACAGAGCGCTCCGGGCTCGCGATCCTCGCGCTGCCGGTGACCAGGGCCGAGTTCGGCCGACCCACCACGCCCGCTGTGACCAGGGCCAAGGCGGAGGCCGTGCGCGTCGGATGAATGCTGGCCTCGACCGGGCCCGCGACGAGCTCGCCGCGGCCCAGCTGCTGATCGACAACGACCTGCTCGCCCAGGCGGTGAGCTGCGCCTTCCAGGCCGCCCGGCATGCCGCCGAGGCCGCCTTGCTCGTGCTCGGCGAGGCCCGCTCGGAGCCCGCACAGGTCGTGCCCGCGGTGGTACAGCTGCTGGTGCGCGACCGCGGGCTCGACCCGCGGGCCGGCCAGCTGCTGCGCTCGCTGTCCAACCGCAGCCGCTACGCCGAGCACTCCTACGGCCAGGTGCCCCCGCCGGTGGCGACGACGGCCGTCAAGGACGCGACCGTGGTCGTCGAGCTCCTCACCGCCTGGCTGGGGGAGCAGCTACCCGGCCCGCGCCGCTCGGGGCGACCAGTCAGACGACGACGTTGACCAGCCGACCCGGCACGAAGATCACGTTGCGCGCCGCTCCGCCGGCCAACGCGGCCGCGATCTTCTCGTCGGCCAGCGCCGCGGCCTTGACGGCCTCCGGCGAAGAGTCGGCCGCCACGGTGACCCGGGAGCGCAGCTTTCCGTTGACCTGGATCGGGTACTCGACCGTCTCCGCGGTCAGCCACCGCTCATCGGCGACGGGGAACGGTCCGTAGGCCAACGAGTCGTCGTGCCCCAGCCGCGCCCACAGCTCTTCGGCGATGTGCGGGGTCAGCGGCGCCATCATCAGCACCAGCGGCTCGACCACCGACCGGGGCACCCCGCCTGGGTAGGCCTTGGTCAGGTGGTTGTTCAGCTCGATGAGCTTGGCGGCCGCGGTGTTGTGGTGCAGCGCGACGTAGTCCGTGCGCACCCCGGCGATCGTCCGGTGCAGGATCCGCAGCGTCTCGGGCCCGACCGCTCCGCCGCCCTCCGCGTCGTCGCGCACGCGCAGCTCGCCGGTCCGCTCGTCGACCAGGTTGCGCCACACCCGCTGAAGGAACCGCTGGGACCCGACCACGTCGCGCGTCGACCAGGGCCGGGAGACCTCCATCGGCCCGGTCGACATCTCGTACAGCCGGAACGTGTCGGCCCCGTAGCGCGCGCACATCTCGTCGGGCGTGACGACGTTGCGCAGCGACTTGCCCATCTTCCCGTACTCCCGGGCGACCGACTGCCCGTTCCACGTGAAACCGCCGTCGTCGCTCTCCACGACCTCCTCGGCCGGGACGTACGCGCCGCGGTCGTCGGTGTAGGCGAAGGCCTGGATGTAGCCCTGGTTGAACAGCCGCCGGAACGGCTCCTCGGAGCTGACGTAACCCAGGTCGTAGAGGACCTTGTGCCAGAACCGGGCGTACAGCAGGTGCAGCACGGCATGCTCGACGCCGCCCACGTACAGGTCAACGCCCCCCGGGTCGCCCGGGCGCGCCGGGTCCGTGCCCAGCCAGTACCGCTCGACCTCAGAGTCGACGAACCGCTCGTGGTTCTCGGGGTCCAGATAGCGCAGGTAGTACCAGCAGGAGCCGGCCCACTGCGGCATCGTGTTCGTCTCGCGCCGGTAGGCCCGCCCACCCCGATCGACGTTGACCCACTCCGTCGCGCGTGACAGCGGCGGCTCGGGCTCGCTGTCCGCGTCCTCGGGGTCGTAGGTGCGCGGCGAGTAGTCCTCGACGTCGGGCAGCACGACGGGCAGCTCGGCCTCGTCCACGGCGACCGGCCCGTCGACGCCGTCCTCCGTGGTCCACATGATCGGGAACGGCTCGCCCCAGTACCGCTGCCGCGAGAACAGCCAGTCGCGCAGCTTGTACTGCACGACGGCCTCGCCGACCCCGGCGCCGACCAGCCAGTCGGTGATCACCCGCTTGGCGTCGGTGACGCCCAACCCGTCCAGGCTCACCTCGTCGTTCGCCGAGTTGATCGCGGGTCCTTCGCCGATGTACGCCTCGCCCGCCCAGCCCTGCGGTGGCCGCACGGTGCGCACGATCGGCAGGCCGAACGCCGTCGCGAAGTCCCAGTCGCGCTGGTCCTGGCCGGGCACCGCCATGATCGCGCCGGTCCCGTAGCCCATCAGCACGTAGTCGGCGACGAAGACCGGGATCTGCTCGCCGGTCGCCGGGTTGGTCGCGAACGCGCCGGTGAAGACGCCGGTCTTGTCCCGGTTCTCCTGGCGGTCCAGCTCCGACTTGCGGTCCGCTGCCGCGCGGTACGTGTCGACCGCCTCCCGCGGGCTCGCGGCGTCGCCGGTCCAGCGCGCGTCCACGCCGTCGGGCCAGCTCGCCGGTGGAATCGCGTCGACCAGCGGGTGCTCGGGGGCCAGGACCATGTAGGTGGCGCCGAACAGCGTGTCGGGTCGGGTCGTGAAGACCTCGATCCCCGCGTCGACCCCGGTCACGGGGAACCGGACCCGCGCGCCCTCGGAGCGGCCGATCCAGTTGCGCTGCATGGTCTTGACGGACTCGGGCCACTCCAGCCGGTCCAGGTCGGCGACCAGCCGGTCGGCGTAGGCGGTGATCCGCATCATCCACTGCTTCAGGTGGCGGCGGAACACGGGGAAGTTGCCCCGCTCACTGCGCCCGTCGGCGGTGACCTCCTCGTTGGCCAGCACCGTGCCCAGGCCGGGACACCAGTTCACCGGCGCTTCCGAGACGTAGGCGAGCCGGTAGGAGTCGACCGCCTGCCGCTGCTCCTGCGCGGTCAGCTCGCACCAGCCGCGGCCGTCGGGCGTGCGCCGCTTGCCCTGCGCGAACTCCACCTCCAGCTCGGCGATCGGCCGGGCCTTCTGGACGCGCTCGTCGTACCAGGAGTTGAAGATCTGCAAGAAGATCCACTGGGTCCAGCGGTAGAACTCGACGTCGGTGGTCGCCACGGACCGCCGGTCGTCGTGCGCCAACCCCAGCTGGCGCAGCTGCGCGCGGTAGCGCTCGACGTTCTCCTCAGTGGTGGTGCGCGGGTGGGTGCCGGTCTGGACGGCGTACTGCTCGGCCGGCAGCCCGAACGCGTCGAAGCCCATCGCGTGCAGCACGTGGTTGCCGGTCATCCGCAGGTAGCGGCCCAGCACGTCGGTGCCGATGAACCCCAGCGGGTGCCCGACGTGCAGGCCCGAGCCGGACGGGTAGGGGAACATGTCCAGCAGGTAGACCTTGCGCGCCCCGTCGGCGAACGCGGCGGGGTCGGCCCACAGCCCGGCCGGGTTCGGGACGTGGAAGGTCCCGTCGCGCTCCCACCGGTCCTGCCAGCGCCGCTCGATCGCGGCGGCGAGCGCGGCGCCATACCGGAACGGCAGGGCGTCCGGCCCGGCGTCGGGCGCGGTCGGCTCGGCGGTGCTGGTGTCGGTGCTCATGTCCATCCCGTGGTGTTCGTCGGCGGCCCCGGAAAGTGAGAAAACCCCTCCGCCGCGGGGCGTGAGGGGTTGCCGCGCCGGCGAGCCGGAAGGGCTCAGGCGGGCGCGGCGTCCACGAGGAGCCGCTGGGCCACGGGTCCAGGGTAACGCCGAAGCGATCGGACCTGCGACCGGGTTGGGGACGGGCCGCACTTCGGAGCCATACTGCTGTTTCGGGCCGCGAGAACAGCAGCATGGCTCCCAAGTGCGAGGATCGCGCACGTGCCCGGATCGCTGCGCCTGGCCGCAGGCTCGCTGCTCGTGCTCGTCGGGATCGCGCTGCTCGCGGTCGCCGTCCTGGGCGCGACCTCGCGGCTGCCCCGCAACCAGTGGGCCGGCGTCCGGACCGCGAACTCCCTGTCGTCACAGGCCGCGTTCACACTCGCCAACCGGGTCGCCGCCGTCCCGCTCGGCGCGGCCGGGTTCGTGGCCGCCGCCGGGGGCGCGGTCGTGCTCGCCGGCGGCCCCACCGAGGTGGCGTGGGTCGTGTTCGCGGTGGCCGGAGTGGGCACGCTGGTGCTCACCGGGGTCGGCGGCGCGCTGGGCAACCGTGCCGCCGCCCGGTTCACGGCCGCGGTGGACGCCGCGCCAGCCTGCACCGGAACGTGCGCCGGATGCGACCTCGTCGCCGGCTGCCGTCCGCCGCTCGCCGACTGACGCGCGCCGGTACCGGGTACGCCGGGGACATGCAGATCCCCAAGGGCATGGTCGTGGAGCGGCTGCGCAGTGCCGGGAGCACCGACGCGGCCGAACGGGCGGACGCGGAGCTGCCGGAGCATGTCGACACCGACCGCGACGCCGAGGCCCTGCGCGGGCTCGGGCTCGACCCGGGCGAGCTCGCCGAGGGGCTCGGGGGGCAGGCGCCGGCGATCGGGTAGCGCCTTCCACGTGCTGCGCCGCTCTTTCAACGCCGCTCTTTCAACGAACGGCCGCCGCCCGATCCCGGGTGTGGACCCTCAGTTGAGGCGGACGTCGGTCGGGAACGTCGCGAGCAGCGACAGCGGCATCCCCTGCCGGCGCAGCACCCGACCCCACAGGTCGCCGTCGTGGCCGGTCGTCACGTCGTCGGGCAGCGCGGGCACGACGATCCAGTCGCCCCGCCCGATCTCTGCCTCGAGCTGGCCGGCGTCCCATCCGGAGTAGCCCGCGAAGACCCGCAGGCCGCGCAGCCGAGGGGCGAGGACGTTCGGGTCGCCGTCGAGGTCGACCAGCGCGACGGGCCCGCGCACCGCCACGAGCCCGGCCACGAGCGCCGGGTCGTGGCCGGCGCGCAGCGCGGCGAGGCACAGGGCGGTGCGCCCGTCGACGGGACCGCCGACGAACACCGCTTCCGGTCGTGACGCCAGCGGCGCCCACGTGGGCAGGACCTCGTGCAGCGGCGTCTCGCTCGGCCGGTTCAGCACGACCCCGAGGCTTCCGCGGTCGCGGTGCTCGATGACGTACACGACGGTGCGGCGGAAGTTCGGGTCCAGCAGACCCGGGGCGGCGACCAACAACGTGCCCGGAGCAACCTCCGCGGCGTCGGCTCCGGAGCGGTCGTCCACCACGTCGACCATGGTCGCACCTGCGGGGCCGAACGGGGGACCCGAGCCGCACGGGTCCGCGGCCGGGTGGGAAGGCCGTAGCCTTCTGGCCGTGCCGACCCCGCCCCCGACGCCCGCGCCCGCGACGCCCGCGCCCGCGACGCCCGCGCCGGAGCAGCAGGCGCGGCTCGGGTTCGTGCAGATCGTGCGCACCGGCGGGTTCGCGCGGCTGCTCGCCGTCCGGTTCGCCGCGCAGTGGAGCGACGGGCTGTTCCAGGCGGCGCTGGGCGGCGCGGTGCTGTTCAACCCGGAGCGGGAGGCGGACGCGCTCGCCGTCGCGGCCGGGCTCGCGGTGCTGCTGCTGCCGTACTCGGTCGTCGGCCCGTTCGCCGGCGCGCTGCTGGACCGCTGGGACCGCCGGCGGGTGCTGCTGGTGGCGAACCTGATCCGCGCGGTCCTCGTCGCCTGCGTGGCGGCCACGGTGGCCGCCGGGCTGGCCGGGATCCCGCTCTACCTCGGCGCCCTCGCCGTGGCCGGGGTGAGCCGGTTCGTGCTCGCCGGGCTGTCCGCGTCGCTGCCGCACGTCGTCCCGCGGACCTCCATCGTCGAGGCCAACGTCGTCGCCACGACGGCAGGCGCGGGCGTCGCGGCGCTCGGCGGCGCCTGCGCGATCGGGCTGCGCGCGGTGTTCGGCGCAGGCGACACCGGCTCGGCGCTCACGACGGCCGTCGCCGTCCTCGGCTCGCTGCTCGCCGCCGCGGCGGCGGCCCGGTTGCCCCGCGGCGTCCTCGGCCCGGACCGCACCAACGAGCCCGACCGCACGCTCGTCGCGGTGGCGCACGGTCTGGTCGACGGCGCGCGGGCGACCGCCGCGACCCCATCCGTCGCCGCGAGCTTCATCGCGTTGGCCGCGCACCGCCTCGCGTTCGGCATCAGCACGCTGCTCACGCTGCTGCTCTTCCGCTACGCGTTCACCGACGCCGGCCTGATCAGGGCGGGGTTGGCCGGTGTGGGCGAGGCGTTGGCGCTTGCCGCCGTCGGGCTCGGGACCGCGGCCGTGCTGACCCCGTGGCTCGTCCGCCGCTGGGGCCGGGCGCGCACCGTGCGGGCAGCGTTGCTGCTCGCGGCGCTCACCCAGTTCGGGCTCGCGGTCCTGCTCAGCGCGCCGGCGGTGCTCGTCGCGGCGTTCGTGCTCGGGCTCGGCGGGCAGGTCGTCAAGCTGTGCGCCGACGCCGCCGTGCAGGGCGAGGCGGGCGACGAGGTCCGCGGCCGGATCTTCGCCTTCTACGACGCGGTGTTCAACATCTGCTACGTGGTCGCGATCGCCGTCACCGCGCTGGCGAGCCCGCCGGACGGCCGCGCTCCGTGGCTGCTCGCCGCGGGTGGTGGGCTCTACCTGCTCGGGCTGCTCGCCCACGACGCCCGCCTGCGCCGCGCCCGCTGACCCCGGGTCGCAGATTGCAGCAGGGCCACCCTGCTGACGTTGGATTGCAGCAGGGTCACCCTGCTGCAACCACTCACCCTCCGCCGACCCCGTTCTCCGCCGCCCACCGCCGCAGCTCGGCCTCGGCCTCCGCCGGTCCCAGCGGCCCCCGCTCCATCCGCAGGGCCAGCAGGTGCTTGTACGCCCGGCCCACCAGCGGCCCCGGCGGGATCCCGAGGATCCGCATGATCGCGTTGCCGTCGAGGTCGGGGCGGATGGCGTCGAGCTCCTCCTGCTTGCGCAGCTCGGCGATCCGCGCCTCGAGCGAGTCGTAGCTGCGCTGCAGGGCCGCCGCGCGCCGGCGGTTGCGGGTGGTGCAGTCGGAGCGGACCAGCGTGTGCAGCCGGCCCAGCAGCGGCCCGGCGTCGGTGACGTAGCGGCGCACGGCGGAGTCGGTCCACTCACCCTTGCCGTATCCGTGGAAGCGCAGGTGCAGGAAGACCAGCTGCGCGACGTCGTCGACGATCGCCTTGGGGTAGCGCAGCTCGCGCAGCCGCCGCCGCGCCATCTTCGCCCCGACGACCTCGTGGTGGTGGAAGCTCACCCGGCCGTCGGGCTCCCGGCGGCGGGTGTCCGGCTTGCCGATGTCGTGCAGCAGCGCGGCGAGGCGCAGGACGAGGTCCGGCCCGGCCGGCTCCCGCTGGATCGCCTGCTCGAGCACCACGAGGGAGTGCGTGTAGACGTCCTTGTGCTGCATGTGCTCGTCGATGGCCAGCCGCATCGCCGGCAGCTCGGGCAGGACGTGCTCGGCGAGCCCGGTGTCGACCATGAGCTCGAGCGCCCGGCGCGGGTGCGCGCCCAGCATCAGCTTGGTGAGCTCGGCCTGCACCCGTTCTTTGGTGATCCGGTCGAGCTCGCCGGCCATCGCCGTGATCGCGGAGACCACCCGCGGCGCGGGGGTGAGCCCGAGCTGGCTGACGAACCGGGCGGCGCGCAGCATCCGCAGCGGGTCGTCGGCGAACGACTCCTCGGGCGTCGCCGGCGTGTCGAGCACCCCGGCGGCGAGTGCGGCCAGCCCGCCGTGGGGGTCGACGAACCGGCGCTCGGGCCCCGTCAGCTCGACGGCCATCGCGTTGACCGTGAAGTCGCGGCGCAGGAGGTCGTCGTCGATCGCCGCGCCGAACGCGACGACTGGGTTGCGGGTGACCCGGTCGTAGGCGTCGGCGCGGAACGTCGTGATCTCGACCGTGTCGCGGCCGCGCCGCGCGCCGACGGTGCCGAACGCGATGCCGGTGTCCCACACGGCGTCCGCCCAGCCGCTGAGCAGGGCGAGGACGGCGTCGGGCCGGGCGTCGGTGGTGAAGTCCAGGTCGCCGACCGGGCGGCCGAGCAGGGCGTCGCGCACGCTGCCGCCGACGAGGTAGAGCCGGTGTCCGGCCGCGTCGAACCGGGTGGCCAGGTCGATGGCGACCGGCGGGATCGGCACCATCTCCACGACCGCATTCTCCTGGGCCTGGGCGAGCTCGGGGGGCACGGCGACGGGAACAGACACGGCGGGCCAGTCTAAGTGCGTCCCCGCGGCGTTGCGGGCCGGGCCGGGTACCTGCCCCATCTTCTACGATCGCAGCATGTCCCCGTCCCGCGGCCGCTCCGGAGGGCGCCGCGCGGGTCGCTCTCAGGAGCGGCGGCGACTGCGCACCGTCGACGAGACATCAGCGGGCGGGCTCGTCGTCAACCACGAACAGGGCACCGCCGCGGTCATCGGCCGCCTCGACCGCCGCGGCCGCCTGCTGTGGTCGCTCCCGAAGGGGCACATCGAGGCCGGCGAGACCGCCGAACAGGCGGCCGTGCGCGAGGTCGCGGAGGAGACCGGCATCATCGGACGCGTGGTCGCCCCGCTCGGCACGATCGACTTCTGGTTCGTCGCCGAGGACCGCCGTGTGCACAAGACCGTGCACCACTTCCTCCTGCAGGCGCTGGGCGGGGAGCTCTCCGACTCCGACGTCGAGGTCACCGAGGTCGCTTGGGTCCCGCTCGATCAGCTGGAGTCGCGGCTCGCCTACGCCGACGAGCGACGGTTGATCAGACGGGCGACCGAGCTGCTGGAGGACACCGCGTGAAGGCGGAGATGTAGGGCACGTGAGCGAGCTTGCGAGCTCACCAATCGACGCTGCAGCCTCGGCGAACGCCGGCGACGAGCGCAGCGAGGAGCACGCGTGAGCATCGCAGCGGGCCTCAGGCGAGCGAGGAGCACGGGGGGTGGCGGCCGGCGGAGCCGGCGGGGCGGGATTGACACAGCGAGCCCGAAATCGACCGTCAGCGCGGTCGCGGCGTTGGTCGCGATCACCCTGCTCCTCCTCACCGGCCCCCTGGCCGGGCCGGCGCAGGCCGGATCGACGGCCGTCGGCACACTGGTCCTCGAGCTCACCGAGCTCAGCCCCCGCATCGTCACCGCCGACGGCCCGGACGTGCTCACGGTCGCCGGCACCCTCACCAACACGGGGAACGAGCCGATCGGCGACATCGCCGTCCGGGTCCAGCGCGGCGAGCCGCTGCGAACGGAGGGCGAGGTGCGCGGCGCGCTCGACGGCGACGCCCGCACCGACGCCGTCAGCCCGGAGTTCCTCGAGCTGCCGGGCGAGCTCGCCCCAGGACAGTCGCTCCCGGTCCGGCTCGCCGTGCCGCTGCGCGGCCAACCCGGGGAGGGCGGTCTCGCGCTGACCCGCCCGGGCGTGCACGAGGTCATCGTCAACGTCAACGGACGGCCCCGCGACAGCGCCCGCGCGCGGCTCACCGCGGTGCGGGTGCTCCTGCCGGTGCTGGCCCCGCCCGGCGCCCCGACCGCCGCCCCGGCTGACGACGCGCCCCACCCGTTCACCCTGCTCTACCCGGTGACCGACCCGCCGCGGCGGCTGCCGACGGTGCCCGGAGAGCCGGTCCTGCTCGGCGACGACGAGCTCGCCACGTCGCTCGCGCCGGGCGGCCGGCTGTACTCGCTGGTGACGGCGCTGGCCGAGCGCGCGCCGGTGGGGACGCCGGTCCGCGCGGCGACCTGCCTCGCGGTGGACCCCGACCTGGTCGCCACCGCGGCCGCGATGCGCGACGGCTACGAGGTCGTCCAGCCCGACGGCAGCCGGGTCCCCGGGACGGGCGCCGAGGCGGCCCGCGGCTGGCTCGACACGCTGACGGCGACGGCCCGCGGCGGGTGCGTCCTGCCGCTGCCCTACGCCGACGCCGACCTGGTCGCGCTCACGCGCGGCGGGCTGGCCGACCTCGCGTCGCAGGCCGTCGCGGACGGCCGCGCGGTGCTGGATGCGACGCTCGGCATCCCGATGCTCACCGACGTCGTGTGGCCGGCCGACGGCGTGCTCGACGCGGCGACGCTGACCCAGGTCGTGATCCCGGCCGCCGACACCGTCGTGCTGTCCGCCGAGGGCGTCAGCCAGGGCCGAGGCGCCCGGACCGGGGGCATCCTGCCACTCGCCGGCGTGGCGCCCCGACCGCTCGCCGTCCTGTCCGACCCCCTGCTCACCCGCGCCGCCGCAGGCCCGCCGGCCCCGCCGGCTCCCGCGGAGCGCCCCGCGACCACCCTCGTGACCGCGTCGACGCCCGCGGGCGGGGGCGGCCCGCTCGCGACCCAGGACGCCATCGGCGCGCTCGTCTTCCGCGCCCTCGACGGCCCCACCCCGGCGGGGGCACCGCTCGTCCTCGCCCCGCCGCACCGCTGGGCCGCCGACGGCACCGCCGCCGCCGAGCTGCTCACTGCCGCCGCCGAGCTTCTCGACGCCGGGCTGCTGACCCCGCGGCGCCTCGACCATGCCGCGCCGACCGGGACGGGCAGCGCCACGCTGGTCTACCCGTTGCGAGCCGGGTCCCAGGAGGTCCCGCCGTCGGTTGTCGACGCGGTGCGGGCCACCCGGGCCGACATCGTCGACTTGCGGTCGGCCGCCCTCGACGGGGGTGTCGGGGTGAGCGTCGACGACGTGTTCAGCCCCCTGCTGCGCGGCCTGGTCCGGCCGACGGCGGCGGCGTGGCGGGGCCGCCCGGAGGAGGCGGCCCGGTCGGCCGAAGCGACCGCCGGCCGGATCGCCCAGCTGCGCGCCTCGGTTCGGGTCCTGGAGCCGCCCAGCCCGTACTCGCTGGGCACCGCGGACGCGCCGTTGCTGCTCACGGTCGCCAACGGGCTTCCGGTCACGGTCAGCGTCCGGGTCGAGGTGGCCAGCACCTCCGGGCTGCGGGTCGCCCCGATCCCCGCGGTGGAGGTCCCCGCGCTGGGCCGCCGCCAGGTCACCGCGAACGCCGAGGTGACCCGGTCGGGCCAGTTCGTGGTCGACGCCGCGCTGCGCACACCCGACGGCGGGCTGCTCGGCCCGCCGAGCCGGTTGCGCCTGCGGTCGACGGCCTACGGCACCATCACCATGTGGCTGACCGGGATCGCGGGGGCGTTGCTCGTGGTCCTGGCGGCCCGCAGGGTGGTGCGCCGGGTGCGGGCGGCCGACCGGGAGGGCCGCGACGGGCAGCCGCCCCCGGGCCCGGAGGCGGCGCCCGAGCACCGCGGCCGGCCGGGCGGGGAGATCCCGACGGTCCCGCTGCGCCGACCGCCGCCGCCGGTCGCGCCCGGCCGGCGCCGGTGACCCGCCGCGCGAGCGACCCGCACACCGTGCGGCCCCGACTCGCCGACCCCGACGACGAGCCGACCGTCGTCCTGACCCCGGAACCGCCGCCGCCAGGCGGGCCGCCGGGCCAGTCCCTCGGCCGCGCCAGCAGCATGATGGCGGTCGCCAGCCTGATCAGCCGGGTCACCGGCTTCCTCCGGCACGTCGCGCTGGCCTCGGTGCTCGGCTTCGCCGTGCTCAACGACTCCTACACGGTCGCCAACACCCTGCCCAACATCGTCTACGAGCTCCTGCTCGGCGGGGTGCTGAGCAGCGTCATGATCCCTCTGCTGGTCCGCGCCCAGAAGGAGGACGCGGACGGCGGCGTCGCCTACACCCGCCGGCTGCTCACCGTCGCGGGCACGGTCCTGCTCCTCGCCACGGCGGCGGCGATGCTCGCGGCCCCGCTGTTGACCCGCCTCTACCTCGGCGGGCAGAACGCCGGCGGTCCGGCGGAGGCCACCAACCC
>Ga0247830_10000748_pt1 | contig 12309 bp, 12 predicted proteins | sample 12C_Control_Day5_FD_207766 | JGI IMG/M metagenome (GOLD analysis project Ga0247830, IMG submission 207766) | Soil microbial communities from agricultural site in Penn Yan, New York, United States - 12C_Control_Day5 | ecosystem: Environmental > Terrestrial > Soil > Agricultural land | place...
TCGTGGGCGATCGTGCACATGCGGCAGTGGAAGGCGCAGGTCCCGTACCTGTCGAGGCGCTTCCGAGTGATCACGGTGGAGGGCCGAGGGAACGGCAGGGCCGACCGGCCGGGCTCGGCGGAGGCGTACACCGACCGCCAGTACGTCGACGACGCCGTCGCCGTCATGGACGCGACCGGCACGAGCCGCGCCGTGGTCGTCGGGCTGTCGTTGGGCGGGCGCCACGCCCTGCAGCTCGCCGCATGGCACCCGGACCGCGCGGCCGGCGTCGTCGCGATCGGGACCGCTCTGCCCTACCCGATGCCGCCGGACTTCGACGAGCCGAAGCAGGACCACGAGGGCTGGGGCAAGGTGAACCGGCACTACTGGCTGGCCGAGTACCGCGGCTGGGTCGAGTTCTTCATGTCGAACATCTTCACCGAGCCGCACTCGATCAAGCAGTGGGAGGACGGCATCGGCTGGGCGCTCGAGACCGACGCCGAGACGCTCCTTCTCACCGTGCCCGGCCTCGGATCGGCCACCGCCGCGGACGCCGAGGCGATCTGCCGGCAGGTGCGCTGTCCGGTCCTGGTCGTCCACGGCGACGACGACGCGATCGTGCCGTACGAAAGTGGCGTGGACCAGGCTCGGTGGACCGGCGCCGAGCTCGTGACGATCCGCGGCGGCGGGCACTCGCCGCCGATGCGCGAGCCGGTCTTCACGAACCTGCTGATCCGGGAGTTCGCCGAGTCGGTCGCGCCGCGCACCCTCGGTGGCCGGACCCGGACCTGGACCCGCCCGCGCAGCCGGCACCGGCGCGCCCTGTACGTCTGCTCTCCGATCGGGCTGGGCCACGTGCGCCGTGACCTGGCGATCGCGGATGAGCTGCGGGCGCTGCACCCGGACCTGGAGATCGACTGGCTGACCCAGCATCCGGTGACCACCGTGCTCGAAGAGCGCGGCGAGCGTGTGCACCCGGCGTCGCGGTGGCTGGCGAGCGAGAGCGCGCACATCGAGTCGGAGGCCGGGGAGCACGACCTGGCGGTGTTCGAGGCGGTCCGGCAGATGGACGAGATCCTCGTCGCCAACTTCATGGTCTTCGCCGACCTCGTCGAGGAGGAGGCCTACGACCTGTGGATAGTCGACGAGGGCTGGGACGTCGACCACTTCCTGCACGACAACCCCGAGCTCAAGCGCACCGCGTACGCCTGGCTCTCCGACTTCGTCGGCTGGCTGCCGATGCCTGAGGGCGGGGCGCGGGAGGCGATGCTCACCGCGGACTGGAACGCCGAGCGGGTCGAGCGGATCCGCCGCCTCCCCCGGCTGCGCGACCGCTCGATCTTCGTGGGGAACCCGGCGGACACCGTGGACCTGCCGCTCGGCCCCGGCCTGCCCACCGCGCGGGAGTTCGCCGAGGAGCGCTACACGTTCGCCGGGTACGTCACGGGCTCCGAGCCGCCGGCGGACCGCGAGGCGCTGCGCGCCCAGCTGGGCTTCCGCCCCGACGACCGGGTCTGCCTGGTGACCGTCGGCGGCTCAGGGGTCGGCACGCACCTCCTGCGTCGCGTGGTCGAGGCCTATCCCGCCGCAGAGAAGCGCGTGCCCGGCCTGCGGATGGTGGCCGTGGCCGGCCCCCGGATCGACCCGGAGTCGATCCCGGCGCCGGACGGCGTGGAGGTGCGCGGTTACGTCCCCGACCTGCACCGCCACTTGGCCGCCTGCGACGTCGCCGTCGTCCAGGGCGGGCTGACCACCACGATGGAGCTGACGGCGGCGCGCCGCCCGTTCCTCTACGTCCCGCTCGAGCGCCACTTCGAGCAGCAGGTGCACGTGCCGCAGCGGCTCGCGCAGTACGGCGCCGGCCGCAGGGTCGACTATTCGAGCGTCCGCGACCCCGACCAGCTCGCCGAGGCGCTCGCCGCAGAGCTCGACCGGTCGGTCGACTACCGGCCGGTCGAGACCGACGGTGCGGCGCGGGCGGCCGCGCTGCTCGCGGAGCTGCTGTAGGAGTGCGTCACGACCGCATCTTGCGGACCACCGCCGACGCCGCGAGCGGCGCGGCGGTGACGACGAGCGCCACCAGCAGCGCCACGACCCCCGGCGCGAGCCCGTGGTCGTTGCCGCCGTGGGCCATCGCCGGCACCGCGATGACGGCTCCGGCGACGATCAGCGCGATGCCGACCGGCGCCACCAGGCGCGGGCCGAGCCGGCTGGTCTTCTCGATCACCATCACGCCGGTCAGCGCGAGCATCCAGGCGAGGCTGCCGACCCCCGTCGCGAACATCACCAACATCAGCGCCCAACAGCAGCCCAGGCACGACAACCCATGCCGCACGCCGAGCATCCACGCGGCCCACGGGCCCCGACGGTAGTGCTGCCACAGGAACCCCATCGGGTTGCGGCAGGCGGTCAGGCAGGCGTCCTTGAGCGGGCTGAACTGGTAGGCGCCGGCGATGATCAGGGTCGCGGCGAGCACCAGCTCCGGCCGGGCGGCGAGCCAGTCCCACGCGCCGACCAGCGCGTGCACCCCGGCGTCGCCGATCAGGGCGAGCGGCACGAAGCAAACCCAGACCGCCAGGTAACCGGCATAGAGCCCGGCCCGCGCGGCCTCCGGGCGCGGGGCACGAGCGCTCACCATCTCGAACATCCGCGTCAGCGGCGTGACGGTCGGCAACATCATGGCGCCGACCATCAGCAGCCAGACGGCGGCGAACGCGGCGAGCCGGGCGGGCGACGGCCACGTCGACCCGCCGAGCACCGCATCGTGGTCGTCGTGCCCGCCGGCCACCGCCAGCGACACGGTGACGGCCCAGCACGTGCACACCACGACCCACAGCAGGGTCTCGGGGGCGCGGGCCGGCGACTCGGTCCCCGGGTCGCTACGGATCGTCACGCCGAGAACCGGAACGCGCCCTGCACGGAGTTATGGCCGGAGATGTCCACGTCGGAGCGGCCGAGCAGCTTCCCGTCCCGCTTGTAGACGCTCGCCGTGCCGGGGTAGGCCGGCGAGCCCGGGATCGTGGAGAACACCGTGTCGGTCAGGGTGGTCGGCTGGCCGGTGGCGCCCTGGAACGGGCTGAACTCGGCGTACACGGCGTCGCCGATGCGCAGGGTTCCCGACCCTTCCTCGACGGTGCAGGTGAACGGTGCGCGCTCGACCGCGACGACCTCGCCGATCAGCGCCGCGAGGTCGGCGATCGCGCCACCCAGCTTCCCGGTGAAGACGGCGAGCATCGCCTGCTGCTGCTCCTCGGTGCAGCGGTCATCGACGTAGACGACCGTCTTCCAGTTCCCGGCCAGCACGTTGCCGGGGATGTGCACGACGACGGCGATCGCCCGGTCGGTGACGTCGACGCCCTGGATCGTGCCCCGGTCGATGTTCCAGCACACGGTGCCCTGGCAGTTCCCGCCGTCCGGGTCAAGACCGACCCAGCACGGGCAGATCGCCGCGCACGTGCACACCTCCAGCAGTCGTCCCTCGATCTCGTACGTGGTGGTCTCGACGGTCGCGGTCATCGGATACCTCCTCTAGAGCGCCCGGCAAACGAGGAGTCCGAGTCGCGGGGCCCAGGCGGCGCCTCGCAGCGTTGTCGGATCGTCCGAGTACGCCCGGTACGAGGACGATCCTCCGCCTCGCGATGCATCCACCTGGATCCCCGCTCCCGGCACGAACCCCTCGTTTGCCGGGCGCTCGTACCGAATCTGACACGTCAAGGGGTAGGCCGCACCGGCCGCGGCCGGTATTGGGGAAACCATGTAGGTGCCCGGGCGGGTCAGGTCGTCCCGTCGCCGTGGGCACCGACCCAGGCCGCCACCTCGGCCCGGCTGCGGGCGTCGAGCTTGCGAATGATGTTGTGAACGTGCACCTCGGCGGTCTTCTCGGCGATCCCGAGCGTCCGCCCGATCTGGCGGTTGGTCCGTCCACGGGCGACCAGGCCGGCGACCTCCTGCTCGCGTCGGGTCAGCCGTCCGCCCGGGGGGTCCGCCGGCGGGGCGGCCACACGACGGGCGAGCGCCACGGCTTCGGCCCGGGTCAGCACGCGTCCCGCGCAGCGGGCGCGGTCGGCGGCGTCAGGGCCGAGCGCGGCGCGCACGCGCTGCGTGATGGCGCAGTGGTCGGGCCGGTCCTCCTCCGGGATGGGGGCGCCGAGCAGCTCCCGCTGGGCCGCCGCGGCGCCGAGCAGCCGGGCGGCGTCGCCCGCCCGCCTCCCGGCGCAGGCCACGACCGCGGCGACCTCCAGGCACTGCGCCAACCCCCGCAGGTCGTCGGCGACGTCGAAGTCGTCCAGCGCCTCGGCGAGCACCTCGACCGCAGCGTCCAGGCACCCGCGGCGCAGCTCGACGGTGGCCAGCGCCCATGCGACGTGCCCGACGGCCCACCCGTAGCCCGACTGGCGGAACACCGGGAGTGCCGCGCGCAGGTGCCGCGCGGCGGCCTCCAGCTGCCCGCGGCGCCGGGCGAGCAGGCCGAGGTCGTAGGCCGCCCAGGCCATCCCGTGGGCGTTGCCGAGCCGGCCGTACAGCGCCGCGGCCCGCTCGTGGAGAGCGGCCGCCGTGTCGAACTCGCCCCGGCCCCGCGCGACCTGCCCAAGGAAGGCGCTGAGGATTGCCTCCCGGCGGGTGTCGCCGACCCTCTCGTTGACCGCGCGGCCCCGCCGCATCCGGTCCTCGGTGCGGTCGAGGTCGCCGGAGGCGAAGGCGAGCACCCCGGAGATCATCAGTGCTGCGGCCAGCGCGGCGTCGGGCACGGGGGCGGCTGCGCGGTCGGCAGCCGCGATTGCCATGTCGACCGTCGCGGCGCCCTCGCCGAGGCGGCCGTGGCCGTAGGCGTACCAACCGAGCGCGCCGACGAGCCGCAGCGACAACGTCACGTTCCCGGCCGCGGTCGCATGGTCGAGCGCCGCCCGCAGGTTGCCCTGCTCGACCCCGACGTCGGCCATCGACGCCATCTCCTCCGCGCTGCCGATGCGGCTCTCGACGCGTGCGGCGATGTCGGCGTAGTACCGGGCGTGCCGGCACTTGGTCTCGGTCTCGTCGCCGCACCCGGCCAGCTGCTCGGCGGCGAACTCGCGCAGGCTCTCCAGCATCACCAGCTCTCCGACGTCGCCGCGGCGGATCCCGCGCTGGAGCAGGTTCTTGTCCACCAGGGAGGCGACGACGGCCTCCGCGTCCTCGACGGCGCACACGTGCTCGACCGCGTCGAGCGTCGCGCCGCCGACGAAGACGGAGAACCGGCGGAAGAGGGTGCGCTCCCGCGGTCCGAGCAGGTCGTGGCTCCAGGCCAGCGCCGCGCGGAGGGTGCGGTGGCGGTCCGGTACATCGCGCACCGTGCTCGTCAGCACGCTCAACCGGTGCCGTAGTCGGAACGTCAGCTCGCCCGGGGTGAACAGCCGCAGCCGCGCGGCGGCCAGCTCCAGCGCGAGCGGCAGCCCGTCGAGGCGCACGCAGATCTCGACGAGCGCCGCACGGTTGGCCGCGGTCACCTCGAACCCGGGCTGAAAGGCGCGGACGCGCTGGAGCAACATCACGACCGCCGCGGCCGTCGCGACGCGCTCGAGGTCGTCGCCGGGACGGGGCAGGTCGAGCGGGCGGACCGGGATCTCCTGCTCGGCGTGCAGGCTCAGCCGCTCGCGGCTGGTCACCAGCACACGGAGCCCGACCGACCCGGCCAGCGCCGCGGCCAGCACCGGGCCGGCGTCGAGGACGTGCTCGAAGTTGTCGAGCACGACCAGCAGCTCGCGCCCCGCGAGCGCCGGTCCGAGATCACCTCCGCGGCCGCCCAGCGCGCCGACGATCTCGTCCGGGACGAGGGCGTGGTTGCGCACCGAGGTGAGGTCGACGAACACCACGCCGTCGGGGAACCGCGGGCCGAGCGTCGCCGCCACCGCGACGGCCAGGCTGGTCTTCCCCACGCCCGGCGGCCCGGTGAGGGTCACCAGGCGCGTATCCGGAGCGACGAGCAGGTTCCGCAGGCCGGCGACGTCGGTGTCGCGGCCCACGAGGGCAGTAGGTGGCGTGGGCGGGACCTTGCGATTCCGCCCGGCCGCCACGTCGACGCCCACCGCTGCTGCCACCCCCGGCATCCACCCCCGGCGTCCAGGCCCCGGTCGAGGTCCTAGAGGTCGTGGGCCTCGTCGTAGCCGTAGTCCCCGTCGAGCTCGGCCGCCGGACGCAGCGGGTTGGGCGGCGCGGGCGGCGCCTCCTGGGCGAGCCCGGGGAAGCCCTTGTCGACCTCGTGCACCAGGTCGTAGCCGTAGTCGCCGTCGGGTTCCTGATCATGTCTGACCATGTCGCGGTCCTTCCGTTGCTGTCGTTGCCGACGGGGACGCGCCCGATGCTGACCCCTCGGCGCACCGAGCACAAGGTGCATTTCCGGCGTTCCGGAGCCGAGGGCGCCTCAGGCCGAGGGGCGCTCGTTGAGGTCGCCCGAGAGCCGCTCGCTGGCCGCGCGGAGCAGCGGCACGGCCCGCTCCACCAGCTCGCCGGTCATCCGCGGCGCGGGCCCCGACACCGACAGCGCGACCCCGCTCATTCCGCCCGGAATCGGAACGGCGACGCAGCGCACCCCGATCTCCTGCTCGCCCTCGTCGAGGGCATAGCCGTCCCGGCGGATGCGCGCGAGCTGGGCCAGCAGGTCGTCGGGCCGGGTGAGCGTGTGCGGGGTCTGGGCGGGCATCCCGGTGCGCGCGAGCAGCGCCTGGACGTGCTCGTCCGGCAGCTGGGACAGCAGCGCCTTGCCCGCCCCGGTGCAGTGCGCGTACACCCGCCGGCCCACCTCGGTGAACATCCGCATGGCGTGGCGTGACGGGACCTGCCCGATGTACATGACCATGTCGCCGTCGAGGGCGGCCAGGTTGGCCGTCTCCCCGAGCTCGTCGACCAGCCCCGCGAGGACGGGACGCGCCCACCTCCCGAGCATCGTCCCGGCGACCTCACCGAGCGGGATCAGCCGGGCGCCGAGCGCGTAGCGCCTGTTCGGCATCTGACGCATGTACCCGCGGTCGACGAGCGTCCGCACCAGCCGGTGGATCGACGGGAGGGGCAGCCCCGACCGCGCCGCCAGCTCGCTCAGACCGATCTCGCCCCCGGCCTCTCCGACGATTTCCAGCAGGTCGAGAACACGCCCGACCGACTGCACGCCGCCGCTCCTACTGGCCTGGGCCATCCGCGCAAACCTCCCGGTGCTTCCGCATGCCGGAACCACGCTACCGCTAGGCGTGCAAGGCGGCCGCACGGGCCGACCCCGAAACCGCGGCGAATCGGGCGCCCATGGTGGTTGTCACCACCATGGGCACCCGCTGGCGTGGGCACACCGCGCACCGCGCCCCGGCCACCGCCCCCTTGACGGCCACCTCTCCGCACGCGCATACTTCCGCCAACCAGAAGCAAATATCCGCGATACGGAAGTCAGCCTGTCAGGGAGACTGTGTGAGCCCGCGCTACGAAGCCAACCTCTCGATGCTCTTCACCGAGCACCCGCCGCTCCGCCGACCGGCCGCCGCGGCCGCCGCCGGGTTCACCGCGGTCGAGAGCTGGTGGCCGTTCGCGGAGGCCGTCCCGTCCGACCGGGCCGTGGACGAGTTCGTCGCCGCCGTCACCGACGCCGGCGTCGCGCTGGTCGGGCTGAACTTCTTCGCCGGCGACATGCCCGGCGGCGACCGCGGGCTCGTCTCCTGGCCGACCCGCTCCGCGGAGTTCCGCGACAACGTCGACGTCACCATCGGCATCGGCGAGCGCCTCGGCTGCCGCGCGTTCAACGCGCTCTACGGCAACCGCCTCGACGACGTCGACCCGCGGGAACAAGACGAGCTCGCAGTCGAGAACCTCGCGCTCGCCGGCCGCGCGGCCGCGCGGATCGGGGCGACGGTGCTGGTCGAGCCGGTCAGCGGCGCGCCCCGGTACCCGTTGCTGACCGCGGCCGACGCCGTCGCCGTGGTCCACCGGGTCGCCGAAACCACCGGAGTCGCCAACCTCGGCCTGCTCTGCGACCTCTACCACCTGGCGGTGAACGGCGACGACCTGGACGAGGTCGTCGCCGCATACGGCCACCGTGTCGCGCATGTCCAGATCGCCGACGCGCCCGGCCGCGGGGAGCCCGGCAGCGGCGCGCTCGACCTCGACCGCCACCTGCGCCACCTCGGCGAGAAGGGCTACGCCGGCTGGGTCGGCCTGGAGTACAAGCCCACGACCGCGAGCACCGAGGCGAGCCTCGCGTGGCTGCCCCGCGAGCAGCGCGCCGCCGCCACAGCCACGGCCTAGCCACGAGGAGTGAGCAGCATGACCACGATCGGATTCATCGGCCTCGGGCTCATGGGCAGCCCGATGGCCGTACACCTGGCCGAGGCCGGCTTCACCGTCGCCGGCTACAACCGCACGCCGGAGAAGGCGGAGCCGCTCGTCGCGGCCGGTGGCCGGGCGGCGACCTCCATCGCCGACGCCGTCCGCGACGCCGACGTCGTCGCCGTGATGTTGCCCGACTCCCCCGACGTGCGGAACGTGCTCGCCGGCGACGACGGGGTGTTCGCGAACGCCAAGCCGGGCACGCTCGTCATCGACTTCTCCAGCATCCGCCCGGACGTCGCCACCGAGCTCGCCCGCCAAGGCGCCGACCAGGGCCTCCGGATCCTCGACGCGCCGGTCTCGGGCGGCGAAGCAGGCGCGAAGAACGCCACACTGTCGATCATGGTCGGCGGGGCCGCCGCGGACTTCGCGGCCGCCCGGGCGGTGTTCGATGCCGTCGGAAAGACCGTGGTCCACGTCGGTCCGAGCGGTGCGGGCCAGACCGTCAAGGCCGCCAACCAGCTCATCGTCGCGACGAACATCCAGGCGCTCGCCGAGGCCGTGGTGTTCCTCCGCGCCCACGGCGTCGACCTCGACGCCGCGCTCGACGTGCTCGGCGGCGGGCTCGCCGGCTCGGCGGTCCTCACCCAGAAGCGCCAGAACATGCGCGACGGCGCGTTCGAGCCGGGGTTCCGCGTCGCGCTGCACCACAAGGACCTGGGGATCGTGACCGCCGCGTCCCGCGAGGCCGGCGTCATCCTGCCCGTCGGCGCCCTCGTGGCCCAGCTCATGGCCTCCGCGGTGGCCGTCGGCGACGGCGGGCTCGACCATTCCGCGCTGCTCCGCGGCGTCGAGCGGCTCTCCGGCGCCCCCACCCCACCTGAACGGAAGGACTCCTGAAATGCCCCGCATGCGAGCCGTCGACGCGGCCGTCGCCATCCTCGAGCGCGAGGGCGCGACGCAGGCGTTCGGCGTCCCTGGCGCCGCGATCAATCCGTTCTACTCCGCGATGCGCGCCACGGCGGGTTCAGCCACGTCCTCGCCCGTCATGTCGAGGGCGCCTCGCACATGGCCGAGGGCTACACCCGGGCCCGCGCGGGCAACATCGGGGTCTGCATCGGCACCTTCGGCCCCGCCGGCACCGACATGATCACCGGCCTGTACTCGGCGTCGGCCGACTCCATCCCGATCCTCTGCATCACGGGCCAGGCGCCGGTCGCGCGCCTCCACAAAGAGGACTTCCAGGCCGTCGACATCACCGCGATCGCCAAGCCGGTCACCTAGATGGCGATGACCGTGCTCGAGCCAGCGCAGGTCCCGGGCGTTCCAGCAGGCGTTCCACCTCATGCGCTCGGGCCGCCCGGGCCCGGTGCTGATCGACCTGCCGTTCGACGTGCAGCTGGCGGAGATCGACAGGCCTACCTCGGGCTGATCCGGCAGTCGCAGCGCGCGTTCGACATGGACTACGCCGTGCAGCTGGCGTTCGACAACATCAACGCGCCCGAGACCGGCGGCTACGGCGTCGACCACGTCCGGATTGCCGAGGGGCTGGGCTGCAAGGCGGTCCGGGTGACCGAGCCCGGCGCGATCGCCGGGGCGTTCGCCGAGGCGAAGCGGCTGATGGCCGAGCACAGCGTGCCGGTCGTCGTGGAGATCGTCCTGGAGCGGGTCACCAACATCTCGATGGGCACCGAGCTCGACAACGTCGTCGAGTTCGAGGAGCTCGCGGTCCGGGGCGAGGACGCCCCGACGGCCATCGCACTGCTCGACTGAGGAAGGAGCGGCGATGCGGCTGCTCGTCGTCAACGTCAACACCACGGCGTCCATGACCGAGTCGATCGCGGCCTCCGCCCGCGCGGTCGCGGCGCCCGGAACGGAGATCATCGGGCTGACCCCGAGGTACGGTGCCGAATCGGTCGAGGGCAACTTCGAGAGCTACCTCGCCGCCGTCGCGGTGATGGACACCGTCGCCCGCTACGACGGGCCGTTCGACGCCGTGGTCCAGGCGGGGTTCGGCGAGCACGGCCGCGAGGGCCTGCAGGAACTGCTCGACGTCCCGGTCGTGGACATCACCGAGGCCGCCGGGCACGTCGCCTCGCTCATCGGCCACCGGTACTCCGTGGTCACGACGCTCGACCGCGCGGTCCCGCTCATCGAGGACCGGCTGCTGCTGGCCGGCCTCGCGGCCCGCTGCGCGTCGGTCCGCTCGAGCGGGCTGTCCGTCCTCCAGCTCGAGGAGGACCCGGCCATGGCCGTGAAGGCCATCGTCCGGGAGGCGGAGCTCGCCGTCCGCGACGACCACGCCGAGGTGATCTGCCTCGGCTGCGGCGGCATGGCCGGCCTCGACGACGCCGTCCGCAGCGCGACCGGCGTGCCCGTCGTCGACGGCGTCACCGCCGCCGTGAAGCTCGCCGAGAGCCTCGTCGGCCTCGGCCTGTCGACCAGCAAGGTCCGGACCTACGCCACGCCACGCCCGAAGCGCATCACCGGCTGGCCGATCACGCCATGACGGCCGCCCGACCCCAACGGAGAGGCAGATGACCACCCATCCCGTCGTCGACCAGGCCGAGCTGGCCGCCCTGGACCCCGCGGGCCGGCTCTACAACGAGGACCTCCGCCCGGCGAAGCCGGAGGAGCGGCGGTGGAACACATACAGCTTGTTCTGCCTCTGGATGAACGACGCGCACAACGTCGGCAACTACACCTTCGCCGCGGGCCTGTTCCTGCTCGAGCTGAGCCCGATCCAGGTCACGCTCGGCATCCTTGGCGGCGCGCTGATCATCTTCGGCGGCTGCTGCATGTCCGGCTTCATGGGCCACGACACCGGGACGCCCTACCCCTAGTCAGCCGCCTGTCCTGGGGGGTATGGGGGGCGCGGTTCACCGCGCTCGTCCGCGGCATCGTGGCGATCGCCTGGTACGGCGTGCAGACGTTCCTGGCGTCCGTCGCGCTCAAGGTGCTGCTCGTGCGGTTCATCCCCGGTATGGAGTCGCTCACCGAGATCCGGTTCCTCGGTCTGGACCTGCTGGGCTGGATCGCCTTCCTGCTGCTATGGGGCATCCAGCTGCTCATCGTCCGCAAGGGCATGGAGGCCGTGCGGCACTTCCAGGGCCTCGCCGGCCCGGCGATCTGGGTCGTGATGCTCGCCCTGGCCGGATGGATGCTGTGGCAGGCCGACTTCAGCATCTCCTGGACCACTGGCGGCGGCGACACCCCCCTGTCGGCCGGTGAGCAGTGGTACCAGACGTTCGCCGCGATCGGGCTGACCGTCGGCGTGCTCGCCACGCTCATGCTCAACTTCTCCGACTTCGCCCGGTTCTCTCCCAGCCGCCAGGACGTGGTGAAGGGCAACGCCCTTGGGCTGCCGCTGAACTGGACGGCGTTCGCTCTGACCTCCGTGATCGTCTCCGCGGCCTCGATGAAGGTGTACGGCGAGGCCGTGCTCGACCCGGCCGCGCTGCTCGAGAACGTCGAGAACGAGTGGATCGTCCTGGCCGGCAGTGCCGTGTTCGTGCTCGCCACGATCGGCGTCAACATCGTCGCGAACTTCGTCTCGGCCGCCTTCGACCTGTCCAACCTCAACCCGAGGCGGATCAGCTTCAAGGCCGGCGGCATCATCGCGTCCGTGGCGGCATTGCTGTCCACGCCGTGGAACCTGTACAACTCCCCCGAGGTGATCGCCTACTTCCTCGGCGGGCTCGGCGCGCTGCTCGGCCCGTTCTTCGGGATCATGGCCGTCGACTACTTCGCGCTGCGTCGGGCGCGGGTCAGCCTGCCCGACATGTACGACCCGTCGGAGAATGGGCTGTACTACTACACGCGCGGGGTCAACATGCTGGCGGTCAAGGCGTTCGTCCCCACCTCGATCATCACGCTGACGTTGGCACTGGTGCCCGCGTTCAGCGTCGTCGCCCCGTTCGGCTGGTTCATCGGCGCCGCGCTCGGCGCGCTCGCCTACTACCTGATCGCGAAGGGGCGGCTGCCGATCCTGCCGGCCGGCGACACCACGCCGACCTCGCCCGGTGAGGGGGTCCGATGACCGATCTGCCC
>Ga0247830_10000749_pt1 | contig 12306 bp, 9 predicted proteins | sample 12C_Control_Day5_FD_207766 | JGI IMG/M metagenome (GOLD analysis project Ga0247830, IMG submission 207766) | Soil microbial communities from agricultural site in Penn Yan, New York, United States - 12C_Control_Day5 | ecosystem: Environmental > Terrestrial > Soil > Agricultural land | place: USA...
CGAGATCGACCTCGCGCCGACCGACCGGGCGAGCTTTCTGACCAGGCTTCCGGCCCCCGCGAAGACGCCGAAGGAGACGCGCCGGCCGGATTCGGACGACCTTCCCCGCCGGGACAGAAGGCCCCACGCACGCCCGGTCATCGTCATCGATGCCGGGCATGGCGGGGTCGATCCGGGAGCCGCAAGCGGCGAGGTCCTGGAGAAGGACGTCGTGCTTTCGGTTGCGCGGCATCTGCGCACGATCCTGGCGGTCAAGGACCGCTATGACGTGCACATGACGCGCGGTTCGGACGTCTTTGTCTCCCTCGACCGGCGCCTGGCGGTTTCGCGCCGGGCCGCAGCAAGCCTCTTCATCTCCATCCATGCCGACAGCATCGGCGCGCAAGAGCACGCGCGGAGCGTGCGTGGCGCCACCGTCTACACGCTCTCGGAGCTGGCCTCGAGCCGGCAGGCCCAGCTGCTCGCCGATAAGGAGAACGCCTCCGACATCCTGGCGGGCGCGGAATCGGGCGGCGAGGAGGAGACCGACCAGGTCAAGAGCATCCTCATCGACCTGATGCGGCGCGAGACCTCGAATTTCTCGGCGGAATTCCGCCGCAGGTTGCTGACACACATGAAGCGGACAATTGCGCTCTCGCGCGACCCCTCCCGCTCGGCTGCGTTCAAGGTTCTCAAGCAGACGCAATCACCGTCCGTGCTGGTGGAACTCGGCTACATGAGCAATGCCCAGGATGCCCGGCTGCTGGCCTCGCCGGACTGGCAGCGCCAGGTGGCCCACTCGATTGCACAGGCTGTGGACGAGTATTTCGCCAGGCGTATCGCCCGCACGCCCTGATGGCGCCCCGATCGCGTATGTGTCAGGAAATTCTGGGTAACCTTGGCTTTTTGCGGCGACAAGTGGGGCCTCTTGCTGCCACATTCCGTGCTAAGGTGGCGTCGTTCCATACTCCCACGCGTGCTGCGACCGGCCGGCGCCAGACCATGAGCGCGACAGAAGCGAACTCGACGCGATGAGACCAACGCCGATCCTTCCTCCGCTGCTCGCTCCCAAGAAGAAGAGGCGACGGCGGCGCAGCTGGCTGCTGGGCCTGCTCGGCTTCGGTTTTGCGTCCGCCGTGGTGATGTTCGTGGCAGCCTCAGGCGTCGCCGGCTTTCTGATATGGCAGGCCTCGCGCGATCTGCCGGGCTACGAGAGCCTCGCCAACTACGAGCCGCCCGTCATGACGCGCATTCACGCCCATGACGGCAGCCTGATGGCCGAGTATGCGCGCGAGCGCCGCATCTTCGTGCCGATCAACGTGATCCCCAAGCAGGTGATCGCAGCCTTCCTGTCGGCCGAGGACAAGCGGTTCTACGAGCATGGCGGCCTCGACTTCACTGGCATCGTCCGCGCCATCGTGAACAACCTGCAGAACTACGGCAAGAAGCGTCCCGAGGGCGCATCGACCATCACTCAGCAGGTCGCGAAGAACTTCCTGCTGTCGAGCGAGCAGAAGCTCGACCGCAAGTTGAAGGAGGCGATCCTCGCCATCCGCATCGAGCGCGCCTACTCCAAGGACAAGATCCTCGAGCTCTACTTGAACGAGATCTACCTCGGCATGGGCTCCTACGGCGTCGCCGCAGCCGGCCTCAACTACTTCAACAAGGAGCTGAGCGAGCTCTCCATCGAGGAGGCTGCCTATCTCGCGGCGCTGCCCAAGGCTCCCAACAACTATCACCCGTTCCGCAAGACCAAGGAGGCGACGATCCGGCGCGACTGGATCATCGACCAGATGGCCGACGTGGGCTACATCGCCGCGGAGCAGGCCAAGGCCGCCAAAGCCAAGCCGCTCAAGGTCAACATCCGCCCGATCGGCACGCAGATCTACGCGGCCGACTACTTTGCCGAGGACGTACGCCGAACCCTCGTTTCCTTCTTCGGCGAGGACGGGCTCTATGGCCGCGCCGAGCGCGCCGCCGCCGGCGACGGCCGCATCAACGGCGGCCTGTCCGTTCGCACCACGCTCGATCCCAACCTGCAGCGCATGGCGCGCCGGGCGCTGATCGACGGCTTGGTCACCTTCGACCGCGAGAAGGGATGGCGCGGGCCCTTGCAGAAGCTCGACATCGGCGGCGATTGGGGCGCGGGACTCACCGGCATCGAGACCCCGGGCGACCTGGCGCCCTGGCGCCTCGGCGTCGTGCTCGAGGCACAACGCACCAAGGCCGTCGTGGGCCTGCGACCCGCCCGCCAGACAGACGGCAGCCTCCCGGCAGAGCGCGAGGCGGTGGAGATCCCCTTCGACGAGGTCAAATGGGCGCGCACGGCCCGGCTCGTTCCCAAGGCCGTCACCGACGTGCTGAGCGCCGGCGACGTGATCTGGGTCGCCCCCAAGGACCCGACCAAGCCGACGGGCGCGTGGTCGCTGATGCAGGTCCCGGAGGTCGGCGGCAGCCTCGTCGCCATGGACCCGCACACGGGCCGCGTGCACGCCGTGGTGGGCGGCTTCTCCTTCGCCACCAGCCAGTTCGACCGCGCTTTGCAGGCCAGGCGCCAGCCCGGCTCCTCCTTCAAGCCGCTCGTCTACGCGGCCGCGCTCGACAACGGCTACAAGCCGACCACGATCGTGCTCGACGCGCCGATCGAGATCGATCAGGGCCCCGGCAAGGAGGTGTGGAACCCGAAGAACTACGACGGTGCATCCGCACTTGGCCCATCGACACTGCGGCTCGGCCTCGAGAAGTCGCGCAACCAGATGACCGTGCGCCTGGCGCAGGACATGGGCATGCCGCTGATCGTGGAGTACTCGAAGCGGTTCGGCGTCTACGACGACCTGCTGCCCGTGCTCGCCATGTCGCTGGGCTCCGGCGAGACCACGCTCGTCAAGTTGTGCGCCGCCTACGCGGCTCTGGCCAACGGCGGCAAGCAGGTGCAGCCGACCCTGATCGACCGCATCCAGGACCGCTGGGGGCACGCGGTGTGGCGCCACGACAAGCGCGAATGCAAGGACTGCAAGGCCGAGAAATGGCAGGGGCAGTCCGAGCCGGCGCTCGGAGACGACCGCCGCCAGATCGTCGATCCCCACACCGCCTACCAGATCACCTCCATGATGGAGGGCGTGGTGCAGCGCGGCACGGCGACCGTCATCAAGAAGATCATTCCCAACGTGCCTATCGCCGGCAAGACCGGCACCAGCAACGACGAGAAGGACGCCTGGTTCGTGGGCTATACGCCCGATCTCGTGGTCGGCGTGTTCGTCGGCTACGACACGCCCAAGCACCTCGGCAAGGGCATGACCGGCGGCCACGTCTCCGCCCCGATCTTCGCCAACTTCATGAAGATGGCGCTGGCGGACAAGAAGGCCGTCCCCTTCCGCATCCCGCCCGGCATCAAGCTCGTCCGTGTCAGCCTGCGCACCGGCCTGCGCACCCAGGGCGGCGAGAGCGATGTGGTGACCGAGGCCTTCAAGCCGTACGAGGAGCCCGACGATGCCTACTCCATCATCGGCTTCACGGACGAGCGCGGCGGCTTCTTCACCGGCGAGCAGAGCGACGCGCCGCGCGGCCTGAGCGCCGGCCGCAGCGTGTATTGACCCGCGTTTACACGCTGGGCGGCCACCCCTATATCAAGCGGCAGATCATGACGCCGCGACCGATTCGCGCCTAACTGGAGCCTGTCTATGAGCGCCGAAGCCGAGAAGCTCGCCGAGGCCATCCGCCAGTCGCTCGCCCTGCTGCGGAGGCATCTTTGACTGGGATAGCGCCGGAGCCCGCCTTGCCGAGCTCAACAAGCGCGCCGAGGACCCCAACCTCTGGAGCAACCCGCAGGCCGCACAGAAGGTGATGCGCCAGCGCCAGGCGCTCGAGCGCGCGATGGCCGGCTACAAGAAGCTCGAGCGCGAGCTCGACGATGCCCTCACGCTGATCGAGCTCGGCGAATCGGAAGACGACGCGGCCTCCGTGCAGGAAGGCGAGGCGAGCCTCAAGAAGCTTGCCGAGGAAGCCCGCCGCCAGGAGGTCGAGGCGCTGCTCTCCGGCGAGGCCGACGGCAACGACACCTACCTCGAGGTGCACGCCGGCGCCGGCGGCACCGAGAGCCAGGACTGGGCCGAGATGCTCAGCCGCATGTACATCCGCTGGGCCGAGGATCACGGCTACAAGGTCTCGCTGGTGGAGCAGAGCGCGGGCGAGGAGGCGGGCATCAAGTCCGCAACCCTCCTCGTCAAGGGCGAGAACGCCTACGGCTGGCTCAAAACGGAATCGGGCGTGCACCGCCTGGTGCGCATCTCCCCCTACGACTCCAACGCGCGGCGGCACACCTCGTTCGCCAGCGTCTGGGTCTACCCCGTGGTCGACGAGAACATCGAGATCGACATCAAGGAGAGCGACTGCCGCATCGACACCTATCGCGCCTCGGGCGCCGGCGGCCAGCACGTGAATACGACCGACTCGGCCGTGCGCATCACCCATCTGCCCACCAACATCGTGGTGGCGAGCCAGCAGGAGCGCTCGCAGATCAAGAACCGCGCCATCGCCTGGGCCATGCTCAAATCGCGCCTCTACGACTTGGAGCTGAAGAAGCGCGAGGAGAAGGCCAATGCGGCGGCGGCCTCCAAGACCGAGATCGGCTGGGGCCACCAGATCCGCTCCTACGTCATGCAGCCCTATCAGCTGGTGAAGGACCTGCGCACCGGCACGCAGAGCTCCGACCCCAAGGGCGTGCTCGACGGCGACCTCGACGCCTTCATCGAGACCGCGCTCGCCCACAAAGTGCTGGGCGGCGGCCCGGCCAAGGTCGAGGACATCGAGTAGGCGCCTGTTGGCGCAGAGGTTGCGGCTGGCGAATTGCCTTTGCAGACGCATCCGGCGAAGCAGTATATTGGCGCCCATGAGCAAGACGTACACACCGGGCCCGGAGGTCGACGCCATCGTCGACCGGCAGCTGGCCAGAGGTAACTTCGCCACCGGCGAGGAGGTCGTACGTGCCGGCGTAGCGCTGCTCGAGGCGCAGGAAACCGAGCTCGAGGAATTGCGCAGGCTGATCGACGAGGGCGATGCCGACATCGCCGCCGGCCGTGTTCATAGCTATAGCGGTGCCGATGAGCTGACCGCAGACATTGTTGCTCGGGGAGGCACTCGATCGCGGGAAAACACCTGAACCTCTCGGATCGTGCTCGGCGCGATCTCGATGAAATCTACGACTATCTTGTCCGCGTTGCCGATCCGCGAACCGCGCGGCGGTTCATTGCCAAGCTGAACCTTCATTTGGAACGCATCGCGCACACAGGCCACAGCGGTGCACCGCGAAACGACGTGCGCCCGGGCCTGCGTCTTGCAGTCCACGGACGCTACAACATCTACTTCCGCGTCACTGCTTCTGAGACCATCATTATTCGCGTCCTCCACAGCGCACGCGATGTTCGCCGCTTGCAGTTCGATGACAACGACAAGCCGTGAGGCGCGCCGGTCGCAGGCATTCCCAGCCGGGACAGACCCGCCCGACTACTTTCCCCCGCGGCGGGCCGAACGGCGTCGAGGTCGCCGCACAATGCCGAGCATGGGCCTCTCCCTCTCTGCCGCGATCTTGCTGCGTCGCCAGCCGCAGCAGCTTCTGCCCACACGGGCGCCGATGCAAAGAGCCGCGCTCCGCCAGGCCGAGGCGAACAAGCGTCGTTCGCCCGAGGGGGGAGAGCGCGTATAGTGCTGTGCTGAGGCGGCGGCAGGTAGTCCGTGAGCATGGTGCTCGACCCACGAGATCAACGAGGCGTGCAGCACGGCGCGGGCGCGATGCCGACCTTGCGCGTGCTCGCCACCCCGGGCTTTGCCGACTACGCGCTCGTCGACAGCGGCAACGGGCGCAAGCTCGAACGCTTCGGGCAGTTCACGGTGGACCGGCCGGAGCCGCAGGCCATGTGGCGGCCGGCGCTCGAGGCCGGTGTGTGGCTGAGGGCCGATGCGGCGTTCAAGGGCGGCAGCGAGGATGAGGACGGCGAGGTCGGGCGCTGGCGCAAGAACGCGCCGATGCCGGAGACCTGGCCGCTGCGCGCGCTCGGCGCCACGGTGCTGTGCCGGCTGACGAGCTTCCGCCACCTCGGCGCCTTCCCCGAGCAGCTGCCGCACTGGGAATGGATGAGCCAGCGGCTCGAGAACCGGCGCAACGCCAACCTGCGCGTCCTCAACCTGTTCGCCTACACGGGCGCGGCGTCGCTGATCGCCGCGGCGGCCGGCGCCGAGGTGACCCACGTGGATGCCTCCAAGCGCGCGATCGCATGGGCCAAGCAGAACCAGGCCGTCTCCAAGCTCGACGAGACGCCGATCCGCTGGATCCTGGAGGATGCCCGCAAGTTCGTGGCGCGCGAGGTGCGCCGCGGCAAGACCTACCACGTGATCCTGGTCGACCCGCCGAAGTTCGGACGCGGGCCGGCGGGAGAGGTGTGGGACGTGTTCCAGCACCTGGCTCCGCTGTTGCGCGACTGCGCGGCCCTGCTCGCCTCAGGACCAGCGGCGCTGGTGCTCACGACCTACGCCATCCGTGCGTCCGCACTCGCCACCGACGCCCTCGTGCGCGAATGCCTCGTCGGCCGCCGCGGCGCGACCGAGAGCGGCGAGCTCGCCGTCATCGAGGAGGCGGGCGGCCGCCTGCTGTCGACGTCGCTCTACTCGCGCTGGACCTCGGACGATGCCGCGCCCTGAGTCGCGGCGCGCGGAGACGCGCGCCATCACCAGCCTGCAGAACGAGCGCGTGAAGCTCATCCGCTCGCTCGAGATGCGCAAGGTGCGGCGCGAAACCGGCCTGTTCGTCGCCGAGGGCGCTTCCGTGCTGGCGATGGCGCGCGACGCTGGCTGGGCCCCCAGGATGCTCGTGCTTCTCGCCGGCAGCGCGGGCAACGGCATCCACCGCGAGCTGCTCGACTGGGCGCTGGCGGCCGGCGCCGAATGTCTGGAGGTCTCGGAAGCCGTGCTCGGCAAGCTCGCCGCCAAGGACAACCCGCAGACCATGCTCGGCGTATTCGAGCAGCGCTGGGCAGCCGAGCCCGACGTCGCAAGCGTGGCGGCCGATGCGCTATGGGTGGTGCTGGAGGGCCCGCGCGATCCCGGCAACCTCGGCACGATCGTCCGCACCGCCGACGCCGTCGGCGCCAGCGGCGTTGCCCTGGTCGGCGCCTCGGTCGACCCCTACTCGCGTGAGGCCGTGCGCGCCAGCATGGGCTCAGTGTTCAATGTGGCGCTGGCGCGCTTCTCGCCGGAGGGCTTCGTGGCGTGGGCTGCGAATTGGCAGGGCGACATCGTCGGCACCCACCTGGCCGCCCGCGATGATTTCCGCGCCGTGCGCTATCGCGCGCCTACGCTGCTGCTGATGGGAAGCGAGGGCCCCGGCCTGTCACCCGCGCTCGAGGCCGCCTGCACGCGGCTCGTGAAAATCCCGATGGCGGGCCGCCTGGATTCCCTCAACCTGGCCGTGGCAGCGGCGCTGGTGCTCTACGAGATGCGCAGGGAAAAGCTGAAGATCTGACGACGCATGGGTCCCGGATCGCCGCGGCGCGGCGTCCGGGATGACAGGCCGGATCAGGCGGCCGGCGGGGGCATGCCGTTGGCGGCGCGCTGCACCGACATCGGGTCCTCCGAGCGGCGCGACTTGCCTTCGAAGAAGGCACCCTGCTCGATCGCCAAAGACTTGTGGAAAACGTCGCCTTCGATGCGGCTCGACGACTGGAACGTCACGCTGTTGCCCCGGATCGACCCCTGCACCGTGCCACGCACCACCACCTCCTCGGCGATCAGCGCACCCGTGATTCGCGCCCGCTCGCCGATGACGATGCGCTGGGCATGGATGTCGCCCTGCACCTCGCCCTCGATCTGCACTTCGCCCTTGGATTCGAGGTTGCCGGTGATGGTGAGATCCGTGCCGATTACCGATGCCGAGCCGCTGGCACGGCCAGAAGGGCCGGACCGCGCGTTGGGCACCGCGGGCGGTCCCCCGCCGGGTTTCATGGGGGGCATCCCCATCCTGCCGGCATCAATGAGGCCATCCTTCTCCGGCTTCTTCGTAAACATGGACCCACCGCTCCCACACACAGCCGCTTCTATCGCGGCCCCCTCTTAACATGGAACTTCCCGCCGGTCATCGGCGAGAAACTGCCGCGGCCCGACATGCAGCTGTGCCGATGCAGAGGCACAACGCAGGCGCGGGGACCGAACCGCCGGCCTAGTTCGCGCTGAGCCGCGCTGCTAAGCTTGCGGGGCCTTGCAGCAGAATGACTTGCGGCAGACTGCGAGCCGCGACCGTAAAAAAGTAAGCAGGGTGAGGGAGGTCGCAATGAGGGGTCACTACAGGGCCGTCGCAGCAGCCCTGCTTTCGGCGTTGACCGCCGGCGCAGCGCACGCTCAGCTCGCAATTTCGGCCAACGATGCGAAGGTCAAGCTGACGGACGGCGCAGTCACAATTGTCAAGGATGCGCCGCCCGATACCGTGACGCTGATCGACCTGCGCACGATGCCGCCGAGGGTGATCGCCGAGATCGAGGCGCCGAGCAGCGTCGCCGGCCCGCCGAGCAATGTGGCGATCTCACCTCAGGGGGATATTGCCCTCGTCGCGAGCGCGATGCGGATCGATCCGGCCGACGCGAGCAAGCAGATTGCCGACGACCGGCTGACGGTCATCGACCTGCGGCCCCTGAAGCCGACGCTGGCCAGCCGACTGCGCTCGGCGATCGGCGCGTCGCCCAAGGACGGCGCCGGGCCGCAGCCCAAGGTCATCGCCACGCTGCAGGCCGGCAAGGGCGCTTCCGGCGTCTCTATCAACAAGGCCGGCACGCTGGCGCTGGTGGCCAACCGCGCCGAGGGCACCGTGTCCGTGTTCACGATTGCGGGTGCGAAGGTGGAGCCGGCCGGCAAGGTCAGCATCGGCAAGGAGAGCTCGGGGCCGAGCCACGTGGTGTTCGCCCCCGACGGCAAGAGCGCGCTGGTGACCCGCGACGGCGATCACCGCATCTCCATGCTCACCATCGACGGCAGCAAGGTGGAGCTGTCCAAGCGCGAGGTCGCCGCGGGCCTCAGGCCCTACGCCATCGACATCGCCGCCAAGGGCGAGGTGGCCGTGGTCGGCAACGTCGGCGTCGGCCTCGGCGATGCCGATACAATCAGCGTCATCGACCTCAAGGCCGAGCCGCCGCGCGTGGCCAACACCTACACGGTGGGCCAGACGCCCGAGGGCGTGAAGATCTCGCCCGACGGCAAGTTCGTCGCCGTCACAGTCATGAACGGCTCCAACAAGCCGCTCGGCTCACCCTTCTTCAATGCCAGCAGCCAGCTGCAGGTTTGGACCCGCACGGGGACGCAGCTTGCCAAGACCGGGGAGCTGCCGATAGGCAAGTGGTGCCAGGGCATTGCCTGGTCCTCCAACAGCAAGACGCTGCTGGTGCAGTGTATGGTGGAGGAGGAGATCACGGTGGTGCGCTTCTCGGGGCTGGGCGGCCGGTCGCTGCAGAAGGCCGGCACCATCAAGACCAAGGGCGGACCCGCCGGCATCCGCACCGCCGAGCCGTAGGCGCGGCGCGCGGGTCGGCGCGCCGGACACCGCGCATAGGCACGAAAGTGGCGCAGAGCAGCATCTACGTTCGACCTACCGGGCGCTTCGCTCCCGGCGTCGTGGGGTCGGAGCACTCCGGGCCGGGGGCGCTGCGCGTCGCCGGGCGCGGCGATCTGCTGTTTGCGGCAGGCGAGCTGATCGAGCGGAAGGACGGCAACGTCAGCCGCCGCATCGTTCCGGCTGCCGAACTGCTGGCCGGCGATCTCGCGCTGCCTGAGTTGATGGCGCACCTCTGCCGGCCGCGCGAGCCCATCGCCGGGCTCGCCCTCGACCGGCCGCGCCTCATGGGGATCGTCAACGTCACGCCGGACAGCTTCTCGGACGGTGGCCAGTTCCTGGGGCCGGAAGCCGCGATCGAGCACGCGCTGCGGCTCGAGGCGGAGGGGGCCGACATCATCGACGTGGGCGCGGAGTCGACCAGGCCCGGGTCCGATCCCGTGAGCCTCGACGAGGAGCTGCGGCGAACTATGCCCGTGCTCGAGGGCCTCGCCTCGAGGCTGCGGGTGCCGCTCTCCGTCGACACGCGCAAGGCCGAGGTGATGCGGCGCGCGGCGGGTGCCGGCGCAAGGCTCCTCAACGACGTGTCGGCACTCGCCCACGATCCCCGCGCGCTCGAGGTTGCAGGAGAAACCGGCCTGCCCGTGGTGCTGATGCACGCCCAGGGCGATCCCCGCACGATGCAGGTCGACCCGCGCTACGACGATGTCGTGCTCGACGTCTACGACTGGCTCGCCGCGCGGATTGAGGCGTGCGAGCGGGCCGGCATCCCGCGCGCGCGCCTCGTCGTCGATCCCGGCATCGGTTTCGGCAAGACGCTCGCCCACAACCTGGCGCTGATCGGGGCCTCGAGCATCTTCCACGGGCTGGGCTGCGCCATCCTGCTCGGCGCCTCGCGCAAGAGCTTCATCGCGCGACTGGCCCCTGGAGCCGGAGGCGACCGCCTCGGGGGCTCCATTGCCGCCGCGCTGGCCGGTGCCGCGCAAGGGGTGCAGATCCTGCGGGTCCACGACGTTGCGGCCACCCACCAGGCCCTGGCGGTGTGGGAAGCTTCGCTTACAGGGTAGCACGCGGATTTCCCGCCGTTGGATCACGGGCATAACCCTCTGGACAGGCGGGCAGGATTCTCGCTCTGGGACCTGCAACTGGTGTAATCTTTGCTTACAGCTTTTGATGCTAGGTCGGGTCCCGCAACGCCATAATGGCGGTGCCGGCCAGGACTTTACGAGTCGCCGCCCCAGGCGGCGCCGGTGGCGCGGCAGAAAACGAGACGAGGGCAGGCATGTCGCGGCGATATTTCGGCACCGATGGCATTCGTGGGCTCGCCAACAGCGGCTCCATGACCTCCGAGGTCGCGCTCAAGGTCGGCATGGCCGCGGGCAAGGTGTTCTCCAGCGGCTCCCACCGGCATCGCGTGGTCATCGGCAAGGACACGCGGCTCTCCGGCTACATGATCGAATCGGCGATGATGTCGGGCTTCACTGCCGTCGGCATGGACGTGTTCCTGCTGGGGCCGATGCCGACGCCGGCGGTCGCCATGCTGACACGCTCGCTGAGAGCCGACCTCGGCGTGATGATCTCGGCCTCCCACAATCCCTTTGCCGACAACGGCATCAAGCTGTTCGACCCCGACGGCTACAAGCTCTCCGACGAGGCCGAGGGCCAGATCGAGGCGCTGATGGAGGCGCCGACCGCCGACCTCCTCGCCGCCCCCGACCGCATCGGCCGCGCCAAGCGCATCGAGAGCGCCCAGGAGCGCTACATCGAGTTCGCCAAGCGCACGCTGCCGCGCAACATCCGCCTCAACGGCCTGCGCGTCGTCGTCGATTGCGCCAATGGCGCGGGCTACCAGGTGGCGCCCGATGCCCTGTGGGAGCTGGGCGCCGAGGTGGTCAAGATTGGCGTCGAGCCCAACGGCCACAACATCAACCTCAAGTGCGGCTCCACCTCGCCGGAGGCGCTCTGCGACAAGGTGCGGGAGCTGCGCGCCGATATCGGCATCGCGCTCGACGGCGACGCCGACCGGGTGGTGATCGTCGACGAGAAGGGCAAGATCGTCGACGGCGACCAGATCATGGCCGTGATCGCCGAGAGCTGGCATCACCGCGGCAAGCTGGCGGCCGGCGGCGTGGTGGCGACCGTCATGTCGAACCTGGGGCTCGAGCGCTATCTCAAGGACCTGGGACTGGCCATGGTGCGCACGCCGGTCGGCGACCGCTACGTCGTCGAGCACATGCGCAAGCACGGATACAACGTTGGCGGCGAGCAGTCGGGCCACATCGTGCTTTCCGACTTCACCACGACCGGCGACGGGCTGGTGGCGGCGCTGCAGGTGCTGGCGGTGGTGGTGGGCACGGGCAGGCCGGTGAGCGAGGTGTGCGAGCGCTTCGCGCGGCTGCCGCAGATCCTGGAGAACGTGCGCTATGCCAACGGGGCGCCGCTCGAGCACGACGCCGTGCGGCAGGCGATCGACCTCGGAAGGAAACGCCTGGGCGGCCAGGGCCGGCTGGTGATCCGCCCGTCGGGCACCGAGCCCGTCATCCGCGTCATGGGCGAGGGCGACGACGAGCGCCTGGTGCACCAGGTGGTGGGCGAGATCGTCGAGGCCGTGCGCAAGGTTGCGCAGGCTGCTTGAGGATCAGCGTACGTCCGTCCGACAGCGTGGCCGCGGCCCAACGCCATGGCCCGTCCTGTAGCGCGCCGGCACACGTCTTAATCCCTTCTTAAATCAACCTCGAACA
>Ga0247830_10000751_pt1 | contig 12301 bp, 6 predicted proteins | sample 12C_Control_Day5_FD_207766 | JGI IMG/M metagenome (GOLD analysis project Ga0247830, IMG submission 207766) | Soil microbial communities from agricultural site in Penn Yan, New York, United States - 12C_Control_Day5 | ecosystem: Environmental > Terrestrial > Soil > Agricultural land | place: USA...
CGCTGCAGCCTGCGTAGACCCCGCCGCGGTCCAACAGGTGCCGCACCGCAGTCCAGCACGGGGTCCCGTGCATCACCTCCGCGAGGTACTGCGGCTTCCCGCCCGAGAAGTACACCATCGACGCCCCGCGGATCCGGTCGGCGAGATCGTCGCGGCGCGCGTCGTCCCGCGTCCGGACCGGCACGACCTCGGTGGGCACGCCACGCTCCGCATAGTGGTCGAGCCCCATCCGCCCCCACCGCCCGAAGACGGCGTCGCCCTCCGGGGCGCTCGCGGTCGGCAGGATCGCCACGCGGCCGTCGCCCGTGGCCCCCGCGAGCGCCTCGGCCTCGACGCCGTGGCTCCACGGCTCGAACTCGCCTGAGCCCAGGAGCAGGAGCGTCGCCATCCGACGAGGCTAGCGGCAAACTGGTAGGAGACCGACACGGGAGGGACGATGGACGCGATGCAGGACGTGCAGGTGGAGAAGGGATTCGTGGGCGCCGTACGCGCACGCGACGTGACCGTCCGCAACGCCGCGGCCGGCGCGGTGGCCGCGAGCGGCGACGTGATCGTCACGAACGGCGGGATGGGCGCCGCGGCCGTGGCGGGCAACCTCGCGATCACGAACGGGGGCAGCGGTCCGATCGCAGCCGGAGGCAACATCTCGATCGTGAACGGGGGCTGTCAGTGGATCGCGGCGGGCGGCGGCGCCACGCTCGGCGAGCGGTCGTTCGTCGGGGCCGTGCTATCGCCCAAGGTCGTCGTCGAGGACGGCGGCAAGATCCTGCTCGACCTGCCGAGGGCGCTCGCGTTCGGGGCCGCCATGGGCGTGGCGATCGGGCTCATCGTTCGCGGGACTCGCCGTACAGACGACTCGTCCGTTGCGGACTAGTCCTCACCGGAAGACCGGTACGGGGTTTCCGCTGCGGACGGTCGTGGCGGAGCTGACGGCGTCTCGGTCGTGGGTGCCTCGTCGGCTGGCGGCAACACCTCCGCGGCAGCGGTTGACGCTTCATGTTCCGGCGCCACCTCGGCGCGCGGCGCGGCGGCCGCCTCCTCGGCGCGCGGCGCGGCGAGATCGAGGGTCGTAACCGTGGCCGGCGCCGGGCTCACGTCGGGCTCCCGCGGGATCGTGCCGGCGCGGTGCCGACCCACCTTCCTCGGCGCGCGGGCACGCCACACCGCGACGGTCATCGCGCCGAACCCGAACATCCCGCCCAGTACCCACGCGGCGAGATTGAGGAACGGGACCAACCCGACCGCGGCCGCGACCGCCCACCCGGCGAGCAGCGCGAGCCAACGGCTGCGCGGCTCACGCACCATGAGGCGCCCGATCGCGAACACCGCCCACGCGTAGCCGATCAGGAAGAGCAGCGACATCGCGAGCAGGACCGCGAGGCCGAGCGGGAGCCCCACGATCGTGACCATCGCGGCGACCGCGACGAGCGGCATCCCCACCGCGAGCAGGATCCCCCACCCCGCAGAGGCGAACGGGGCGGTCCGGGCGGCCGACGCGACCCGCTCGGCGCCCCGCGGCGCGATGAGCAGCAGGAGGGCGAGCAGCACGAGCGTCGACACCCCGATCGCCACCGAGCCCAGGAGGATCCCGAGCGCCGCGAGCGGCCCCTGCAGGGTGAACCCGACCGTCTCGCGGACCGTCCCCTTCACGGTGGCCCCGGGCTCGATCCGCACAGACTCGGCGCCGAGGACGTCCCCCCCGACCTGGGCGTCGGCCGTGAGGCGGATCGGGCCGTTCAGGGCGACCGCGCTGCCGCTCACGAGCCCGCTGATCACGATCGGCCCGTCGAGCACGACGACGTCCCCGTAGACGACCCCGGCGACGTTCGCCCGCCCGTGGAAGACGACGACCTCGCTGGCGGTGGTCCCGCGAGGGACGTTCGCCGAGCCCGAGAGCACGATCTGATCCTGGGCAGTCTCCTCGGCGGTGTGCGGTCCGCCCGCCGGCGACGGTGACGTCGACTGCGCCAGAGCTGCGACGGGCGCGAGCGCAGCGGCGCCGAGGACAGCGACGAGCATGAGCGAGCGACGGATCAGGGCGGGAACGGTCACGGGCCGAATCCTACCGTCGCGCCCTCGCGCCTCAGACGGGCTGATCCTTGTCGGCGGGGCGCGGTAGCGTTCCCCGGTGAGCCTGAGGGCCTTCTCCCCCGCCGTTCGCGCCTGGTTCGAGGCGTCGTTCGACGCGCCCACGAGGGCCCAGTCCCGCGGTTGGACGGCGATCGCCGACGGCGACCACACGCTGATCCTGGCGCCCACGGGATCGGGCAAGACGTTGGCCGCCTTCCTGTGGGCGATCGATCGGCTCGCGGTCGAGCCGCCGCCCGAAGCCGACCGCCGGACCCGGGTGCTCTACATCTCCCCGCTCCGGGCGCTCGCGGTCGACGTCGAGAAGAACCTGCGTGCGCCGCTCGCGGGGATCCGGCACGCCGCCGAACGCCTGGGTGAGCCGCTCTCGCACGAGCCGCTCGTGGGTGTCCGGACCGGCGACACGCCGGCGAACGAACGCCGCAAGCTCCTGAAGGCACCGCCCGACATCCTGATCACGACGCCGGAATCGCTGTACCTGATGCTGACCTCCTCGGCCCGTGAGACCCTGCGTGGCGTCCGGTGGGTGATCGTGGACGAGATCCACGCCCTCGCCGCCACGAAGCGCGGCGCGCACCTCGCGCTCTCCCTCGAGCGGCTGGACGAGATCGGCGACGCGCCGCCACAACGTATCGGGCTGTCGGCCACCCAGCGCCCGCTCGAGGAGATCGCGCGATTCCTCGGTGGCCAGGACGCGAGTGGCGCACCGCGGGCGGTCACGATCGTCGACGCCGGCCACCGCAAGCCGATGGAGCTCACGGTCGAGGTGCCCGTCGACGACATGGCCGAGCTGAGCGCCGTGAGCGAGCCGCCCCAGCGCCAACCGATCCAGCTCGGCCCCGCGGGGATCGGCACGTCGCCGTCGCAGGGGTCGATCTGGCCGTCGATCCATCCCCGGCTGCTCGAGCTGATCCTCGCGCACCGCTCGACGATCGTGTTCGTGAACGCCCGCCGGCTCGCCGAACGGCTCGCCGCGCGGCTGAACGAGCTCGCCGGCGAGGAGCTCGTGCGCGCCCACCACGGCTCGCTCGCCCGCGAACAGCGCCTCGAGGTCGAGGACGCCCTGAAGGGCGGTACGCTCCGCGCGATCGTCGCGACCTCGTCCCTCGAGCTCGGGATCGACATGGGCGCGGTGGACCTCGTCGTGCAGGTGGAGTCGCCGGGCTCGGTCGCCAGCGGCCTCCAACGGATCGGCCGGGCCGGCCACCAGGTCGGCGAGCCCAGCAGGGGCACGATCTTCCCGAAGTTCCGTGGAGACCTGCTCGAGGTGGCTGTGGTCGCCGAGCGGATGATCGCGGGCAAGATCGAGGAGACGCGCTACCCGCGGAATCCGCTCGACGTGCTGGCACAGCAGCTCGTCGCGATGTGCGCGGTCGACGAGTGGCACGTGGACGACCTCGAGGGCGCGGTCCGACGTTCGGCGAGCTTCGCGGACCTCTCGCGCGACGTGTTCCTGGCAGTGCTCGACCTGCTCGCGGGCCGCTACCCGAGCGACGGCTTCGCCGAGCTCCGTCCCCGGCTCGTGTGGGATCGTGCGGCCGGCACGGTGCGGGCGCGCGAGGGCGCCGGCCGGCTCGCCATCACCTCCGGCGGCACGATCCCCGACCGCGGCCTGTTCGGCGTGTTCCTGCCCGACGGCGCGCGCGTCGGCGAGCTCGACGAGGAGATGGTGTACGAGTCCCGAAAAGGCGAGGTCTTCATGCTCGGGGCGTCGTCGTGGCGGATCGAGGACATCACCTACGACCGCGTGATCGTCTCCCCGGCGCCCGGCGAGCCCGGGAAGATGCCCTTCTGGAAAGGCGACAAACCCGGTCGCCCGATCGAGCTCGGGCGCGCGATCGGCGCGTTCACGCGCGAGCTGCGCGGCACCAAGCGAGAGCCCGCGTTGGCGAAGCTGCAGTCGGACCTCGGACTCGACGAGCGCGCCGCACGGAACCTCGTCGCGTACCTCGACGACCAGGCCGAGGCGACCGGCGCGGTCCCCGATGACCGCACCGTGGTAGTCGAGCGGTTCCGCGACGAGCTGGGCGACTGGCGGATGTGCCTCCTCTCACCCTTCGGGCAACGGGTGCACGCGCCGTGGGGCCTCGCGATCGAGCAGCGGCTCCTCGATCGGTTCGGGCCGGGTGCGCAGGTGCTGTGGGGCGACGACGGCATCGTCGTGCGCCTCCCCGAGGCCGTGGACCGGATCCCGGTCGAGGACCTCGTGTTCGATCCCGACGAGATCGAGGACGCCGTGGTCGCTGCCCTCCCGGGGACCGCGATGTTCGCCAGCGCCTTCCGCGAGGCGAGCGCACGGGCGTTGCTCCTCCCCCGCCAGCGGCCCGGCAAGCGCACCCCGCTCTGGATGCAGCGTCAGCGGAGCGCGGATCTGCTCGCCGAGGCCGCGAAGCACCCGACGTTCCCGATGCTGCTCGAGACCACCCGCGAGTGCCTGAAGGACGTCTTCGATGTGCCCGCGCTCCGCGAGGTGATGGCCGACCTTCGGTCCCGCCGGACCAAGCTCGTCGCGGTCGACACCGAGACAGCGTCGCCGTTCGCGCAGTCATTGCTGTTCCGCTGGGTCTCGGTGTTCATGTACGAGGGCGACGCGCCCCTCGCCGAGCGACGGGCCGCCGCGCTCTCCCTCGATCGCGATCTGCTGCGCGAGCTGCTCGGCACCGAGGAACTCCGCGAGCTGCTCGACCCGCCGGCGATCGACGAGGTCGAGCTCGAGCTGCAGTGGCTCGCCGACGGCCGGCACGCCCGGTCCGCCGATGGCATGGCCGACCTGCTGCGGGACGTGGGACCGCTCCGCGAGGACGAGGTCGCCGCCCGCGTCGACGGCGACGTGCCGGCATGGCTCGCACGCCTCGTCGACGAAGGACGGGCGATCCGGGTCAAGGTCGGCGGCGAGGACCGGTTCGCCGCGGTCGAGGATGCCGCCGCCCTCCGTGACGCGCTCGGCACCGCCCTGCCGATCGGCCTGCCCGGCGTGTTCACCGAGCCGAGCGAGCGACCGCTGGAGCGGCTCGCCGCCCGGTTCGCCCGCACCCACGGCCCGTTCGAGGTCCACGAGGCCGCCGCCCGGCTCGGCGCCGGCGAGGACCGGGTCCGCGTAGCCCTGGAGTCGCTGGCGAGCGAGGGCCGGGTCGTGCCCGGCGGGTTCCGGCCGGGCGGGGCGGATCGCGAATGGGTCGACGTCGAGGTGCTCCGACGGATCCGCCAGCGGTCGCTCGCGGCGCTCCGCAAGGAGGTCGAGCCGGTCGACGCGGTGACCTTCGCGCGTTTCCTGCCCGCGTGGCAGGGCGCCGACCGGCCGCGTGGCGGCGCCGACGCGCTGGCCGAAACGATCGCTCGGCTCCAGGGAACCGCGGTGCCCGCCTCGATCCTGGAGACCGACGTGCTGCCCGCGCGCGTGCGCGGCTACCGCGCGGCCGATCTCGACGCGCTGTGTGCGAGCGGCGACGTGGTGTGGGTGGGCGCCGGGTCCCTCGGGTCCGACGACGGGCGCGTCACGATCGCCTTCCGCGACGGGCTCTCCTTGCTCGACCCGACCTCGGCCGATCGCTCCGAAGGCGAGGTCCACGACGCGATCCGCGAGCACCTCGTGGCGCGGGGTGCCTCGTTCTGGCCCGACCTCGTGGCCGCAGCGGGCACCGCGAGCGAGCGGGTCCTGCTCGGCGCGCTCTGGGACCTGGTCTGGGCCGGGGAGGTCACGAACGACACGCTCGCGCCCCTCCGCGCGTTCGTGAAGGGTGCCTCGTCGAAGGTGCGCGCGTCGCGTCCCGGGCATCGGCCGAGACCGGGCGCGCTCCGCCGGGTCGGACCGCCGGCCGGCGCGGGCCGGTGGTCGCTCGTCGCGCCGCTACGGGAGCCGTCGCCGACGCCGACCGAGCTCGCGCACGCGCGGGCGCTCCAGCTGTTGGACCGGCACGGGGTCGTGACGCGCGAGTCGGTGCTCGCCGAGAACGCGCCCGGGGGTTTCGCCGGCGTGTATCCAGTGTTGAAGGCGATGGAGGAGGCCGGCAAGGTCAGGCGGGGGTATTTCGTGGCGGGACTCGGGGCAGCGCAGTTCGCGATGCCGGGTGCGGTCGACCGCCTGCGCTCCCTGCGCGGACGTCAGGTGGGGTCGGACGGGGACGGAGAGGAAGGCCCACAGGTCGTGACGCTGGCCGCAGCCGATCCCGCCCAACCGTATGGCGCAGCCGTCCCGTGGCCGGCCTCGGCCGGACGCCCGGCACGCGCCGCAGGTGCGTTCGTCGTCCTCCGCGACGGGTCGCCGGTCGCGTACCTCGAGCGCGGGGCGCGGAGCATGCTGACGTTCGGCGCGCCCGCCGACCGTTGGGCGGACGCGATCGTCGGCCTCGTGAAGGACGGCCGCCTCCGCCGGATCGAGCTGCTCCGGATCGACGGCGAGCCGGTCGCCGACCACGTTGAGCTCCACCGGCTGCGGGCGGCTGGATTCACCGACGGCTACCGCGGGCTCACGGCGCGCGGTTAGCCCGAGCGGCCGATGCCCGAAGGCGACACGATCCACCGGGCGGCCGCGCAGATCCGCGGATCGTTCGACGACGACCCGCTCACGGCGTTCGCAGCGCGTACGTCCGGGATCGTCCCCGGCGTCGAACCGCCGCGCCCCGGCGACACGATCTCGTCCGTCGAGGCTCGCGGCAAGCATCTCCTGATCCGGTTCGGGAACGGTGCGACCCTGCACACCCACCTCGGGATGCTCGGCGCTTGGCGGATACGCGCGGGTGGCGCGCCACTCGCGCTCCCCCGTGCCCGGACCGGCGTCGCGATGGCGACGGAGCACGCAGCCGCGGTGTGTCGGACCGCGCCGGTGGTCGAGCTCCTCGACGACGGCTCGGTACGGCGGCATCCGGTGCTCCGCGCGCTCGGGCCGGATCTGTGCCTGCCCGACGTCGATCTCACCGCCGTGGTCGACCGGATAGGGTCGATCGACGCCGCCACCGCGGTCGGCGTGGTCCTGCTCGACCAACGGGTCGCCGCGGGCATCGGCAACGTCTACCGCGCCGAGGTGCTGTGGGCCTGCCGGGTCGAGCCCTGGACCCCGGTCGGTGCGCTCGCCGACGAGGCGGCACGGGAGCTCTACGCGACCGCCGGACGGCTGCTGCGGGCGAACCTCACGAACCGCGGGCCTCGACGGACCGTCCCCGAAGGGCTCGCGGTGTACGAGCGGGCGGGTCGTCCCTGCCGCCGCTGCGGCACGCCGATCCGAGTCGCCCCGATCGGCGACCCCCCGCGCTCGGCATGGTGGTGCCCCTCCTGCCAGACTCGACGGTGATGGACACCTCCGCCGCCGGGTCCCGCTGGGCGATCGCGACGCCGCATACGCTCGCGACCGACGCCGGCGCCGAGGCGTTCGAACGCGGCGGGAACGCGATCGACGCCGCCCTCGCGGCTGCGACGACGCTCGCGGTCGTCTACCCTCACATGTGCGGCGTCGGAGGGGATCTCTTCGCGCTGATCCAACGCGACGACGGTGCGGTGACCGCCGTGAACTCGAGCGGCCGAGCGCCCGCCGCCGCCGACGCCGACCTGGTGCGTGGGCTCACCGGCGGTCATGTCATGCCTGCGCGCGGCCCATACGCGGTGACCGTGCCTGGTGCGATCGCGGGCTGGCGCGCGCTCCACGACCAGGGTGGCGCGCTCGAATGGCGTACCGCGTTCGACCGGGCGCGCTCGTACGCGAGGGACGGCGCGCCGGTGGCGCCCGGCCTCGCGGTGCAGCTCGCGGCCGAGCCGACGCTCGCGTCTGACCCCGGCATCGGGTCAGTGTTCTTCCCCGATGGATCCGCGCTCGCCGAGGGCGCGACCCTCGGGCAGCCGGCGCTGGCCGCTACGCTCGATGCGATCGCTGTCGAAGGGTCCGACGCCCTCTACCGCGGCGAGGTCGGGCGGCGCTTTGCGGCAGGGCTCGCGCAGGCCGGTGTCCCGATCGCCCCTGGCGACCTCGAGGCGCACCGCGCAGATCTCCTGCCGCCGCTGCGGAGCCGCTACCGCGCCCTCGACCTGTCCGTAGTGCCTCCGAACTCGCAGGGATTCGTGCTGCTCCAGATCCTCGCCCTCGTCGAGCGGCTGGGTATCGATCCCGACCCGTTCGGCCCCGACGCCGCAGTCCTCGCGCGGATCATCGCCGCCACCGCCGCCGATCGCGACCGCCATCTGGCCGACCCCGACCGCATGGTCGTGCATCCGTCTGGCCTGCTCGACGACGGGCACCTCGCGGGGCTCGGCGACGAGGTCCGCGCCGCCGCGGAGCCGGGCACGTCGCGCACCCCTTCGGGCGACACGATCGCGCTCGTAACCGCCGATACCGAGGGCCGCGCCGTCTCGCTGATCCAGAGCCTGTTCGACGGGTTCGGCTCGGGCATCCTCGAGCCGGGCACCGGGATCGTCGCGCACGATCGCGGGGCCGGCTTCACGCTCGAGCCCGGCCACCCGAACGAACTGCGCGGCGGAGCACGCCCGGCCCATACCTTGATGCCCGCGCTCGCGCACCGCGAAGGCAGGCTCGCGGCAGTGACCGGCACGATGGGCGGATACGCGCAGCCCCAGATCAACGCGATGACGCTGATCCGGGCGTTCGACCTCGGCATGACCCCCGGCGAGTCGGTGGCCGCCCCGCGCTGGCTCGTGAACGGGATGGACCCGTCGTCCGCACGTCCCGAGATCCTCGGCGAGGGCGACGTCCCCGGATCCACGGTGACCACACTCAGGGATGGGGGTTTCGAGGTCGATACCGTCGGGGTACGGGATGGGTCGGTGGGCCACGCCCACATGATCCGCCTAACCGATGACGGTCTGGTGGCCGGGAGCGATCCGCGTTCGGACGGAGGTGCGCTGGCCGGATGAACACTGCAAGGAGCGAGCGCGCGCGACGATGGAGAGCCAGCCACCTCAGGGCCATGACCGGGTCGCGCGCCGCAGATCCCGGAGCCTGATCGACGACCTCGACGCGATCGTCTGGGAGGCCGATGCCGCCACGGGCACCCTCACGTACGTCAGCGACGGGATCGAGCGCATCCTGGGCCTCGCCCCGGCCGCTTGGAGACGCGGGCGCGAGGGTTGGCTCGCCTCGGTCCACCCCGAGGACCGCGACCTGGTCGACGACGCCCGGGGCCGCGCCGCGGCGACCGGCCTCCCGTTCGATCTCACGTACCGCCTCGTGGACGCCAACGGCGACCCCGTGCGGGTCCGCGACCTGGGGCACGTCGTTCCGGCCGACCACGACCGTCCGCCGCTGCTGCGGGGGATGATCGTCTCCGCCGCCGTCGACGGCTCCGAGGCCGAGCTCCGCGATACCGAGGCGCGGTACCGCACCCTGATCGAGCAGCTCCCCGCGATCGTGTACTCGGAGGACGTCGAGAGCGACCGGCTCCGCCTCGTGTACGTGAACCCCCGCGTGCAGGAGCTGCTCGGCATCACACCCGAGGAATGGATCGCCGACTCCGGGGTGTGGTTCCGGATGATCCACCCGGACGACCTCGAGCGGGTCCGCCTCGAGAACGAGCGGACCGAGGCGACCGGCGACCCGTTCTCGATCGAGTACCGGATGATCGCGTGCGACGGGCGCGTCGTGTGGTTCCGGGACGAGGCCGTCCTCGTCTGCGACGAGGCCGACGGCACCCCGCGTTACTGGCAGGGCGTGATGATGGACATCACCGCCCGCAAGCTGGCGGAGACCCAGCTCGCTCAGACCGAGGCCCGGTACCGCGCACTCGTGGAGCAGACGCCCACGATCACCTACATCGACGCCCTCGAAGGCCCCGCGAGCACGCTCTACATCAGCCCCCAGACGACGACGATCCTCGGGTACTCGCCGCAAGACTGGTACGACGATCCGAACCTGTGGAGCACGATCGTCCATCCGGAGGATCGGGAACGCACCGCGAACCCGGATCCCGGTCTGGCCGACGCTGTCTACCGGCTCGTGGCGCGCGACGGGCGCGTGGTGTGGGTGCACGACCAGGCGCGCCTGATCTCCGACGACTCCGGCGAGCCGATGTACTGGCAGGGCGTGCTCGTGGACATCACCGAACAGAAGCGCGCGCAGGCGCTCGAGGCCGACCTGGCGTCGGAGCGGCAGACGGCCCACGAGCTCCGCGAAGCCGACGAGCTGAAGAACACATTCCTGCAGGCGGTCGCGCACGACCTGCGCTCGCCGCTCACCGCGATCCTGGGGCTGTCGGGAACGCTCGAGCGGGAGGAGGTCGACCTCGACCGGGACGAGACCCGTGACTTCGCGCGCCGCATCACGGCCAACGCCCAACGGCTGGATCGCCTCGTGACGGACATGCTCGACCTGGAGCGCCTCGCGGGCGGGGTACTGCGGCCCGTCATGCTGCCGCTCGACCTCGGCGCACTGGTGCGGGATCTGGCCGTGAGCTCAGGGCTCGTGTCGCACCGCCGCCTCGACCTCGAGACCCCCGAGCTCACGATCCCCGCCGATCGCGCGATGGTCGAGCGCATCGTCGACAACCTGCTGACGAACACCGCGAAGCACACGCCCGAGGACGCGCGGATCTGGGTGAGGGTCGAGCGCCACGACGGCGGGGCGGTCGTGGTCGTCGAGGACGACGGGCCGGGCGTCCCTCCCGAGGACCGGGATGCGATCTTCGAGCCCTTCCGCCAAGGCTCCGTGCCGGACCGATCGACCGGGGTCGGCGTGGGCCTCGCGCTCGTGGCGCGCTTCGCCACGTTGCACGGCGGGCGCGCGTGGGTCGAGGAGCGTGAGGGAGGCGGAGCCTCCTTCCACGTGTCCCTGTCGGGTCGACCGGAGGCAGGCCGGACGGACGGAGCTCCGCCGGACGGAGCCGGCGGCAACGGAGCCGGTCGCTAGGGAACCGCGACCGGCTCCTCGTCGGAGACCAGCCATGCGTAGGCCTCCTCTTCCTGGGCGAAGTGCAGCCGCAGGATCGCGTGGAGCCCGTACAGGACGCGACGCAGGTCCATGATGTCCTCGGGATCGGGACCGTCCGGTGGCAGCTCGTCCATCAGGGACCGGTACACGCGCGCGAGGTGGTCGATCTCGATGTGCGCGCGCGCCATGCTCGCCATGGGGTCCTCGCCGCCCATCAGATTCGCGACGATCGGGTAGACCGCCGACTCCTCTTCCTCCTCGTGCTGAGGCAGCCGCTCCACGATGAACCAGCGCACCGCCTCGAGCTCGGCGCGCGTCTCCTCGAGGGACATCGTGCCGAGCCGGTCGGCGACGCTCCTGATCCGCTGCAGCTCCGGTCTGAACTCCAAGTGCTCAGCTCGGAACCGCTCCGCCACGTCGGTCGCGGGATGCGGTTTCGCCCCGCCGCGGCCCCCACCGAGCGCGCGCAGCGCGTTCAGGATCGAGGCGACGTCGATGAACTCTTGCACGATCGCGCCACCGATCGGCCCGATGATCCCGAACGCCCCGAAGAACATGAACCCGAACGCGAGCCCCATCCCCATCACGACACTTTGGACGGCGATGCGGCGGGAGCGCTTCGCGATCGTGATCGCGTCGGTGAGCCGGTCGAGCCGGTCCACGACCAGCACCACGTCGGCGGCCTCGGAGGAGGCCGTCGCGCCTCGGGCGCCCATCGCCACGCCCACATCGGCGGCCGCGAGCGCGGGCGCGTCGTTCAGGCCGTCGCCGACCATGATGATGACGCCGCCCTCGCCGCGTTCGATCTCGACGGCCTCGACCTTCTCATCGGGCGCGCGCTCGGACAGGATCCGGTCGACGCCGAGCGCTCCGCCCACGGACTCGGCGACGTCGGGATGGTCGCCCGTCACCATGACCACGCGCCGGATCCCGGCGCGCCGCAGGGACCGGATCACCCGCGGCGTGTCGGGCCGGATCGGGTCGTCGATCACCAGGGCGCCGGCGACTTCGCCGTCGACCGCCACGAAGACGCACGACGAACCGTCGAGCATCGTGCGACGCCGCACGTCCCGCGCGCGCGATGGCAGCGGGCCCCCGCCGGTCGCGAACGACGCCTTTCCGAGGGCGACCCGATGATCGCCGACGCTGCCTTCGATGCCGGCGCCGTGCTTCTCGCTCACCCCGTCGGGGAAGATCAGTTCGAGGTCGCGATCCCGGGCCGCGCGGACGATCGCGCCGGCCAGCACGTGGGGCGACACCTGGTCGAGCGAGGCCGCGAGGTGCAGCAGGCGCTCGGCTTGGATCGCCCCGAACGTCTCGACGTCGGCGACCTGCGGGATCCCCGAG
>Ga0247830_10000758_pt1 | contig 12278 bp, 7 predicted proteins | sample 12C_Control_Day5_FD_207766 | JGI IMG/M metagenome (GOLD analysis project Ga0247830, IMG submission 207766) | Soil microbial communities from agricultural site in Penn Yan, New York, United States - 12C_Control_Day5 | ecosystem: Environmental > Terrestrial > Soil > Agricultural land | place: USA...
CCGACAGCTGGACGAACCGCGCCACCGACGGCACGCCGCTGGTGTCGACGAGGAACAGCATGTAGTAGCCGGGCGGCGCGATGTTGGCGTTCGGCGGAGCCGTGACGGTGAGGCCGCCGGCGCCGCGCGTGAACGCCAGCGTCACCATGCGCTGCTCCATGTCGTACGCGTGCGTGTTCGAGCCGTTGCGGATCAGCGCGACCGACGCGATGCTGGCGGCGTTCGGCGTGCTGACCTGGAAGCCGGCGTTGTAGCCGACGACCGGCGGCGCCGTCGTGATGCTCGGCCGGGGGGCGGCGCCGCCGCCGGCGCTGAACAGGTACGCGGGGCGATAGATCTCCATCCGGTTCTCGTACGTGCCCTGCTGGGGGTTCGAGCCGGCCGTCCACACCGTGCCGTCGGGCAGGAGCAGCGCGACGGAGTGGTACATGCGCGCGACGGCGGCGCGGCCCGCGGACGACCACGTCTCGGTCTCCGGGTCGAACAGGTCGGCGTTCAGGCTGGCCGTGCTCACCGTGTTGTTCTGCGCGGAGCCGCCCAGCGCGAGGATCTTGCCCGTCGGCAGGATCACGGCGTTCATCTGGATGCGCGGCACCGACATCGGCGCCGTGGTGCGCCAGCGCGGCGTCGCCTGCGAGAGGTCGATGATCTCGGTGGTGGCAGTGGCGGGGTTGTCGCCGCCCATGATCATCACCCGCGGGCGATAGCCGTCCGCCGCCGACAGCGGCAGCAGCACGGAGGAGCCGTAGGTCCGCTCGCGCGCGTAGTTGATGCGCGCCACGTTCGTCTGCCAGCTGTTGGTGGCCGGGTTGAAGATGTGCGAGGAGACGCTGGCCCCGGACATGAAGAGCCGGCCGTTGGGTAGCAGGTGCAGCCACGGGTAGAGCGGCGGGGTGAACGGCGCCACGAACTCGGGGCTCCAGCCGCTGGGCACGGTGTAGAGCTCCACCGCGTTGTTCGTGCCGCCGCCCTCGAGCCAGCCCGAGAACGTCGCCGTGCGGCCGTCGGGCAGGGCCACGTTGGACGGGTACCAGCGCCCGCGCGCCATGTCCTGCACCTGGATGAACTTCTCCGTGGCCGGATCGAAGATCGTCGTCGTGCGGATGCCGCGGAACGGGTTGTACTGCAGATTGCCGCCGGTGATGAGCGCGCGCCCGTCCGGTAGCCACGACAGCCCATTGCAGAACAGGTCCCACGGCGTCGTCTGCACGTCGATGGCGCCGCTGGCGGGGTTGTAGACGGCGGCGCGATAGGTGCTCACGGTGGGATCGTTCTCCGAGCCGGCCACCACGAGGATCTTCCCCGTCCGCATCAGGCCGACGTGGATCGGGTTGATCGGCATCGTGGTCGGCAGCAACGTCCATTGCCCGGTCACGCTGGACTGGGCGGCGGCGGGCGCCGCGAGGCCGACCACGAGGAGCAGCAGGAGCAGGGTGCAGGCGGGTGCGGCCGCGGGGTGTCGCATGCTTTACACGCGGAGTCCACGATCCGTGCCAAGCGCGGACGAGCGGTGCCGACGGCCTCGAGCACGCGCGCGCGCCGGTTGCGCTGCAGCGCATTGCACAATCGCGGTGCGCGGAGTCAGTCCCGTGACGACTTCGCCGCACGGCCGGCGCAGTCACGCTCGGTTTGCGGGCGCGGGGGCGTGGTACGTGTCATGCAGCACCGAACGAGCGGCATGGAGTTGATCGGCCACCTGCCACGCGTCTCGGTCGTCATCCCGACGTATAACCGCGCGCACACCGTCGGCGATGCCGTGGCGAGCGTCCTGGCGCAGCGCCTCGACGATCTCGAGCTCATCGTGGTCGACGACGGCTCCACCGACGGCACCGCCGACGTGCTGTCGCGGGTGCGCGATCCGCGGCTGCGCTTCGTGGCCGGCCGCCACGCCGGCGTGGCGGCCGCGCGCAACCTCGGCGTCAAGCACGCCCGGGCCGACCTCGTGTCGTTTCTCGACTCCGACGACGTCTGGCGCGCCGACAAGCTCGCGCACGAGGTGGGGTTTCTCGACGGCCACCCGGCGGCGGCGGCCGTGTTCAGCGATCTGGAGAAGCTGGACGGCGGTCACACGTACCCCTCCTTCATGCGGGAGACGGCCGTCTTCGCCGACTATCTACGCGAGCGGAGCTATCCCGACGGCATGCTGTTCTCCACGCGTGAGATGCGGCTGGTCCTGCTCCAGGAGGTGCCCATCAAGCCGAGCGCGCTGACGCTGCGGCGCGCCGCCTTCGAGCGCGCGGGCGCCTTCGACGAGACATGGTCCTCCTCCGAGGACTGGGAGTTCCTGCTGCGCTTCGCGCGGGACCACCGGTTCGGCTACATCGACCGGCCGCTGGCCGTGCTCCGTGTCGGCGACGACTCGCTCCACCGGCTCGACCAGGCGCGCGGCGAGCGCGCGATGATCCAGCTGCTGCTGCGCGAGCGCGCCCTGCTGCGGGGCGATGGAGAGGCGCGGGCCGCCGTCCAGCGAGGGCTGGTGCGGCGCGTCAAGCACTTCGGCTGGCACCACGTCGACGCCGGGCGCCGGCGCGCCGCCGCGGCCGTGTTCCTGCGCGGGTTCATGGTGACGCGGCAGCCGGGGCTGCTCGGACGGGCGGCGGCGGCGCTGCTGCCGCGGCCGCTGCGGTAGGCGCCGGCGATCAGATCAGTCGCTCGCGCAGGTGGCGAGAGGCCCGCTGGACGAGCGAGGGCTTGAGCGCGCGCAGCGCGCGCAGCCGCCGCGCCGTCGGCTTCGAGATCGCCTGCCGTGTCGCCAGCGCCCGCCGGGCCCCGCGCACGGCGTCGACGACGCCCCGCCGCCAGGCAGCCAGCTCCCCCGCGCGCGTGGCCACGAACGCCATCAGCGCGATGTCCCGCGCGATCGTTCCCACCGCGGCCGCCGGCCGGTGGGTGCGGAGCGCCACCCAGATCGCGTTGCGCGTGAACGTGTAGTAGATCCGGCTGGACGGGCGCGCGCTCGGGTCGACCATGTGCTGCACGCGAACGTCCGGCGAGTAGACGAGCTCGTGGCCGGCGTCGAGCAGGCGCAGGGCGAGATCCCAGCCCTCGTGGCCGAGGAAGAAGGGCTTCCAGTATCCGCCGGTGGCGAGGAAGGCGTCGCGGCGGCACGCGGAGGCCCCCTCGAGCACGTAGTCGGTGAGGAACTCGGCGTCGGCCCAGCGCTCGAAGGGCCGCGGATGGCACCAGTCGCGACGCGACAGCGTGGCGTCGGGGCCGAGAATCATGAAGCTCACCACGGCCGCCTTCGGGTGGCGCTCGAGCACCGCTACGCCGCGGGCCACGTCATCGGGCGTGGTGAAGAGGACGTCGTTGTCGAGGGTGAAGACGATCTCGCCCTTGGCGGCGCGCACCCCTTCGTTGCGGGCGGCGGCCGCGATGTTCTCGGGCAAGGCCACCAGGTGCACGTCGGGAAACTCGTCGCGGACCATCTCCGGGGAGCCGTCGGTGGACGCGTTGTCGACCGCGATGATCTCGAGCGAGGGCCAGCGCTGCTCGCGGGCGGCCGCGAGCGCGCGGCGGAGCGCGTCGCGCCGCTGAAAATTGAGGATGGCGATGGAGACGGTGGCGCTCAATTCGGCACCTGGCCGCGGATCCACGGGCCGAGCAGGTTGGCGGCGGGGACGGGCAGTCGCTTCCAGGCGCGGATGAGGCCGGCAAAGCGGCTCGTGTCGCGCTCGACGGAGGGCGCGGCGCCGGGCGTGGTGTCGATGAAGATCCACGGCAGCGTGTGCGGCTGCGCGCCCCACTGCCGCTTGAACTCGTAGGTGCCGGCGTTCCTGAACGAGCGTCCGAGGTCGAGCAGGCGGTACCCGTTGTCGCAGCCGTAGCGGATGACTTCCCAGTACAGGACGAAGTTCGGGCAGAGCGCGAATGCCTCGCGTAGCGAGGAGACCCACGGCACCATGATCGTGTCGCGGAAGAACAGGCAGATGGCGGCCCCGACGGCGCGACCGCCTCCGTCGCGCACCATCAGCAGGCGCGCCGTGTCCGGCAGCTCCTCGAGCATCACTCGAAAGAACGCGCGACTGTGCACGGGCGAGCCGAGGTCGCGCATGTTGACCGCGAACACCCGGTAGAAATCGTCGAGCGCCTCGGGGCCGCACCAGCTCGGCGTCAAGCCGCTCTTCTCGCCCTTGCGGACGCGATTGCGACGCTCGGAGGGGAGCGCCTTCCACATCGCGTCGGCGGTGGTGAGCGGCAGCAGCATGGTCACGCGGTCGGCGGCGGTGGGGTGGGGCAGCGGCACCGGATGGAGCTGGCGGAGGCCCAGGCTGTGCGCCGCCGCCTCGCGGGCAACGGCGACGGCCTCGTCGACCAGCGCCTGCTCGATCGCGCCGGGGCGCGCGGTGTCGGGGGCGACCAGCACGCCGCCGTAGTCGAGAAAGGGCATCGAGACGAGGCGTCGACCGAACAGGCGGCTGCGGACGAGCACCAGCGGCAGGACGCCGATCGGTTCGTCGTCCTCGACGGCCATGACGGCCACCGCCGTGTGGCCGTAGGCGCGGGCCGCGACGCGACCCCAGCCGCCGAGGTGGGCGACGGTGGCGGCCGGGTGATGCTCGACGAACCGGTCCCACGTCTTGTCGGGATGGCGTTCGCGGACGATGGTCAGCATGGTGATCCCGGGCGCAATTCCCGTACCACGCCCGAGGTCCTCATCCCGTAGACAAATCGACGCCGGCACGGAAGCGCTTCGGCGGATTCGTTGCCCGGCCTTCACAGCCTCCGCAAATCTCGTACGCCTGTCAGTGTCGGGGGCGCCGCGCGTCAACTGCGCGTCAAGTGTCATGTCGTCGCCGCCTCCATGCGATCGTAGAACTTGCAAGCGTGCGGCATCGCACAGTTGCGCGGAAAAGGGGGTCTGGCGCGTCCCTTGCCATCCACCCCCCACCTGGGAAACAGACTTCCCAATCTGTAAGGCGTACACGCTTGAATTTTTTTTGGGGGTGCACATGCGGCGTTGTATGGCAGCAGCTCTTACTCTGGTCATGGCGGTCACACTGACCGCCCCCGTCGCGCCCGTCGCGCACGCACAGTCGGCGACGACATTGATCGGCGGCGGTCTCACCGCGCTGCCCACGGTCACGCTTGGACCCAACAAGATCACGAACAGTGGCTTCGAGTCCGGCTCGCCGGCCCCGTGGGCCGGCCCGTCCGGCTGGACGATGGATCAGCTGACCCGGCACACCGGCACGTTCAGCTATCGGCGCGACACGGGCGCGCCGACCGCGAGCACCAAGGTCAACCTGCAGCCCGGGATCTACAAGTTCTCGGCGTGGGTCAAGACCCAGAACCTCGGCGCCAGCATGCGGCTGCAGTTCGACTTCCGTCCCGGCACCAACCTCTGGTTCAACCTCGAGATCGCGACCGGCACGGCGGACTGGAAGCTGTACGAGCTGAAGAACATGGTGGTGACGGAGCCGGCCACGGTGACCCTCAAGCTCGAGAACTTCAACAACCCCGCGGGCACGGCGTGGTTCGACGACGTCAAGCTCGAGGAGCAGCTCCCGCAGGCGGTGGAGGCCTTCCTCCTCTATCCGAACTTCCGCGGCATGCTCTTCGACGACGGGCCGTCGACGATGAAGTTCGACCTCAAGGTGGCGCCGCCCGGCAACGACTTCGGGCGCTACACCGTCCGCGGCCAGCTGAAGGACGAGGCCACCGGGCAGGTGGTGGCGACGCAGTCGTATCCCGCGAGCACGAGCTTCGTGGCCACCCTCAACGGCGACGGCATGCAGGCCGGTCGGGGGTACCTCGCCACCTTCTCGCTGATCGACGGATCGCTGGGGTCGCCTGTCTACACGTACCCGCCCTACCGCGTGTCGCGGGCGCCGGCCTCCGCACGCCAGTCGATGACGGTCTCGTTCGACGCCAAGAACCGCGTGCTCATCAAGGGGCAGCCGCGCTTCATCCTCGGCGTCTACGACTCGGGCATGGGCTACAGCGCCCAGGACTCGTTCTGGGAGAACGCGCTGTGGTCGCCGGCGGGCGATCGCCGCATGGACGGCATGAAGATCAACATGTACCTGAACTACTGGTACGGCGAAGCGCCCGTGGACGCCATGCACGCGCTGATGACGAACCTCCAGAAGCGCGGCGTGACCTATCTCCAGACCGGCAACTGCTTCAACACGTTCGCCGCCGGAACGGATTTCCGCATCAACAGCTCGGACGCGTACGTCCAGCAGCTCGGCGCGCATCCGGGCAGCGCCGGGTACTACACGATCGACGAGTGTGTCTCGAGCCTGGTCCCCGGCGCCTTCACGCAGTACGCGCGCCTGCGCCGGCTGCATCCGGACTCCATCACGTTCTCGGCCAACTTCGGCAACCCCGACCTGCACCTGTGGCGTGACGCGGCCGACATCATCGCCACCGACCCGTACCCGATGTACGCGGCCGAGCCGGCGGGCGGCTACAACCACCGCACGGTGGCCGACTGGACCGCGATGTCGCGGAACGTCGTGAAGGACTCGCGGCCGATCATGACCGTGCTGCAGTTCTTCAAGTTCACCTCGCTCGGTCGGTGGCCCAACCTCAACGACATGCGCAACCACGCCTACATGGCCATCGTCGAGGGCGCCCGCGGTCTCTGGTGGTGGAGCCTCGGTGACAACGCGCTGAAGAAAGTCTGCTCGGGCTGGTGTGCCGAGAAGACCGAGTACATGACGAACTTGAAGACGGTGGTGAACGAGATCGCCGCCCTGGAGCCGGCGCTGCTCGCCGATGACGCGCCGGCGGCGCTGACGGGCAACTCCAACACCAACGTCAAGACCAAGGTGAAGGTCGTCGGTGGCAAGGGGTATGTGTTCGCGTACAACGCGACCAACACCAGCCAGACGGCGAGCTTCACGTGGCGCACCGCCACGGGGTCGGTGACGGTTCATTCCGACAACAACCGCTCGCTCGGTGGCGGCGCGACGTTCAGCGACACCCTGGGTCCGTTCGCGGGCCGTGTCTACGTCATCGCCAACGGCGGCACGGGCGGTGGGACGACGCCGCCGCCGATCAACACCCCGGCCGTGACGTTCGCGGCGCCCACCGCGGGCGCCACCGTCAGCGGGACGACGGCGGTGACGGTGGCCGCGAGCGGCGGCACGGCGCCGTACACGTACACGCTGACCGCGGACGGCGGGACGGTGACGGGCACCGGTTCCACCTTCTCCTGGAACACCGCCACCGCCGCCAACGGCACGCGCACGCTGACGGCGACGGTCAAGGACTCCGCGGGCCGCACCGGCTCCGCCTCGCGGTCCGTCACCGTGTCCAACGGCGGCACCACGCCGACGACGCCCAAGGTGACGCTCACCCCCGGCAGCGGTGCGACGGTGACTGGCAGCGTGCCGGTGACGATCGCCGCCACCGGTGGGAACAGCGCCGGCTTCGTCAGCATCGCCAGCACGTACACCTACACGCTGAAGGTCGACGGCGCGACAGTGTCCGGCACCGGGCCGACGTACTCGTGGGACACCACGAAGGTCACCAACGGCCCACATACGCTGGTGGCGACGGCCACCGATGCGATGGGGCAGGCGGGGACGGCGACCTCTGCGGTCACCGTGTCCAACTCGACCACCACGCCACCGCCGTCGACGGGCGCGCTGAAGGTGGCGGTGACCCAGCCCAAGAGCGCCGCCACCGTCAGCGGGACGTCGTGGGCGGTGATGTGGCTCGAGGGCAGCTCCGGAACTGCGAATACCTACACGCTGACCCTCGGCGGCCAGGCAATGGGCTCCATTACCACCGCCAGCCGTGGTCCCGTGTCGATGCCATACGACACGACGATGGTGGCGGACGGCACGCACGCGCTGGTCGCGACCGCGCGCGACGCGACCGGCAAGACAGGCTCGACCTCGGTCAGCGTCACGACGCGGAACGGCGTCAGCACGCCGCCGACGCCGGCGCCGGGAGCGCTGACGGCATCCATCACGAGCCCCGCCGCGGGGGCGACCGTGAGCGGCACCAGTACCGTGGGCATGTCGGCGGCCGGCTCGACGGCGGCGGCGCGGACATTCCAGCTCTCCGTGGACGGCGTCGTGGTCTCGATGCTCAGGGTGAGCGACACGCTCGGCGGGTCGGGCACGACCTCGCGCTCGGTCACGGTGTCGAACGTGACGAGCACGCCGCCGCCGCCGCCGCCGTCGACGGGCGCGCTGCGCGTCGCCATCACGCAGCCGAAACCGGCCACCACCGTGCGCGGCACCGCGTGGGCGGTCATGTGGGTCGAGGGACAGAGCGGGACGTCGAACACGTTCTCTCTGTACGCGAACGGCCGCCTCGTGGCCAGCCAGGTGACGGCTTCCCGAGGCCCGATCTCACTGCAGTGGGTCACCAGTTCCACCCCGAACGGTCCGGTGACGCTGCAGGGTACGGTCCGTGACGCGACCGGCATGACAGGCGCGTCGACGGTCAGCGTCACGGTGGCGAACTAGCATGGGCACGCTCAGCCGTCTCGAGCGTTGGGACGGCGCGGCCATCCGCACGGCGCCGGGGCGCACGCCCCGGCCCGGGCGAATCGCCGTGCACCTGGAATCCGACGACGGCACCATCCGTGTCCGGGTCGCCGGCGCGCGCATGCCGGCGCGGATCTACCTCTACGTGGACGGCGATCTCGCCGACATGTGGGTCGACGTCGAAGCCGCCTACGAGCTGAAGGCCGGGCGATTCGCCCCCGGCCCTCACGCCATCACCGCCCGTGCCGTCGACAGGCTCGGCCGCTGGGGCGGGGCCAGCACGGTGGTGGACGCCTAGGACGGTACGGTCGGCCGCGGGCATCCGGCAAGCGTCCCGGGGACGTCCCCGGGGCGCTTGCATCCGTCCTCCATCGCTGCAAGCGATTCCACACATCCACGACCGTTCTTCACGAGGCCCCGGCTGGATCTTGTGGTTTCGCGGGGTTGGGAGCGGTACGGGTCTTGCGATGAGAGGGGAGCGAGATGTGGCTCCTCATCGCGATGATCTTCATCATGCCGTACGAGGCCAATCCGTATCTCTACCTGGCGCCGAACCTCCTCGGTGTGTTCCCGGACTTCACCCTCATCAAGCTGCTCGGCCTGCTCGGCTTCAGCTGGGCGATGGTGCGGCTGTCCGCGGGCGACCGCAACGCTTCGCTGCTCGGGTCACGCGCGGCGGTGCTGTTCCTGCTCTTCTTCTTCGGCGTCGTCTTCGCCGGCGTGCTGAGCGGCAGCGGCTTCCTCGCCGTCTCGCGCTACTTCGCGTTCCTGATCTTCCTGCCGTTCGTCCTGGTGGCGGTGCAGACGGCCGACGACCTGCGGCGCGTGCTCAAGGCGATCACGCTCAGCCTGATCTGCGTGTTCCCCTACGCCCTCCGCCAGATGCTGCGGTACAACGATCGCCTCGGCGTGGGCCTCTACGAGACGAACTATTTCGCCACACTCCTCGTGCTGGTCATCCCGCTGGCCTTCGTGTTCGCGGCCCAGGCGCCCGACGCTCGCCGCCGCGCGCTGTGGACCCTCGGCGGTCTTCTGCTGGTGCTCGAGCTGTTCCTGACGTCGTCGCGCGGCGGGTTCCTGGGGCTCCTCGTGGCCAGCATGGTCTTCGTGTATCGCCGGCGCGGCCTCGGCGGCGCGCTGAGCGTCGTGGCCGTGCTCCTGGTGGCCCTCATCGTGGTGCCGACGGATCTGGGCTCGCGGCTGTGGACGATGATCGCCGACCGCAGTGCGGAGGTCCCGGTGTCGCTGGCCGCCTCCAACCGCGCGCACGAGGCGCTCTTCTGGGCAGCGCTGCGGATGATCGCCGACAACCCGATCTTCGGGGTGGGCCCGCTGAACTTCAAGGCGCTCAGCACCCTGTACACAGGGCTCGCGCAGGGCAACATCGCCCACAACTCCTTCCTCGAGATCGCGGCCGAGTTCGGGCTGCCCGTGTTCGCCGTGTTCATGATGCTGATCTTCACCACGTTCCGCACGCTCAACGCGGCCACCCGCCTCGCCGGCACCGACGAAGGCTGGCGGATCGCGGGCTGGGCCGAAGGCCTGCGCAGCGGCCTCCTCGGCTTTCTCGTCTCCGCATTCTTCATCAGCGCGCAGTACGAGAAGCTGTTCTGGCTCATCGTCTTCGTCACCATCGTCCTCGGGCGCTTCGCCCGGGAGGCGGCGGTGGCCGCCGCCGCGTCCACCGAGCCCTCGCCCGAGCTCGCGCTCGAACCGGTGCCGCAGCCGCAATGATGCCGCGCGCCCTCGCGCGCGGCGCGGCGGCGCTCACGCTGTCGGCCGCCGCGCTCCTCGCTCCGCTGGCCGTGCGTGGCGCCGAGCCGCGGCTGCCGGCCGTGGGCGGTCTCACCGCGCTGCCGCCACCCGAGGCGCCGGGGCCGAACGTCGTCACGAATCCCGGGTTCGAGGCGTCCGAGACCGGCGCCATCCCGGGCTGGAGCCGGAACACGGGCGGCCCCTGGGCCCTCGAGCGCACGGGCCGCAACGGCGGCGTCGCGCTCCGGATGAGCGGCGCCGACGCGCAGCAGACGGTCGCGAGCATCGAGCAGTCGGTCACGCTCGAGCCTGGTCTCTACACGGTGGAGGCCTGGGCGCGCACGGAGGCGCTCGGTGGCAAGGCCCCGCGGAGCGGCGTTCGCGTGTGTCTGGACGCGCGACCGCGCGTCAACTGGTGGCAGTGCACGCCGGTGGCGAGCGGCACCACGGAGTGGACGCAGCTGCGGCAGCCGAGCATTGCCGTGCGGGAGCGCGGCAGCTACCGGGTGACGGTCGGCGCCTACGGCGCTCCCGACGGCACCGCGTGGTTCGACGACGTCAGCGTCACCGAGGTGCGCAAGCCCCCGCTCGACGTCCACATGCTGCTGCCGAACTTCCGCGGCATGCTGTTCGACGACCGCCCGCAGACCGTGCGCGTCGCCCTCGCGGCGGCGCCGCGGTCGCGCGTGCGCCTGCGCCTCGTCGACGAGACCGGCGGCGGCACCGCGCGCGAGCGCGAGCTGACGCTCGCCACCTCGTCGGTCACCGCCGAGCTGGATGTCGGCGGACTGAACGGCGGGCCGTGGCTGCTGCGCGCCGAGCTGCTCGACGCCGACGGCACATCGACCTACCGCTATCCCGACCACCGCATCGTCCGCGTCCCCGCCCGCGTGCGCGACGAGCTCCGCGTGTGGTACGACGAGCGGAACGTCACCTACCTCGGCGGCAAGCCGCGGTTCGTGCTCGGTCTCTACACGACGTCCGGCTACTCCACGAACCGCGCCACGTACGCGCAGGGGCACAACGGCTGGGGCATCGCGCGCATGGCCGAGGCGCCGATGAACATGCTCATCAACTACCACCTCGGGCGGGCCCCGATGCCGGCGCTCATGACCTACATGGACGAGCTGCACGAGCGCGGCATCCACTATCTGCAAACGGTGAACTTCTACCACCGCGACGACGCGCAGTATCGGCACATCGAGTACCCGGCCGCCCGTGAGGGCGAGGTGGCGCTCAACCGCTGGGTGGCCCACACGCTGGCCGGGCACCGCGGGCTGGCCGGCTTCTACACGGCCGACGAGCGACCGGCGAGCGTGGTGCCGAAGGTTTTCGCGCAGCAGAAGGTCCTGGCGGCGGCGGCGCCGGGCACCGTCACCTATGCCGTCCTTGGCGACGGCTTCGAGCGGCAGGCGCCGCTCTGGCGCGATGCCGCCGACGTGCTCGGGCTCGACCCGTACCCCGTCGTGAAGCCCAGCGGACAGAACGACCTGGCCATGGTCGGCGAGTGGACGCGGATCGGCCAGGAGGCGGTGAAGGCAAGCCGGCCGCTGTGGATGGTGATCCAGTACTTCCCGCTCACCACGGCCGGCGGCTGGCCCTCGTACGGCGATCTCAAGACGATGAGCTGGATGGCCATCATCGAGGGGGCGCGCGGGCTGCTGTACTGGTCGTACGGCGACAAGGGCCTGGGGTGGGTCAAGGACCCGAAGGTACGCGAGGAGCGGTGGGCGGAGCTCGTGAAGATCACGAAGGAGATTCGCGCGCTGGAGCCCGTGCTGCTGGCGCCCGACGCCGACGTCGCGCGCCCGTCCTCGCCGGCGGTGCGCGCGCTCGGCAAGCGCATGCCCGACGGCGCGCGCTACCTGTTTGCCTACAACACCACCGGCGCGCCGGTGACGGTGACGTGGTCGCTCACGGCGCCCGCCACCGGCGTCGTCGACCTCGACACGCAAGCGCCCGCGCCGAATGCCGCGCAGGATCGCGTGGCGGCGACGCTCCGGCCCTACGAGGTGAGGCGCTACCTGATCCGCTGAGCGACGCTCAGCGGATCAGGTAGCGCCTCACCTCGTA
>Ga0247830_10000759_pt1 | contig 12276 bp, 12 predicted proteins | sample 12C_Control_Day5_FD_207766 | JGI IMG/M metagenome (GOLD analysis project Ga0247830, IMG submission 207766) | Soil microbial communities from agricultural site in Penn Yan, New York, United States - 12C_Control_Day5 | ecosystem: Environmental > Terrestrial > Soil > Agricultural land | place...
CCCGGGCAGGAGGAGCGCGTCGATCTGCCGACCATCGGGCCTGACACGGTTGAGAGCGCGGCGCGCGCAGGTCTCGCCGGAATTGCGGTCGCCGCAGGGCGCGTGCTCATCGCCGATCGCGCCGCGACCCTCGCCGCGGCCGACGCGCATGGGCTCTTCCTCTTCGGCCAGAAGCTTCCCCGCGTCCAGGATGCCTAGCCAGCCCAACTTGGCTCCGGCGCTCAAGCCGCTGAAGCTGTTCCTGATCGCCGGCGAGCATTCCGGCGACGCCCTTGGCGGCAAGCTGATCACGGCCTTAAAGGCGCAGTCGCGGCGACCGCTCGAGATTGAGGGCGTCGGCGGCGAATTGATGGCCGAGCAGGGCTGCCCTTCGCTCTTCCCGCTCTCCGAAATTGCCATCATGAGCCTTGTCGACGTATTGCCCCGCCTGCCGAACATTTGGCGGCGCATCCGGCAATCGGCCGACGCCGTGATCGCGCAAGCTCCCGACGCCCTCGTGATCTTCGATAGCCCCGAATTCACCCACCAGGTGGCAAAGCGTGTGCGCAAACGAGCGCCGCATATTCCCATCATCGACTACGTCTCGCCGAGCGTCTGGGCGTGGCGGCCTGGCCGGGCCCGCAAGATGCGCCGCTATGTCGATCACATACTCGCCATTCTGCCCTTCGAGCCAGACGCGCATCGGCGACTTGGCGGGCCTCAGTGCAGCTATGTCGGCCATCCGTTGGTTGAGAAGCTCGATTGGATGCATGGCCTCGACGCGGAGGCCCTGCGCGACCGTCTCGGCATCGCAAAGGACCGCGGCGTGCTCGTGGTTTTGCCGGGCAGCCGGACAAGTGAGGTCAAGCGACTGATGGCGCCCTTCGGCGAGGCCTTGCGCCGGCTTCAGGCGGAAACAGGCCCCTTCGAGGTGATCTTGCCGGCGGTGACAAGCGTCCGGCCCTTGATCGAGGAGGGGCTGAAGGACTGGTCCGTCACACCACATCTCGTGAGCGGTGAGGAGGACAAATACGCCGCCTTCAAGCTTGCCCACGCCGCGCTTGCGGCGTCAGGCACGGTGACGCTCGAGCTTGCTCTTGCCGGCGCGCCGATGGTCGTCGCCTACCGCGCCGATGCCATCGCCAGCAGCATGCGCTTCCTGCTCATCGCGCATTCCGTAGTGCTGCCCAATCTCATTCTCGGCGAGAACGTCTTCCCCGAGCTTCTCAACAAGGACTGCAACGGCGAGGCGCTGGCTCGAGCCCTTCTGCCGCTGATGCAGGGAGGGCCTGAGCGCGACGAGCAGCTCGCCGCCGTTGCCTCCGTAGTGGAATGCGTGCGCGAGACCGATGAGGCCCCAAGCGTGAAGGCGGCGCGGTTAGTCCTTGCCTATGCCGAGCAGGACAGCGCCGCTCTCGCCCCGTTTCAGCGGGCGTCGATCGGGATGTAGGTGCGCTCGGTCGGTCCGGTATAGAGCTGCCGCGGCCTGCCGATGCGCTGCGAGGGATCCTCGATCATCTCTTTCCACTGGGCGATCCACCCGACCGTGCGGGCGATGGCGAACAGCACTGTGAACATGTCGGTCGGGAAGCCGAGCGCCTTCAAAGTGATGCCGGAATAGAAGTCGATGTTCGGGTAAAGCTTCTTCTCGATGAAATATTCGTCGTTTAGCGCAATGCGCTCGAGCTCCATCGCCACTTGAAGGATAGGATCGTCCTTATGGCCGACCGCCTCGAGCACCTCATGACAGGTCTTCTGCATGATGCGGGCGCGGGGATCGTAATTTTTGTAGACGCGATGACCGAAGCCCATCAGCCGGAACGAGTCGTTCTTGTCCTTGGCGCGCTTGATGAACTCCGGAATACGGTCGACAGTGCCGATCTCCTGGAGCATCTGGAGCGCGGCTTCGTTGGCGCCGCCATGAGCTGGCCCCCAGAGGCAGGCGATGCCGGCGGAGATGCAGGCGAAGGGATTGGCGCCCGAGGAGCCGGCGAGCCTCACGGTCGACGTCGAAGCGTTCTGCTCATGGTCCGCATGGAGGATGAAGATGCGGCGCATGGCGCGGGCGAGGATCGGATTGACCTTGTACTCTTCGCACGGCACGGCGAAGCACATGTGCAGGAAGTTGGCCGAATAATCGAGCTCGTTGCGCGGATAGATGAAGGGCTGGCCGATCGAATATTTGTACGCCATGGCGGCTATGGTCGGCATCTTGGCGATCATGCGCACGCTCGCCATCTCGCGCTGCTCCGGATCCTTGATGTCGATCGAATCGTGATAGAAGGCGGAGAGGGCGCCGACCACGCCGACCATGACGGCCATGGGATGCGCGTCACGGCGAAAGCCCGTGTAGAACCGCGTCATCTGCTCATGTACCATGGTGTGCCGGCGAATGCGCTTGCCGAAGGCATCATACTGCTCGGGCGTCGGAAGCTCGCCGTAGAGCAGCAAATAGCACGTCTCGAGGAAAGTGCCTTGCTCGGCGAGCTCGTCGATGGGATAGCCGCGATAAAGCAGAATTCCCTTGTCGCCGTCGATGTAGGTGATCTTCGACTCGCAGCTCGCGGTCGAGGTGAAACTCGGATCGTAAGTGAAGTGCCCGGTCTCGGCGTAAAGCGTGGTGATGTCAATCACGTCAGGACCGAGCGTGCCCTTGCGCACGGGCAGCTCATGATGGCCACCCGCTACTGTCAGTGACGCCTCGTCCGCGATCGGCTTGCCGATATAGCTTTCTGCGACGCTCATCAGAGCCTCCTGGAACCCCTAGCGGTGAGAGAAACTCAACGCGAACTCTTGGGTCATTGTGCCAGCAGTTCCGCGTTTGGCGTAGTAAATTTTTGCACTGCGGCATAGATGCGGAGAATGTGACGCAGTGCAATATTAACCTGCACAAAATCTATGCAGTCTTTGTTGCCAGAGTCTGATCGCGGACGCGGGCGAGTGATTCGTCCCGGCCGAGCACCTCGAGCACGTCGAAGATCCCGGGGGACGTCGCCCGGCCGGTGAGCGCCGCGCGGAGTGGCTGCGCCACCTTGCCGAGCTTGAGTCCTGCCTCTTCGGCATGGGCGCGGACGGCCGCATCGAGCGCCTCAGGCCTCCAGGGCTCGACGGTTTCGAGCTTCGGCAGCAACGCACCGAGCACCTTGCGCCCCGCCTCGTCGAGCAGCTTCTCGGCCTGCGCATCGAGGGCGAGCGGGCGCTCGGCGAAGAGATACTCGGCATTGTCGAGGAGCTCGACCAAGGTCTTGGCGCGCTCCTTCAGGCCGGGAAGGGCGCGCTCGAGCCTGCTCCATCCTTCCACATCGATCTTGGCGGCAAGCTCGCCGCCATTCGGCAGCTCGGGCACGAGAGCTTTGAGCCTTTCGACGATCTCCGCGTCGGGCATGGCGCGGAGATAATGCCCGTTGAGGTTCTCGAGCTTGGCGAAATCGAAGCGCGCGGCCGAGCGGCCGATGGCGTCGAGATCGAACCAGCTAACCATGTCCTCCGTCGACATGATCTCATCGTCGCCATGGCTCCAGCCGAGCCGCACGAGATAGTTGCGCAAGGCCGCCGGCAGGTAGCCCCTGGCGCGATAGGCATCTACGCCGAGCGCGCCATGGCGCTTGGAGAGCTTGGCGCCGTCAGGCCCGTGGATCAGCGGCACATGGGCGAAGATCGGCGTCTCCCAGCCGAGCGCTTTGTAGATCTGAGTCTGCCGCGCGGCATTGGTGAGGTGGTCGTCACCGCGGATGACATGGGTGATGCCCATGTCGTGATCGTCCACCACCACGGAGAGATTGTAGGTCGGCGTGCCGTCGCTCCGCAGGATGATGAGGTCGTCGAGCTCCTTGTTGGGGAAGACGACGCGTCCCTGCACCCGGTCGTCGATCACCGTGTCGCCCTCGCGCGGCGCCCTGAAGCGGATGACCGGCGCGATGCCGACCGGCGCATCGCTATCGTCGCGATCGCGCCAGGTGCCGTCATAGCCCGGTGCCCTGCCATGCGTGCGCGCGAGCTCGCGCATGGCGGCAAGCTCCTCCGCGCTCGCATAGCAGCGATAGGCCTTGCCTGCGGCGAGAAGCTGCTCGGCAGCCTCGCGGTGACGCGCGGCGCGGGCGAGCTGATAGACGGGCTCGCCGCCCCAGTCGAGCTCGAGCCAGCGCAGTCCGTCGAGAATGGCGAGGATGGCGCCTTCCGTGGAGCGCGCCCGGTCCGTGTCCTCGATGCGGAGCAGCATCGTTCCGCCCTTGGTCTTGGCATAGAGCCAATTGAACAGCGCCGTGCGCGCGCCGCCGATATGCAGAAAGCCGGTGGGCGAGGGCGCAAAGCGTGTGACGACGGTGGAACTCATAGGTCAGGCAAAACCCTAGGTGGAATTGGACAGGACTCGATGCCCGGCTGATGTAGCATAGGGACGGGGAAAGGTCAGGGCAGAGGCATCGGCGATGCCGGGCCGAGACGAGCACGCATCCGAGCATTGGGCGGGCAAGCCGCAACGCCTCTTGGGCGGCGCCGCGCTCGCTCTCAGCGCTGTCGCCCGCGCATTGGAAGCCGAATCCGACCGCCTCTCACTTTGGATCCCTGTCCTGTTCGGCAGCGGTATCCTCGCCGGCAGGGGAACTGGCTTCGGCCTGATCATCGGCGGCGCGGCGCTTGCGCTTGCCGCAGGCTTCGCCAATGCCAAGCTCCACACCGAGATGGCCCGCGCGCCCTTACTCGCCAAGGAGATGCGCGGGGTGACGGTAAAGGGCTTCGTCGAGCTCTACGAGCGCCGCGACAAGGCAAAGGCCAGGATCACGCTGCGGGTGATCGCGCTCGGCGACTTGCCGCCGGCAAAGACGCCGGATCGCGTCCGCGTGACGTTGTCGGCGGAGACCGCAACGGTTGAGAGCGGCGAGGCGCTCTCGCTGCACACGCGATCTATATCGAGGGGCTGTCGATCAGGAGCGAAAGCGGCGCCGCGACGCGTGGGCAGAGGCCCTGGGGTGCCGGACCGCCAGATCGCCAAGCCGGCGCTGCCGTCAGGCCAGACCTATGCGCGCGATCAAGGCGCATCTGACGAAGCGCCATATCCCCGCTTCGACAGCAATCCCGAGGAATGAAGCTTAGTAGCGCCGGATCAGGCCGACGAGGCGGCCCTGCACGCGCACGCGGTCAGGCCCGAAGATGCGGGTCTCGTAGGCCGCGTTGGCGGCTTCGAGCGCAATCGAGTCGCCACGCCGACGCAACCGCTTCAGCGTCGCTTCCTCTTCATCCACCAGCGCCACGACGATGTCGCCGTTGCTCGCGTCCTCACACTTCCTGAGGATGATGGTGTCGCCGTCGAGGATGCCGGCGTCGATCATGGAATCGCCCTTCACCTCGAGCGCGTAATGCTCGCCCTTGGTCAGCAATTCCGGTGGAACCTCGATGGTATCGAGGCGCGTCTGAATGGCCTCGATCGGCACGCCGGCGGCGATACGGCCCATGACCGGCACGCTGACGGTCTGGGGCAGGCTCTCGCCCTCGGCCACCTGGGGCACGCGGCCGAGGCTCCCCTCGATCACGCTCGGCGAGAAGCCGCGGGCGCGAACCGCGAGTGCCTGGGGCATAGAATCCGGCAGGCGGACGATCTCCATGGCGCGGGCGCGATGGGGCAGGCGGCGGACAAATCCCCGCTCCTCGAGTGCCGTAATCAGCCGGTGGATACCGGATTTCGACTTCAGATCCAGCGCTTCCTTCATCTCGTCGAAGGAGGGGGGCACGCCTGTCTCCTTGAGACGCTCATGGATGAACATGAGAAGCTCTTTTTGCTTCGTGGTCAGCATCTGGTCCCTTCCGCGCGGCCTCAAGTAGCCCCGAGCCCGCTGTACAAATCATGAACAGTTTATCTGTTCTATTTGTGTTCCGCAAGCAAGAACGACCTCATATCTCGTGCCGAGACATAAAGTAGGGCCAGGATTTCAGCGATTCGGGTTGCCGAGGGATTAACCGGAGGGGTTGTCAGTCATCCAGCGGGATAATCATCACCCGCTCGCCTTCCGCGAGAGCAGGGGCGTCTGGAGGCCGCACGATGAGGCAATCGGCGCGGGCGAAGTCGGCCATCAGGGCGCTGTCCTGGGCCGCCAGAGGGATCACCAACCTCTCTCCGCCAGATCTCCAGGTGGACGTCGCCCGCATGTAATGCTCCCGCGGGCCATTGGCCTCGAGCGCCTGGCCCAGAACCGCCTCCTGAGGCTCTCGCCCGTGCTCGCGAAGGCCGAGTAGGCGATGCAGCATCGGCACCAAGAACACGAGCCCACAGATCAACGCGGCAACTGGGTTGCCTGGCACGCCGAGCACGCGCTGGTTGCCAAGCCGACCATAGAGGAGGGGCTTGCCCGGCCGCATGGCGATCTTCCAGAAGTCGAGCTCCATGCCTCCTGAGCGAAGCGCGGCGCTGACCAGATCCCGCTCGCCGACAGAGGCGCCCCCGACGGTGACGAGGATGTCGGCGCCTTTGCCGGTGCTGGCGAGGGTGACGATGCTTTCGGCCGTGTCCTGAGCGATGCCAAGGCTCATCGGCTCGCCGCCCTGCGCCTCGATCAGCGCGGCAAGGCCTACAGGGACAGAGGAGACGATCTGGTCGCGGTCGAGCGCGGTGCCGGGCGGCACGACCTCATCGCCGGTGGCAAGGATCGCAACCTTCGGCTTGCGGCGGACGGGAAGTTCGGCGTGGTTCATGGCCGCGGCAAGCATCAGCTCGCGCGGGCCGAGCCTTGTACCGGCGCGAAGGAGCACCTCGCCTTTGGTGAAGTCCTGGCCGCGCGGCCTGATGTGGCGGCGCGGCGCCGCGTCTTTGACCGTGACCACGCCGGGAGCAACCTCGGTGTTCTCCTGGATCACAACAGTGTCGGCGCCCTTCGGCACCGGCGCGCCGGTGAAGATACGCACCCCCTCGCCCTGCTTGACCTCGCCGTCGAAACCGCGTCCCGCAAGCGCGTCGCCGATCAGCCTGAGCGTGGCGGGGAGCACCGCCACGTCTGCGGCGCGCACGGCATAACCGTCCATGGCCGCGGCATCGAAGGGCGGCTGGGTGAGGTGAGCGGCGATGTCCTCGGCGAGGACGCGCCCACGCGCCTGCTCCAGCTTCACGCGCTCAGGCTCGAGCGGTTCGAGCCCTTGCGTCACGCGGGCTAAAGCTTCAGCTACGGAGAGGAGCGCCATTCGGGATCAGTGGCGAAAAGTGCCTGACCGGCCGCCGGTCTTCTCGACCAGCCTGATGCGGGAGAATTCAACGCCCCGATCGACCGCCTTCACCATGTCGTAGATTGTGAGACAGGCGACCGCGACTGCGGTCAACGCCTCCATCTCGACACCGGTCTTGGCCTCGACCTTTGCCGTCGCCTCGACTCGGATGCCGGCTGGGTCGCGCGACGGCGTGAAATCGACGGTGACTTGCGTCAATGGCAGTGGATGGCAGAGCGGGATCAGCTCATGCGTCCGCTTCGCCGCCATGATGCCGGCGATGCGCGCAGTTGCGAGCACATCGCCCTTCGGCGCGCCGCCACGCAGGATCAGGTCGAGAGTTTCAGGCGCCAAGGCGACGAACCCCTCGGCGGTGGCGCTCCGCTCGGTGACCGCCTTGTCCGAGACATCGACCATGCGTGCCTCGCCGGCCTGGTTGAGATGACTGAGACGCCGCGCGCTCATTGTGCCACCTCGCGCTGCTTGGCGGGGACGCCGGTGAGAAGCGCGCGCGTGGCGGCCGCCACGTCGGCCTGACGCATCAAGCTCTCGCCTACGAGGAACGCGCCGACGCCGGCGCCAGCGTGCCTCGTCACATCTTCATGTGTGAAGACGCCGCTCTCGGCGATGACGATGCGATCCTTGGGCACGCGCGGAACTAGCGCCTCGGTGACGGCAAGATCGGTGACGAAACTCTTGAGGTCCCGGTTGTTGATGCCGATCAGCCTGGTGTCGAGGGCAAGCGCGCGGGTTAACTCCGCTTCATTGTGCACCTCGGCGAGCACGTCCATGCCGAGACCGCGAGCAGCTCTCGTCAGCGCGCGAGCCGTAGCGTCATCGACGGCAGCCATTATGATGAGGATGCAGTCTGCGCCCCACGCCCGGGCCTCGAGCACCTGGTAGGTGTCGAGCATGAAGTCCTTGCGCAGCGCCGGCAGGCTCGTCGCCTCTCGTGCAGCAGTCAAGAATTCGGGCCGCCCCTGAAACGAGGGCGTGTCGGTCAGCACGGAAAGACAGGTGGCGCCGCCTGCCTCATAGGCGCTGGCGAGCGCGGGAGGATCGAAATCGGCGCGGATCAGACCCTTCGACGGGCTCGCCTTCTTGATCTCGGCTACAAGCGCAAATTCGGACCGAGCGAGCCGCGCGGCGATGGCGCCGGCGAAGGGCCGCACCGGCGATACAGCTTCGGCTTTGGCGCGCAATGCATCCGCAGGGCAGGCGGCCTTGGCGGCTTCGACCTCGCGCCGCTTGTACTCCATGATGGTGTCGAGTACGGTGGCCATAACTCAGACCTTACCATGGCTCATCGGCACCAGCGCCTCGAGAACGCCAAACGCCTTGCCGCTGTCGATCGACTCCCCCGCCAACGCCACGCCTTCGCGCAGAGTCTTAGCCTTGCCCGCGACCAGCAGCGCGGAGCCGGCATTCAACAGCACGATATCGCGATACGCACCCTTGGCGCCGCCAAGCACGGCGCGGATATGGGCGGCATTCTCCAGTGCACTCCCGCCGGTGAGATCCTCTGGCCGTGCGTCGGGCAACCCGGCGTTGCGTGGCGAGATCCTGAAGGTCGAGACCTTGCCGGCGTCGACCACAGCGACATCGCTGACGCCGGTGGTGGTGAGCTCATCAAGCCCATCGCTGCCATGCACCACCCAGGCTCGCTCCGTTCCGAGCAGCGCAAGCACCTGTGCAATCGGTTCGACCCATTCCTTGCCGAACACGCCGATGATCTGGAATTTCGTGCCTGCAGGATTGGCCAGCGGTCCGAGCAGATTGAAGATAGTGCGCGTGCCGAGCTCTGTGCGCACGTGAGCGACATGGCGCATTGCGGCGTGATGCGACGGCGCGAACATGAAGCCGAGTCCGCACTGCGCGATGCAGCGCGAGATTGTCTCGGGTGACGCCTCGATATTCACGCCGAGCTCTTTCAGCACGTCGGCAGAGCCTGAGCGCGATGAGATCGCCCGGTTGCCGTGCTTGGCCACCGGCACGCCTGCGCCGGCCACCACGAAGGCGACGCAAGTCGAGACATTGAAGGTGCCCTTGTCGTCGCCGCCGGTGCCGCATGTGTCGATGGCGCCGTCAGGCGCGCGCACTTTCAGCACCTTCCCGCGCATGGCGCGGGCGGCCCCGGCGATCTCGTCGACGGTCTCGCCGCGCATGCGGAGCGCCATCAACAGGCCGCCGACCTGCGCCGGCGTCGCCGATCCGGACATCACCAGCTCGAAGGCTTCCGCTGCTTCGTCTTGGCTGAGGCTCTCGCCTGACGCGACCTTGGCGATGGCCGCGCGTAGATCGGCGGGGATCGCTGTCTCTGCCAGCACGGGATTAGAGGGCACCGACCGCTTCTCTTGGGCCAGACGCTCTTTCGCGCCGCTCCACCCAGATAAGATCGAGGAAATTGGCAAGGAGCTGATGACCGTGCTCAGACGCGATGCTCTCGGGATGGAACTGCACCCCATGCACGGGATAGCGCTTGTGCTGCAGGCCCATGATCACGCCGTCCGCGGTCTCCGCGGTGATCTCGAGTTCCTCGGGGAGACTTGCGCGCTCGACCACCAGCGAATGATAGCGGGTGGCGGAGAAGTCCTGCGGAATGCCGGCAAACACACCCTTGCCACTGTGATGCACCTTGGAGAGCTTGCCGTGCATCAGCGTTGGCGCCCGCACGACGCGGCCGCTATAGACCTGGCCGATGGCCTGATGTCCGAGGCAGACACCAAGGATCGGAATCTCAGGCCCCGCCCGCTCTATGAGCTCGAGGCAGATGCCGGCACGGTCGGGGTCGCAAGGACCCGGCGACAGAACGATGGCCTCCGGCGCCTCGGCCAGAACCTCTTCGACGGTGATCTTGTCGTTGCGGTAGACGCGCGCCGGCGCGCCCAATTCCCCAAGGAAATGAACGAGGTTATAGGTAAAGCTGTCGTAGTTATCGATCAGCGTGAGCATAGGCAGGGTGTTACGCCCGCTTCCCACGCGCCGTCAAGTTATCAGCTCTTCTTCACGTCGCTTGGCGTCAGGAACAGCTCGAGCTTGCCGCTATTGACGGCGATGTCCTTCCAGGAGCCGGACTGAAAGCGCAACACCACGAGGCCGACGGTCGGGTACTTCGCCTCCAGCCGATCCTTGAGATGCTTGGCGCCCGAGCCGATTAGATCGAGCGCGAAGGATTGCAGCTCCGGATTATGCCCGAGGAGGAGGACCTGGTTCACCGAAGGCGCGACCTCGTGCAGGAGATCGAGCATCTCCTGCGGCGTGCCGTGATAGAGGCCGTCCTCGTAGACGATCTTCGGCTCGATCTTCAATTCCGGCAGCACCAGCGCGAGCGTGTCGCGCGTGCGCCGCGCCGTCGAGCACAGCACGAGGTCCGGGTCAAGGCCGTGCTCAGCCATCGCCTTTCCCATGACCGGCGCCTCGGTCGTGCCTCGCGTGTTGAGCGGCCGATCGTGATCGGGGATGGTCGGGTCCTTCCAGCTCGACTTCGCGTGGCGCAGCAAGCTCAAGGTCAGCATGCTACTGACCCCGTTTGCCGCGTGCGGCAAAGCGTACGGCCTCTTCGGCGGCTCGGAACAGGGCGGAGGCCTTGCTCACGCATTCCGCCTGCTCGCGCTCCGGAACGGAGTCGGCGACCACACCGGCACCCGCCTGCACATACATGGTGCCGTCCTTCACCACCGAGGTGCGTAGCACGATGCAGGAATCCATCTCGCCATTGGCGGAGAAATATCCGACGCAGCCGGCGTAGGGTCCGCGCTTCTCTTCTTCCAGCTCGTCGATGACCTCCATGGCGCGCACCTTCGGCGCGCCAGACACGGTGCCCGCAGGGAAGGCAGCCATCAGCGCGTCGATCGCATCGAAGCGCGGATCGAGCCGCCCCTCCACGTTCGACACGATGTGCATCACCTGACTGTAATATTCGAGGAAGAACGAGTCCGTGACTCGCACGCTGCCGACCTCGGCCACACGACCCACGTCGTTCCGGCCAAGATCGAGCAGCATCAGATGCTCGGCGCGTTCCTTGGCGTCGGCGAGAAGCTCCGCGGCGAGCGCCTTGTCTTCATCGGGAGTGGCGCCGCGCGGGCGGGTTCCGGCGATGGGCCTGATGGTCACGGCGCCGTCGCGCACCCGCACCAGGATCTCCGGGCTCGACCCAGCCACGGCGAAGCCATCGAAATTGAGATAGTAGAGGAAGGGTGAGGGATTGACGCGCCTGAGCGCGCGATAGAGTGAGAAGGAGGGAAGCGTGAACGGGGCCTCGAAGCGCTGGCTCAGCACCACCTGGAAGATGTCGCCGGCGGCGATGTATTCCTTGGCGCGCGCGACCTTCTCCATATAGGCCGCTGGCGTCATGCTCGGCTTCAGCTCGGGGTGCGCGGCTTCCGCCTCGAGATTGCTGACATGCGGCAGAGGCTGGTCGAGGCGCTCGATAACGATGTTGAGCCGATCCGCCGCCCGCGTATATGCCGTCTTGGCGCTGATGCCAGGCATTGGTTTGACCGGCGTCACCACGGTCATTTCATCCTTCACCGAGTCGAAGATGACGATCAGCGTCGGACGCACGAGGATGCTGTCTGGCAGGCGAAGCGAGTCAGGCTTGGTCGCCGGCAAATGCTCGATCAGCCTCACCGTGTCATAGCCCATATAGCCGAAAATGCCTGCGGCCATGGGCGGCAGCGCAGGCGGAAGTGCGATCGCCGACTCGGTAAGCAACGCCCGCAGCGATTGCAGCGCCGGCTGCGGCGACGGGACGAAGGCCGTTGGGTCGGCTTGCGGCGCACGATTCAACTCCGCTCGCGCGCCATTCGCCCGCCAGATCAGGTCCGGCTCGCAACCGATTATGGAATAGCGGCCGCGCACGGCGCCGCCCTCGACCGATTCTAGCAAGAAGCTGTTCGGCCGCTCATGCGCGATCTTGAGCATCGCGGACACCGGCGTTTCGAGGTCGGCGACGAGCCGCGTCCAGGCGACCTGAGGCGTGCCAGCGTCATACAGCCGGGCGAAGGTGGAGAAGTCGGGGTCGATTGGAGCGCCACCTTGCTGCGGCAGAGGCGTGACGGAGGTGGCCTGCGCCGCGCTCATTGCTCTTCGCTGCCGCCTGCGAGTTTG
>Ga0247830_10000761_pt1 | contig 12265 bp, 6 predicted proteins | sample 12C_Control_Day5_FD_207766 | JGI IMG/M metagenome (GOLD analysis project Ga0247830, IMG submission 207766) | Soil microbial communities from agricultural site in Penn Yan, New York, United States - 12C_Control_Day5 | ecosystem: Environmental > Terrestrial > Soil > Agricultural land | place: USA...
CCGCTCCTCCGCCATCTTCCTGTTCTCGTCGTCGCTCTTCGCGCCCCGGTACACGTCGCTCACGAAGAGGACGGCCTTGCCGTCCGGGCGCCACTGTGGCGCGCGCGCGCCCGTGAAGATGCCGGTCACGCGCTCGGCCTCGCCGCCGGACAGATCCAGGACGTAGATCTGCGACGACTCATCGCCGTCGCGGCGTGCGGAAAACGCGATCCGTTTGCCATCGGGGCTCCAGACGGCCCCGCTCTCTCCGCCACGCGATGCGGTGAGCTTGCGCGGCGGCGTGCCGCCGTCCGTCGCGACGAGCCAGAGATCGCTGGACTGCTCGCTCTCGGTGTACGACGGATCGGTCACCTGCACCGCCGCCCATTTGCCATCAGGGCTCAGCACCGGCGCACCGAGACGTTTCGAGAGCCACACGTCCTCGTGCGTGATCGCCCGCTTCTGCGCCGCCTGGTCGGCATGCGCCTGAGGGCCGCCAATCAGGACCAGCACGGAAACGGCGCTAACGAGTGTTGTACGCATTAGCGGCGAGTATACGAGATGAGATCACCCGCCCCGGTGCTACAGGTTCGCGACGCCGTACGTGGCACGTCGCACGCTGCAAAGGAGGCGGCACGTCCGCAGAGCACGCTGCACGTCGCACCCCGCCCGTCGCCCGTTCACCGTCCGCCGTTCGTCGACGTCACCGGCGGGCGGGGAGCGGCGTCCCACCACCAGAATTTCGGCAGCTTCTTCTGCACGGGCCAGATCTGGTCGAGCGTGTCACCCTCGTAGAGTTCTCCGTTCTTCATCACATAGCGGATGCTGTTCGTGTTGCGGATCTCGACGAGCGGATTGCGATCGAGCACGACCAGATCCGCGAGCTTGCCTGCCTCGATCGAGCCGAGGTCCTGATCGAAGCCGATGATCCTCGCGCCGTCGATCGTCGCCGCCTTGAGGACTTCACGAGGCGTCATGCCGCCCATCGCCAGCCCCCACATCTCCCAGTGATAGCCGAGGCCCTGGAGCTGTCCGTGACCGCCGACGCCGACGAGCCCGCCTGCACGCTGGACTTTCGCGGCCGATTCGGCCGCCAGCGGAAACACGAACTCGTCCTTCCGCGCCCACACGCGTCGCCGGCGCGTCATGTCGTCGAGCACGTTGTGCGGGTAAAAGCGATTGAGCTTCTTGTCGTCGTGCACTTCGGTCGTCGTGTAGAAGTACTCCTCCGCGATGATGCCGCCGTAGTTCACCAGCAGCGTCGGCGTGTAGGAGGTCTTCGTCCGCGCGAACAGTTCGACGACGTCTTTGTAGAGAGGGAAGACGGGCAGCGTGTGCTCGTTGCCATGCATGCCGTCGATGGCGTGCGTGAGGTCCATCTTCATGTCACGGCCGCCTTCGGTCGTTGGCATCAGGCCGAGCTCCTTTGACGCCTGCACGACCCATTGGCGCTGTTTGCGATTGCCGACCATGTAGGACTTGATGTTGGTCGTGCGGTAGTGCTCCTTGTAGCGCCGCAAGTATGCGAGCGTGGCCTCGTACGACTGGAAGTCGTTGCTCGAAAACACGCCGGGGCCGGTCATGAACGCGCGCTCACCGATGCTCTGGCCGGTCTCCACGAGGTCCTGATACGCGAAGTAGTCGTTCGTCGACGTCTGCACGTCGAGCCCCGCGGTCACCCCATACGCGAGGTTCGCGATGAGACTCCAGTTCTGCGGCTCGAGCACATCGTGCGTGCGGAACTCCCAGTGCGCGTGCGTGTCGACGAATCCGGGAACGACGAACTTCCCGCGCGCGCTGACCTCGCGCGTGCCCGCGGGCACCTTCAGGCTGCGGCCGACCGACACGATCCGGTTGTCGGTAACAAGAATATCGGTGTCGGAGAGGACGTCGGCATCGCTGACCGCGGCCGAACTGGTTGCGGCTCGTGGGGCAGACGCTTTCATCGTGATTACCGTCGCCCCCCGCAGCACGATGCTCCCCTTCGGCATGACACGGGGCACCTCCACCACCACTTCGATGTGCTGGACGTTTTTGTCGAGATCGAGCGGATCCTTGGGCTTCGCGCCCGGCTTGTCGCCCGGCTTCTGACCTTCGCTCCCGGCAGCTGCTGGCTTCGTCTCTCCGCCCTTCTCTGCGCCCTTCTCTGCGCCCTCTGCTTTCTCTGCGGCCTCTGGAACGAAGTCAACCGTGTCGAAGGCACGACGGAAGAAGCTCGAGCCTATCGCCCACGTAATCGATTTGCCGTCGTCGGACCACGCGAAGTAATCCGCGCCGATGTCGGTCAGCCGTTTGACCGGCACCGAGGGGCTGCGAACGGCAACCGTTGCCGCGGTGCCCGTGAACGGCGGCACCGCAAGGAGCCACAGCTGATTGTTGACCTCCGCCAGCGCCCAGTGTCCGTCGGGACGCATCAGGACGGCATCCGCCGCGGGAGGACGCGGGGCACCGCCGCGACCGGGCCCCGTCACCCGCACGTGCGTGCGGCGATCAGTACCGTCATACCGCAGCGAGATCAGGCCATCGTCGGAGTAGACAAAGATGCGGTTCGGGTCGCCTGCAAAGTGCGGACGGCCTACGCCGCGTGCGGGGACGATCAACTCCACCGCTCCGCCGTTCGACGGCAGCCAGACGAGATCGAGCGGAATACGCAGTCCGCCGAACTCGCTGAACGTCTGCTGCCGCTGATACTCGTTGCCGCGAAGACCGACGATCCGCTGGCCGTCGGGAGAGAACGTGATGTCAGTGTAAAAGGACGATACCTTCGTGAGCTGCTGCGGCTGTCCGGATCCGTCGGCGCGGATCTTCCAGATGTGTCCCTGCGCGTCCGACGACCAGGTCACATACCCGATCCACTGCCCGTCGGGGGACCACGTCGGCTTGAACGCATTCTCCGAACCGGAAAGCAGACGCTTCGGCGCCACCGTGCCCGCCCCGCTCGCGGGCAGATCGACGATGTAGAGATTGGTGAGCACCGACATGACGAGTCGCTTCCCGTCGGGTGACTGACGCGGATCCTGAATCAACCGCGCCCGCACCGGACCTTGCGGCACGCGATATGGGAACTCGAGGTCAGGGCCAACGTCGAGCGCCACTTTCGCTTTGAACGGGACCGGGGTCGACGCCCCTGTTTCCACATTGATGCGCTCGATCCGTCCATTGTTGGTGATCACGACTTCGCGTCCGTCAGGCATGAACGCGTACCCGGCCACGGTATCGCGCGTCGGGCTGCCGCCACTTTCCTGCTCGTCGCGTGTGACCGGCCACTTGAGCCAGCGGTCCGCACCGGTCTCGAGGTTGCGCACGCGAAGCCCCGTCTTGGTCTCGTAGCGCGTGGCATAGACCACAAGCTTGCCGTCTCGAGAGACGAGCGGGCGCATGCCGCCCCCTTCGGCCTGCGTGATGACGTCGGCATCACCGCTCTGCATGTCGAGGCGTGCCACCTGCCATCTCGCCAGCCCGGTGCCGGTGCCCGCCTGGGCGACGAACAGGTAGCGGCCGTCCGGGGTCACAGAGGCACCGAGGCGCGTCGGCCCCGTCGCCGCGCCACCCGGCGGCGCGGAAGGACCGGCGGGTGGCGAAGGACCCGCGGCCAGAGCAATACCGCTGCCGCCGTTGACATGGAACATGCGAAGCTGCGTACTGCCGGTCGCGCGGATGGAGGCAATGACGTACTGCGAGTCCGGCGTCCAGGCAGGTGAGATCACCGCGTCCTGCGATTCACTGGACAGTTTGCGCGGCTCGCTGCCGTCGATCTTCGTGATCCACAGATTGTCGCTGCCGCTGCGATCGCTGATGAACGCGATCCACTTGCCATCGGGCGACACGCGGGGCTGTGCATCGAATGGTGCGCCCTCAGTGAGGCGCGTCGCGTCGCCGCCGGCGACAGGCACGCGATAGAGGTCACCAAGCAGCTCGAATACCAGATTCCGGCCGTCCGGCGTGACATCGAGCGAAATCCACGTGCCCTCGTCGGTCTCGAACTCGAGCTTCTTCGGCATCTCGAGCGGGAGCTCGTTCTTGTCGGCCTTCTTCTTCTCTGCGGCCGGGTCCTTCTTCTCCGGCGGCTTTTCCTGAGCGAACATCGATGCGACGGCAAACACCGCGCTGGCCATGAGCATGAATGCGCGTGATTTCATGCGCGACACGATACCAGAGGGCCGCCTCTTGCGGCGCCCGGCAGTGACGAACGCGGGTCAGATCGGGGCGGGTGCCACGATTCGCGGCTGCTTGTCTTTCAACACGGAGGCACGGAGAAACGGAGGTAACGGAGAGGTCGTGACCTTTTGGGGCAATGAGCCTGGCGTTTCTCCGTGTTAACAACCGGGCGAGCGGGTATCCTGATCGCATGTCGGACACACCGAAGAGCGCGCTGGAACTGGCCCTCGAGCGGCTGAAGAAGAAGGACAGTGAATCGGGCATCGAGCAGAAGACGCTGACCGATGCGCAGCGCGCCGAGATCGCCGAAGCCCGCAGCCTGTGCGAAGCGCGCATCGCCGAACGCCGGATCATGCACCAGTCGCAGACGGCGGCGATCTTCGATCCACAGGAGCTGGAGCTCAAGCGCGAGGAACTGCGTCGCGACATCGCGCACTTCGAATCCGACCGGGACGCAAAGATCCGGAAAATCCGCGGCGACTGACCTTCAAAACGGCCGCTCCACACGCCTGACACGTAAAAGTAAACCTTTTGAAACGGCCCTCGTCTAAGCCTGGCAGGAGCGTTCCACACGACAGTCGAGTGGAACGCGGCGGGCTGACTCCAGCGGCTTCGGGGAGCCACGCAGAGGGGCGCAAGGATGGTGGATCGACAGCCGCAGGCTGAGATGCTCCAGGGCACGCTGGACATGCTCGTGCTCCAATCCCTGGTCCTTGGGCCTGCCCACGGCTACACCATCGCACGGCTGATCCAGCAGCGATCCGACGACCTGCTGCAGGTCGGGCAGGGGTCGCTCTACCCCGCTCTTCACCGCCTCGAAACACGCAGCTGGATCGCGGGGTTCTGGGGTACCTCCGAGAACAACCGCAAGGCCCGCTACTATCGCCTCACGCCGCTCGGCAAGCGGCAGCTCGCCGCAGAAACGAACAAATGGCGCCAGCTAGTCCACGCAGTGGGACGGGTGCTGCGGCCTGCGGAGGATCTCTAACAACTCCAACACCAAACTTCAAAAAGGACGAAACACACAAGCGCCGAACCCGCGAGCCTGTTTGGGATTTCGTCATTTGACTTTTTGGGCGTTGCGTCGTTTTTAGCTTTTTGCAGTTTGGAGCTTGGAGCTTGAAGTTTGATCGGATGTTCCGCTTTCTCCGTCGAGGCCGTTGGGACGACGAGCGCGCTCGAGAGATGCAGGCGCACATCGAGCTGTACGTGGAGGAGCTCGTCGCCCGGGGCATCTCACCCGCCAAAGCGCGCCGGCAGGCCATGCACGAGTTCGGCAATCCCGCTCTCTTCAAGGAGCAGATCTACGAAATGAACAGCATCCCGATCCTCGAGACGATCGTGCGCGACACGCGATACGCGCTGCGGGTGCTGCGCAAGTCTCCCGCTTTCACCTTCACCGCTGTCTTGACGCTGGCGCTCGCGATCGCCATCAACACCGCGGTATTCAGCGTTGTCGATGGCGTGCTGTTGCGTGCGCTTCCCTACCCGCACCCGGAACAGCTCCTGCTCATGGAAGCACGCATCGAGACCAGCGGCGAGCGGGATCGGCGTACCGCGCAGCACGGGTTCGCCTGGATCAGTGTTCGGGATCACGCCACGACGATCGATCGCGCCGTCTTCTCGACCTGGGTGAGCGGCGTCAATGTAGTCGGACCCGCCGGGGCGATCCACGCGGATCAGCAGAAGATCGGCAGCGGGTTCTTCGGTGTGCTCGGCGTCGCGCCCCTCCATGGCCGGGAGTTCTCGGCGGACGAGGATCGGCGTGGCGGTCCACCCGCCGTCATCGTCAGCCATGAGTTCTGGCGCGCGTCATTGAGAGCGGATCCGGCGGTTGTCGGACGCGCGATCACTCTCGGCGGCGCACCTCATACAGTAGTGGGCGTGATGCCGCCGGCGCTGCAGACAGGTGTCAAGACGGATCTGTGGACGCCGCTGCGCGCCGGTACGGACGGCGAAGGCGGCGGAGAGAACTATCAGATCCTGCTGCGGCTGCGGCCCGGCTCATCGCGTGCCGCGGCGGACGCGGAGCTCGCGCGGCTCGGGCGAGAAATCAATCGGCTCTCCCCGGTGCCCCAGGGCGTCACCATCGACTACGGCACCGTGCCACTGCAACGCGGCTTGACGGAGACGCTGCGCCGTCCGGTGCTCATGCTGTGGGCCGCGGTGGGCATCGTATTGCTCATTGCGTGCGTCAACCTTGCAGGGCTGCTCTTCACGCGCGGCGCGCGCCGTTCCCGCGAGATTGCCACGCGCATGGCGCTCGGCGGCAGCCGCGTCGCGATCGTTCGCCAGCTCCTGGCAGAAAGCGCGCTCATCGCCGTCTTCGGAGGCGCGACAGGTCTGTTGCTTGGTTATGTCGCACTCGATGCGTTGAAAACGCTCGCGGAGAATGCTCTCGAGCTCTGGCAGCCGATCGCGATGGACGGTCGAGCCGTCGCAGCGGCGGCACTCTTCTCGCTCGCAACGGCAGCGGCGATCGGTCTCGCGCCCGCCCTTCTCACCACGTGCGTGGGCGTCAGCGAAGGGCTGTCGTTCGCAACGGCCCGCACGGTGGCCGCCGCAACGTCCCATCTTTCCCGTCGCGTTGCGGTCATCACGCAGGTGGCGCTTGGCGTCGTGCTGCTGATCGCCGCGGGTCTGCTGCTGCGCACGTTCGCCCACCTGCGCGGTCTCGATCCCGGGTTCGACGCACGGGGCGTTTACTCCGCGAGCGTATCGCTGCAGGACGCACGCTACGGCACCAGTGCCCAGGTCAACACGTTGGCGAATTCGACGATCGAGCGGCTTCGTTCGGCGCCCAACGTCGAAGCGGCGGCGGTCGTGATGGGCCTCCCCTACGAACGGCTGCTCAACATGGGGATCCGCCACATGGACGGCCCGGACGTGAACGTGCGCGGCCGCATGATCAACGCCACTTACATCTCGGGCGACTATTTCACGGCCTTGCGCATTCCGCTGCGTGCGGGACGCGCCTTCGACGAGCGTGATACTTCGGCGTCACCGCCCGTCGCCGTCGTCACCGACACGATGGTGAAGGACTACTTCCGCGGCACGAATCCTGTCGGACACCGAATCGCGTTCGCCGGCGCGACGCGCGAGATCATCGGTGTCGTCGGCGACGTCCAGGTGAAACCGGGATTCGGCGGGGATCGCGGGCCGCTGGCGCCGATGCCGCTCGCCTACATTCCACTGGCGCAGACGAGCGACGGCTTTCTCCGGCTCGTGCACGGCTGGTTTGCAACATCCTTCATCGTCCGCGCACACGGATCGATGCAGGACGTGCTGCCGGTAATGCGCAGCGCCGTCGACAGCGCCGATCCGATGCTGCCGTTCGCGAAGGTGCGTTCGCTCGATGAAGTCCAGAACGCGGCGGTCGCACTGCCGCGCCTGCTGATGGTGCTGCTCCTGACGCTCGCCGGTGCATCGGTCGTGCTCGCCGGCGTCGGGATCCACGGGTTGATCGCCGCGTCGGTCGCGGAACGGACGCGCGAAATGGGTATCCGCATCGCGCTCGGTGCGACTCGCGCCCGCGCGGTCGGCACCGTCGCGTGGCCGGGCATCGTGCTCGCCTTCGCTGGAACGATCGCGGGGACGTTCGCGGCGCGCGGCATGGTCTCGATCATCCGCAGCTTCGTGTGGGGGGTGAGCGCAACTGATCCGGCCACGTTTGCGGGCGTCGCTGCGCTGTTTTTGGCGGTCGCGGCTGCGGCGAGCGTGCTCCCGGCGCTCCGGATTCTCAGTCTCGATCCCGCACAGACGCTGCGCGCGGAATAGGTGTTATGCTCCCGGCGCATCCCATCCGATTGCTCCGAGGAGCCGTCAATGCGCCGCACTATCCCCGCCGCCGTTCTGCTCCTCTCGCTCGCGTTCCCGTGCGTGCTCTCAGCGCAGGGAGTGCCGATGCCGCCTCCACCGCCCGCGCCGCCGGGTCAGCCGCGTGACGCGGGCACGCAGAAGACGGGCACGGCGCGACTGTCGGGGCGCGTGACATCGCTCGACTCCGGCCGTCCAATTCGGCGAGCCGTCGTGCGCGCGCTCGGACCGGAACTGCGCGAGGGCAAATCGGTCTCGACCGATGTGGAAGGCCGCTGGGAGCTTCGGGACATTCCCGCCGGGCGCTTCACCCTCACGATGACGAAAGGTGGCTACGTCACGCTGTCGTACGGACAGCAACGGCCGTTCGAAGCGGGCAAGACCGTCGAAGTGCGCGACGCTGCGGTGGTCGAAAAGCTCGATGTCGCGCTGCCTCGCGGCGGCGCCGTGACGGGCCGGGTCGTCGATGAGTTCGGCGAGGCTGTCGTCGGCGCGGCCGTGTCTCCGATGCGGTATCGCTACGTCAACGGCCAGCGGCAGCTGACATCGCTCGCAGCCTCGGATACGACCGACGACCTCGGCCAGTATCGCCTGCACGGCCTGCCGCCCGGCGATTACTACATCGCGGCGCGGCCGAATGTTTTCACGAGTCTGTTCGGCAGTTCTGACGATCGCACCGGTTACGGCCTGACCTACTATCCCGGCGCACCGTCGGCGAGCGAGGCTTCACGCGTCGCGGTCACCGTCGGCCAGGAAGTGCAGAACGTCGTCATCTCGCTGACGCCATCGAGAGTGGCCAGCCTCGCCGGTACGCTGACCTCGTCGAACGGCAAGCCAGTACGCCAGGGCATGGTCATGCTTCGGTCGGTGGGCGGTGAGTTCACGATCGGCGGGATGCGGCCCGGGATGGTGATCGACGGCAAATGGACCATCGCCGGCGTGGCGCCGGGCGAATATGATCTCGTTGCGCAGACCATGGACCTCGACAGCGGCGGCCCGCCAGACACGCGGACCTCCGAGTCGGTTACGGAGCGGATCAACGTCACCGGCGAGGATCTTCCTGCCCTTGCGCTCGTGACTTCCGCTGGCGCGCGCGCACAGGGCACAGTGAAGTTCGACGCCGCAGACGCGCCACCCGCGCCGACCGCCATGGCTTCCGTCATTGCCTTCGACTCTGTCCCCGGCGCGATGTCGATGGGCGGCAGCGGAACGATCAAACCGGACTGGACGTTCGAGCTCACCGGTCTCACGGGCAAGCGGATGATCCGCATCAACGGACTAACCGGCTGGACGTTGAAATCGGTGACCGTCGACGGAACGGACGTGACCGACACGGGGCTCGACGTGAAGCCGGGCGATTCGGTCTCGGGCGTGGAGGTTCTGGTCACGCGCGAGACGACGGAGCTGTCAGGCACTGTGCAGAATGCAAAGGGCACGTCGATCACCGACTACGTCGCCGTGGTCTTTGCGGGCGAGTCGTCGCGGTGGGGTTACCAGTCCCGCTACGTGCGCGTCGCGCGTCCTGACCAGACCGGTCGATTCGTGATCTCCGGTCTGCCACCCGGATCCTACCTAGCCGTGGCGCTCGACTATGCGGAACCCGGGCAGGAGACCGACCGCGAGTTCCTCGAAGGGCTGAAGCAGCAGGCGACGACGATTCGGCTTGAGGATGCGGAGAAGAAGGCCGTCACGCTGAAACTCTCATCGCGCTAGCGCTGGTTTGCCGAAGCTTCTCGTTGCCGCCCTCGCCGCTCTCTGGCTGCTGCGAACGGATGTTCCCCCGGCAGCGACCGAGCTCCGCGTCCTCTTCATCGGGAACAGCCTCACATCCGCAAACGATCTGCCGTCGCTGGTCAAGAATCTCGGTGCCGCTGACGGCGTGAAGATCCGCACGAGCACGGTCGCGATGAACGACTTCGGCCTCGCGGAACACTGGAACGATGGCCGTGCCGTCCGCGAGATCCGCAAGCGCGGCTGGGATTTCGTCGTCCTGCAGCAGGGACCCTCGGCGCTTGCGGAATCGCGCGTCGTCCTGCGGGAAGAGGTGGCTCGGTTCGCTCCGTTGATCCGAGCAGCCGGCGCCCGCCCGGCCCTCTACATGGTGTGGCCGTCGCTGCAGCGCAGTGGGGATTTCGATCGCGTAAGCTTGTCGTACTCGATCGCTGCGACTGATGTCGACGCGGTGCTGCTTCCGGCTGGAGAGGCATGGCGTGCGATGTTGGCGCGCGCGCCCGACGCGAGACTGTATGCGGCCGACGACTTCCATCCATCCCGAGACGGAAGCTGGCTCGCCGCGCTGGTGATCTATTGCGGGCTCGCCGGCCGGGCGCCCTCGGCCATCACGAAGTTCCCCGGCGGGTTTCCGCGCGAGCGCGAGCTGTTCGTCGCCGCGGCTTCATCTGCGTTAAAACGGTGAGAGGCGCTGAGGGCGCACCGGCAGAGGGCCGGCGTAGCCGGCCCTGCCGGGAACGATCCTCATAGAGGCCGGCTTTAACCGGCCCGCGGCTGCCCGGCCCACGTTGCCTCCAACCATCCGCGCACCGAGTTGATCAGCCAGATCCGTTCCGCGCTCTGAAAGTCCGCTTTCGAGATCTCCCCTTCCACGATCTCTCCCGACTCGAGCAGGTCCGCGCGCATGGTTCCTGGGAGTAATCCCGCGTCGATCGGCGGTGTCATCCTGACGCCGTCACGGAGCATGACGACATTGGATTCGGTGGCTTCCGTGACCTGGCCGTCCTCGTTCCAGAGGACCACCGCGTCCGCGTCCGGCCGCCCGGCGCGCGCACGATCGTAGAGATCGCGCTTCGTTGTCTTGTGGTACAGGAACACGTCGGATCGCCTCACCGGCTCGTTCGCGAACGCGACCCGCACCGGTTCGCTGATCGCGACAAGGTCGACGGCCTCGCAGAGAACGTCGCCGTCGTCTTCGAGCATCACGCGAACTTTCGCGGGACCGCGAAGATCCTGCACCGCTTCATTCAGGAGCCCACGCACCTCTTCGATGTCGCATGCGAAACCGAAACACGCCGCTGATTCACGCAGCCGCTGCAGGTGCCGCTCCAGCAGCGCGAAGCCCGCGTCGGGCGCCCAGCGCATCGTCTCCAGCAACCGGAATCCGCGCGGATCGTCGACGACATAGCTCGCGGACCCCGCGGATCCAGGCGACGGCATGGACCTCGCGGACCCAGAGGATCCGAGAATCGCGGCCTTCAGAACGCACTCCTCGTATTCATCCCGATCGACCGAGTCCCAGACGATCCCGCTGCCGACACCGAATTGCGCGCGGCGGCTGGATCGATCGACAACCACGGTGCGGATCGCTACGCTGAAGTGCGAACGACCGTTCGGCGACAGATAGCCGATGGCACCGGTATAGATTCCCCGCGGTGTCGTTTCCAGTTCGCGGATGATCTCCATCGAGCGGTGCTTCGGCGCGCCGGTGATCGAGCCGCACGGGAACATCGCCTCGAACAGACGATCGAGCGAAGCGCCGCGCAGCTCGGCCTCGACCGTGGACGTCATCTGCCACTGCAGCGGATACCGTTCGACGTCGTACATCGACGTGGCCTCAACCGAGCCGGTGGCGGCGACTCGACCGAGGTCGTTGCGAACCATGTCCACGATCATCACGTTCTCGGCGCGGTTCTTCGCCGATGCGCGCAGTGCCTCGCCGCGCGCGCCGTCCTGCGCGGGCCAGAAGCCTCTTGCCCACGTGCCCTTCATCGGGCGGCACATGATGCGGTCACGGTTGACGCGAAAAAACAGCTCCGGGGACGCCGAGCAGATCACGTGCGTGTCGGCATCCACGAAAGCGCTCCACGGGCCGCGCTGTGAAATGTAGAGGTTACGCATCAGCGCCTGGACATCTCCGTCGAACGACGCATCGAGCCTGAACGTGAAGTTGATCTGGTAGGTGTCGCCGGACTGGATGTGCGACTTGATCAGCCCCACGGCGCGCAGGTAGTCCGCGTGCGAGATCGACGGCGTCCATTCGTCCACTGTGACGTCGCCGCCTCGAGCGGGACGATAGAGCGGCTCGACGCTCTCGGGGGCGAAGATGCCGAAAGCGACGAGCGGGAGAGCATTGGCGGCGTGACCGTGCACCGCGAAACCGAATCCGCCAGCGGCTTCGTGACATACGAAGCCGGCGGCGTAGTTTCCGTCGCGCACCGCACCGTCGACTTCGCGCAGCGCGTCTCGTACCTGACCCGCTTCTTGCGCGACGATCACACGCATCGGACGACTGAAGCGCCGCCACGGACCACGCCACGGCGTCCGCAGAATGACCTGAAAGCGGTGTTCGTCCACGGTG
>Ga0247830_10000769_pt1 | contig 12201 bp, 9 predicted proteins | sample 12C_Control_Day5_FD_207766 | JGI IMG/M metagenome (GOLD analysis project Ga0247830, IMG submission 207766) | Soil microbial communities from agricultural site in Penn Yan, New York, United States - 12C_Control_Day5 | ecosystem: Environmental > Terrestrial > Soil > Agricultural land | place: USA...
GTCCACCGAAAACGTCCGACGTGCGACCCCGCGCTGTGCGCGGGGTCGGGGTCAGGCCGCGGCCGGCATCGGCACGGTCAGCATCGACGAGATCGCCCGGCCACGCTTGCAGTAGTCATCGGCGCGACGGAGGTCCATCATCTCGCCGAAGGCCTCGTTCTGGATCAGGGGCAAGAACGGATTGCGGCCTCCACCGCCCGAGAAGGTCAGCTCGGAGAAATAGACCCGCCCGTCGCATTCGAGGAAATCGACCCGAACGTGCATGAAGTCCTCGGACAGCCGCCTGGCCTCCGCGAGCATCTTGTCGAAGGCCGCCGGCACCCGCTCCGGGCGATCGGCGCTCGCCGGATGCCCGATCCAGTGGAACGGGGTCGGCCGCCACTGCGGATCGAACAGCGCGCAGCGGATGCCCGCCTCCGTCCGGTCGTTCACGTACATGAAGAACTGGGGCTCGCCCATCAGGCAGTAGAACTTGTACTCGCAGATCCGTTCGGCCGGTCCGATGATCTCCTCGGCGAGCCAGCGCTTCGGGATGCCGCGATAGTGCAGCTCGCTGAGAAACCGCCAGTGGTCCCAGAGCTCCCACTCGGCCAGCGTCTTGGCGAGCTTGCGACGCGTCGCGGGCGTGGCGTCCTCGACGAAGCGGTTCTGGGCCCAGCCCGAGCCGGACTTCAGGACGAAGCGGTCGGGGAGTCGGGCCGAGAGGAAGTCCTCGGGCGTCGTGCCGACACCCAAGAGCTCGGGCGCGAGAATCTGGGCGTTCTTGTAGCGGAGGTAGTCGCGGACTCCGACCTTGTCCGCCGCGATCTGGAGCAGCGGGTTCGGATGGTTGAGGAACTGCCAGCGGATCTTCTCGTTCACCCAGGTCGGGTTGGCGAAGTCCGGAAGGTGGTCGTTGCGTCCGGCGTAGTGATAGCTGACCGCCTCCTCGTCGTTGCGAAAGGTGCGGTCGTAGACCGCGGCTTGGAGCGACCCCTTGTCGCTGGAAAGACGCTTCTGGACCTTGGAGAAGCGCCAAGCCCAGCGCAGACGCCGCTCAATCTGCCGGTAGTAGGCGTCCCGGTCGATGTCATGCCGCGGCATTGCTGCTTCTCCCCCGGCGAGGCAGTGACGAGACGGCGCGCAAGTCGCGCACCCCTCTCCGGCCAAGGAACGAACGCACCAAGCCAGAACTAAGGTCGGCGATACCGGTCAAAGCTTTTCTATTCGGAAGGTAAACGGACACTCCGGCTCCGTCTACGCCAGCTCTCGAGAAGCACACGCCACCACCCACACCGTACTCTGTCATGACTACCCCCCGGAGCCACTTAAAGTACCACCCTGTACTCGCTTCGGGGGTAAATCGATTCCCTTCTCGAATCAAGGCTAATCGCCGGACGATGGCGCGCGCCCGGCGGACTGTTGCTGCCGCGCCTCGTGCCCGCGCCGGCCCCGCCCCCTCGCGAGGCCTTGCGGCTCTCCGAACCGCCCGCTAGCACGGCCGCCGGATGGCGCGCACGATCCTCATCACCGGCTGCTCTTCGGGAATCGGCCTCGACGCCGCGCGGACGCTCGCGGCGCGCGGATGGCGGGTCTTCGCGACCTGCCGGGCCGAGGCGGATAGCGCGCAGCTCCGCGCCGAGGGCCTCGAGAGCTTTGCCCTCGACCTGTCCGATCATCGCTCCGTCGCCGAAGGGACGGCCGAGGCACTCGCCCGGAGCGCGGGCCGCGTCGACGCGGTCTTCAACAACGGCGCCTTCGCGATCCCCGGCGCCGTCGAGGACCTTCCGCGGGAGGCGCTGCGGGCGATCTTCGAGACCAACCTCTTCGGCCAGATCGACCTGACCAACCGCCTGCTGCCGGCGATGCGCGCCGCCGGGGGAGGGCGGCTGGTCTTCACTTCCTCCGTGCTCGGCCTCGTCGCCGCGCCGTGGCGCGGCGCCTATGTCGCGACCAAGTTCGCGCTCGAAGGGATCGTCGACACCCTGCGGATCGAGCTCGCCGGCTCGGGCGTCGCCGTCGTGCTGATCGAGCCCGGACCGATCGCGACGCCCTTCCGCCGGAAGTCGATCCCCCACTTCGAACGCCACATCGACTGGCGCGGGTCGCCCCACCGCGCCACCTACGAGACGCGCCTCCTCCGCCGGCTCTACGCCGCGGACCCCGAACGGGACCGTTTCGAGCAGCCACCGGCGGCGGTGACCGCCTGCCTCGTCGCCGCGATCGAGAGCCGGCGCCCCCGCCCGCGCTACTTCGTCACCAAGCCGACCCACGCCGCGAACCTGCTGCGTCGCCTGCTGCCGACCGGGGCGCTCGACCGGGTGTTGCGCGGGCGCTGACGCGGCGGGGAGCGGCAGGGCGGGGCCATCGGTTGACCCGGCCGCCTTTCCCGCTGTAATGGCCGCGGCCCGCCGGTATACTGCGGCGCAACCGACGGAACGCCGAGACCAGCCCGATGCCCGAGCCCCTCACCCTCTATCTCGCCGCGCCCCGCGGCTTCTGCGCCGGCGTCGACCGCGCGATCCGCATCGTCGAGATGGCCCTCGAGAAGTGGGGCGCGCCGGTCTACGTCCGCCACGAGATCGTCCACAACCGCTTCGTCGTCGACGGCCTGCGCGCCAAGGGCGCGGTCTTCGTCGAGGAACTCGCCGAATGCCCCCCCGACCGGCCGGTCGTCTTCTCCGCGCACGGCGTGCCCAAGGCGGTGCCGGCCGAGGCGGAGGCGCGCCGCATGCTCTTCGTCGACGCCACCTGCCCGCTCGTCTCCAAGGTCCATATCGAGGCCGAGCGCCATTTCGAGAACGGCCTGCAGATGGTGATGATCGGCCACGCCGGCCATCCCGAGACCATCGGCACCATGGGCCAGCTGCCGCCCGGGGAGGTGCTCCTCGTCGAGACCGTCGCCGACGTGGCGCGGATCGCGCCGCGCGACCCCGGGCGCCTCGCCTTCATCACCCAGACGACGCTGTCGGTCGACGACACCATCGAGATCGTCGACGCGCTCCGGACCCGCTTCCCGACGATCGTCGGGCCGCGGCGCGAGGACATCTGCTATGCCACCACCAACCGTCAGGAGGCGGTGAAGGCGATCGCGCCGAAGGTCGACGCCCTGCTCGTCATCGGCGCGCCGAACTCGTCGAACTCCCAGCGCCTCGTCGAGGTCGGCCGCCGCGCCGGCTGCGGTTATTCCCAGCTCGTCCAGCGCGCCGCCGACATCGACTGGCGCTCCCTCGACGGGGCCCGCGCCGTCGGCATCACTGCCGGGGCCTCGGCGCCCGAGGAGCTGGTCGAGGAGGTGGTGGACGCCTTCCGCGCCCGCTACGACGTCACCGAGCGCCGGGTCGAGACCGCGACCGAGACGATCGAGTTCAAGGTTCCGCGCATCCTTCGGGCGAAGGTCGCATGAACCGCATCCCGCTTCCCGCGCTGATCGTCGGGGGGCTGGGACTCCTGCCCTTCGCCTACGCCGTCGTCCTCATCTTCTCGGCGGCGGGCACCTGGCCGACGCTCGGGCTGTTCCCGTCCGACCGCTCCGGCGGCGTCCTCGTCCTCGAGCGCTTCGGCGCGGCGATCCTCGGCTTCATGGGCGGCTGCCTCTGGGGGTTCGCCGCCGCACCCGGCCGCGTCCCGACCGCGCTGCTCCTCGCCGCGTCGGCGATCCCGCCGATCCTCGCGGCCTTGGCGATCCGGCCGAGCCCGGCGCTCTCCTGCCTGTGGCTCGCCTTCGGCTTCGTCGCGGTGCAGGTGATCGACCTCCTCTTCCACCGCGCCGGCGTGGCGCCGTCCTGGTGGCCGAGCCTGCGGCTGCCGCTGACGGCCGGGGTCATCGCATGCCTGCTCACCGGCGCGCTCTATGGTTGAACTCGCCGCCTTCACCGACGGCGCCTGCTCGGGCAATCCCGGGCCGGGCGGCTGGGGGGTGGTGCTCGTCGCCCGCGACGGCGAGCAGGTTCTCAAGACCCGCGAGCTGTCGGGGGGCGAGGCGATGACCACCAACAACCGGATGGAGCTGTCGGCGGCCATCGCCGCCCTCGACGCGCTCGACCGCCCGTCGACGCTCACGGTCGTCACCGACAGCGTCTACGTCCGCGACGGCGTCTCGCGCTGGATCCACGGCTGGAAGCGTAACGGCTGGCTGACCGGCGACCGCAAGCCGGTGAAGAACGAGGATCTCTGGCGCCGCCTCGACGCGGCTGCGGCACGGCATGCGGTCACCTGGACCTGGATCAAGGGCCACGCAGGCCACCCGGAGAACGAACGCGCCGATGCCCTCGCCCGAGCCGGCATGGCGCCCTTCAAGCCTGCTGTCGCAAAGGGCCGCAAAACCGACGTTGACGCGCCGCATGGGCTTTCTCGGATCAAGCCATAAGGCGTCGCGGCCCGAGAACGGGCGTGCCCGCGGTTCGACCCCTGAACGAGCGCCAGAGATCTCGGCGGAACCGGCTCGGCGGCCGGATCTTCCAGCGGCAGATGGTCGCCGCCATGCGGCGGCGACCGGATCCGGCGGAGGAGCCGTCAGGCCGCGACCGAGCCGGGGACGAAGGCGCGCTTCGGCGCCAGCTCGGCGGCGACGCTCGTTGCGACGATCCGGGCGGTCGCGGCCGAGAGGGTCCAGCCGAGGTGGCCGTGGCCGGTGTTGTAGAACACCCCCGGCGCCTTGCCGCGGCCGACGCGCGGCAGCATCGACGGCATCATCGGGCGCAGGCCCGCCCAGGGCGTGGCGTGCTCGGTCGACATCGCCGGGAAGTGCTTCTCGCACCAGGCGACGAGCGGGTGGATGCGGTCGGCGCGGATGTCCCGGTTCGCGCCGTTGAACTCCGCGGTTCCCGCCACCCGGAAGCGGTCCTTGCCGAAGCGGCTCGCGACGATCTTCGCCCGGTCGTCGAGCAGGCTGATCCACGGGGCCGTCGCCTGGCTCTCGGCGTCGTCGAGGCGAACGGTGATCGAGTAGCCCTTCACCGGATAGACGTTCACCCGGTCGCCGAGCGCGGCGCCGATCTCGCGGCTGCGGACGCCGGCGGAGACGACGACGCCGTCGAAGGTCTCGTCGCGCCCGCCGACCGTGAGGCGCACGCCGCCGTCCACCGCCGCGACGGCGTCCACCTCGGTGCCGAAGCGGAGGGTCGCGCCCCGGCGGGCGCAGGCCTTCGCCAGCCCCATGGTGAACTTGTGGATGTCGCCCGAGCTGTCGCTCTCGGTCAGGTAGCCGCCGACGAAGTCGCCATGCAGCGCCGGCTCGATCGCGCGGATCTCGTCGGGCGCCAGCTCGCGGCGCTCGAGGCCGCCCTCGGCGAGGAGGCCGTTGACCATGCGGGCGTGGGCGAGGTCCTTCGGGCGGTCGTAGAAGTGCAGGATGCCGCGGCGCTCGAGGTCGAAGTCGATGCCCTCGCGCGCCGCCATCTCGAAGAGCACGGCGCGGGCGGCGATGGCGAGGCGCACCGTCTCGACGGTGTTGGCCTTGTAGCGCGGGACGTTCGACAGGAACTCGGCCATCCAGCCAATCTTGTGCAGCGTCGGGCGCGGGTTGACGAGCAGCGGCGCGTCGGCCTGCAGCATCCACCTCAGGCCCTTCAGGACGGTTCCCCACTGGGTCCAGGTCTCGGCGTTCGAGGCGGAGAGCTGGCCGCCGTTGGCGAAGCTCGTCTCCATCGCGGCGTAGCGGTGGCGGTCGAAGACCGTCACCTCGAAGCCGCGGTCCAGCAGCTCATAGGCGGTGGTAAGGCCGGTCACGCCGGCGCCGATCACGGCAACAGAGGTCATGGTTCAACACTCCAAGGCTCGGGCGGCTCCGCCGCCACATGCCCCCTCCGTGCCTTGGACCTGAGAGTTTCACCCGGGAGCAGATCCGGGCTTTCTCCTTCGGTGGGCCTTTCGGGCCGCTTTCCGGAGTGTTGAGGCGCTGCCGGTCCTTGGACCTGAGAGTTTCCGGGGCGGTTGCTCCTTCGGCGGCGGGTCTCCCCGCCTTCTCCCGGCAGTGCCTTGATGGCCGCCCGATATCCGAGTGCACCGATTCGCGCAATGGCTGTTGCGGGTTGGCCGTACGCCGGAGGCGGGGTCCGTGACGTCAGTCGAGGAGGGCCATGGCGGCCTCCAGGGCCGGGAGGGCTATCAGGTAGCCGGACGTCCTGGCTTCCGCGGCAAGATCGTCCAGCTCCTGCCGGACGCTCCGGTCGGCCGCGGTCCGATGGAGCCCGGCGATGGCTCGGCCGCGCCGGGCGAAGAAGCTGCTCCACGGCGCCGGCTCGTCCGGGCAGAAGCGCTCCAAGGCGGCGGCGTGATGCTCGACGCCGTTCCAGTCTGTCGCGTCGAGGCAGGCCTCGATCGCGTCCCTCCGGCCGAGGAGGTGGTTGTGCCCGAGGTGGTTGGTCTCCAGCATCGCGTCGGCCTCGGCGAGCGCGGCGGCACGGACGGCAGGATCGTCGGAAATGCGCGCCAAGGTTCCGAGCAGGCCGGGGCCGAAGTACTCCATCCCGGTCTGCCGGGCCACGGACAGGGCTCGCTCGATGTCCGCCAGCGCCTCCTCGTTGCGGCGCGCCTGTCGGTGCAGTTCGGCGCGGAAGCAGAGCGCCTCTGCCTCGAACCGCGGGGCGCCGAGCTGGAGGGCGAGGTCGAGCGCCGCCTGCGCGTGGTCCATGGCAGGCTCGAACTCCGTCAGCGCATGTTGCGCGAGGAAGGCGCTGTGCCGGGCGATGGTCTCGGCCCGCAGGTGGCCGATCCGCGCCGCGTCGGCGATCGCGGACCGGCCTTCGGCGAGGCCGAGCCGGGTGTCGCCGCAGAAGACGTGGGTCAGCGCCAGCATCGACCGGTTGGCCGCGGCGACCCGTGCGAGGCCCTCGCGGGTGGCGAGCTCGACGCAGGTCGCGAAGCGGTCGCGGGCGCTTCTCATCCGCCCGCGCATGTATTCGGCGTCGCCGAGCCCGCCCAGCGCGGCGATTTCCGAGGCCGTATCCCCGGACTCCCGCGCGAGGGCCAGCGCGCGCTCGTGTTCGCGAAGGCAGCCGGCGAGGTCGCCGCGGGGAAACAGGAGGTTGCCGCGCAGGAGGTGGATGCGCGCGGCGATCTCTCGACGCCCCGACGGCGCGGTGATCGCGCCGGCCCGGTCGAGGTCGGCGAAGGCGCCATCGAGATCGTCGGTGAGGCGCTTCACGGCGGCGGAGACGAGCAATGCCTCGGCCCTTTCCGCGTCGCCCGGGGCGAGGGCGAAAAGGGCCTCGAAGGCCTGTCCGGCCTCTGCGACGGCGCCTTTCTCCAGCAACCACTCGGTACGATGGCGCGCGAGGGCGTAGCGCTCGCCCGGCTCGCGCGCGAGGGCGAGCCCGCGCTCGGCGTGGGCGATGGCGCCGTCGTGGCGGTAGGCCCGGGCCTCGGCCCGGGCGGCGTCGAGATAGGCGAGCGCGGCGGCGGGATCCTCGGCCCGGTCGAGGTGCGCGGCACGGAGTGCCGGATCGCGAGAGGCGAACCACGCGGCGGCACGGCGATGGAGGGCTGCACGGTCGGCGCCCGGCAACGAGAGGTAGGCGCTCTCGGCGACGACGGCGTGGGAGAAGAGAAGGCCCTCGGCCACCGGGCGGAAGAGACCCTCCTCGACCAGCCGTTCGCACGCCGCCGGCCGTCCGAGCACCGCCTCGAGGGCCTGTGGCTCCACGATCTGGCCGAGCACCGATGCGACCTTCAGGACGCGCCGGCTCGCCTCGTCGAGCTCGTCCATCCGCGCCTGAACCACGCCCTGCACGGACCCCGGCAGCTCGTCCGCGCCCGTGCCCTCCTGCCGGAGCAGGTGCTCGAGGAAGAGCGGGTTGCCGCCCGCCCGCTCGACGCTGCCGATGACGCGTGGCGAGATCGCCCCGGCGATCCGCTCGGCGAGCCGGGTCGCGTCCTCGTGGTAGAGCGGCCCGAGGTCGACGGTGAGGATCGAGCCGCCCGCGCCGCGCAGGGCGGCGGCCGAATGGTCGGCGAGGCTGCGCGTCGTCGCGACGAGGACGCCGGCGCTACCGACGATGGCCGCGCCGATCGCGCCGACGAGCTCGATCGTCGCCGGCCCTGCCCAGTGCAGGTCCTCCACGACGACGAGCGCCGGGCGGACAGCCGCCGCGCCGCGGACCACCTGCGCGAGCGTGTCGAGCAGCAGGCGCTGGCGCGTGCCGACGTCGAGCGCGGCGAAGGTCGCCTTCAGCCGGTCGGGGAGCTCCTCCTCCATCAGGTGGAGGAGGAAGGCTTCCCGGTCCGCAGGAACGAAGCCCGTGGCGATGGCCCGCTCGACGGCCGCGATCCCGGTGGCGCCATCCCCGACCGCGCGGAGCAGGCTGCCGACGACGGCGGGGATGGCGGCGGCGCCGCGGGCCTCGCCGAAGTCGAGGACGCGGCCGACGTGGCGCGCGAAACCTTGCGCCTCGGCGGCACGGGCGAACTCCTCGACGAGCCGGGTCTTGCCGATGCCGGCCTCGCCGCGGATCAGGACGATCTGACCCCGCGCCCGGTCGCGGACTCCCTGCAGCGCGCCCGCCAGCTGGGCGAACTCGCCGTCCCGGCCGATGAACGGCGAGCGCCGGACGGCGCCTTCGGCGAGACGCTCGACGGAGAACGCCCTGAGGACGTCGCCTCCGGCGCGGGTGAGGGCGCGGGGGCGGGCCGCGCTGCGCGCCGCGAGGCCCGGCTCCCAGCTGTCTTCGGCGACGAGGATCTCGCCGCCCGCTGCGAGGCCGGCGAGCAGGGTGGCGAGCTTGAGCGCCTGGCCGCTGAGACCGGCGCCACGGTTGTCCCCCGACGGCGACAGGAGCACCCGCCCGGCCGCGATCCCGGCGCGCAGCGCGAGGTGGGCGCCGGCATCCTGCCATTCGGTGCCGTCCCTAAGCCGCAAAGCGGTACGGAGGGCGCGCTCGACGTCGTCGGTATGGGCGCGGGAGAGACCGAAGACCACGATGGCACCATCGTCGTGGAGCCGCTCGATCGCTCCGCCGTGACTCTCGGCATGGGCGCGGATGGCCCGATGCAGACGGTCGGAGCGGCGGTGCAGCCGCTCGGGGTCGGCACACTCCGGCGCGTCGGCATACTCGCAGGCGAGGACGGTCACCTGGCGGATCTCGGCCTCGGGAGGCTGCGCGGGGCCGTCCGCGGGCGCGGCGGAGGCCTCGATCCGCGGCTGCGGGCGGGCGCGGCGGCGATCGCGGATCTCACGGTAGAGGGCCTCGGTCTCCGCCTGGGGCTGGACCGCGAGCTCGCGCGCGAGGACCTCGCGACAGATATGGAACTGACGCAGCGCCGCCTCCGCGCGGCCATGCCCGGCATAGAGGCGCATCAACGCCCGGTGCGCCTCCTCCTCCAGCGGCTCTAGCGCGAGGAGCCGGAGCGCGACGACGACGGCCCGGTCGCTGTCGCCGGCCTCGGCATGGCGGTGGCGGAGCCGGCGAAGAAGGTCCACGGCGCGGGCGTGCAGGCGGTAGCGCTCGGCGAGCATCCAGTCCTCGAAGCCCGGCGCCCGCGCATCGAAGCCGTCGAGGAAGTCGCCGCGGTAGCAGGCCGCCGCGGCCTCCAGGTCATCGAGGGAGGCTCCACCCGCGGCGGCCTCGAAGGCGATCGCGTCGACTTCCGCGGCCCCCGGCGCCAGCGTCACCTGGTCGGCCGTCGTCGCCAGCGCCTCGGGGCCGAAGCCCGCGGCCTGCCGCAGGCTGGTCAGGGCCTGCCTGAGACTCCCGCGTGCCTGGGACTCGTCGCTGTCCTGCCACAGCATGGCCGCGAGCTTGCTCCGGGGATGCGGCCGGCCGGGAGCGAGGGCGAGATAGACGAGGAGGGCCTGGGTCTTGCGCGTCGTGTTCGCGACCGCGCGGCCGGCAGTCGACCCGATCTCGATGCCGCCCAGCGTGACGATACGCACGTCCGGCACGGCGCGTCCCCCTGCATTGCGCCCAGCGACAGTGAAGCACCGAAACGACCCGGGTGCAAATGCGGCCTTCGCGTCCGCCCGGCGATCCGGCTTTTGACGCATCCTTGACGACGCCGCCGGGTCCCGGCTCACGGCGGGGAGGCAGGATCGGCGGGGCGGGCATGCGACCGCCCGATCGCGATCGAAAGGTGAGCATCATGCAGACCGACACAGCGCCCGCGCTGTCGCCGCCGCCTGACCCGGACAAGCTCGACATCCTCCTCGGCCGAATGGTCGGCGATCTCGGCGCCATCGCCACCGGCGCGCTCGTCGTGCTCGGCGACCGGCTCGGGCTCTACCGGGCGATGAAGTCCGGCGAGAAGCTAAGCCCGGGCGAGCTCGCGCGGCGAACCGGCACGCGCGAGCGCTATGTGCGCGAATGGCTCTCGGGCCAGGCCGCGGCCGGCTACGTGAATTACGACGAGGGCAGCAACCTCTTCTGGCTGACCCCGGAGCAGGTCGCGGTCTTCGCCGACGAGGCGAGCCCGGCGGCGATGGCCGGCGCCTTCGAGGTCGTGTCGAGCCTCTGGCTCGACGAACCCAAGGTGGCGGAGGCCTTCCGCTCCGGCGAGGGCGTCGCCTGGCACGACCACAGCAAGTGCCTCTTCAGCGGGACCGAGCGGTTCTTCCGGCCCGGCTACAACGCCAACCTCGTCGCGGGCTGGCTGCCCGCGCTCGACGGCGTGGTCGCGAAGCTCGAGGCGGGCGCCCGCGTCGCCGACGTCGGCTGCGGGCACGGCGCCTCGACCATCGTCATGGCGAAGGCCTTTCCCCACGCCCGCTTCACCGGCTTCGACTACCACGCGCCGTCGATCGCGCGGGCGCGCGAAGCCGCCGAGGAAGCCGGCGTGTCCGGCAATACCCGCTTCGAGGTGGCGCCGGCCAAGAATTTCACCGGGACCTATGACCTCGTCGCCTTCTTCGACTGCCTGCACGACATGGGCGATCCGATCGGCGCGGCGGCCCATGTCCGCGAGAGGCTCGCCCCGGACGGCACCTGGATGATCGTCGAGCCCTTCGCCAACGACCGGCTCGCCGACAACCTCAACCCGGTCGGGCGCATCTACTACGCCGCCTCGACGATGATCTGCACGCCGGCGTCGCTGGCGCAGGAGGTCGGCCTCGGGCTCGGCGCGCAGGCCGGCGAGACGCGCCTCCGGCACGTCGTGACGGCAGGCGGCTTCACGTCCTTCCGCCGCGCCGCCGAGACGCCGTTCAACATCGTCTTCGAAGCGCGGCCCTGACCTTCGGGAGGGACGCGATGACCGCCGACGACATCGTCCGCTTCCGGAACCGGCCGATCTGGCTGCTCGCCGACACCGCGAGCCTCCGCGTCCTCCGGCCGGGACCATCACGTCTCCGGCAAGGCGGAGGCCGGGGAGAAGCCGGACCGCTTCTCCCCGCTGCGATCAGCGCTTGGAGAACTGGAAGCTGCGGCGCGCCTTGCGCTTGCCGTACTTCTTGCGCTCGACGACGCGGCTGTCACGGGTCAGGAAGCCCGCGGACTTCAGTGCCGGGCGCAAGCTCGGCTCGTAGAGCGACAGCGCCTGGCTGATGCCGTGCTTGACGGCGCCGGCCTGGCCCGAGAGGCCGCCGCCCTTGACCGTGGCCATCACGTCGAACTCGCCGGTGACGCCGGCGACCGAGAAGGCCTGCCCGATCACCATCTGCAGCACCGGGCGGGCGAAGTAGACGTTCATCTCCTTGCCGTTGACGGTGACCTTGCCGCTGCCGGGCTTGATCCACACACGGGCGACCGCGTCCTTGCGCTTGCCGGTGGCGTAGGAGCGGCCGAGGCTGTCGCGGACGGGCTCCCGCTTCGGGGCCTCCTCGGCGAGGGGCGTGGCGACGCTGTCGCGGAGCTGTTCGAGGGAAGAGAAATCGGCCATCGGATTACGCGCTCCGGGTGTTCTTGGGGTTCATGGCCGCGAGATCGAGGACCTCGGGGTTCTGGGCGGTGTGCGGATGCTCGGCCCCGCCGTAGACGCGGAGGTTGCCCATCTGCTTGCGCGAGAGCGGCCCGCCGGGGAGCATGCGCTCGACCGCCTTCTGGATGACGCGCTCGGGGAAGCGGCCCTCGAGGATCTGGCCCGCCGTGCGGTGTTTGATGCCGCCCGGAAAGCCGGTGTGCCAGTAGTAGCGCTTGTCGGCACGCTTGTTGCCGGTGAGCTGCACCTTCTCGGCGTTGATGACGATGACGTTGTCGCCCATGTCCATGTGCGGCGTGAAGGTCGCCTTGTGCTTGCCGCGGAGGATCTTGGCGACGTGCGAGGCGAGGCGCCCGAGCACGACGCCCTCGGCGT
>Ga0247830_10000770_pt1 | contig 12200 bp, 14 predicted proteins | sample 12C_Control_Day5_FD_207766 | JGI IMG/M metagenome (GOLD analysis project Ga0247830, IMG submission 207766) | Soil microbial communities from agricultural site in Penn Yan, New York, United States - 12C_Control_Day5 | ecosystem: Environmental > Terrestrial > Soil > Agricultural land | place...
GCACGACGCGATCGCCGACGAGTTCGAGCGCCGGTTCGTGGAGGGTATGCGCGGCCTTCGCGTCGGCGACCCGCTCGATCCCGCCACGCAGCTGGGCCCGCTGGCCACCGTGGGGCAGCGTGACATCCTCGCCGAGCAGGTGCGGCAGTCCGTGGCCATGGGCGCGCGCGTGCTGACCGGCGGCCACGTGCTCGATCGCCCGGGCGCGTATTACGCGCCGACGGTGCTCACGGACATTCCGCCGGAGAGCCCCGCGTACCGCGACGAGCTCTTCGGACCCGTCGGGACGCTGTTCCGGGTCCCCGACGCCGAGGCGGCCATCCGGCTGGCCAACGACACGAGGTTCGGGCTCGGGGCCAGCGTGTGGACCGACGACGAGGCCGAGCGGGAGCTCTTCATCGACGAGATCCAGAGCGGGCTCGTGTTCGTGAAGTCCATCGTGGCGTCCGACCCGCGGCTGCCGTTCGGCGGGATCAAGCGCTCCGGCTACGGGCGCGAGCTCGGCATGTACGGGCTGGGGTCGTTCGTCAACGTCAAGACCGTGTCCATCCGCGGCGGCAACGGGGCACGCGAGCAGCGCGGCGCGACAGAGTGACGGCGATGACGTACACTCGGCCCGTGGGCAACCGCTCGGCCTCCGGCTTCGATCTCGGCCCGCTGTCCGACGAGCAGCGCGAGCGTCTGGCCAAGGACCTCTCGGCCGAGGAGCGTCGCATCTTGCTGGACCATGGCACGGAGCCGCCGTTCTGCGGTGGTCTGCTCGACAACAAGCAGCCGGGCACTTACGTTTGCCGGCTGTGCGAGCTCCCGCTGTTCCGGTCGGCCACGAAGTTCGAGTCCGGCACCGGCTGGCCGAGCTTCTTCCAGCCCGTCGACCTCGACCACGTGACCTCGCTCCGCGATCGCAGCTATGGAATGGAGCGGGTGGAGATCCGCTGCCGCCGGTGCGACGGCCACCTCGGCCACGTCTTCCCGGACGGGCCACCGCCCACGCGCCTGCGCTACTGCCTCAACTCCGCGTCGCTGACGTTCGTCCCCGAGGGCGCCGCGCTCGCGCGCGAAGCGCCGGTGTCGCGCTAGCCGCTCGTGGCGCTCGACGTTCCGGACGGCTCCGGGCTCGCCGGCAAGGTCGCGCTCGTGACCGGCGGCGGCGCGGCCGGCGATGGCATCGGCAACGGCCGCGCGGCGGCCATCCTGCTCGCCAAGGCGGGTACGCGCGTGGTCGTCGTCGATCGCGACGGCGGACTGGCCAAGCGCACGGTCGAGATGATCGCCGAGGCGGGCGGCGAGGGCGTCGCGCTCGAGGCCGACGTGACGCGCGCCGCCGACTGCGCGGCCATGGTCCAGGCGGCGGTCGATCGCTTCGGCCGTCTCGACTTTCTCGACAACAACGTCGGGATCGGCAGCCGCGGCTCGGTGGTCGACGTCACCGAGGACGAGTGGCGGCGCGTCATGCAGGTCAACGTCGAGACCATGTTCCTGGCCGCCAAGCACGCCATCCCCGCCATGCGGCGCGCCGGCGGCGGCGCCATCGTGAACGTGTCGTCGATCTCCGCCCTGCGCCCGCGCGGCCTCACGGCCTACACGGTGTCGAAGGGCGCCGTCATCGCGCTCACGCGCGCCATGGCCGTCGATCACGGCCGCGAGGGCATCCGCGTCAACTGCGTGGCTCCGGGCCCGGTCTATACGCCGATGGTCTACGCGGGCGGCATGACGCAGACGGCGCGCGAGCGACGGCGCACGGCGTCGGCCCTCCAGCGTGAGGGCACCGGCTGGGACATCGGGCACGCCGTGCGCTTCCTCCTCTCCGACCACGCGCGCTACATCACGGCGCCGGAGCGAGACTCGCGCTAGTCGCTGGAAGACACACGGCCGAGTTCATCGCCGAGGGCGGCGACAGGCTTCGCGTCTCGGGGACGAACCGCCGATACGCGGCCGACGACGCCCGTATCCACGACGTCTACCGCTTCGAGGGCACGTCCGATCCCGACGACATGTCGATCATCTACGCGGTCCAGACGGACGACGGCACGCGGGGGACGCTCATCGACGCGTTCGGCACCTACGCGGATCCCGCCATCGCGGCCATCGTGGACCGGATGGACTTTCAGCCGATCGCCGCCTGATCAGCCGACCTCGGCCCGCAGGCGGTCGTGCAGACCGCCGAGCGCCTCGATCATCGCCTCGACCGATCGTGCGCCGGCCTGGAACACGGCGGTCGCGTTGAGGGCGACGCCGTCGAAGCCCATGGCCTTCAGCTCCGCCACCCGCGCCACCACGCGCGCGTGCTCCGTGTAGAACCGCCTGCCTTCGGCGTTGCGGGGCGGGGGGGCGACCATGCTCTGGAGCCCGATCGCGGCGGGATCGCGTCCCGCCTGCTCGGCGTGGCGTCGGATGGTCGCGATCGATCGGCGGCCGTCCTCGGCGTCGCTCACGCGGCTGGCCAGCCAGCCGTCGCCGAGCCGTCCCACCCGTCGGAGCGCGGCTTCCGAGTTGCCGCCGATCCAGATCGGGAGCCGCCGGCCCTGCGGTGGCTTCGGCTCCATGCCCATGGCGACCGCGCGATAGTGCCGGCCCTCGAACGTCACCTGCGGCTCCGTCCAGTACGTCCGCAGCAGCGTGATCGCCTCGTCCATGCGCGCCCCGCGGGTGCGGAAGTCCTCGCCGAGCGCCTCGTACTCCGACTCCTGCCAGCCCGCGCCGACGCCGAGGCGGATGCGACCGCCCGAGAGCGTGTCGAGCGTGCTGACCTGCTTGGCCACCAGCGTCGGCTCGCGCTGCGGCAGCACGAGCACCTCGGTGCCGAGCGTCATGCGCGAGGTCGCGGCGGCCAGATAGCCGAGCGTGACGAGGGCTTCCAGGATCGGCATGGCGGCGTTATAGGGACCGGGCGGGCGGCCCTCGATGGGGAAGCCCATCACCACGTGGTCGAAGATGTCGATGTGGTCGTAGCCGATGCGCTCGAGCGCCTGTGCCAGCCGTCGCACGCCCTCGGGCCCTTCGCGATACGCCACGCTCGGAAACTCCACGGAGAGCTTCATCGCGCCTCCTTCGGTGCGCCGAGCCAGCGCCACACGCGCTCGGGAGTGATGGGCAGCGACCGCACGGTCACGCCGTGCGCGGCCAGCGCGTCCTCGACGGCGTTGGCCACGGCGGCCGGCGCCGGAATCGAGCCGCCCTCGCCGACGCCCTTGGCGCCGAGCGGCGTGAACGGCGAAGGATGCTCGAGGCGATCGACCTCGATGTCGGGGACATCGAGCGCCGTCGGCTTCAGATAGTCCATGAACGTCGCCGTCAGGAGCTGGCCGGTCGCGTCGTAGCGGAACTCCTCCAGCAGCGCGGCGCCGATGCCGTGCACGGTGGAGCCGTGCACCATGCCCTCGACGATCAGCGGATTCAGCTCCCGTCCGCAGTCGTGCACGACCACGTGCTTGAGGAGGCGCACCTGGCCCGTCCGGCGATCCACCTCCACCAGACAGCAGTGCGCCGCGTTCGAGAAGACGAGCTGCGAGCGCACGGTGCGGCCGGCGCCCACCGGCTTCGCCAGCGGGTTCTGATGCGCGTGGCGCGCCTCGAGCCCCGGCGGCTCGCCCGGTGGCAGCCCGAGCACGTCGGCGTAGGCGGTGCGCGCCAGCTCGCGGATGGGCAGGCCCCGGCCGGGTGCGCCGCGCACGCGCGCCTCGGCATCCGCCAGCTCCAGGTCCTCCACGGCGACCTCGAGCCGGTGAGCGGCGATGCGCAGGAGCTTGTCGCGCACGGCCCGGGCGGCGCCGAGCACCGCCCCGACGTCCGTGACCGAGAACTTGTTGGAGTAGTTGCCGGAGAGATAGAGCCACGGTGTCGTCGACGAGTCGAAGCCGCGCTCCACGTGCACGTCGGCCGGCGTGAGACCCAGCTCGTCGGCGACGATCTGCGCCACCACCGTCTCGTAGCCCTGGCCGCTGGCCGGATCGCCGAGCGCGGCGCGCACGCCGCCGTCGGGCTCGACGCGCACCATGGCCGCCTCGGCCGAGCCGGAGGCCGCGCGGCGGCCCGTGATCAGCTCGTAGGAAGCGAGGTTGGTGCCCGCCGGCTCCACCGAGGTGGCGATGCCGATCCCGAGCAGCCGGCCCTCCGCCCGCGCCCGGGCCTGCGTTTCCCGCGCGCCGCGATAGTCGAAGCGCTCGAGCGCGCGGCGCAGCGTGGCCGGATAGTCGCCGCTGTCGTACTGCGCGCCCGGCGGCGTCGTGTACGGCATCTCGTCCGCGCGCACGTAGTTGCGCAGGCGCAGCTCGGCGGGATCGAGCTGCAGGCGGCGCGCCAGCAGCGCCATGGCGCGCTCGACGGCGAAGCACATGAACGGCTTGCCGATGCCGCGGTTGGCGCCGCTCGGGCACTTCGTGGTGAGCACCGAGTACGCCTCGTAGGAGACGGCGCCGATGCGGTAGCCGTTCACGATGTTGCCGAGCTTGATCAGGTTGTGCTGCATCGGCGACACGAGGTTCTTGCCCTCGTCGGCCACGTCACGCACGCGCAGCGCCAGCACGGTGCCGTCCGTCCGGTACGCGAGCTCCACGTCCATGACGCCGTTGCACGCGTGCATGAGGGCGCCGAGGTTCTCCAGCCGGTCCTCGAGGTACTTCACCGGGCACCCGCTTCGGCGCGCGAGCAGCGCGCACACGAGCAGGTAGGCCGGGCGCCGCTTGTTGCCGAAGGCGCCGCCGATGTCCGGGGTGATGAGCCGCAGCTGCGACTGCGGCACCGCCAGCGACTCCGCCAGGATGGCCAGCGTGAGGCCCGGCCGCTGGTCGTTCGTCCAGAAGGTGTAGGCGTCGAGCCCCGTGTCGTACTCCGCGATGGCGCCGAACGTCTCGAGCGGCGTGGAGGCGTAGCGCTGGATCTCGAAGCGCTCACGCAGCACGCCGTCGGCGCGCGCGAAGGCGCCCGCCACGTCGCCGTAGGCGAGGATGTCGTGCCACAGCACGTTGGTGCCGAGCTCGGGGTAGAGCAGCGGGCTGCCGGGCGCCAGCGCCGCCTCGGGGTCGACGACGGCGGGCAGCGGCTCGTACTCCACGCGGATGCGCTCGAGCGCGTCCTCGGCGGTCGCCCGATCGACGGCGGCCACGGCCGCCACCGGCTCGCCGGCGAAGCGCACGCGGTCGACGGCCAGGCACCAGTCGGGCAGTGGCACCGGCGTCGGGATCAGCGGACGGATCGGCCGGGATGCCGCGACGGCGTCGGCGCCGGTGAGGACGGCGTGCACGCCGGGGAGGCGCGCGGCCTCCGCCGTCTCGAGGGCGACGATCCGGGCGTGGGCGTGCGGGCTGCGGAGCATCGCGGCGTGCAAAGCTCCGGGCCGGGCGACGTCGTCGAGGTAGAGGCCCCGGCCCGTCGTCAGCCGCACGTCCTCCTTGCGCGGCACGGGCGCGCCGACCCACGTCATGGGCGACGCATCCGCCCGGCGGCCAGCTCGATGGCGCGCACGATGTTGACGTAGCCGGTGCACATGCAGAGGTTGCCGGCGATCGCCTCCCGGATCTCCTCGCGTGTCGGTGCGGCGGTCTCGGCCAGCAGCTCGTGTGCGGTCGCCAGCAAGCCGGCCGTGCAGAACCCGCACTGGAGCGCGTGACACTCCCGGAACGCCGCCTGCAGCGCGCTCGGCCCGTCGGCCGGCGTGAGGCCTTCCACGGTGGTGATCTGGGCCCCGTCGAGCTGGCCGGCGAACAGCAGGCAGCTGCGTGCCGTGCGGCCGTCCACGAGCACCGTGCAGGCGCCGCACACACCGTGCTCGCATCCGACGTGCGTGCCGGTGAGACGGAGGTCCTCGCGCAGCAGATCGGCCAGCGAGCGCCGGGCGGGGACGGTTCGCTCCACGGCACGGCCGTTCACGGTGAGCCGGACGAGGACGTCGTTCACGGCGCGAGCCGTCCCAGCGCCTCGCGCACGACCTGCTCGGTGAGCACGCTCACGAGATGCGTCCGGTACTCGGCCGAGGCGTGCACGTCGTCGGGCGGACGACAGTCCTCGCCGGTTGTCGCGGCGGCGCGCGCCGGCAGCGCGGAGGACAGCTCGGCGCCGACGAGCGCCGCCTCGGCCGCGCCCAGCCGGAGCGGTCGATCACCGGCGCCGATGGCCACGAGCCGCGCGTCGGTGCAGCGCCCGTCGTCGCCGCGGACGACGGCCGCGACGCCGGCGATGGCGAAGTCCCCCGCGCGGCGGGCGATCTCCCGGAATCCCCACGCCGCGCGGCGCGCGTCCGGGATCTCGACGCCGACCAGGATCTCGTCGGGCGCGAGCGCCGTCGTCAGCAGGCCGACGAAGAACCCAACAAGAGGGACGCGGCGGCGGCCCCCGGGGGCGGCGATGACGGCGGTGGCGTCGAGGGCCAGCAGCGCCGCCGGCAGCTCGGCCGCGGGGTCGGCGTGCGCGAGGCTGCCGCCGACGGTGCCGCGGTTGCGGATCGCGCGGTGGCCCACGTGCGCCGCCGCCGCCGCCAGCAGCGGCGCTCGCTCCTTCACGAGCGGCGCCGTCAGGAGATCGCTGTGTCGCGTGAGCGCGCCGACGTCGAGGCCGCCGTCCGGGCGCGCGCGCACGCCCTCCAGACCCGGCACGGCGTTGATGTCGACGAGGCGCGCGGGCCGGACGAGGCGCATGTTGAGCATCGGCACCAGGCTCTGGCCGCCCGCCAGGATCTTGCTGTCGGCGTCCAGTGCGGCCAGCGCCTCGTCCAGCGTGCGCGCGCGCACGTACTCGAACGGCGCGGGCTTCACCCGGAGAGTCCGGAACAGCGTTCATTGCGGTCGACGGAGCCGATCAGGGTGCGATGATTCTACCCCGGGCGTGCGCCTCCGCGCTCGGCGAGCCGGCGCGCGATGCGCGTGCACTGGACGGCGACGGCGTGGTCACCCGGCCGCTCGAACGCGCGCGCCACGCCCCCCACGCCGAGCTCCACGCGCGGCCGCGGTGGCGCCTCGAGCACCAGCAGGCGCGGGTCGGGGCGCCTGGCCAGACGCCGGCGAAGCAGCCACGCGCGGAGGCGGGTGAGCGGACCGGGTCGACCGCGAACGCCTCCACCTCGATCAGGACTTCGTGGCCCGGGCGGCCGAAGCGGACGACCGGTTCCATCACGCGGTGATTTGCGCCACGCATGCTCGCATCGTGGGCTGCGTGCGGCGCCGCGGGATGATCACGCGCTCGGCAGCACGGCGCGCCGCTGCCCTCTGTTCATGCAGGGGTCTGGCGGTGGTTTTGCCGCGCAGCGATAGGCGGGGCGTTCCGGGTATGATCACGCCGACACATCCGACGAGGAGGAGCGCTCGATGGCCTACCGGATCAACCACATCCATCTGAAGGCGCCGGACCCGCGCAAGACCGCGGAGTGGTACGTCACGGCGTTCGGCTTCAAGATCGTCGGCGACGAGACGCGCGTCTTCGGCGATCGGTTCGTGCGCTGCACGAGCGAGGACGGCGGCCTGGCCGTCAACATCTCGGGCGCGCGCACCGGCGAGCGGCTGGGCCCCGGCGACGCCCGCGCGCACTTTGGGCTCGAGCACTTCGGGTTCGACTCCGCGGACATCGAGCGCGACATCGAGCGCCTCAAGGGCCTGGGCGCCACGCTGCTCGAGGGGCCGATCCAGATTCCGAAGGGCAACCGCATCGCGTTCATGCAGGGCCCCGACGACACGCGCCTCGAGCTCGTCGAGCGCAAGACGCCGGCCGGCGGCTGCTGCTAGCGCGGCGAGGGCGGCTCCGCGTCGTCGGCAGCGCCCGGGCTCCGGGCGGGGTCGTCCGGTGAGTTGATCGCGCCGCCGAAGTAATCGATCACGCGATCGATGCGTCGAGCCGAGTCCTGCTTGAACAGCGGGCGTTCATCGAGGATTGTCCGGTCGATCATGGCGCCGTCGGAGACTCAACTTCGGTGCCAGCGGAGAGCCGTTGGTTTCCGGATGGTTGCCGCGGCCGCCGCCCGGCCGGTGTTTCAAAAGAGGACGGAAGTTTCGTAACGAAACGACGACGTCGCCGTGCCGACCGTCGCGCGGTGATGGTACCGTGAGCCTGTGATGCGTACGCCGGTACGAGCCATCCCGGTCACGGTGGAGCGCTGGGTGTCCCGCGCGCGATGGCTGCGGTGGCTCGACGCCGTCGTGGCCGTCGCGCTCCTGTGGCCGCTGATGGCCGTCATGCTCGAGGTCACGGCCGTCCCCTCGGGGGTCGCCACGCTGACGCTCGTCGGCGCCCTCGCGTTCATTCGCCCGTTGCGGCTGCGCTGGCGACCGGCGAGCGCGCTGGTCGCGCTGGCGGTGAGCCGTCAGCTCCGACCCGGAGATGTCGCCTGGTGCGTCTTCCCCGGCCGCGTCGAGCGCGCCATCGTCACCGCGCGGCGCGGGTGGCGGCTCGTCGTGGCGCGGCCCGATCAGGGCCCGTCAGAAGGGCTCGAGCTCCGGCGGACGCGCGTCCTCGTCATCGAGGCAACGGAGGCGCGTCCGCGGGAGTGAGGTAGATGTCGTCGACCTCGACCTGGTAGCCGTCGGCGAGCCGGTTCGTCTCGTTGGCCATCCCGACCACGGCCATGAGCTCCCCCAGCATGTCGTCGGTCATGCCCTGCCGCCGGGCGGACGCCGTGTGGGAGGCGATGCAGTAGTCGCAGCCGTTCGTGGCGCTGACGGCCAGATAGAGCATCTCCTTGGTGAGCGGATCGATGGCGCCCGGCGCCATCACGGACTTCAGCGTCTCCCACGTGCGCCGCAGCGTGGGCGGATGGCTCGCGAGTGCCTTCCAGAAGTTGTTGACGTCGTCGATCTTCCGCGTCGCCTTGATGTCGTCGTACACCGCGCGCACCTCGGCGCTGGCCTGCGCATACTCGATCAGCCTCACGCTCGCCATGGCGGGCTCCTGTTCAGAGGAGCGGCCCCGCTTCGCCGGGGCGCTCCGAACGTTGGGGGGTATGGGGGGGCATTTCGGGGCCTCCCATGCCAACGGACAACCGGCCGGCGACCGTGAACCGGCCGTCTCCCTGAGGGGTGACGATGACCATCTCCGCGGACTCCGGGGAGACGCCGGTCAGCGCCGAGATCGTGGAGCCGTGCGAGACGAGCACGAGATTGCCGCCGCGGCGGCGCTCGCCGACCAGGGTTTGCATCTCGCGCACCTGCTGGGCCCGGTTCTCCGGCCGCCCGAACAGGTTGCTCAGCGGCTGCCAGACCTCCGCGCCGCCGAACGCCAGCCGTGCGGTCTCCACGCAGCGGCACCAGGGGCTGGTCAGCACGCGGTCGGGGACGATGCCACGGGCGCGGAACGCCTCGCCGACCTGGCGGGCGTGGCGGCGGCCGTCGTCGGACAGGTTGCGCTGGGTGCGGCAATCGTCGAGACGCATGCCCTGCGGATCGCCCACGCCGGGCGTGGTGAGCGCGTGTCGGATGAGAACGACCTGGCCGCCGGCCTGGAGAAGGTTCCAGAGCGGCTCGCTGGCGAGCGCCGGCGCAGGAAGGGCCAGCAGGACGACGAGAACGACGCTAGCGATCGATCCCATACTCCTTCAGCTTGCGCCAGAGCGTGGTGCGGCCGATGCCGAGCGCCTCCGCGGCGCCGGAGTGATTGCGGCCAAAGCGCTCCAGGGTCTGAAGGATGTGGACACGCTCGGCGTCGGCGAGGGTGATCTGCCTGGGCAGGGTCGGGGAGGGACCGAGCTGCAGGCCGGCCGACACGTGGGGCGGCAGATCGTCGGGCTCGACGCTCTCGCGCCGGGCCAGGATGGTGGCCCGCTCGATGGCGTTCTCCAGCTCACGCACGTTGCCCGGCCAGGGATAGCGCAGCAGTCGCTCGAGGGCGTCCGCGGACAGGCGCAGCTCGCGGCCCAGCTTGGCGGCCGAGCGCGCGACGAAATGCTCCGCCAGCGCCGGGATATCCTCGCGGCGATCGCGCAACGGCGGCAGCGCGACCTGGATGACGTTCAGACGGTAGAAGAGGTCCTCGCGAAACGTGCCCTGGCTGATGAGCGCGGCCAGGTCACCGTGTGTGGCCGCGATCACGCGCACGTCGATGGTGGAGGGCTGGGTGGCGCCGAGCCGGCGAACCTCGCCGCTCTGCAGCGCGCGCAGGAGCTTGACCTGGAGGGTGGCCGGCATCTCGGCGATCTCGTCCAGGAACAGCGTGCCGCCGTCGGCCTCCTCGAAGAGCCCGAGCTTGTTCACGGCCGCCCCCGTGAAGGCGCCGCGCATGTAGCCGAACAGCTCGGATTCGAGCAGCGTCTCCGGTACTGCCCCGCAGTTCACGGCCACGAACGGCCGGGTCGCGCGCACGCTCGCGTGGTGGATGGCCTTGGCGATGACCTCCTTGCCCGTGCCGGATTCTCCCTGGATCAGGACGGTGGCGTCGGTCGGGGCCACGCGCTCTACGAGGTCGAGCACCGCGTGCATGGCGGGCGACTGTGCGATGAGTCCGGGCAGCCCGTAGCGCTCGCGGAGCTGCGCGCGGAGGTTCTCGTTCTCCCGGCGCAGCGCCCGGCCGGCCAGCGCCTTGTCGATGCGGTGATTGAGCTCGTCCGGCTCCTGGCCCTTCTCGAAGTAGTCGAGCGCGCCGAGCCGGATGGCCTCCTTGGCCGACTTCCACTCCGCGTAGGCAGTGAGGAGGATGACTTCCGTCGCCGGCGCGTGGGCCTTGGCCGTGCGCAGCACATCGAGGCCGTCGCCGTCCGGCATGCGGAGATCCGTGACCACGAGGTCGAAGACCTCCTCGGCCAGGGCCTTGGTGGCGGCCGTCACGCCGTCGGCCTCGAGCACGCGGTGACCCCGCTTTCGAAGCAGCAGGGCCAGCGTGCTGCGCGCCGAGCGTTCGTCGTCGACGACCAGCAGGTGGGCCATCGTCACGCGGCCTCCAGCGGGAACAGCATGGTCACGCGCGTGCCGCCGCCGGGCGCCGGCTCGATCTCGATGCGGCCGCCGTGGGCGACCACGATCCGCTCGGCGATGGTGAGGCCGAGCCCGCTCCCGTTCGACTTGCTCGAATAGAACGGCTCGAACACGTGGGCCAGGCGCTCCCGGGGAATGCCCGGTCCGGTGTCGCTCACGGCGAGGGCGACGTCGCCGTTCTGGCGCGCGACCTCCAGCGACAGGCGGCCGCGACCGTTCATCGCCTCCACCCCGTTCAGGGCGACGTTCCAGAGCACCTGCGTGACCTGGTCGCGATCGAACGCGAAGCGCGGCACCGAGGGATCGACGGCCACCTTGACGTCCACGCGGGCGGCGCGGGAGTAGTCGTCGCGGATCAGCGCGCTCACGTGCTGCACCACGTCACGGATGTCGGCGGGCGTCCGGCGCGCCTCCTGCGGTCGGGCGAAGTGCAGGAAGTCGGAGAGGATGCGATTGAGCCGTCGCGCCTCCGTGCGGACCGCCGCCAGCGTCGCCGAGCGCTCCTCGGCGGTGAGGCCGGCGTCCTCGGTGAGCAGCGCGGTGGCGTTGACGATGGCCGCCAGCGGATTGCGGATCTCGTGGGCCATGCCGGCCGCCAGCTCGCCCGCCGTGGCCAGCCGCTCCACGTCGCGCAGCCGCGCGTGCAACCGCTCGCTCTCGCTGCGCGCCCGCTCGAGCACCATGATGATGACGGCGAACGTCGACAGGAAGTAGAGGGTGATGAAGACCGCATGCACCGCCATGTACGTCGGCGATCCGGGCTCGGTGATCACGAACTGCGTGGCGATGCGATGGATGCCCCAGAGCGTGAGGAGGCCCGCCAGCAACCGTTCGCCGCGGAACCCGGTGACCCGGCCGCGCGGAGGCCAGAACAGCGCGCCCGCCACCATCTGGGCGGCGCCGAGGCCGACGCCGACCACGCGCTGTCCCATGTCTCCGACTCCGGTGCCGCTCGCGAGCGCCAGCAGGATCGCGATCCCGCTCCCCATCAGGATGTCGCGCGGGCGCAGCCGATAGTGCCAGCGGTGCGCGAGCGCCGCGGCCAGCATGAAGCCGACGGCGGCGACGGACGCCACCTCGGTGGCCAGGCTCGGATAGTCGACGCCGAGCGCGAGCACGTCCACGAGCTTGAGACCCTTCGACAGCGTGTACGCGCCCCAGGCGAGGAGCAGGTACTGGAAGAAGCGGACGCGGTGCGACGAGTAGAGGTAGGCAAAGATCAACAGCTGGATCGCGAACGCGACCGTCGAGACGAATGTCAGCGTGAGCGGCAACGGCATCGAGTCCCTCCAGTCAAATGAGTCTACGCCGAGG
>Ga0247830_10000772_pt1 | contig 12196 bp, 12 predicted proteins | sample 12C_Control_Day5_FD_207766 | JGI IMG/M metagenome (GOLD analysis project Ga0247830, IMG submission 207766) | Soil microbial communities from agricultural site in Penn Yan, New York, United States - 12C_Control_Day5 | ecosystem: Environmental > Terrestrial > Soil > Agricultural land | place...
CCTCGGCCTTCTTTGTCGCCGCCAACAGCCCGATGAAGAACTGGAACGACGTCGTGGCGGAAGCGAAGAAGCGGCCGCTGAAGGTCGGCGTCACCGGATTCGGCAGTGCCGATGATCTCACCGTCATCTTCCTGAACGGCAAGGGACTGAAGTTCCAGTCGGTGCCGTTTCCCAAGCCGGCGGAGCGCTACACCGCCGTGCTGGGCGGCCATGCCGATCTCGTCTACGAGCAGCTCGGCGACGTGAAGAGCTTTCTCGAAGGCAAGCAGATGCGCCCGGTCATCATCTTCGCCGACAGCCGGTTCCCCGCCTACGGCGACGTCCCGGTCGGCAAGGAGACCGGCAACGACATCGTGATCAACCAGTTTCGCGCGATCGTGCTCCGCTCGGGCACCGACGCGGCGCGCGTGAAGTCCGTGTCCGATGCGCTCGCCAAGGTCGCCGCCACCGGCGACTACCGCTCCTGGCTGAAGGACCAGTACGCCGAGGAGGGCAGCTTCATTCCGGCCGCGGGCGCGGTCTCCTTCATGAAGAAAGAGCTGGAAACGATGCGCAAGTACGCGCCCAAGCAGTAACCGGAGGCCCCGCAAGCGCCGCGCGCCGCGCGGCGCTTTTTTTTCGCGCATCCATCGCAGCATGAAACCCCGCTCCCGCGTCGCCCGCGCCCTTCCCTATGCCGTTCTCGCCGCCGCCGGCGGCTATCTCTATTACGTTGCGGCAGGCATCGAGTTCCATCAGCGCGCCGGGACGCTCGGCCCGGATGTCTGGCCCAAGGCCATTCTCACGCTGCTCATCTTGACCTGCCTCTACCAGATCGTGAAGCTCCTGGCGTTTGCCGACCCGGGAGAGGTGGCCGGAGCGACGGAGCGCATGATGAGCGAAGCGGCGCGCGACGAGCCCGCCGTCATGGCTGCTGCGACCGAGCCACACTGGCACCTGCTCGGCGGCGGCATCGCGATGACCGTGCTGTACGTGGGCGTCATCCAGGCCGTGGGCTTTTTCGTGGCGACCGTCATCTATCTCGCATCATTCATTGCGATCGGCGGCTACCGCCGCTGGAGCGTCCTGGCCGCGGTCAGCCTCGGCGGCGCGCTGCTGCTCCTGTTCTTCTTCATGAAGGTGGTCTACGTCTCGCTACCGATCGGGTCGGGACCTTTTGCCCAGATCACTTTGCTGCTCATGCAGCTGATGGGAATACGGTAGTGGAAGCCCTGCTCACGCAGCTCGGCGCAGGATTCGTCAGCGTCTTCGCTCCCGCGAACTTCGCCGCCCTCGTCGCCGGCCTGATCGTCGGCCTGCTGGTTGCCGTGCTGCCCGGATTGACCCTGGTGATGGGCGTGGTGCTGGCGCTTCCATTCACCTACACCATGGGCATCACCCCGGCCATCATTCTCCTGACCGCCATGTATGTGTCCGGCACCTACGCCGGCGCCTGGACCGCCATCCTGTTCAAGGTGCCCGGAGAGCCGATCGACGTGCCGATGCTCTGGGACGGCTACACGATGGCCCGCAAGGGCGAAGCCGCGCAGGCGCTCGGCTGGACGCTGCTGTCGGCGCTGTTCGGCGGCCTGGTTGCCGCCACCGCGATGGTCCTGCTCTCGCAGCCGATCGCGCGACTCGCGCTCACCTTCTCGACGCCGGAATATTTTGCGATCCTGTTCTTCGGCCTCGCGAGCGTCGTCGCACTCGGCGGCGCCACGCTAGCGAACGCGTTGATCAGCCTTTTCATCGGACTGCTCATTGCAACGGTCGGCGTTGACGACACCTACGGCGCGCACCGCTTCACTTTCGGGGTGCGGATCCTGTCCGACGGCATCGACTACCTGATCGTCATGGTGGGCGCCTTCGGCCTCGGCGAGATCTTCATGCGGATGGAGCAGGGATTCAAGTCGGTTCCGCTCCAGTCCGTGGACGCCATCAAGACGAGGTTGCCGCGCATGTCCGAGGTCCTCGCCGCAAAAAACACGTTCATCCGCGGCAGCCTGCTCGGCATCGTGATCGGCATCGTTCCGGGCGCAGGAGCCACCGTCGCTTCCTTCCTGTCCTACGGCATCGAGGCGCTCCACGGACGGCGCAAGGCGCAGATGGGATCCGGCATTCCCGAAGGCATCATCGCGCCGCAAACGGCCGCGACCGCGTCGGTCGGCGGCGCCATGATCCCGCTGATCACGATGGGCATTCCCGGCAGCGGCGCAACCGCGATCATCCTCGGCGCCTTCCTGCTCCACGGCCTGCAGCCGGGACCACAGGTCTTCGTAACCTCCAGCCACATCGTCTACTCGGTGTTCGCTTCGCTCTTCGTGGCGGTCATCGGCATGTGCCTCATCGGTTATTTCGCCGCCAAGGTCATCGTCCGGGTGCTGGATTTTCCGGAAGTCATCGTCTCGGCCTACGTGGTGATGTGCTGCATCCTCGGCGCGTTCGCAGCCCGCAATAACATCACCGACGTGTGGCTGCTCGTGGTATTCGGCGTGCTGGGCTACCTGGCGGAGCGGCTGCGCTTCCCGGTGCCGCCGCTGGTGCTCGGGGTGATCCTCGGCCCGCTGGCCGAGCAGAACTTCATGACTACCATGATCAGCTTCAGCAACGACTGGACCGTATTCTTCACGCGCCCCGTCAGCGGGCCGATCATGGTGATCGGCGTGCTCACCCTCCTCTACCCGGTCTACCGGCACTGGCGCGCGACCTCGCGTGGTTCGCGCTAAAATCCGCAAAGGCGCGAGGCGTAAGGAGTGAGGCGTTGCGTGGCGCAGCGTCGCCTTTCTCCCTGCGCCTCACTCCTCACGTTCCTTGCAATCGAGGTCGAAATGAAAGTGGAAGCACCCGTTGCAGCATCGAGCGCGGCGCAAACGGTCGCCGCGCTGATCCAGCGCGCGCGCGCCGCGCAGAAGATCTTCGAGCGTTCCACGCAGGCGGCGCTCGACGAAGCGGTTTTGGCCGCGGGCTGGGCGATCATGAAACCCGAGCACAACCGCGCGCTCGCCGAGATCGCGGTCAGGGACACCGGGCTGGGCGTCGTGGCGGACAAGATGCTCAAGAACCAGCGGAAGACGCACGGCCTGCTGCGCGATCTGAGGGGCGCAAAGACCACCGGCGTCATCGCCGAGCATCCCGAGCGCGGCATCACCGAGATCGCGCGTCCCGTCGGCGTGGTGGCGGCGGTCGTGCCGTCCACCAATCCCGGCGCCACGCCCGCCAACAACATCATCAATGCGCTGAAATGCGCAAACGCAGTCATCCTGGCGCCCTCGCCGAAGGGGCACAGCACCGCCGCGTTACTGCTCCAGTACATCAATGGCGCGCTCGCGCGCGTCGGCGCTCCCGAGGGACTGGTGCAGTCGCTGCCCGCCCCGGTCACCAAGGAGCTGACCAACGAGCTGATGCGGCAGTGCGACCTCGTGGTGGTGACCGGGTCGGAAAGCAACGTGCGCGCCGGGTACTCGAGCGGCAAGCCGGCGCTCGGCGTCGGCAAGGGCAACGTCGCCGTGATCGTGGACGACAGCGCGGACTGCGACGACGCCGCGCGCAAGATCATGGCTTCGAAGATCTTCGACAACGCAACGAGCTGCTCGTCGGAGAACGCCGTGATCGTGCACGATGCGGTATACGACCGAATGATCGCCTCGCTCCGCAAGGAGGGCGGCGCGCTGCTGACCGCCGCAGAGAAGGACACGCTGCAGAAAGCGATGTTCCCGGGCGGCAAGCTGAGCGCCGCCGTCACTGCGCAATCGGTGGCGAAGATTTGCGCGGTGGCTGGACTGTCGCGCCCCGAGCTGGCGAAAGCGCGCTGCCTCATGGTGGAGGAAACGGGCACGGGCCCGGCTCATCCCTTCTCCGGCGAGAAGCTCTCTCCCGTCCTCGCCGTGTACCGTGCGCGGGATTTCGATTCGGCGCTGCGCACACTCGGTGACATCTATGAATACCAGGGCAACGGCCACTCCTGCGGCATCTACAGCGAAGACGCCGGGCATATCGCGCGGCTGGGCCACGAGCTCACCGTGGCGCGAGTGATCGTCAAGCAGGCGCACACGTTCGCGACCGGCGGCAGCTTCGACAACGGCATGCCCTTCTCCCTTTCGATGGGCTGCGGCACCTGGGGCGGCAACAGCTTCTCCGACAATCTGAACTACAAGCACTTCATGAACATCACCCGCATCATCCGCACCATCCCCGAGAACAAGCCTTCCGAGGAAGATCTGTTCGGGGCGTACTGGAAGAAATACGGCAAATAGAAGGAATGCGTGAGGCGTCGTTACGCCAGCACCACCCCTCGCCCCTCCCAGTTTCCGGAGAAGTCCTGTGAATTTCGAAGAGCATGCGGCCAAGCCGCTCCTGGCCCGCCACGGCATAGACGTTCCCCGCGGGGCGCTCGCGACGACGCCGGATGAGGCTGCTGCGGCGGCTGCCCGGCTCGGCGCAGTCGTCGTCAAGGCGCAGGTTCCGACCGGCAAGCGCGGCAAGGCCGGCGGCATCAAGCTGGCGGCCACGCCGGAAGAGGCCCGTGCGCATGCCCGGACCATCCTCGGAATGGAAATCGCCGGCCACAAGGTCGCGAAAGTGCTGATCGAGGAGCAGATGCCGATCGAGCGCGAGCTGTACGCCGCGGTGCTCACGGATCCGCCGAGCAAGGGTCCGCTCGTCATGTTCTCGACCGAAGGCGGCATGGATATCGAGGAAGTGGCGGCGACCGCCCCGGACAAGCTTCGCCGGCAGACCGTGGATATCCGCCGCGGCTTTTCCGCCGCCGAGGCGCGCGCGCTGCTGCAAGGGCTGGGGCTCGGCGCCGCCGAGAGCCGGGTGGCCGGCGCCCTTGCCGGCCTCTATGCCGCCTACGCCGCCTACGACGCGGAGCTGATGGAGATCAATCCGCTGATCGTCACGCGCGACGGCCGCGTCGTGGCGCTCGACTGCAAGTTCGTGATGGACGATTGCGGCATCGTGCGCCAGCGCGAAGTGGCCGCGTCCGGCACGCCCGACGAGCTGACCGGCCTCGAAGCCCGCGCGAAGGCGGTGGCGCTCAAGTACATCGACCTCGACGGAGAGATCGGCGTGCTCGCCAACGGCGCGGGGCTGACGATGACGACCATGGACGTCGTGCGCCACCACGGCGGGCGCCCGGCGAATTTCCTCGAGATTGGCGGCGAGTCGTACACGCAAGCCAAGCCCGCACTCGAGCTGCTGCTCTCCAATCCCCGCATCAAGAGCCTGGTCATCAACTTTTGCGGCGCCTTCGCGCGCACCGACGTGATGACGCAAGGCGTCATCGAGGCGATCGAGGCGCTCAAGCCGAAGGTGCCCATGTTCTTCTCGGTGCACGGCACGGGCGACGAGGAAGCGATCCGCTTGCTGAAGGAGCGCCTGGGCGTGACGCCCCTGCCCACCATGGACGATGCCAGCAAGGCAGCGGTCGAAGCGGCACGAGGCAGCCGCCAATGAAGATCGCCATTCTCTTCCGCGCTTCGCCGTTATCGGCGCTCGTCGGCGTTCACCGCCGGTCTTGTTTCGGGAGTTTCCGATGATCGTCCGCGGCAGCGACCGGGTGATCGTCATGGGCATCACCGGCAAGCAGGGCACGTTCTGGACCGAGCGCATGCAGGCCTACGGCACGAAGGTCGTCGGCGGCACCAACCCGAGCAAGGCCGGTACCCTGCATTGCGATGTTCCCGTCTATGCCACCGCCCGCGATGCGATGAAAGGCGGCGGGTTCGAGGTCGCCGTGCTGTTCATTCCGCCGTTGATGGTGAAGGAAGCGGCGATGGACGCCATCGAGGCCGGCGCCAAGGGGCTCGTCGTTCTAACCGAGCACATTCCGGTTCAGGACGTCATGTACTTCATGGCGGCGGCAAAGGAACGGGGCACGCGCATCATCGGCCCCAATACTGCGGGTTGCGTGACGCCGGGCGAGTGCTTCGCCGGATTCATGCCCGCCTTCAACGAGCGCATCTTCCGAAAGGGCTCGATCGGCGTGATGTCCCGCAGCGGCAGCCTCGGCGTGCTGCTGTGCCTCAACGTCGTGCAGGCCGGCTACGGCGAGTCCGCCTTCATCGGCATCGGCGGCGATCCCATCATCGGCGCCACCACGCGCGATGCACTGACCGATCTCGACCGCTTTCCCGGAACCGAAGCCGTGGTCATGGTGGGCGAGATCGGCGGCTCGATGGAGGAAGAAGCGGCCGAATATGCGAAGACCATGGAGAAGCCCGTCATCGCCTTTATCGCCGGGGGCGCCTCGCCGCAGGGCAAAAAGATGGGGCACGCCGGCGCGATCGTCATGGGCAACAAGGGCAGTTACGGCTCCAAGCGGTCGGCGCTCGAAGCCGCCGGTGTCACCGTGCTCGACACGCCGTCCGACGTCGGCGCAGCGCTGAAATCCCGCCTCGGGCGGTAAACGTCGTGGGGCCCGTGCCGGTCGGGGCCGCGACTGACTTGTCGCAGTACCAATAAGTAAGGAGAGAGCTTGACGGCACGCAGTTTTATTTCGATAATATTGGAAATATGGAAACAGGACAGGCCGTCATCGCCCTCGAAGCCCTCGCCCAGGAGTCCCGGCTTGGCATCTTCCGGCTGCTGGTTGAAGCCGGGCCGGAGGGCCTCCCCGCCGGGCAGATCGCCGCGCGGATGAAGCTGGCTGCGCCGACGCTTTCGTTTCATCTTGCCCAGCTCAAGCACGGCGGGCTGATCGTCTGCCGCCGCAATGGCCGCTCGCTTATCTATACAGCGAACTTCGCGGAAATGAACGACCTCGTCCAGTTTCTGACCGAGAACTGCTGCGGCACCGGCGGTGTTTGCGCCCCGGGCTGCGGCGCTCCTACACCCCAACGCCAGAGGAAGCCATCATGAAACGTCTTCATATCCATGTCGCCGTCAACGATATCCAGCAGAGCATCCGGTTCTATTCGGCGCTTTTTCATGCCGATCCCGCGGTCGTGAAGCCCGACTACGCCAAGTGGATGCTCGACGATCCGCGGGTTAACTTCGCCATCTCGACCCGGGCGGGCCAAGCGGGCATCGACCATCTCGGCATCCAGGCCGAAGACGCCGCAGAGCTCGAGGAGCTCGGATCCCGCCTCGCCCAGGCTGACGTCTCCGTGAAGGCTCAGAAAGGCGCATCGTGCTGTTATGCCAGGAGCGACAAGTACTGGACGCTCGATCCCCAGGGGGTTGCATGGGAATCGTTCCACACGCTCGATTCGGCGCCGGTCTACGGAGCCGACACGGAGGCCCGGACCGGCGAGGCCAAAGCAGCATGCTGTGCTCCCGCGGCCTGACCAATGCGCCCACGGCACGTGCTGTTTCTGTGCACGGGCAACTCCGCGAGGTCCATCCTCGCGGAGGCCTACCTGCAAGAGCACGGCGCGGACCGGTTCATTGCGCACAGCGCCGGCAGCCACCCGGCCGGCAAGGTTAACCCGTTGGCGCTCGCGCTGCTTCAGTCGCATCGCTTCGATACGAGCGGGTTGCGCTCCAAGAGCTGGGACGAATTCGCCCGGCCGGGCGCGCCCGCCCTCGATTTCATCTTCACCGTGTGCGACAACGCGGCCGGCGAAGTCTGCCCCGTCTGGCCCGGCGAGCCGATTACCGCGCACTGGGGCATCGCCGACCCGGCTGCGGTGGAAGGCACCGGGGAAGAAAAGCGCAAGGCGTTTCTGAAGGCGTTCAACGAGCTGTCGACGCGCATCAACCTGATGCTGGCCCTGCCCTTCGATCGGCTGGACCGGATGTCGCTGACGAACCGGTTGCGCGCCATCGGGAACCCGGCGCGATCGATGTCGGAATGAGTTCGAGCCTGACAGCCGCCCAACCTCATGACGGGTCCTGGAGCGCGCCGGGACGAGGATAATCACGAGTATATGAACCGCCGTCATTTTCTTCGCGCCTCGGTGAGCGCTACGGCGCTCGCGGCGCTGCCCCGAGCGGCTGCAACCCCGCGGCCGGGCGTTGCTCAGCTCACCGTTGCCGCCGCGGACCAATCGCTCGTGGGCTCGAGCCATCCGCGCACGGCGGTCTGGGCTTACAACGGCACGGTGCCGGGCCCTGAGTTGCGCCTGCGCCAGGGCGAGCGCCTGCGCTTGTCGGTCGAGAACCGGCTCGACGTCGAGACGACCGTGCACTGGCACGGCATCCGGCTGCCGAACGCCATGGACGGCGTGCCGCACCTGACGCAGCCGCCGATCGCGGCGCGGGGCGGACGCTTCGTCTACGAGTTTGACCTCCCGGACGCCGGCACCTATTGGTACCACCCTCACCTCGGCAGTCCCGAGCAGGTCGGCCGCGGGCTTTACGGTGCTTTGGTCGTCGAGGAGCGCGACCCGCCGCCGGTCGACCGAGACGTGGTCTGGGTGCTCTCCGACTGGCGGCTCGACCGCGAGGCGCGCAGCGTGGGTGACTTCCGCAATTTCATGGATGCGAGCCACGCCGGCCGGATAGGCAACACCGTTACGGTGAATGGAACGGTGCGGGATAGCTGGGCCGTGCGGGCCGGCGAGCGTATCCGCCTGCGTCTCGTCAACGCGTCGAATGCGCGCATTTACGGCCTGCGCTTCGAAGGTCACGCCCCCTGGGTGATCGCGCTGGACGGCCATCCGGTGGAGCCGCACCCAAGCGAACAAGTGGTGCTGGGCCCCGGCATGCGCGCCGACCTCATCCTCGACTGCGCCGCGGCGCCGGGCACGGCGCACCGGGTGATCGACGACTTCTACGCGCGGCGCGCCTACGAGCTGCTGAAGCTGGCCTACTCCGGGGAAGCGCCCCTGCGTGGCCGCTTTCCGGACGCACCGCGACTGCCCGACAACCCTGTCGCGATTCCCGATCTTACGAAGGCCGAGCGTCATCGCCTCGTGTTCGCGGGCGGCATGATGGGCGCGATACCGGCGCAGCGCGAGCACCGGGGACTGTTCTGGACGGTGAACGGCGTGCCGATGCGCGAGGACGCGCACCGGCACGAGCCGCTGATGACGCTGGCACACCGCCGTTCGCATGTCATCGAGCTGGTCAACGACACTGTGTGGGACCACCCCATCCACCTGCACGGGCATACCTTCCTCGTGACATCGAGGAACGGGAAACCGAATCCGCGGCGCGAATGGAGCGATACCGTGCTGTTGCGCCCCGATGATCGCGCGGAAATTGCGCTGGTCGCGGACAATCCCGGCAACTGGATGCTCCACTGTCACGTGCTCGAGCACCAGGCGAGCGGGATGATGGCCGTCGTTCGCGTCTCGTAGTTCATTTACCGCAGAGACGCAGAGAGAATCAAGTACCAGCAAATACTGCAATTAGCTCGATTCACCTGAAGGGCCTAGCAACCCCGATGAACGCGGATGGACGCCTCTATAAGCTGCGGAAGGCAGGTCCTGCGTATATGTCCGTTTATTTCTGCGCCTCTGCGGTGGCTATTTTCCTTGCTGCTATCGGCGTTCTTCGGCGTTCATCGGCGGTCCCAATCTGGTGCAGCGTCTTTCTTGCACTATCGGGATGCGCGGAAACGCCGGCCGATGATCCCCGCGCCGATCCGCGGGACAAGGCCAAGGTGGCCATGGGCGCGAAAGTCTACGCGCAGCACTGCGCGTCCTGCCACGGCCCAAACCTCGAAGGCCAGCCCAACTGGCGCCAGCGGCTGCCGAACGGCCGCCTGCCTGCGCCGCCGCACGACGAAAGCGGACATACGTGGCACCACCCCGACGACCTGCTATTCGGGATGACCAAGCACGGCCTCGTCCCCGGCCGTTACGCTCCCGCCGGCTACCAGAGCGACATGCCGGCTTTTGAAGGACAGCTGTCCGATGACGAGATCTGGGCCGTTCTCGCCTATATCAAGAGCCACTGGAAATCCCCCGACGTCCTAGCCGCGCGCGCCGAGATGGCGCGCAACGCGGCCGCGCAATGATGTTTCGCCGGCAAATCAAGCGCCAGGCGAGGCAACACCGGCTGTAACAAAATCGTCATGGGCGCCGCGTATTCTCGTGCCCGGATCAACGAAGACCACACACGAGAGGGAAAAATCCCATGACACGAAGCAGTGCATTACTGGCAGCATCCGCGACGGCAGTCATCCTCACGGGCCTTGCGGCGCCCGTCCTGGCCCAGACGGTCAAGATTGACGGCTCGAGCACTGTCTATCCCATTACCGAGGCGGTAGCCGAGGAGTTCCAGAAGGCCAAGAAGGGCAAGGTCCGGGTGACCGTCGGCATTTCGGGCACCGGCGGCGGCTTCAAGAAGTTTTGCCGGGGCGAAATTGATATATCCGATGCATCACGCCCGATTACGAAGCAAGAAATGCAAGCGTGCAAGGATGCGGGCATCACCTACCTGGAAATGCCCGTCGCTTATGACGCGCTCACGGTGGTGATCAATCCGAAGAATTCCTGGGCCAAGAGCATGACGGTCTCAGAACTCAAGAAAATCTGGGAGCCCGCGGCACAGGGCAAGATCACGCGCTGGAACCAGGTTAATCCGGCGTGGCCGGACGCCCCGCTCAAGCTCTTCGGGCCGGGCGCTGACTCGGGGACGTTCGAGTACTTCACCGAGGCGGTCACCGGTAAGTCCAAGGCGAGCCGCGGGGACTTCACGGCGAGCGAGGACGACAACGTGCTGGTGACCGGGGTCAGCCGCGACATCAACGGCCTGGGCTATTTCGGCTACGCCTATTACATCGAGAATCAGGACAAACTGGGTGCGGTTTCGGTCGTCTCCCCCGCGGGGAAAGCGGTATCGCCCTCGATGGACACGGTCGTGAACGGCACCTACCAGCCGCTCTCGCGACCGATCTTCATCTACATCAACGCCAAGTCGGCGCAAAAGCCGGAAGTGAACGAGTTCGTCCAGTTCTACAACAAGCAAGCCACCAAGCTGGTCAAGGAAGTGAAATACGTTCCACTTCCTGGCAAGGCGTATCAGTACAACCTGGACACGCTGGGCAAGATGCGCCTCGGCACCAAGTTCGGCGGCGAGAACAAGGTGGGGCTGACCATAGAGGACCTCATGAAAATGGAAGCCAAGCTCTGAAGACCAGGCCAGAAGCAGCAGAAACGGGGGGCTTCCCCCGTTGCTTTTTGGGCCCCCGGCTCCCCCGGGGCGGCGAACTGGCATAATTTGCGGGATTGCCTTGCATGATCAGCGACAGCTACGTCGAGAAAGCCACCGCAATGCCCGAATTCCACGTGAGCGAGCGGCTGGCCCGCCGTAGACTGCGTCACGTCAAGGAACACATCATCGAATTCCTGCTGCTGCTCGCCGCGCTGGTTTCGGTGGCGACGACGGTGGGCATCGTCGTCATACTGCTCCAGGAGTCCATAGTTTTTTTCCGGGAAGTGCCTCTGCAGCAATTCCTGACCGACACGCAGTGGACGCCGCTTTTCTCCAATCCGCACTACGGAATCCTGCCGCTACTTTCCGGCACGCTCGTCAGCTCCGCCGTTGCCCTGCTCGTCGCCATTCCGCTCGGCACGATCATCGCGATCTATCTTTCTGAATTTGCCCCCTTCAGCGTGCGCGAAGTCGCCAAGCCTTTTCTCGAGATGCTCGGCGGCGTGCCGACCATCGTGTATGGCTATTTCGCCCTGCTGTTCGTGACACCCCTGCTGCAAAAGCTCATTCCGGGGCTGCCGGGATTCAACCTGCTATCCGCGGGGCTCGTGATGGGCATCATGATCATTCCGTACGTCAGCTCCGTGTCCGAGGACGCGATGCGTGCCGTTCCCATGGCGCTGCGGGAAGGCTCGTACGCTATGGGCGCGACGCGCTTCCAGACCGCTATACGGGTCGTCACGCCGGCCGCATTTTCCGGTATCGCCGCCGCTTATATTCTCGGCATTTCCCGAGCCGTGGGCGAAACAATGATTTTGGCGGTGGCCGCGGGGATGCAGCCCAACCTGACCTGGAACCCGCTGGAGCCGGCCGCCACGATCACGGCCTACATCGTGCAGGTGGCGCTCGGCGACCTGCCGCACGGCTCGATCGCCTACCAGACGATCTTCGCGGCCGGGCTTACGCTGGCGCTGCTGACCCTGGCCTTCAACATGCTGGGCCACGTGCTGCGCAGGCGCTTCAGGCAGGCCTACTGATCATGAATCGGGCAGCCAAAATCGAGGAGGTCCGCGCCCTGATTGCGGCTCACAAGCGCTGGGACGTCGCGTTTTCCTTACTGGGGTTGACGGCACTGATGATTGGCGTGCTGACGTTTCTGGCGCTGTTTGGC
>Ga0247830_10000773_pt1 | contig 12186 bp, 10 predicted proteins | sample 12C_Control_Day5_FD_207766 | JGI IMG/M metagenome (GOLD analysis project Ga0247830, IMG submission 207766) | Soil microbial communities from agricultural site in Penn Yan, New York, United States - 12C_Control_Day5 | ecosystem: Environmental > Terrestrial > Soil > Agricultural land | place...
GCGGCGGGAACCAGCAAACGGACGGCCAAGGTGGTGGCCTTGGGCGACCTGCTGCGCCAGCTCGATCCGGCGGAGGTCGAGGCGGCCGTGGGCTTCCTGGTCGGAAGGCCCCGTCAGGGCCGGGTTGGCGTGGGTTGGTCGGCCGTGCGCGGCCTCACCACGGCATCGGCCACGGCGGCGACGCTCACCATCGCCGACGTCGACCGGACCATCTCGCGTGTCGAGGGGATCGCCGGTCCGGGTTCCGTGGCCCATCGCCACGCGGAGCTTGGTGCGCTGTTCGCCGCCGCCACCGAACCCGAGGGGCAGTTCCTCGGGCGCCTCCTCCTCGGCGAGCTGCGCCAGGGCGCAGCTCGAAGGCGTGATGGCCGACGCCGTCGCCAAGGCGGCATCCGTCCCCATCGCCCTGGTCCGTCGAGCCGCCATGTTCAACGGCGACCTGGGCCATACCGCGATGGTCGCGCTGACACGGGGCGCGCCCGGGCTGAAAGAGATCGGCCTCGAGGTCCTCCGGCCCGTGCAGCCCATGCTGGCCGGCACGGCTCCCGATGTGGCGGCCGCCCTGGCCGAGACCGGACCGGCATCGGTGGAGTGGAAGCTGGACGGCGCTCGCATCCAGGTGCACCGCGACGGGGACGACATCGCCATCTTCACCCGCAACCTCAACGACATCACCGAACGTCTGCCGTCGGTGGCGTGGACCGTGCGTGCGTTGCCGGTCCGGCGCGTCGTGCTCGACGGCGAGTCCATCGGGCTGGACGAGGACGGCCGGCCCCACCGGTTCCAGGACACGATGAGCCGCTTCAGTCGCGACCGGCGCGAGCCGAACGGGGCCGCGGCCGCGATCGGCTTGCAGGCGTTCTTCTTCGACGTCCTGCTGGTCGACGACGATGATCTCGTGGACCGGCCGCTGGCCGAGCGGCTCACCGTCCTCGATGCCATCGCCCCCACGCTGCGACTGCCGGCGCTGACCACGGCCGATCCTGCCACCGCGGAAGCGTTCGCGGTCGACGCCGTCGATGCCGGTCACGAGGGGGTGATGGTGAAGTCCCTCGACTCCCCATACCAGGCCGGGCGCCGTGGGGGATCGTGGCGCAAGGTGAAGCCGGTCCGAACCTTGGACCTCGTCGTCCTTGCCGCCGAGTGGGGCCACGGGCGCCGCACCGGCTGGCTCTCCAACCTGCACCTCGGCGCCCGCGGGCCCGACGGGGGATTCGTGATGGTGGGCAAGACGTTCAAGGGTCTGACCGACGACCTCCTGCGCTGGCAGACCGAACGCCTGCAGGCGCTAGCCGTGGGGACGGAAGGTCATGTGGTGCACGTCCGGCCGGATCTCGTCGTCGAGGTGGCACTGGACGGGGTCCAGGCCTCCACCCGTTACCCGGGAGGAGTGGCGCTGCGCTTCGCCCGGGTACGCCGCTACCGCGAGGACAAGCGCGCTGCGGACGCCGATCGCATCGAGGATGTGCAGGCGCTCCTCGCCTGACGGCCGCGTTCAGGCCGCGGCGACCACGAGCGCGACCGCCGTGAAATGGCAGACGCTCGCCAGCACGGTGCAGGAGTGCCAGACCTCGTGGTACCCGAACACGGCCGGTGCCGGGTTCGGCCGCCCCACGGCGAGCACGATGCTCCCCGCCGTGTAGATGATCCCGCCGGCCACGATGAGGGCCAGCTCGGTCGCGCCGAGGTGTTGCAGGAGTGCGGGGGCCGCCATCAGAGCCGTCCAGCCGAGGACGAGGTAGAGGGCCCAGCCGGCGGGTCCGGCGCGATCGAAGGCGACGAGCTTGAGCACGGCACCCAGAATGGCGCCCACCCACACGACGGCCAGCACGGGCAGACCCCAGCCGGGCGGCAGGGCGAGCAGGCAGATCGGCGTGTAGGTGCCGGCGATGAGCAGGTAGATGGTGGAATGGTCGGCTCGTCGCATCCAGCGCAACGTGCCCGGCGAGCGGGCCAGCCGGTGGTAGGCGGCGGACGTGCCGAACCCGGCCACCAGGGTGGCAACGTAGATCGCGGCCGCGGCACGCGCCTCTGCGGGACCAGCGGCCAGCACCAGCGCCAGCCCCAGCGGGATCGAGAGCAGGAACGCGCCGGCGTGGATCCACCCCCGCCAGGACGGCAGTTCGGACCGATCGGTCGTCGCGGTCAGTGGCCTCACGGGCGCCTCACAGCGGAGCCCGCTTGGTGACGTCGTGCCGGAACAGATCCCGACCGGTGACGCTCACTCCGGCCAGCCCGGCGCGGAAGGTGGCCATGTGCTCGGTCTTGAAGTGCGCTGCCAGCGCCTCTTCCGATTCCCAGGCCTCGATGAGCCAGAAGCGGCCCGGGTGGCCCAGCTCCTCGGCGAAGCGGTACGTCAGGCAGCCTTCCTCGGCCTCGCTGGCGTCGTGGACGGCCACCATCAGCGCGATGGCGGCGTCCCGGTCCGCAGGGTCGATGTCGAGGTGACCCTGAATGACAATCATGAGGCAGTCTCCCGCCGTTGGAGGTTCGGGCCAGCCTGCCACAGGAGGTCCCGGTACCGTATGGCCCCCGTGGCGCAGCTCCGCTTCTCCTTCGGCACCATGGGTTCGGGCAAGAGCACGGTGGCGTTGCAGATCCACCACAACCTGGCCAGCCGCGGGCTCAAGGGGCTGCTACTGACCCGCCTCGATCGCGATGGCACCCAGGTCACCAGCCGGCTCGGCGTCGCCGCGCCCGCCGTCGAGGTGGGGGACGCCGTCGATCTCTACGCGCTCGCCACCCAACGAGGTCCCCTCGACTACCTGGTGTGCGACGAAGCCCAGTTCTACGCGCCGGCACAGTGCGACCAGCTGGCCCGGGTCGTGGACGAGTTGGGGGCCGACGTCTACGCCTTCGGGCTCATCACCGACTTCCGGGGGCTGTTGTTCGACGGCACCAAGCGCCTCTTGGAGATCGCCGACGAGCGCGTGCCCCTGCAGGTCGAGGCCCGGTGCTGGTGCGGGGCGCGCGCCACGCACAACGCCCGGCTGGTGAACGGCCGCGTCGTGTACGAGGGCGACGTCGTCGTGGTGGGCGACACGGACGAGCCGGACGCCCCTTTGTTCGGCGACACCGTCCGCTACGAGCTCCTGTGCCGTCGTCACTACGGCAGCGGCGAACTGGCCGACGACGAGCCGGCGGCCGACGCTCCCTGAGCGAGCGGAGCGAGCTCCATGTCACGGTGAGCTACTTCCAGGCGCAGGGCATGCGCTTGATGCCGTTGATGAAGTTGCTCTGCAGGTACGCGGGCTCGCCGGTGACCCGCAGCTCGGGCAGGCGGCGGTGGATCTCCTCGAACATGACCGTGATCTCCCGCCGGGCCAGGTTGGCGCCGAGGCAGAAGTGGGGACCGCCGGCGCCGTAGCCGACCTGCGGGTTCGGGTCGCGCCGGACGTCGAACACATAAGGGTCGGCGAACTTCGTGTCGTCCCGGTTGGCCGAGTTGTACCAGAGCACGACCTTGTCGCCCTCGGCGATCGGGTGCCCGGCGATCTCGGTGTCGGCCGTCGCCGTGCGGCGGAAGTGGATGACCGGCGAGGCCCAGCGCACGATCTCCTCGACCGCGGTGCGGGCCACGCCGCCGAAGTCGTCCCACCAGATCGCCCGCTGGTCGGGGAACTCCGTGAGCGCCTTGATGCCGTGGCTCATCGCGTTGCGCGTGGTCTCGTTGCCGGCCACGACGAGCAGGATGAAGAACGACCCGAACTCGGCACTGGTCAGCCGCTCGCCGTCGACTTCGGCGTGCATGAGCGCCGTGGTCAGATCCTCCTTGGGGTTGGCGAGGCGGTCGTTGCCCAGCTCCATGGCGTAGGCGTTCATGGCCATGCTGTGGTTGAGCAGGGCGTCGAACTCGCCGCCGTAGTCGGGGTCGCCGGCGCCGAGGATGGTGTTGGTCCAGGCGAAGATCTGCTTCTCGTCCTCGTCGGGAATGCCCATCATCTCGCAGATGATCTGCAGCGGCAGCGGAGCGGCGACCTCCTCGACGAAGTCGCAGGCCCCGTCGGGGTACCGCTCCAGCAGGTTGTCGACGATCCCGTCCGCCTTCTGCCGGACGTACTCCTCGATCTGGCTGACGACTTTCGGCGTGAAGGCCTTGCCGACGATCGAGCGCAGCCGGAGGTGGCGAGGATCGTCCATGTTGATCATCGAACCGAAGAACTCGGCGATCTCGATGGGCAGGTCGGGGATGTTGGAGCCCTTGCCGGAGCAGAACAGCTGCGGGTTGCGGCTGACGTGCCAGACATCGTCGAAGCGGGTGACGGCGTAGTAGCCCGGGCCCTTGGGGAACGGCGGGAACTCGGCTTCCTCGAAGAAGTGGATGGGCGACTCGCGTCGCAGGGTCGCGAAGGTGCCCTCCCGCCACGACCGGGCCGCGAGCCAGAACTCGGGATCGGAGAGGTCGATCTGATCGAGGGGGACGTCGTCGACGTCGATGGGGCCGGCCATGCGCGCATCGTACGCCGGGCCGGGTCGCGGAGGCCGGGCTGCGCCAAGGTGCCCGGGGTAGCCTTGGCCCGGTGACGGTGGCCGCGGTGACGATCCCCGGTCCGGTCGACCGGCGACGCCGGCAACGGCGGGCGGGCTTCACCTGGATCGCGATCGCCGTCTACGCGGTCACGGCCCTCTACGTACTGGCCCGCCCTGACCTCTCCACCGGCGAGGAGCTGGCCCTCGACGGAGCGCGGGTGGCCCTGATGGGGCTCGGGGTGGTGTGGTGCTATCGAGCCGCCGCCCGCCTCAAGCAGCCCCAATGGCGCTTCCTCGGTGCCGTCGCCGCGGTGTGGACGCTCACGATGCTCGACGGCATCATCGACGACCTCAACGATGGCCGGACGGCCGGGTTCCCCAGCGTCGCCCAGTACGCCTTCCTGGTCATCGGCCCGCTGCTGGTCGTCGCCCTGCTCCTGGTCGGTCTGCCCACGGTGCGCTGGGTGGGCCGCTTCCGCGTCCTGGCGGAGGCCTGCACCGTTTCGCCGGCCGTGCTGTTCATGGGCTACACGTTCGCCGTCAGCATCATCCAGCGCAGCAGCGACGTCGTCCGCGGCAACCTGGCGCTGGTCCTGACCATCGGCCTCATCGATCTGGTCGCCGTCACCGTCTGTGCGCTGGTGTTGGTGGAGAGCCGCACCACGCCCCGGCTGCTGATGACGCTCTCGTTCTTCCTCCTGCTGGTGGGGGACGTGCTCTTCGGGGTCGACTACTGGACCGATCCCGAGATCTCCCAGCGCTTCTTCCTGATGCCCTGGCTGGGGTCGGCGCTGTTCTTCGCCCTCGCGGCTCTCCACGCCCGGCCGGCGACGGTCCGCATGCGCACCGTCCGTCCTCTCGTGCGCTCGATGGTCGTCTATACGCCCGTGCTCATCGCCTACCTCATCGGCTTCTGGCAGCTCGTGTGGGGCGGCAGCAGCCTGAGCACGCTCGAGGCTGCCCTGCTGGTGATCACCGGCATCCTGGCCAGTGGCAACCACGTCGCCATCTTCGTGGAGAACGCCCGTCTGACGCAGTCCCTGCGGACGAACCTGCGGACGCTGGCGGAGAGCGAGCGGCGTTTCCGCCTGGTGCTCGACGAGCTGGCCGAGGGGGTAGCGGTGGCGGGCGCCGACGGGACCGTCCGCAGCATCAGCGCCCGCATCACCGATCTGTTGGGCTGGCGACCGGCGCAGCTCGTGGGCCGGTCGGTGTTCGAGTTCGTCCACCCCGAGGACCTCCCCGGCGTCCGCAACGCCTTCGCCGCCGCCGTGGGGGGCGGGATCGGGAGCCCGCTTCTGTTCCGGGTGCTCAAGACCGACGGTACGTACGCGCCGGTGGAGGCCGACGCCGGGAGCTACATCGAGGAGACGGCCATGAGCGGTCTCGTCATCTCGGTGCGGGACCTCACGGTCCGGCTCCGCCAGGAGGCGCTGCTGCGGGAGGCCGAGCAGCGCTTCCGGGTCGCGTTCGAGGAGGCGCCCATCGGGATGCTCCTGGCCAGCACCGATGGTCACCTCATCCAGGTCAACGCCGCGTTCGGCTCCATGCTCGGGCTGCCGACCGACCGGCTCGAGAACCGGCACCTCAGCGAGTTGGGGTCGCCGAGCGAGCTGCGCGCCCACGAAGAGTTCCTCGGCATGCTGGCGGACGCACCGGCGGAGGCCACCTTCCGACACCGCTTCCACTACGAGCACGCCAGCGGCACGGTGCTCATCGGTGACACCAGCATCTCGGTCATCGAGCATCCCGACGGCCGGCGGTATCTGATCGGTCAGGTGCAGGACGTCACGCGCGAGAACGCCATCGCCGAGCGCCTCGCCTACTCGGCCCACCACGACGAGCTCACCGGGCTGCTCAACCGGACGGCGTTCATGGAGCGGCTGGCCTCGGCCCTGATCAGGCGTTCGGCCGGGGAGACGCTCGGCCTCATCTTCCTCGACATCGACCGGTTCAAGCTCATCAACGACAGCCTCGGCCACGCCGCCGGCGACCGCGTCGTGAAAGCGGTGGGTCAGCGGATCCGCCTCGCCGCGGGCGACGACGCCACAGTGGCCCGCTTCGGTGGCGACGAGTTCGTCGTCTTCCTGTCGGAGGCCGACGGCGGCGGGCGCATCGACGCGCTGGCCAACCATCTGGCCGAGGTGGTCACCGAGCCGATGTCGCTGCTCGACGGGGAGAGCTTCGTGACGGCCAGCGTCGGCGTGGCCAAGGCCGACCGGCCCTGGGTGACCGCGGAGAGCCTGATGCGCGACGCCGACGCCGCGATGTACCAGGCCAAGGACCGGGGCCGGAACCGCGTGGAGTACTTCGAAGCGGCCCACCGGGACTCCGTGGTCCGGCTCCACCACCTCGGCAACGACCTGCACCGGGCCATCGACCGCGACGAGTTCGCGCTCCTCTTCCAGCCCATCGTGGAGCTCCGCACCGGGCGGCTGGCCGGGTTCGAGGCGCTCGTGCGCTGGGACCATCCCGAGCGGGGCATCATCTCGCCCGCTGACTTCATCGAGCTGGCGGAGGACACCGGGCTCATCGTCGCCATCGGGGAGCTGGTGATGGACCGAGCCATGCAGCAGCTGGCGGCGTGGAAGCAGCGTCTCGGTGAGGCTGCCGACCCCCTGACGGTCGCCATCAACCTCTCGGCCCGGCAGCTCGGCGGCCCCGAGCTCATCCAGCAGGTCAGCGATGCCCTGGCCCGCTCCGCGCTGGATCCGAGCTGCGTCTGGTTCGAGATCACCGAGAGCGCGCTGGTGATCGACGTCGAGCGGTCGAGCGACGTCCTGCACGAGCTGCGCCGGCTCGGCGTCCGCTTTGCCATCGACGACTTCGGTACCGGCTACTCCTCGCTGAACTACCTGCAGCGCTTCCCTGTGGAAGCCATCAAGATCGATCGCAGCTTCGTGCGGGGGCTGCGGGAGGGGAGCGACGACGAGACCATCGTCTCGGCCGTCACCCACCTCGGGCACTCGCTGAACCTCGTCGTCACCGCGGAGGGCGTGGAGCGCGTCAACCAGCTCGTCCGCCTGCGGGAGCTGGGCTGCGACCACGTCCAGGGGATGCTCATCGGGCCGCCGCAGACGGCGCCGGAGATCGATCTGGCCCTGCCGGTCTGGCTCGAAGCAGGCCTGATCGCCAAGACTGTCGGCGTCCCGTAGCCCTGATGGTCTGACTGCCCCGTCCCCGGAGGATCCCCATGCCCGAAGCCGTCATCGTCGCCACCGCCCGCAGCCCGATCGGCCGGGCCATGAAGGGCTCGCTCGTCGACGCGCGGCCCGACGATCTCGCCACGCAGATGGTGACCGCGGTGCTGGACCAGGTGCCCGAGCTGCCGCGGGACCAGATCGAGGACCTGATGATGGGCTGCGGCCAGCCCGCGGGGGAGCAGGGGTTCAACGTCGCCCGCGTCGTGGCCGTGCTGGCCGGGCTCGACAACGTCCCCGGCGTCACCGTCAACCGCTACTGCTCCTCGAGCCTCCAGACCATCCGCATGGCCGCGCACGCCATCAAGGCGGGCGAGGGGGACGCCTTCATCGCCGCCGGTGTGGAGTGCGTGTCCCGCTACGGTGCCGGCGCTTCGGACACCGCGCCGAACCCGGTGTTCGCGCCGTCGGGCCAGCGGACGAGGTCCCGGGCAGAAGGTGGCCAGCCGTCCTGGACCCCCCTGGAGGGACTGCCGGACATCTACATCGCCATGGGGCAAACGGCGGAGAACGTGCGCGAGGTCGAGGGCGTCACCCGGCGGGAGATGGACGAGTTCGCCGCGCTGTCGCAGCAGCGGGCGGTGGCCAACATGGAGAACGGGTTCTTCGAGCGGGAGATCGTGCCGGTGACGCTTCCGGACGGTTCAGTCGTGTCCACCGACGACGGCCCGCGTGCCGGCACCACCGTCGAGAAGTTGGGCGAGCTGAAGCCGGTCTTCCGGCCCGACGGCGAGATCACCGCGGGCAACGCCTGCCCGCTCAACGACGGCGCCGCGGCCGTGGTCGTGATGAGCGACACCAAGGCCCGGGAGCTCGGCATCGAACCGCTGGCCCGCATCATCTCGTCGGGTGTCACGGGGCTCAACCCGGAGATCATGGGTCTGGGGCCGATCGAGGCCTGCCGGCAGGCGCTGACCCGGGCGGGCATGAAGATCGACGACATCGACCTGGTGGAGATCAACGAGGCCTTTGCCGCCCAGGTCGTGCCGTCCGCGCGCCACCTCGGCATCGAATGGGACAAGCTCAACGTGCACGGCGGCGCCATCGCCCTCGGCCACCCGTTCGGGATGACCGGCGCTCGCATCATGGCCACGCTCATCAACGGCCTCCAGAGCGAGGACAAGGCCATCGGCCTGGAGTCGATGTGCGTCGGCGGCGGTCAGGGCATGGCGATGATCATCGAGCGTCTGCGCTGAGCGTCGGCTCGAGGCCGGGCTGACCGGACGCGTCGGCCCGGTCGGCCGCCGTGGACAGCGCCCACGCCGTCGCAGCCAGCGCGGCGACGACAGCCGCCGTCCCGGCGAACAGGATCCCTGGGCCCAGGTTCTCGTAGATTGGCGCGGCCAGGAGCGCGGCCAGGGCGGCGCCCGCCAACTGGGCGGAGGTGGCGAGGCCCTGCCCGGCCGCGGCCCGGCCCGGCGGGCACGCCGCGGCCATGGCGGCTTGCGAGGCGGGCACGGTTGCCGCCTGCGCCACCGCTTCGACCATCGGGAGCAGCACGAGCACCGGGATGGACTTGAACACTCCATAGAGAGCGAGGCAGGGCACGAGGACCGCCAGCCCCCACAGGGAGATGCGCACGTGCCCGAGCCGATCGGCCAGCCGCCCGGCGGGAGCGGTGAGGGTGACGAACGGCAATGCGAAGAGGGCGAAGGTCAGACCAACCAGGAGATTGGAGCCCCCGAGGTCCGTCAGGTAGCGGTCCCACAGCGAGTCGAACACCCCGACGGGGAGGAAGAGCGCGAGGGCCAGCAGCGTGGCCACGAGCACGCGGCGGTGACGGAGCAGGACCAGGCTCGGCCGGGAGGACTCGGCGCTCGTCGGGAGGGACGGCAGCGGCCGGGGCGCCAGCAGCACGAGGGCGGCGGCGGCCACGACGGCGAAGAAGATGAACGTGCCCCGGAGGCCGACGACCTCGAAGAGCAGGCTGCCGATGATGGGACCGGTGGCGAACCCGGCCAGGTCGACACGGGCCAGGCGGGAGGTGGACTGGCCGGTGGCGTCCTGCAGGTCGGAGATGAGGGCGAAGATGACGCTCGTTGACGCGTTGAGGACGAACGTCGAGACGAAGATCAGGCGGAGGCCAGCGGTGACGCCGGCGTCGGGGCGCGCGATGGCAGAGCGTCCCCGTTCCATCCCCTCGACGCTACCGGGCCTCTCCGTACCCGGCGCGGTCCCATTCGGCGGAACCGGTCGCGCGGCGCGGAGTCGGGTCAGTGGGGGTGGCGCGGAGCTCGGCGAGGAGGGCGTCGTTGAACGGGATCCACGCGGCCAGGCCCCACTCGTCGAACTCCCGCTCGGCCAGGGCGACGCAAGCCCGGTCGAGGACGGGATCGACCCAGAGGAACGTGCCGCTCCCACCGAAGTGCCCGAAGGCGGCCGGGACCGCCGTCTCGCCCATCCAGGAGGGCTCCTTGGTGCTGCGCAGGTCGAAGCCCAGGCCCCAGTCGAGGGGAACTTGTCGCCCGAGTCCGGGGTGCACGCCGGCCAGGCCGGGGAACTGCACCGACACCGCCTCGGCCAGCAGCGGAGGCTCCACGAGGGTGGGCCGCAGCAGCTCCTGCGCGAAGCGGCTCAGGTCCGCCGCCGAACCGTACGCGCCGTGGGCGGGGGAGCGTTTGAGCTCGGTGCGGTCCATACCCAGCGGGGTGAAGATCCCCTCGCGGAGGTACTCGGCGACGGGCATGCCGGTGGCCTCGGTCAGGACGTCACCGAGCCGCTCGAACCCCGGGTTGGAGTAGGCGCGCCGGCGGCCCAGCGGGCTGACCGGGACCGTGTCGTCGAATCCGAGGCCTGACGCGTGCGCGAGGAGGTGGCGCACGGTCGCGCCGGGCGGACCGGCAGGAGCGTCGAAGTCGAGCACTCCCTCCTGGCGGGCGATGAGGCAGCCGTAGGCCACGAACAGCTTCGTCACCGAGGCCAGGCGGACGGTCCACTCCAGGTCGCCCCGGGCCGCCAGCACGCCGCCGGGGCCGACCACCGCGACGGCGGCACGGTCGACGGGCCAGCCGTCGACCAGGGTGAGCGCCTGCACGCCTCTCGCCCCGGCGCCGATCAGGCCCGGACCAGCTCGGCTACACGGAAGGCCAGATCGACCGACTGCCGGGCGTTGAGGCGGGGGTCGCACACGGTCTCGTAGCGGTCGTCCAGCATGCTGTCGACGATGTCGTCGGCGCCGCCCAGGCATTCGGTGACATCGTGCCCGGTCAGCTCGACGTGTACCCCGCCGGGCCATGTGCCCTCGGCGTGGTGGCCCCGCACGAACCCGGCCATCTCCTCGAGGATGTCCTCGAAGTGCCGGGTCTTGCGGCCGGTGGCCGAGGTGAAGGTGTTGCCGTGCATGGGGTCGCACGCCCAGACGACCGGATGGCCGGCGTCGCGCGTGGCGCGCAGCAGCGGGCGCACCGCGTCCTCTACGTGGTCGGCGCCCATGCGGGTGATGAGGGTCAGCCGGCCGGGGACCCGGGCCGGGTTCAGCGCGTGGCAAAGGTCGAGGACCTGCTCGGCCGAGGCCGTCGGCCCGAGCTTGACGCCGATCGGGTTGTGCACGCCGCGCAGGAATTCGATGTGGGCGCCGTCGAGCTGGCGGGTCCGCTCGCCGATCCACAGCATGTGGGCAGAGCAGTCGTACCAGGCTCCCGTCAGCGAGTCCTGACGGGTCAGCGCCTCCTCGTAGCCGACCAGCAGCGCCTCGTGGCTGGTGTACACGTCGACCTCGTGGAGGGCGGCGTTGGACTCGGTGTCCATCCCGCAGGCCCGCATGAACCGCAGCGCCCGCTCGATCTCGTTGGCCAGCGCTTCGAAGCGGCGGCCCTCCGGGCTGCTGGCCACGTGCTCCTGGGTCCACGCGTGGACGCGGGACAGGTCGGCGAAGCCACCCTTGGTGAACGCCCGCAGCAGGTTCAGGGTCGACGCGGACTGGTGGTAGGCCTGCACGAGCCGCTCAGGGTCGGGGACCCGGGCCGCCGCCGTCGCCGCTTCGGCATTGATGATGTGGCCGCGGAAGCTGGGGAGCTCAGTCCCGTCCACCAGCTCTGTCGCCGCGGAACGGGGCTTGGCGAACTGGCCGGCGATCCGCCCCACCTTCACCACGGGGACCCCGATGGAGTAGGTGAGGACCACCGCCATCTGCAGGATGACGCGCAGCTTCTCCCGGATGCTGATGGCGGAGAAGTCGTCGAAGCTCTCGGCGCAGTCGCCGGCCTGGAGGAGGAAGGCGTTGCCGGCCGCCACCTTGGCCAGGGAGCTCTGCAGGGCGCGGGCCTCCCCGGCGAACACGAGCGGTGGGTAGGTGGCGATCTGCTTGATGGCGCGGTCGAGCTCGGCCTCGTCGGGCCACTCGGGCTGCTGGGCGGCGGGGAAGGCCCGCCATGACGACGGAGACCAGGAGCGTGCCACGGCACCAGCGTGCCCGGCCGGACCGACCTGCCGCAACGCGGTTGTCCACCGGTATCACCGTCCGGACGCGATTCGGCCGCCACCGCTCTTGGCCCCCCGAGAGCGGTGGCGGCCGAAC
>Ga0247830_10000774_pt1 | contig 12184 bp, 9 predicted proteins | sample 12C_Control_Day5_FD_207766 | JGI IMG/M metagenome (GOLD analysis project Ga0247830, IMG submission 207766) | Soil microbial communities from agricultural site in Penn Yan, New York, United States - 12C_Control_Day5 | ecosystem: Environmental > Terrestrial > Soil > Agricultural land | place: USA...
AGCAGCAGCCGGGTGCTCTCGTTGCCGCCGGCCTTCGTGCTGGCGGCCGGCGGCAACGAGAGCACCCGGCTGCTGCTGGCGGCCGCGGCGCGGGCGCCGGGCCGGTTCGGCGCGGCGCTCGGGCGGACCTACATGGGGCACGTCAACGGCACGATCGCCGACCTGGTGCTGGAGAACGAGGCGCTGCACGCCGGGCTCGACTTCCATGTCGACGGGCACGGCTCCTACGTGCGCCGGCGGCTGGTGCCGAGCCCGGCGACCCAGGCCGCCGAGCGGCTCGGCAACGTCGCCTTCTGGCCGGTGGTGCCCGAGGTGGCGGACCCGGGCCACCGCTCGGGGCCGCTGTCGGCGGTGTTCCTGGCGCTGTCGGTGGCGCCGCTCGGCCGGCGGCTGATCGCCGAGCCGATCCGGCTGAAGCACGTCGGGGCGCCGCCCTACCGGCGGCTGGCGCATGCCCGGAACGTGGCGCGCGACCTGCCGCGCACCCTCGGCTTCGCGCCGGCCTTCCTGTGGCGGAACCGGGTGGCGCGGCTGCGGCTGCCGGGGTTCTTCCTCGCGAACCCGGCGCGGCGCTACGGGCTCGAGTACCACGCCGAGCAGCTGCCGAACCCGGAGAGCCGGCTGACGCTCTCGGACGCCAGCGACCGGCTCGGGCTGCCGCGGCTGCGGATCCGGCTCGCCTTCTCGGAGGCCGACGCGCTGTCGGTGGTGCGGGCGCACGAGGCGCTCGCGGCCTGGCTCGGGCGCAACCGGCTCGGGCGGCTCGAGCACCGGCATCCGCCCGCGGCGCGGCCGGCGGCGGTGCTCGCCGAGGCCCGGCACGGCAACCACCAGATCGGCACCATCCGCATGGGGGCGGACCGGCGGAGCGCGGTCGTCGACCGCGACTGCCGGGCCTTCGACGCCCCGAACCTCTACGTGGTCTCGACCGCGGTGCTGCCGACCTCGGGGCAGGCCAACCCGACGCTGACCGCGGTGCAGCTCGGCCTGCGCCTCGCCGACCGGCTGTCGGCCGGCCCGCCCGCCTGAGGCCGGGGGGACGCGCCGGCCTCGGGGAGCCGCGAGGGCTCCCGCTCGGCCGCCGCGGGTCGGTCGGCCGCCTTTGCGGCCTCCCTTCGGCGGAAGCGGGCTGAAGCCCGCTGAGGAAGCATTTCTCCCCGCTTTTGCGGGGCCCCCCGAACTGCCCGATAGGGTTTCATGCCAGTATGAGAACCGGGGCGGCGGCAGGGTGGCGCCTCCTGCCGGACGGCGTCCGGGTGGCGAGGGACGCTCAGGGTGCGTCGGCGGCGGCCCGGCGGGCCTCGGCGCGGGCGGTCTTGGCGTCGAGGCGGCGGCGGTAGAGCGGGCCGGCGAGGTACTTGGCGGTCTCGCGCAGGTAGCTCGGGTCGCGGCGCGCCAGGCTGCGGGCGGCGCTCGCCGGCAGCCGGAACGGCAGCCGCCACCAGGGGGTCTCGGCCAGGCCGATCGCGAAGTCGGCGGCCTCGATCTTCTCGCGGCAGAGCCGGCGGCATTCCCCGGCGTCGGGCGGCTCCACCACCTCCATCGCCTCGAGGTAGGCCCGCCAGAACGAGCGGTGCCAGCGCAGGCTCCTGATCCGGAAGCCCGAGAGGTAGTTCGCCCCGGCGTCGCCGGCCGGCTGCGACGAGGTGCCGCCCATCCGGTAGCCGAGCAGCGGCTCGGCGACATAGCCGATGTCGCCGATCAGGCTGGCCCGGAAGGCGGTCGGGAAGTCGTCGAAGACCGGCGTCGGCCCCAGCGGCCCGAACACCCGCCAGAGGTCGCGGTCCCAGCCGAGGCTGGCGCCGACCAGCGTGCCGTGGTCGCGGATCACCTCGAGCGGCGTCATGCCGGCGAGGATGCGCGGGCCGTCGTCGATCACCTCGTGCCGGCCGCCCGCCTCGTCGAGCCGGCGCCTGCCCGAGTGGATCGCCTTGGCGCGGCGGCCGCTCGCCAGCCAGGCGGCGACCAGCTTCGCGGTCCGCTCCGGGACGGCGACGTCGTCGCCGGCGTTCTGCACCACGAAGTCGCCGGAGGTCAGCTGCATGATGCGGTCGACGTGCGCGGTGATCCCGAGGTTCTGCGGGTTGCGGTTCAGGATGACCCTGTGCGGGCCGCGGTAGGCCGCGGCCATCGCCTGCATCACCGCAAAGGTGCCGTCGGGGCTGCAGTCGTCGGAGAGCAGGATCTCGAGCGGCTGCCAGGTCTGGGCGAAGGCGGCCTCGACCGCGGCGCGCACCAGGTGCTCCTGCCGGTAGGCGGTGACGAAGAAGCTGACCAGCGGGCGGCCGCCGGCGGGTCCGGGGGCTTCAGGCGGCATGGCCGTCCCCGAGCACCCGGGCCGCGGTGCGGGCCCAGAGCCGGCGGGCGAGGCTGTCGGGCACGTCGGCGTCGGCCTCGGTGACGATGGCGCCCTTGTCGAGCCCGTGGCGGGTGACCGCCCCGTCGAGCAGGGTGATCGGCACGGCGTCCGGGTGGTCGGCGATGCGCACCGCCTCGCCGCGCAGCTCGAAGCCGCCGAGCCCCGCCGCGATCCGGGCGCCGGCCGGCAGCGCCCGCTTGGTCACCGCGGCGATCGACACCGTCGGGGCGAGGCCGTTGGTGATCACCGGCGGCGCCCCGGCGACGACGCCGCGCAGGGTCTTCGGCACCTCGAGGTGGACGAAGTAGTGCGGCTTGACCAGCACGTAGGCGCGGCCGTCATGGGTGCGCACCTTGGTGAACACCGAATAGTCGGGGGTGCGCTCGGCGTCGGCCGAGGTGGCGAGCACCAGCACGCCCTTCGGGCCCTTCGGGTGCACGACGTAGTCGCTGACCGGCCGGCCGATGCGCTCCGCCTCGGCGGCGAGGTAGCCGAGGTCGAGGAGGTCGTCGACGGCGCCGCCGATCATCCCCTGCCGGGCGATGCCGGCGCCGAGGCCGTTGGCGACCAGCACCTGCTCGATCTGCATCTTGCCGCCGTCGGTGTAGGAGGTGACGGCCGAAAGCGTGCTCCGCTGCTTCTCCGACCAGTAGCGCATGCTCTCCGGCGAGGGGTCGGGGTCGTGGAAGCCCTTGAGGTTGACGTAGGCGACCGGCGTGAAGCCGATCGCCCGCACCTCGGCGTCGAGCTCGGCGGTGGCGCCCGGCTGGTCGCCGTGCGCCTCGGTGATCGAGAAGCCCATGTGCAGCAGCTCGGTGCCGACGGTCACCTGCGCCTCGGCGTTCATGGTGACGAGCCGGCGGCCGGCGGCGCCGGCGGCGGCGAGCACCTCGGCGGCGTGGCGGGTGTCGCCCGAGCATTCGAAGACGATGTCGGCGCGCTCGATCAGCGCGTCGCGGGAGTTGGTCAGCAGCGCCTCGGGGAAGGCGCCGGCCGAGAGCGCCGGCGGCCGGCGGGTCAGCACGCCGGTCACCGTGAAGTCGGGGGTGGCCTCGAGCACCGGGTAGAGCGCCCGGGCGACGAAGCCCGAGCCGGAGAGGCCGACGCGCACCCGCGGCCGGCCGGGCGTCGCGGCGCCGGATCCGGAGCCGGTCATGCCGGCTCCGCCGTCTGCAGCGTCTCCAGGTAGGCGGGCGGCGGCCGGTCCTCCCAGAAGCGCTGCCGCGCCGGGCCGTGGGCCAGCAGCTCGGAGACGGTGACGAAGCGCCAGCCCGGCAGGCCCTCGATGATCCGCTCGACCGCCTCGATCGTCGGGCCGCGGTCGCGGAAGGCCGCGTCCTCGAAGCTGTAGAGCGAGTCGTGCAGGAGCACGATCGCCCCGGGCTCCACCCGGGCGAGCACCGCGTCGGCGATGGTCGCGGCGTCGTGGCCGAGCCAGTCCTCGCCGTTGACGCTCCAGCAGACCGCGCGGTAGCCGAGCCGGCGCAGCACCCGCTGGGTGCCGAGGTCCTGGTGGCCGTAGGGCGGGCGCATCAGCCGCGCGCCGTGCGGCGCCAGCGCCGCGCGGGTGCGGGTCAGCTGGCCGGCGACCGCGGCGGCGTCGAGCCCGGGCAGCGACGGATGGTCCCAGCTGTGGTTGCCGATCTCGTGGCCGGCGGCGGCGACGCGCGCCACCAGCCCGGGATGGCGCGCGGCGCGCGACCCGACCATGAAGAAGGTGGCGCGGGCGCCGTGGCGGGCGAGCGCCTCGAGCAGCCGCGGCGTCGCCGCCGGGTCGGGGCCATCGTCGAAGGTCAGCGCCAGCAGCCTCGCCTCGGTACGCACCGCGATCGTCGTGCGGTTGAACCGCCCGAACAGCCGGGCGGCGAGCGACGGCTGGTCCGGCTCGCGGCGCGGCGCGACGCCATGGGCGAGGGCGCCGGCGAGGTCGCCGAGCGCGGTGCCGAAGCGCTCGTTGAAGCGCGCCCGCTGCAGCTCGGTGCAGCGGCGGCCGATCAGCCGGGTCTTCAGCGCGCAGGCGGCGAGCCGGCCGGTGCGGAGCGACCAGTCGGCCCAGCGGCCGGGGTCGAGCCGCCCCGGATCGTCCGGGACGTAGCGGCGGCGCAGCAGCGCGTCGGCGCGGGCCGAGGCGAAGGCCTGGGCGTAGATCGCCGGCAGCTCGGCGCGGAAGCGGTAGTTGTAGACGGCCTCGGGGACGAAGCGCAGCCGGAAGCCGGCGAGATGCGCCCGGATGCAGAAGTCGATGTCCTCGTTGGTGGCGAAGGCCGGGTCGAAGCCGCCGACGGCCTCGAACACCGCGCGGTGCATGCCGAGGGTGGCGCCGCCGGCCACCGGGCAGAACGGCGCGTGCGGCATCACCGGCAGGCGGTCGACCTGGAACGGGTCGCGGTAGCCGACGATCCAGTCGGGATTGTGCCGCGCGAGGTCGAAGCGGCAGGCGACGAAGGGGTGCGCCGCCAGCGCCCGGCCCATGGCGGCGAGCCAGCCGGGCGCCACGGTGTCGTCGGCGTCGCAGAACAGCAGCGACCGGCCGCGGGCGGCGCGGATCGCCAGGTTGAGCGCGTGCGACTTGCCGCGCCGGGCCGAGGCGTCGACGAGGCGCATCGCCAGCTCCGGGTGGCGCGCGGCCTCGGCCTCGAAGATCGCCACCGAGGCGTCGGTCGAGCCGTTGTCGGCGAAGACGATCTCCCAGGGGCGGTCCCAGACCTGGGCGGCGAGGCTGTCGAGGGTCTCGCCGAGGGTCGCCGCGCCGTTCAGGCAGGCGACGACGACGCTGACCTCGACCTGCGGGGCCGGCGCGCCGCTCATGAGGACCCCGCCGGCCGGGCGGGCTCCGGGGCCCGGCTCGCCGGGGCGACGGCCGGGTCGACGGTGGCGCCGGCGGCGGCCAGCGCCGCCGCGGGCGGGGTGCGGCCCCGGCCGCGCGGCGCCACCCGCCAGGCGAGCGCGCCCGCGAGGTCGCCGACCGCGGTGCCGTAGAGGCGGTTGGACCGGGCCCGGTCGAGCAGGCCCTGGCGCCGCCCGAGCAGCCGGTTCTTCGCCCGCCCGGCGGCCAGCCGCGCGGCCCAGCCGGTCAGGCGGATCCAGGGGCCGGGGGCGAGCAGCGGCGGGTTCGCCGCGTAGCGCCGGCGCAGCAGCGCCTCGGAGCGGGCGTAGGCGTAGGCCTGGGCGTAGATCGCCTCGGGGCTGTCGCGGAAGCGGTAGTTGTAGACCGCGTCGGGCACCAGGCGCAGCCGGTAGCCCCTGAGGTGGGCGCGGATGCAGAAGTCGGTGTCGAGATGCGTCGAGAAGGCCGGGTCGAAGTCGCCGACCTCGTCGAAGAGCGCGCGGTGGAAGCCGAGGGTGGCGCCGCCGGCCACCGGGCAGAACGGCTCGAACGGCAGGATCGACAGCCGCTCGACCTGCGGGTGCTGGCGCTCGGCCAGCGCCCAGTCGGGGTTCAGCGCCGCGAGGTCGAAGCGGCAGGCGACGAAGGGGTGCGCCGCCAGCGCCCGGCCCATGGCGGCGAGCCAGCCTGGCGCCACGGTGTCGTCGGCGTCGCAGAACGCCAGCGACCGGCCGCGGGCGGCGCGGATCGCCAGGTTGAGCGCGTGCGACTGGCCGCGCCGGGCCGAGGCGTCGACGAGGCGCATCGCCAGCGCGGGGTGGCGCGCGGCCTCGGCCTCGAAGATCGCCACCGAGGCGTCGGTCGAGCCGTTGTCGGCGAAGACGATCTCCCAGGGGCGGTCCCAGACCTGGGCGGCGAGGCTGTCGAGGGTCTCGCCGAGGGTCGCCGCGCCGTTCAGGCAGGGGACGACGACGCTGATCTCCGGGGTCTCGGGCATGGGCACGGGCATGGGCACGGGCATGGCGGGCACGGGCATGGCGGGCACGGGCTATTCGGCGGCCTTGGCGTCCGGCCGGCGGCCGGCGGAGGGGGCGTAGATGTCGGCCGCCGAGGTGACGACCACCTGCACCTCGGGGAAGGGCACCGCGAAGCCCGAGTGGGCGTTGCCGCCGGCGCGCACCTTCTGGATCAGCTCGTTGCGGTAGTTCCAGGCGGTGACCAGGTAGTAGTCGGGGCGGGCGTCGATCGCCTCGGCCTCGGTGCGGATCTCGATGCCGGTGCCGGGCAGGAAGCGGCCGATCTTCTCCTCGGTCGAGTCGGCGCAGAAGCCGATGTCGGCTTGCGTGATGCCGACGGCGTTGACGAAGGTCGCGGCCTTGGCGCTGCCGCCGTACATCCAGACCGAGCGGCCGGTCTCGCGGAAGCGGTCGAGCAGCGCCCGGGTCTCGGCGCGCCAGCGGGTCAGCGTCGCCGGCATCAGGTCGAGCAGCGCGTCCGACAGGATCGCGGTCTCCCGGGCGATCGTCGCCGCGACGATCGAGCGCACCGGCCGGGTGCCGGGCAGCGCCCCGAAGAACACCATCGAGCCGCCGTGGATGTCGGCCGGCATCAGGTCGACGAGCTCGAGGCCGTTCTCGGCGAACAGCCGCTGCACGCTGCGCGCCGTGTAGTAGTACATGTGCTCGTGGTAGATCTGGCCGATCTCGCCGTGCAGGATGGTGTTGAGCCCGTAGGCGTTCTCCATCAGGAGCACCCCGCCGGGCGCCATCGCCAGCCGCGCGCCGGTGACCAGCGCGTGCGGGTCGGCGTTGTGCGCGGCGCAGTGCCGGCCGGCGACCACGTGGGCGCGGCCGTGGGCGGCGGCGGTCGCCGCGGCGACCTCGGGTCCGAAGTAGTCGCAGACCGTCGGCACGCCGCGGGCGTTGGCCATCTCGACGATCGCCGCCGCCGGGTCGATGCCGAGCACCCGGCCGACCCGGGTCCGGGCGTACTTCAGGAAGTGGCCGATGTTCGAGCCGAACTCCAGCAGGAAGGCGTCGTCGGGCAGGTAGCCCTGCGCCTGCATGTGGTAGATCAGGTTGACGCTGTGCGCCTCGAGCGACGGCGAGGTCGGGGTGACGTAGAGATAGTCGTCGTAGAGGTCCCGGGCGTCGACGCAGTGGGTGAGCTGCAGGTTGCCGCAGCCGCGGCAGAACTCGACGGCCAGCGGGAAGCGCTTCTCGGGGGCGTCGGCGGCCACCTTGAGGCGGTTGGCGAGCGGCATCGGCCCGAGGTCGAGCACGGGCCGGGTCTCCCCCCGGCAGATGCGGCAGGTCATCGGCGCTCCTCTCGCTGCCCGGATCCGGCCCCCGGCGGGCGCGCGGCGCCCGGGCCGGCACCAGGCGCCGGAACCTCGGGGCCGCGGGGTGAGGGGCCGCAGGGGCAGGGCAGGCGGGGACGCACCGGGGCACTCTCTCTACTCGGACGACACGCGGCGTTCATAGCGGCGGCCTCCGGCGATTTCAACCTGGGGCTCGCGGCCGCCGATCTCCGGCGCCGGCGGTCCCGCTAGGGCATCCGCAGGTAGAGCGACGCGACCTTGCGGGTGATGCGGGCCGCGAAGCGCGGCCCCTTGAGCCGCACGCTGGTCCCGAGCGCCTCGGCGAGCACCGCGTGCCGCTCGCGGAAGGTGATCGGCCGCGGCGGGCTCCAGTCGGCGTCCGGGTCGGGCGGGCTCGCGAAATGCCCGCCGTCGTCGAGGCCGTAGCGGGCGAGGAGCGCCCGGTTGCCGTCGGCGTGCAGCGCCACCAGCCGGTGCCGGTCCCGCGGCGCCAGCAGGAAGCGCGTCCCGTCGTCGGCGATGGCGCCGGTCTTCTCGACCACGGTGGTCATGAACCACGAGAGGTCCTGGATCTCCGGGTCGGGCTTCGGCACCTGCGACAGGAACAGCACCTTGCGCCGGTGCGGCGAGGCGTTCTGCCGGCCGGCGACCCGGGCGCGGCCGAGGTCGAGGTCGAGGTCGAGGTCGAGGGCGGCGAGGAAGTCGGCGACGGCGTCGTTCGGCCCGTCGTCGCGGAACAGCAGCACCCGCAGGTTCTCGGCGCCGAACAGCCGCTCGAGCCGCGCGATGCAGCCGTCGAAGTCGAAGTCGGCGGCGTAGTCCGCCAGCACCGACTCGGTGTAGGCCTGCATGGTGCCGGCGTAGGTGGTCTTGACGTTCTGGGTGTAGAGGCTCTCGTGCCAGTAGTCCTGCCGGCGCAGGAAGACCACGACCACCGGCCGGAAGTGCGGCAGCGCGGCGTCGCGGACCGCCGTGGCCTCGGCCTCGTCGACGAGGATCGAGGAGAGGTGCTCGTCGCTGACGACCAGGTTCTGGCCGGGGCTCGCCGCCAGCTCGGCCATCACCTGCGGCAGCCCGCGCCCGGCGATCGCCTGGCGCAGCGGCAGGCTCTTGCCCGAGGCCATGGTCATGAAGGGCCCGAGGCCGAGGCCGGCGGCGAGCAGCGCCGCGCGGTTGTCGACGAGGAACCGCTGGATCGAGCTCGAGCCGGTCTTGGGCAGGCCGACGTGGATGTAGAGGGTGCGCACGGGCCTCGGTCCTCCCTTGCGCCCCCGCTAGCAAGCCGCGGCGGCGAAAGCAACGCGGCGCCACCGGCGCGGGCGTCCGCCGCGGCGGGTGAACCGGCGTCAGGTGGGATCGAATTCAGCCTGGTGGGTTCTTCGAGATTTTTGCCGCCGCTTCGTTGCGCTCGCTGTGACGATCAGCCAGGTGATCAGACACCCCGCGCGTCAGCGGCGGGCTTCGGCTCCAAGAACGCGCGGCGCGCTCGGACGGACCAGCTCGCCATCCTCCTTGCGGAACTCGCCGATATGCGGGTTCGGCAGAATTTCGAGGACCGCTTCGGAGGGGCGCGCCAGGCGCACACCCTTGGGGGTTTCCACGAAGGGCCGATTGATCAGGATCGGATGCGCCAGCATGGCATCGAGAAGCTGGTCGTCGCCGAGGCCCGGATCGTCCAGGCCGAGCTCGAAGTAGGGCGTGCCCTTCTGGCGCATCGCCTCGCGCACCGTCAGGCCCGCCGCCCCGATCAGCTCCACCAAGCGTTCGCGGCCGGGCGGCGCATGCAGGTATTCGATCACTTCGGGCTCTTCTCCGCTCGCGCGGATCATGGCGAGCGTGTTGCGCGAGGTGCCGCAATCGGGGTTGTGATAGATCACGATGCTCATTCGGCGGGACTTTCGATCCTGACCGGAGCCGGCACAGCCGCGCCGCGCTCGTACCAGTCCTTGGAGGCGTTCACGATCCAGACGACGGAGAGCATCACCGGCACTTCGACCAGCACGCCGACGACCGTTGCAAGCGCCGCGCCGGAGTCGAAGCCGAAGAGGCTGATGGCAGCGGCCACGGCGAGCTCGAAGAAGTTGGACGCCCCGATCAGGGCCGAAGGCCCGGCCACGCAATGCCGCTCGCCCGAGACGCGGTTGAGCAGATAGGCGAGGCCCGAGTTGAAATAGACCTGGATCAGGATCGGCACGGCCAGGAGCGCGATCACCAGGGGCTGCTCGATGATCTGCTCGCCCTGGAAGCCGAACAGCATGACGAGCGTGACCAGGAGGGCCGCGATCGAGAGCGGTTGCAGGACGGAAAGCGCCTTGTCGATTGCAGCCGTGCCGCCCTTGGCAAGGAGCGAGCGCCGCAGCACCTGGGCGATGATTAACGGCACGATGATGTAAAGCGCCACCGACAGGACGAGGGTGTTCCAAGGCACGGTGATGGCTGAGAGGCCGAGCAGCAGCGCGACGATCGGGGCAAAGGCCACGATCATGATCGCGTCATTGAGCGCCACCTGGGACAGCGTGAAATGCGGCTCGCCCCTGGCGAGGTTCGACCAGACGAAGACCATGGCCGTGCAGGGCGCCGCGGCCAGGATGATGAGCCCCGCGATGTAGCTGTCGATCTGCTCGGCCGGGAGCCACGGCCGGAACAGATGGCCGATGAACAGCCAGCCCAGCAGCGCCATCGAGAAAGGCTTCACCGCCCAGTTGATGAACAGCGTGACGCCGATCCCACGCCAGCAGGAGCTGACCTTCCCAAGGCTGGCGAAGTCGATGCGCACCAGCATGGGAGTGATCATCAGCCAGATCAGCACCGCCATGGGGATATTGACGTTGGCACGTTCGGCCGCGCCAATTGTCTGGAAGACCCCGGGCAGGGCGTGGCCGAGAGCCACGCCGACGACGATGCACAGCCCGACCCAGACGGTCAGGTACCTTTCAAAGACGGACATGGCGGCGTGACCTGCAGAGGCGTCCGGTCATCGGCGCGCCTCTCGAGGGGTGCAGCAGGGGGTGAGTTCCGCAATCAGAGGCGCGCATAACGCGGCGTTGCCGCCGCAGCAGTCCTTGAGCAGGAACAGGGTCAGATCGCGGAGACGCTCGAGGTTCGGCCGGTAGATGATCGAGCGACTGCTCCTCACGCCTTCGATCAGGCCCGCGCGTGAAAGGGTGGCGAGGTGGGCGGACAGGGTGTTCTGCGGCACGTCGAGCAGGCGAGCCAGCTCGCCGGCAGCAACGCCCTCGGGTTCATGCCGCACGAGCAGCCGGAAGGCTTCGAGCCGCGTCGATTGAGCGAGGGCCGCGAGAACGAGCATGGCGTCAATTGATTCCATACATCCAGCATAGTAGATATGATAATGGCTTCAACCGTGAAGAGCTTCGTATAACCGTCATTATGATACCGGACCGGGTCCGGGCCGGGCCGCGTCGCTTGTCAGCGGCAGGCCGGCGACCTAAGACGGTCCGGCGTCGAGGGGCTGGCGGGGAGCATCGATGAGGATCACGGTTTTCGGAACCGGCTACGTCGGCCTCGTGCAGGGCGCGGTGCTCGCCGAGGTCGGCCACGACGTGCTCTGCGTCGACGTCGACGCGGCGAAGGTCGAGGGGCTGAAGGCCGGGCGCATCCCGATCTACGAGCCGGGGCTCGAGGAGCTGGTGAAGAAGAACCACGCCGAGGGCCGGCTCTCCTTCACCACCGACGCCGCCGAGGGGGTGGCGCACGGCCGGATCCAGTTCATCGCCGTCGGCACCCCGCCCGACGAGGACGGCTCGGCCGACCTCTCCTACGTGCTCGCGGTCGCCGCGGCCATCGCCGGGCACATGGCCGAGCCGAAGGTGGTGGTCACCAAGTCGACGGTGCCGGTCGGCACCGCCGACAAGGTGCGGGCGGCGCTCGCCGAGGGCCTCGCGGCGCGCGGCTCCGGCCTCGGCTTCGAGGTGGTCTCCAACCCCGAGTTTCTGAAGGAGGGCGCGGCGGTCGCCGACTGCATGCGGCCCGACCGCATCGTCATCGGCACCTCGGACCCCGAGGCCGAGGATCTGCTGCGCGAGGTCTACGCGCCGTTCAGCCGCAACCACGAGAAGATCATCGTGATGGACGTGCGCTCGGCGGAGCTGACCAAGTACGCGGCGAACTGCATGCTGGCGACCAAGATCAGCTTCATGAACGAGATGGCCAACCTCGCCGAGCGGCTCGGCGCCGACATCGAGATGGTCCGCCAGGGCATCGGCTCGGACCGGCGCATCGGCTACCAGTTCATCTATCCGGGCGCCGGCTACGGCGGCTCCTGCTTCCCCAAGGACGTGAAGGCGCTGATCGCCACCGCCCGCGAGGCCGGCTTCGAGCCGGCGCTGATGCAGGCGGTCGAGGACCGCAACGACGCGCAGAAGGCGGTGCTGGTCGAGAAGATCCGCCGCCACTACGCCGGCGAGCTGAAGGGCCGCAGCTTCGCGCTCTGGGGCCTCGCCTTCAAGCCGCAGACCGACGACATGCGCGAGGCGGCCTCGCGGGTGATCATGGAGGCGCTCTGGGCGGCCGGCGCGCGGGTGCAGGCCTACGACCCCGAGGCGATGGAGGAGGCGCAGCGGCTCTACGGCGACCGCGAGGACCTCTTGCTCTGCGGCACCAAGGAGGCGGCGCTGAAGGGCGCCGACGCGCTGGTCGTGGTCACCGAGTGGCAGGC